>OGWT01001760.1_pt1 | contig 15845 bp, 10 predicted proteins | sample 1576101 | NCBI WGS metagenome assembly OGWT01 (sample SAMEA3541481, study PRJEB24748) | human gut metagenome | biome: human gut; feature: human-associated habitat; material: faeces | place: China | collected 2012 | reverse complement strand
CAATGACGGGAAAGGAAAATTGTATCATATCAATGGAGTGGAAGCATCGGGAGACTGGCAGAATCTCGCAATGGTACTACGTACCAGCACAGATAACGGTGCTTCATGGAGCACTCCTAAACTGATAGCTCCCGAACATACCAAACGTCATCAGGTAATAGCTGGTACGATTCGCACACGTGAGGGATGGCTGGTTCAAGCCTGTGATGCGGGTCCCGGCAGTCATGACGGGGCAGCTGTTCAAATCAGTAAAGATGGAGGAAAAACATGGTGCGATCCTTGGGATGGCGCTCCTTTGCCGGATTTCAAAGAAGGAGGAACGGGAAGTACAATCGCAGGTATCCATGCGGGAATTGTACAATTAGGGAACGGAAGTTTGATGGCTATGGGGCGTGGTAATAGCATACGGAATAAAGAAGGAAAGCTCCGAATGCCAATGAGCATATCAGATGATATGGGAAAGACCTGGAAATATGTAGCAAGCGAACTCCCTCCTATTGACGGAGGTCAGCGTCTTGTTTTAATGAGACTGAATGAAGGACCTTTGCTATTGGTTTCTTTCACAGACCATCCGCAACGTACGCCTTTGGAAGAACGTGGTCTGGAATTTAAGGATAAAAATGGAAATGTGAAGAAAGGATATGGCATGTATGCGGCTCTTTCCTACGATGAGGGAAAAACATGGCCGGTAAGAAAACTACTGACGGACGGTGAATATCGTTTTTTAAACGGTGGAGCATGGACGGGATATTTCGAAATGGATGAAAATCATGCTGAACCACGTGGCTATCTTGCAGGAACACAAACTCCTGATAATGTGGTTCATATCCTTAGTAGCCGATTGCATTACCGCTTCAATTTGGCATGGCTCGAAAAATAAAATAAAAAAAGTTTGTTTTTGCTGTCCTTTTCCAATTACTTCAGTTGTATTATAAGTGTAATTACAATTAAAAGATAAGATTTTGAAAGAAAATATGGAAAATATGAGTCCGGAATCATTGCTCCGTAAAGCACAAGCATTGGGAGATGATATTAAAGAAATGGAATCCATTGATGTATTGGGTGCCTATTATCAAGCACAAACCACAATAAAAACTAATAGAAGAAAGAATATGTATAATCAACTGATGCGTTATGCAGCATTTCTGACTATACCTTTATTTCTCTCTTCTCTGGTTTTGGGATATTTATATTTTAGTGGAACAGAAACCGACGAGAAATATGCAGAGGTGGTAACCGCTACCGGTTCTGTCATACGTTATGAACTTCCGGATCATTCTGTAGTATGGTTGAATGCAGGTAGTACATTGCGTTATCCTACCACTTTCAAGAAAGACAACCGGTTGGTAGAACTGAAGGGTGAGGCATATTTCGAAGTGCAGGCAGACAAAGATCGTCCTTTCTATGTAAATACTCCGAATGGCTTGAGCGTATATGTTTATGGTACCAAATTTAATGTAGCTGCTTATGAGGATGATAATTATATAGAAACAGTATTGGAAAAGGGTAAGGTAAATGTGATAACCCCCGATCAGGAAACAATCGTATTGGCTCCTGGAGAACAGTTGCTTTACGACAAACAGAGTCAAAAGTCGAAAAAAAATAAAGTGGATGTCTATGGAAAGATAGCTTGGAAAGATGGAAAACTAATTTTCAGAAATGCTTCATTGGAAGAAATCCTGAAGCGTCTGGAACGACATTTTAATGTAGAAATTCAGTTTAACAATAGGTCTGGAAAAGAATATAAGTACCGGGCTACTTTCCGGACTGAAACTCTGTCGCAGATATTGGATTATCTGGCCAGGTCTGCCGATTTAAAATGGAAAATTGAAGAACCGCAACAACAGGCAGATGATACATTATCAAAGACTAAAATTAGAGTAGATTTATATTAGAGTAGTAACCCTTAAAATAAAAGCCCATGGAATAACACAAGAGAATAAAAGAAAGGAAGAAAGCTGCTACCAACAGCTGTCTTCCTCCGAATTTTCCAGATTCACGGTACAAGGTCTCGCAAACACTAGCCGGAATCAAACCATAGTTCATTTAGTAATAAACTTTAGTTAGCCACAAATGTATGAAAAAAAATCATTCATTTACAGCATTATGTCCTAAATATGCTTTAAATCTAAAACTTCCTTTAGTTATGAGGATTAGTCTAGCACTACTTTTCGCAGTAGTATTACAACTTTCTGCCGAAGATGGCTATGCCCAGCGAACGCGGGTTGCCATTTCAATGAACAATGTATCTGTAGAACAGGTACTGAATAAAATAGAGGAGACGTCCGACTATGTTTTCCTTTATAATGATAAAACAATTCAGAAGAATCGTATTGTTTCTGTGAGAAACAATTCAGGTAAGATCCTGGATATTCTTGATGAGGTATTTAAAGGAACCAACATTACTTATACAGTGGTTGATAAGCAGATTATCTTGTCTACCAATAAATTGAATGTAACAGAGCAAGATCCGACTATTCAGGTAAAAGGTACAGTGAAAGATACAAAAGGAGAACCTTTGATCGGAGTGAATGTGAAAGTAAAAGGGACAACTACCGGTGCTATTACAGATTTCGACGGAAACTTTCAGATTCAAGCTAAAAAGGGAGCGGTATTGGAGATCTCTTATATTGGATATGCTTCTCAAGAGGTGAAGGTTACAGATAATAAATCGCTTTCCATTGTGATGACGGAAGATGCAAAAGTCTTGAATGAGGTTGTTGTAACGGCTTTGGGCATTAAACGCGAAACCAAGTCTTTGACATACAATGTGCAGCAGATTGGCGGCGACGAAGTGGCAAAGGCGAAAGATATGAATGTGATGAGCAGTCTTGCCGGTAAGGTGGCGGGTGTGAATATCAATGCAAGTTCATCCGGTATTGGAGGCGGTGCCCGTGTGGTAATGCGTGGTACGAAGTCTATATCAGGTAATAACAACGCTCTATATGTAGTAGATGGAGTTCCTTTGGCTAATATATCAGGTGAACAACCCGACGATCAGTATACGGGTGCCGGACAATCCGGTGACGGATTGGCTAACTTCAACGCTGATGATATAGAATCAATTTCAGTACTTAGCGGATCGGCCGCCGCTGCACTATACGGTTCGGCTGCTGCCAATGGTGTGGTACTTATCACAACGAAGAAAGGAGCTGTAGATAAAACCAGATTGACTTACAGTAATAATTCAACTTTCTATTCACCATTCCGATTGCCGGAATTCCAGAATACGTATGGTTCGGAAACTGGAGAGTGGTATAGTTGGGCATCTAAATTGTCATCTCCTACCGATTATGAAGTTAAAGATTTTTTTCAGACAGGTTACAATGTAGCAAACACTGTAAGTCTGACTACAGGGACACAAAAAAATCAAACCTATGTATCCGTAGGTGCTGTGAATGCCCGGGGTATCATTCAGAATAATGACTTGGACAGATATAATTTCTCTGTTCGTAACACGACCTCTATGCTGAATGATAAACTGACGATGGATTTAAGTTTTATGTATTCTAATGTAAAGGAACAGAATATGTTGTCGCAAGGAGAGTATGCCAATCCATTGGTTCCCGTTTATTTATTTCCGCGCGGTGATGATTTCTCGAAATATCAGTATTATGAACGATATGATGTAGACCGTAACATAAAAACACAGTTCTGGCCATTGAAAGAAAATGGATTATCCATGCAGAATCCTTACTGGATTACGAACCGGAATATGTATACCAACAAGAAAGACCGTTTTCTGGCAAGCGGTTCACTAAAATATACGATAACAGATTGGTTGAATGTTTCCGGACGCGTGAAACTGGATAAGGAAACTATCAACTCGGAAAAGAAAATGTATGCTTCCACTTTGAATGTGATTGCTGAAAACTCGGATAAAGGAGCATACGTGCAATCGAACAAGAATACCAGTCAGATATATGCGGATGCCATGTTGAATATCAATAAATATTTCTATCACGACACATGGAATCTGACAGCATCTTTAGGTGCCAGTTTATTGGATTTGGATTATAAGGAGCTTAATTTTGGAGGAGGATTACTGACCATTCCTAATCTGTTTACTTCTAACAATGCGAATGTTTCCGGTAAATTAACCTATAAAAATACGAACTATCACGACCGTACCAATTCTTTATTCGGAACATTCTCATTAGGATATAAGGGCATGGTTTATGTAGATGGTTCGTTACGTAATGACTGGATATCTGCTTTGGCAGGAACAAACCATTCTTCCATATTATATCCTTCTATCGGTGCTTCAGCAATTCTGACTAATATGTTTACAATGAAATCTAACATTCTTTCTTATGCAAAGGTTCGCCTTTCATATAGTGAGGTGGGTAATGCACCGGAAAGATTCAGAGCTATCACTACGTACGCAGTGTTGGGAGGATTGAATACCACTTCTTATTTCCCGATAAAAGACCTTAAACCGGAGAGAACTCATTCATGGGAAGGAGGATTTAATTTAGGTCTGTTTGATAATAAACTGACACTGGACGTGACAGCTTATAAGACATATACGGAGAATCAGCTCTTCAGTCCGGAAATTTCTACAACAACCGGATATTCTAAATTATATGTAAATGCAGGTAAAGTAACGAATAAAGGTATTGAGTTAGCTCTTGGCTTTAAACAGAATATAGGGCCTGTAGATTGGAAAACAACTTTACTATGGTCGCTCAACAGAAACCGCATTGACCAATTACTCCCTGAATATACAAATGAAGAGTTGGGAGTGACAGTACATCTGGACGAAATGGATGTTTATTCATTAGGCGGTGCCAAACAACGGCTAACAGTAGGGGGCTCTATGGGAGATGTATATGTGAATACAATGAGAACTGATGAGCATGGACATATCTGGATGAATTCAATGACGGGTACATTGGAAACAGATAAGAATAATTATGTCTATGCTGGTAATACCAATCCGAAATATACTCTTAGCTGGAGAAATGAATTTAATTGGAAAGGAATCAGTCTCGGATTTATGTTGAATGCCCGTGTAGGTGGTATCGGAGTTTCTGCCACTCAAGCTGTAATGGACTATTATGGAGTGTCTAAAACATCGGCAGAAGCGCGGGATAATGGTGGCGTGAAAGTAAACGGTCAGATGATTGATGCCCAGACATGGTATCAGACTATCGGAGCTAATGGTACAGGTTATGTAGGTTCTATGTATGTATATAGTATGACGAATGTTCGTTTGGGAGAATTGACATTGGGATATGATATTCCGATCAATAAATGGTGTAAATGGATTTCTGGATTGAATGTGTCCTTTGTAGGACGTAATTTATGGATGCTATATTGTAAGGCTCCATTTGACCCGGAATCTACCGCAAGTACAGGTACTTATAACCAGGGTATGGACTATTTCATGCAACCGAGTTTGAGATCGATGGGATTTTCTGCAAAGATTTCTTTCTAATTGGATAACCTTTAAAAAAAATAATGATGAACATACGTAAGTTTTTTAAAGTAAGGAACTACTACTTACTCCTTGGAGTAATCATGATAAATGTAGGTTGTACGAAGAATTTTCTGGAGTACAATACCAATCCTAATGAAGCAACCGATGAGATGACGGATTGGGATAATGTGAGAACTGGTTCTCTTCTTTTACAGATGGAGCAGAACGTACTGGTGGTAGCACAACCGGGACTTAATATCGGTTCGGACAGATATCAGACTGTGGAAGTGATGGGTGGAGATGGTTATGTCGGCTATTTTGGTTTTCCTGCTCCCAGTATCAATTCTGCCGGTCGTTACAATTGGGATAAAAGAAGTTGGTATGGTGATATGTTCACTACCAATTACCTGACGACTATGAATGCCTGGCGTGAAATAAGAAAAGCGATTAACAATGACGAAGATCCCCGGTTTTCTATGGCGCAGATTCTGAAAGTAGCGGCAATGCACCGTGTGACAGATACCTATGGGCCTATTCCTTATTTGAATTTTGGAGTTTCAAAAGAAGTGCCTTATGATTCGCAAAAGGATGTTTATTACAGATTCTTTGAAGAATTGGATGGAGCTATCAATAACTTGGATAGTTATGCTGCATCCGGAAGTAAAGTTTTGTCATCATGGGATTGTGTGTTCAACGGTGATGTTACATCTTGGATAAAGTTTGCCAATTCACTTCGTTTGCGTCTTGCATTGCATCTTGCCTATGTGGATGAAACAAAGGCAAAAAGTGAAGCCCAACTGGCTATTGGCAATAGTTATGGATTGATGAATGTGAAGTCTGATTTAGCAGAACTTCAGCATATTACTCCGATAGCGACTTATGAAAGTCCTCTGTATATTCTGAAAGGATGGGATGATATTTGTATGGGAGCGACGCTGGATTCATACATGAATGGTTATCAGGATCCACGACTTTCTGCTTACTTCGAGGCAGGTACGGGTGGAAAATATCGGGGTATAAGAGCCGGAATGTCAAAGGACGTAAGTAAGGATAAATATATAACAGGAATCTTTGCCGAACCACAGGCAACCGCTACTTCCAATGTAGTGTGGATGCGTTCATCTGAATCATATTTCTTGTTGGCGGAATATGCTTTGCGTTGGGGAACGAATGCCGATGCTAAAAAGTATTATGAAGATGGAATAAGAATGTCTTTTGATGAACATGGTGTATCAGGAGCTGACGCGTATCTGACAAGAACTGCGGCGGGTGGATATGTGCCTGCCAATTATGAGGATCCGGTGACATCATCTCATTCCATGGATGCTTTGGGGACTGTTTCTATCGCTTGGGATGAATCGGGAGATTTTAAAACAAATCTGGAACAAATCATTACTCAAAAGTACATTGCTCTTTATCCGGTGGGACAAGAGGCATGGACAGAGTTCCGCCGTACCGGTTACCCGAAAGTATTTCCGGTTGTTGTGAACGAAAGTTCCGGAGGTTCTGTAGACACAAATATACAAATCCGCAGATTACCTTATCCGGAATCGGAATATAATACGAATAGAACAGAGTTGGATAAAGGCATCACACTTTTAGGTGGCGTAGATAACCCGGGTGTCAGATTGTGGTGGGATGTGCCTAATAAATAATTGGTTACTTAAATAATGCAAAATATGAAAAGAAATTATGTATATTTTTTGTTCACCTGTCTCTTGACATTTGTTGTGAGTGGTTGTGATACGGATATTGAACCTGAAGTTATACAGGCAGCTAATACTTATAATGAAGAATATTATCAGAACCTGCGTGAATATAAGAAAACAGATCATGCTATTTGTTTCGGCTGGTATGCCGGTTATACTTCAGAAGCATCTCCTTCGCAGGGGCTTCATTTCACTGGTCTGCCGGATAGTCTGGACATTGTCAGTCTGTGGTCAGGTATTCCTTCCAACAATCCGGCTTATGTAGAAACGAGTTATTATAACGAGCGTTATTTGCCGACTGCTTATGAGGAAATGAATTATATCCGTACAGTAAAGGGGACTCGCGTTGTGATGTGTACGATTTGCCGTATTGGAAGTACGGAGTTTCCTAAAACCGACGCAGGTATCGAGGCTTATGCTTTGCATCTTGCGAGATGTGTGTTGCGTAATGATCTGGATGGTTTGGACTTGGACTACGAACCGGAAGGCGACTGGTTGCAAAATGATAACTTTACAAAGTTTATAAAGGTATTGGGAAATTATTTCGGTCCTCAATCGGGTACAGGCAAATTATTAATTGTTGACTTCTATAATCAGCTGCCTCCTAAGGAAACAGAACCTTATGTCGATTATTTTGTACGACAATGTTACACCACCGGTAGTGCTCAAAGTTTGCAATCTAAATTTGACCAGCTTAGCAGCTGGTGTCCTCCTGAAAAATTCGTTGCTACGGAACAAATGGGATGGTACTGGCAGAATGGTGGAGTCGAATTTACGGAAGCCGATGGAAATAAAGTAGATTCATGGGGCAATCCAATCTATTCTGTAATAGGTATGGCACGCTGGAATCCTACACAAGGACGAAAAGGCGGATTCGGCGGATATTATTTTGAATATGAATACAATACCACTCGTCCTGCTAATCAGGCTATAGGTGATAAAGAGAAAGCCGCTATTCCTTATTATAGCCTTCGACGTGGTATTCAGGAACAAAATCCTGCCGGAAAGCCTGTACAACAGTCTACTAAACAAGAAACGGAAGAAGAAAATGGATGAATTTTAAATTTGTATGCAAGGTATGAAAACATTGAATAATATAAAAAAGATATGGGGAGCTGCTTTGATAGGAATAGCTTCTTTTATGCTGCAGGGATGCCAGGAAGCCGCTCAAAAAGGTGACGGGTTGTTAATGACCGGAACATCTTCGGATAGATTGGTAAAGTTTGCCATTGATGGATTTCCATCTGCGTATGCTGTTTCTGTGACTTCAACTTCTCGCGTTGAATCGGATATTCAGGTGAATCTGGCTGTTGATGCAAGTCTGGTTGATACTTATAATGAGGAAATGGGAACCAATTATTATCCCATTCCGGATAAATCATATACATTTGAAAATCCGGAGGTTACGATTTCAGCAGGACAGGCAATTTCTTCTGCTGCCTCTCTTTCAATTGCCGATGATTCGGAATTTGTTCCGGGACGTGTTTATTTGATACCGGTTACCATAAAAAGTGCGACGGGAGATTTGGATATTATAGAAGCAGGGCGTACTATTTTCCTGAAAGTATCTCGAACATTGCGTTTCCATGCTCCGTATGTAGGACAGGCTTCTATGGCTTATCAATTTTTGCTTCCGGATCCTATTCCTTCTTTGCCTACTTATACATGGGAAGTGAAGATTTACGCCACTAAATTCCGTTCTTCCGGAGCTTCCGGTACTACCCGTGTTTGCTCATTTGGAGGTAGTGAAGCATCTGTAGAAGGGGGAGCGATTGATGATGGAGGCTTTAAATGTGACCAGAACCTGCTTCGTTTTGGTGAAGGAACGGATGAACCGAACCAGTTGCATGTAACAACTAAACAGGGTAAAATGTCATCGAATACTCGCTTTGCTTTAAATACCTGGTATGCTGTTGCCTTGGTAAATGACGGCAGTACGTTGACATTGTATATCAATGGAGAGAAAGATAACTCAATGACAGTTGCTCCGTATGAATATGCGCTTTATGGAGTACAGATCGGTATGCCTTCAAAAGGTTATCAATCTTCACAATTGTTTTATGGTCGTTTGAGTGAGATGCGTCTTTGGACTCGTCCTTTGTCTGCTCGTGAAATTAAAGCAAATGTATGTGGGGTAGACCCTTCTACCAATGGGCTTGTGTCTTATTGGAGAATGAATGAAGGAGAAGGAACTACTTTCTATGATTTATCTCCGTCAAAGCGTGATATCAGTTATAAGAATGGAATCACGATTGACTGGACTTATGATGATACGAATAAATGTCTTGAATAAGGTAATAATAAATGAATAGACTGTATGATAATGAAAAACAATATAAATAGATTAACTCTCCTTTTGCTTGTTTTATTGGGAGGAGTAGGATTCACATCTTGTTCGGATGATGACAATGATTTTATTGAATTGCCGACAATAGAGATGCCACAGTCGGAGGCAGGACCTGTTTCTATTGATTATAGGGAGATACTGGATGCAGGAAGCTATGTTTATGATTATACTATCAAACTGGATAAACCTGCTGCTACTACTTTATTGTGTGACATTGCCGTGGACGAAAGTATGGTAGAGGCTTATAACGCTGCAAATAACACGTCTTATAAGATGATGCCCGCTTTTGTCTATGAGTTGCAAGCTAAAAATGCGATAGTGAAGGCAGGACAGCAAGAATCCAATTCCTTATCAGTTAAGTTTTCATCATTGTTCGGTTTGGTGGAAGGTGAAGAATATTTGCTTCCTATTGTTGCAACAATAGATGAAACGTGTGTAGGACAATTTGTAACGGACACTCGTTCTGTTTCTTATTTTACGATTAGCATTGATGGGGAATTGGATTATATACCGGGATTGAATATGAGTTCTTATTCAACGGATATGTATCGTACGTTAAGTTTCGCAAATGATGAAGTAGTTACGATTGAAGATAATACACATACGTTTGAAATGCTTGTATATCCATATAATTGGCACAGTGGAACTAATTATATAGGTACATGGCGTGGTAAGGATACCAACAATAATAATGAGGTTTTTAGTGGTTGTGAACTACGTGTGACCGGTGCAACGGGAGCGTCTAATATTGGTAATCGTCAATGTGACTTGACATTGGCTAATCAAAATATAATGTTGCCGGCTAATCAATGGGTAAGGTTGACTATTACTTGTGACGGAACAAAAACGGGCCAGAATATTGAGATTGCTTATCGTTTATATATTAACGGTGAGGAAGTTGCTTCTGCAAAACCTACTAAACGTTGGGGACCATCCTCTTCTCAAAGATTCAAGGTGGGATATACGTTGACTGGTATTCAGTTTGGTAATACAAGTTCAAGTATGTATTTTGATGGTCTGATTTCTGATATTCGTATGTGGAAGAAGTGTCTGACGGCGGAAGAAGTAAAAGCTAACTTGCGTACAATAGCTTCTCCATCTTCGTCGGACTTATATGGCTATTGGAAATTGGATGAAGGAGAAGGAAATACATTGAAGGACAGTTCGGGCAATGGGCGTGATTTAACTTTCCCTGCTTCGGCAAATATCATTTGGAATGCAGAATTCAATGATTTGCCTCAAGATAATTAAAATGTGATTTTATATTGGGAGTTATTGTGTTTTTACGTAACTCCCAATATTAACTTAAAGAAATGATGATGAAACGTTTTATGTCAGCTTTGATCGTTTTACTGTGCTCTATTGTTGGCGTATGTGCTCAACAACAGGGAAAAACTGTATTACGTTTTGATACTACTACTTGGAATTTTGGTAATATTCAGGAAGTAGAAGGCAAAGTGAGTCATACTTTTCATTTTACTAATATACATACTTCTCCTGTTGTGATTGAAGAAGTGATTTCAACTTGTGGGTGTGCCATTCCTGTTTATAGTAAACAACCTGTAAAACCAGGGCATACAGGCACTATTACCGTAACTTTCGATCCTAAAGGGCGAACAAACTTTTTCTCTAAGAGTATAAGGGTTGTTTCTAATTCAGGGCAAAGTGTCAATACTCTTTGGGTAAAAGGTACGATAAATACAATGAATCGTATAGAGGATGAATATCCTTATTCTTTATCATCAGATATTCTGGCAGACCGAATGACTCTATCTTATGATTTGTTACAGCATAATGGGAGGCCAAAACAATTGGAAATTAGAATCTATAACCGATCGGATAAAATGGTCAGGTTGTCATACTCGCTGTTGGATAAGAGTGGATGTTTGTCGATATCTATGCCATCATCTCTTCAAGGTCGATCTTGTGCGACTATAAAAATAACAGCTTCTCCTTTAAAAGGCTTTTACGGTACATTTAAAGATAAGATTATTATTAGTGCCAATTCCGTACACAGTTCTCCTATACAAATCTTTGGTACAGTGATTGATGATATGAGAAAAGTAAGCACGGCAACTGCTCCCCGGATGAAGTGTTCACAATCTTATTTTAATTTTGGGAATATCTCATTAAAAAAGCATATTCAGAGAAAAGTTAAAGTTACTAATGAAGGGGCGAATCCTCTTATTATCCGCAAAATAGAATGTCCAGAATTTGTTTCTACTAATATCCGGGGTGAAAAGGTTTTGAAGCAAAATGAGTGTCTGGAGGTTCTGTTTGAATTAAATGTATCATCTTCAAACCATCTATTGGATGCAAAGGTCAAGTTGATAACAAATGATGCTCATCAGCCTGTACATACAGTTATATTTGAAGGGGAAATGGGTAAGTAGGGTTGAATATCTCTATTTGAAAGATTAGAAGAAATACACTATAAATTAATTGAGTCATTTTACTGTATATAACATTATGATAAAACGATTGTATATTTTGGTGATAGTACAGATGGTATGTACTTTGGGGTTTACTCAATCTCCTCCCTCGTTACCTGCTTACAAAGATCCCAGTTTTTCAATAGATGTAAGACTTTCAGACTTACTTTCCCGCATGACTTTAGAAGAAAAGGTCGGTCAGTTACTTTGTCCTTTAGGTTGGGAAATGTATGAAATACATGGTAATGAGGTCTGTCCTTCCGGAAAATTCAAGCAATTGATTAAAGAAAGGAATGTTGGAATGCTTTGGGCGACTTATCGTGCAGACCCGTGGACAAAAAAAACTCTGGCAAATGGACTTAATCCCGAGATGGCAGCAAAAGCAGGGAATGCATTGCAAAAATATGTGATGGAGAATACTCGTTTGGGAATTCCGATGTTTTTAGCAGAAGAAGCCCCTCATGGGCACATGGCAATTGGTGCTACTGTTTTTCCTACGGGTATCGGAATGGCAGCTACCTGGTCACCGGAGTTAGTAAAAGAAGTTGGTCAAGTTATCGCTAAAGAAATTCGTTCCCAAGGTGGGCATATTAGTTACGGTCCCGTACTTGATCTGACCCGTGATCCCCGTTGGTCCCGCGTGGAAGAAACATTTGGGGAAGATCCGGTATTAAGCGGTATTTTAGGGGCGTCTATGGTTGACGGTTTAGGTGGAGGTAATCTATCACAAAAATACGCTACCATAGCTACCTTGAAACATTTTCTGGCATACGCTGTGCCGGAGGGTGGACAGAATGGTAATTATGCTTCAGTGGGTATTCGTGATTTGCATCAGAATTTTCTTCCTCCTTTTCGTAAGGCAATAGATGCAGGGGCATTGTCTGTAATGACTTCATACAATTCGATAGATGGGATACCTTGTACGTCGAACCATTATTTGCTGACTCAACTCTTGCGTAATGAATGGAAGTTTCGCGGCTTTGTAGTTTCCGATTTATATAGTATTGAAGGGATTCACGAAAGCCACTTTGTTGCTCCAACCAAAGAGAATGCAGCCATACAATCTGTAATGGCTGGCGTTGATGTTGACTTGGGTGGGGATGCTTATACCAACCTTTGTCATGCAGTTCAATCCGGACAAATGGATAAGGCTGTGATTGATACGGCTGTCTGCCGGGTGTTACGGATGAAGTTTGAGATGGGCTTGTTTGAGCATCCTTATGTGGATCCGAAAATTGCTGCTAAAACAGTACGCCGTAAAGAACATATCGAACTGGCACGTAAAATCGCACAGTCTTCCATAACACTTCTCAAAAATGAGAATTCAATTCTTCCTTTAAGCAAGACGATAAATAAGGTGGCGGTAATTGGCCCTAATGCTGACAATCGATATAATATGTTAGGGGACTATACAGCTCCGCAGGAAGATAGTAACGTGAAAACTGTTCTTGATGGAATTATAACAAAATTATCTCCTTCTCGTGTGGAATATGTACGAGGCTGTGCTATTCGTGATACTACAGTGAATGAGATAGAACAAGCAATTGAAGCTGCCCGTCGCTCCGAAGTTGTAATTGTGGTTGTGGGTGGTTCCAGTGCCCGTGATTTTAAAACGAGCTATAAAGAAACAGGTGCGGCTGTAGCTGAAGAGGGTAGTGTAAGTGATATGGAGTGTGGAGAAGGATTTGACCGTGCCAGTTTATCCTTACTTGGTAGACAACAAGAACTATTGGAATCTTTGCAAAAGACAGGTAAGCCTTTGATTGTCGTTTATATTGAAGGTCGTCCTTTAGAAAAGAATTGGGCTTCGGAATATGCTGATGCACTACTGACTGCTTACTATCCGGGGCAGGAGGGTGGAAATGCCATAGCGGATGTTCTCTTTGGAGATTATAATCCTTCTGGACGTTTGCCAATCTCCGTTCCGCGTTCTGTAGGTCAGATTCCGGTTTATTATAATCAGAAAGCTCCTCGGAATCATGATTATGTGGAAGTGTCATCTTCTCCGTTATATAGCTTTGGTTATGGGATGAGTTATACCACTTTTGAATATTCTGATTTGCAGGTAGTGCAGAAATCTGCTCGTTGTTTTGAAGTCTCATTTAAAGTAAAGAATACAGGGAAGTATGATGGCGAAGAAGTATCACAACTTTATATGAGAGATGAATATGCATCAGTTGTTCAGCCGATGAAACAGTTGAAACATTTTGAACGTTTCCATTTGAAAAAAGGAGAAGAGAAAAAAGTTACTTTTGTTTTGACAGAGGAGGACTTTTTCTTGGTTAACTATACTTTGAAGAAAGTAGTAGAGTCTGGAAATTTCCATCTTATGATTGGTGCCGCTTCTAATGATATTAGGTTGCAGAATGTTATTTTAGTGGAGTAATTTTTATTAATATCTATATTAAGAGATTTCCTGTTTCGTTTTCTCTTAATAAAAAAGAGAGAATATTCCTTTTGCGGAAATATCCTCTCTTTCTCACCTAAAACCTAAACCTTTTATTTCAATTACTTGCTACTATAAGCAACCAACATCCAAACCAATTTTTCCTGTTCTTTCAGATAATCGCTCATCATCGAAACGGTTACTTCGTCTCCGGCTTGAGAAGCGATAGATAAGATCTTACGTTCTTCACCAATCAGATAGCTGATAGACTGAAGGATATTATTCAATGCTTCGTCTCCGTTGCTTACCTTATCCACTTCATTCACATTTGCTACTTTTAGATAATCGCTGAATTTATTGGCAGGAGTACCACCCAGCATCAAGATACGTTCTGCGATTTCATCCACCTTTTCAGCCGTGTCATCATACATCTTTTCGAATTGACTGTGGAGTACAAAGAAATTATGTCCCTTGATATTCCAGTGGAAACCGCGAAGATTGGTGTAATACACTTGGAAGTCTGCTAATAGTTGTTGCAAAGATGCTACTACGTTGTTTGCTCCCGATTCGTTCAATTTGATAAATTCTAAAGTTTTCATATTCTTCTATTTTTAATGATTTATACTTGTTCTCTTTTTTTCTGTACTGCAAAGATAAGGCGTAAAATGCTTGCTGTCAAACTGAAAATTTCTATCTTTGCATAGATAAAATCTATAACTTAATAAGATTTGATAGATGACGATACAACAATTAGAGTATATACTGGCTGTAGACCAGTTCAGGCATTTCGCACGGGCAGCTGAATATTGTCGTGTGACGCAGCCTACTTTGAGTGCAATGATTCAGAAACTGGAAGATGAACTGGGAGTAAAGTTGTTCGATAGGACAGTGCAACCCGTTTGTCCGACACCCATCGGGCAGAAAGTGATAGACCAGGCTCGCGTGATTCTGGCGCAGGCAGCTCAAGTGAAAGAAATAATCAGTGAAGATAAACAGTCATTGTCAGGCGTATTCCGCTTGGGAGTATTGCCCACTATCGCTCCCTATCTACTTCCTCGCTTTTTTCCTCAACTAATGGAAAAATATCCCGAACTGGATATTCGTGTCACGGAAATGAAGACACAGGATATTCAGCAGGCTTTGCATACCGGAGATTTGGATGCGGGAATTATTGCCAGCAAACTGGAAGATACGTTCTTGACAGAAGAAACTCTTTTTTATGAGCAATTTTACGCTTATGTGTCACGGAAAGAATCCTCTTTCAAGCATGATATGATCCGTACTTCTGATATAACAGGCGAACATCTTTGGCTTTTGGACGAAGGACACTGTTTTCGCGATCAACTCGTTCGTTTCTGTCAGATGGAGGCCGTGAAGGTTAATCAGATGGCCTATCGTTTGGGAAGTATGGAAACCTTTATGCGAATGGTAGAAAGTGGAAAAGGAATCACTTTTATTCCCGAATTGGCAGTGATGCAATTGACGGAAGAACAGCGGCAGTTGGTACGTCCGTTTGCCATTCCCCGACCTACACGGCAAGTGGTACTGG
>OGWT01001745.1_pt1 | contig 15952 bp, 12 predicted proteins | sample 1576101 | NCBI WGS metagenome assembly OGWT01 (sample SAMEA3541481, study PRJEB24748) | human gut metagenome | biome: human gut; feature: human-associated habitat; material: faeces | place: China | collected 2012 | reverse complement strand
CAAAAGCTTCTTCAACGGCAGCTCAATGTTTAATTTCAAGGTATATATCACCGCAATGACTCCACGATACAATGGAGAAAACGGACAACGTGTAGCATACGGAGCTCCTGTAAACGGTACAGACGCTATTGCCTCAACCTTCTTCTATAAGGAAGCGGTAGGAGCTGCAAAGAGCAATTTCGACATGTACTACCGTCTTAATGATCCGGAATACCGTGGTGACGTTATCGGCTTTAACATGCGCGGGCTGGCACTGCCTACTACCGGAAAATACCTGGGAGCTATTGTAACTAAAAAGCATGAGTAACAAACCTTTAAAAAGATAGAACTATGAGTTATCTGAACAGTAAATCGTACCGTACATTCGATTTCTTTGCCCCGTATACAGAAGAAGGGGAACGCTGCCAGCGGATTCCTTTCCCTATTGCCGTAAACCGAAAACCTGTAGATGAATCGAACATTATCCATGATACGAACCCGCAGGTAATGACATTCGGAAGCGATGCATCGGCAGGGAGCTATACCGTAACGACAGAAGTGCAACCTGGCGCATTGCTGATAGTGAATAACGAACACACGTCAAACAAACAAACGATAGGCGGCGTAGAATGTGCCGCAAGCGATAGTACTGTACTGATGTGGACAGGAAAGAAGTATGTACAAATTTCCAATGCAGGAGTAGGAGGATAAGTCATGAAACACTTTACTATGGGTGAACTTTGTGCCAGTACCACCGCCGACGCTCATGGAATAAAGAATACACCGCCTCTTCAGGAGGCGGGTAATCTGAAAGCCCTGGCCGACAACGTGCTTGACCCTCTTCGTGAATGGTACGGAAAACCTATTACCGTAAACTCAGGGTACCGTTGTCCGCAACTGAACCGGCTGGTAGGAGGTGCGGAAAGCAGCCAGCATCTGAAAGGAGAAGCTGCCGACATTACAGCAGGAAGCAAGGAAGAAAACCGTAAGATCTTTGATTACATCAAAAGCCATCTTCCTTTTGACCAGCTTATCGACGAAAAGAATTATTCCTGGGTGCATGTGTCTTACAAGCGCGACGGGAAAAACAGGAAACAAATATTGAAACTATAACCATGGAGTAGTACTCCAAATGCTACTCCAATAAAGCACGACAAAATGAAACGGATTACCTTATTTTTCTGCCTGTGTCTGATTACAACACTGGCTTCATTTGCACAGACCGTACTTCCGGCTGCAGAACCTGAAACATCGTTCCTTATCGACCTGGGAAGCTTTACCGGAATCGTAGCCCTGGTTTCTACCTTGGTGACACAGATTCTGAAAGTTGTTCCGGCTATTTCCGCAAGCAAGCTGGCCAAAATTTTGATTTCATGCGGTGTGGGCATGGTGGTATGTATCCTTGCATGGCTTTTGCAGCTCACCCCGTTACTTACAGGCTATATATGGTGGCAGGTGCTGATTTACGGACTGGCGGCCGGACTCAGCGGATGCGGATTCTATGATGTGATTAAGGCTATCGGAGCACTGTTTAAAAAAGAGTAGAGCATTATGGATTGGACCCTGTTACAGTCACTATGGGACTGGCTTCTTCCTGCCGGATGGCTGGCTACTGCCATTGCCTGGTGGCGTGACAGGAAGGTGTATCAAGTCCGTGCGGTAAAGGAAACCGAAGGCACTTACAAGACTCTTTACGATGACCTCAGTGCCACGGTATTGGAAATTAGCAAACAATTACGAAAACAAAACGAAAGAAATATTAACCATGAAACGGCTTTACGCAAATTACATACTTGCAAGTATGCTGACCGCTGTCCTGTCATTATCTTCCTGCGCCAGCAGCAGAAAGGCCAGCTCGGAAACCGTCCGCTCGGACAGCCTCCGAACGAGCGTAACCGAGCAAACAACTTACGAGCCGGTCCCGAAGAGGACGGCGACCTGCTCGGTGAGTGCGGAGCAGTGGCTGAACCTGAGTAAACTTCCTGCCGGATTCGGGCTGAGCTATCGGAACGACGGTCTGAATATTGACATACAATCGGACGGAGAAGGTGGCGTGAACGTCACAGCTACAGCCGACAGCACAGGAAGACAGGTGACCGTAACACGTACGGAAACCGACCACCGCATACGCGATGAAACTGTGAGTAATGAAGTGAAAGAAACACGCCCTGGAGTGCAGGGATGGCTGACAGGAACAGCCCTGACCCTGCTGGGTATTTTCCTTATCTGGCAACTGATTAAACGATATTTAAAACACGATTAAAAACGACAATATTATGGCAGATACAAGCAACGGACTGATGTATGGCGTGGCGAAAGTGACATTCAAGGCTGCGGGAGCAGAAGGACAGGAAAAGACACTGGCCTGGCTGGATGAAAACGGGATGCAGCCTGCGGGAAACGCACCTAGTTTTCTGGATGTATTCGCAGCACAGGTACCAGACGGACCTGTAGACAGCATCATGACCAACCCGGGAAGCGATGCGTTTACAATGAACCTTATCCAACTGAATGCGCAGAGTATGGTGGATGTGTTCGGTGGAAAAGCCGGAGCGGACGGCTCTTATACACCGCCTGCAAAAATGCTAGCTAACGGTGTGCTCACCATCACCATGCATTCTGGACATGGTTTCCGCATATTTAATGCACGTCTGAGCCGCAATGGATTCCAGAATGGAATTAACATGCAGAATGTGCTGGCAATGGGTATCCGTGTGGATATGCTGAAACCCACAGACGGGAAGGATAGACGTTATCGTACTTATCCTCCAGGTACAGAAGATTTTGATGCGATTGACGCAGTCGAAGACGCAGAAGAATAAGTATGAAGGCACAAGATATAGAACTGCTGGCAGGCATCTCCCTCAGTGACGGGGGAATCAGCCTGCCGCTTCATACGGTACTTCGGAAACGTCCGTTCCGCATTACGATGAAGACACCTACCACACGCAGTCTGATACGAATCAGCAAGCGTTATCTCCGAATCGGGGTGACTCCGGAAGAATATGACGCATACGACCAGGACCAGCGTATCCGGTTTGTCTTCCTGCATGGAAAGGACATCAGCCGCATTGTAGCATACGGAATTGTGAGAGGGCCTGTACTGGGAAGGTTACTTAACCGCCCGGTGGCCTGGATGCTACGGGAACTGATGACACCCGATGAACTTGCATCCGCCTGGAGACAGGTGCTGAACAGTACATCTACCACGTCTTTCGGGATTATTATCGCATCGGCAGCAGCTCTGAACAAGATGCAGCCCTTAGCGAGCCGGAACGAGAGCGCAAACGACAAGAGGAGTTAAAGAAGGGACATACGGAACCTTCGCATAGCCTTTTCGGCGTAGTAGGTCAGATTGCCACGGAAACAGGCTGGAGCATTGACTACATTCTGGACAAGGTAAATGTAGTTACCCTTCAGCTAATGATGGCAGACATGCCTCACTGGGTTCCTCCGAAGAAACCGGACTTGAATCAGCAGATCCGTGAAATGGAGGAACGTGAAAAACAAAGAAACAGTCGCACACAAACAACAGAAAACACCAATCAGACAAAGGGAATGAACCCGATGGAGTTCTTTACCAATTATGCGGTAAAGGACTGATTATTCATCATTATAAATTGGAATCATGGCAGTACCCGTTGAACTTGAAATCTTCATGAAAGACTTGACCAAGGCCGGATTACAGAGCGTTGGCAAGAATGTGGATGATGTGGAAAATCAGACTCTGAAACTGATATCTGCATTGAAACAGGTAATTGCTGAACAGAAGAAACAGTTGGAGGTTAACAAAATAGCCGGTTTAAGCTATACACAAGAGGTAGCCAATATTCAGGCACTTACTGGGCAAGTAAGAGGACTTGAAGCAGGGCTTAATAGTTTGAAAAAGACTAAGGAAGAAGCGGCAAAAACACCTTCCATCGACATCGACACAGAAGCTGTTACCCGTAAGACAAACAACCTGAAGATGCAGTTCAGCCAGGTAGCAAGAGAACTTCCTTCGCTTGCCATGGGGCCGCAGATGTTTATCCTCGCTATCTCCAACAACCTTCCTATGCTGGCAGATGCCATTGCCGATGTGCGCAAGCAGAACGAACTTCTGGCCGCATCCGGACAAAAGGGTGTGCCGGTATGGAAACAGCTGGCCGGTGCTGTCTTCTCATGGCAGACTGCATTGGTAGCCGCTATATCTTTAGGTATTGTGTATGGAAAAGAAATTGGTAACTGGGTATCTTCTTTATTCAAGGCGAAAAAAGAGCTTATTGACACTCAAAAAATTCAGAATGAATTAAATAAAGTTCAAGTAGAAGGAGGAAAATCTGCGGCTGAAGAAGCGGCCAAACTTAAAATACTTTATGAAGCAAGTTTGGATACATCTAAATCAATGAAGGAAAGAAATAAAGCTGTCGACGAACTACAGAAAATGTATCCTTCTTATTTTGGGAAGTTAAGTAATGAGGAAATTTTGGCAGGTAAGGCATCAGATGCTTATGATCGTCTTACAAAATCAATTATATCATCTGCTAAGGCAAGAGCAGCCATGAACAAAATGGTGGATGAACAAGGGAAGATACTGGAAAATGAACAAAAGATAAATGATGCGTACTCCAGATTAGATCCTCTTTTACCAAAACTTGAAGCAGCAGAAAAAAAATTAAATATAGCAAAAACGTCTGCAAGTCTGAATGCAGGAAAACTTTCAACTTCCGGAACTAGAAATCTTTCAGTTGGAGGAAATGTCGCAGTTCAAAAGGCTCAATCAGATTATGACCAGTTAAAGAAAGAAACAGATGCAATTTACGAAGAAATTGCAGGATACCGTGCAGCCATATATGAATCGAACAAGATTTCTAAGGAATTGGAAAAAAGCATTAAGGTAGATGACATTGTTACAGAGGAAAAAGGTAGTGGTACGGGTTCCGGAAAAACCGACTACGCCTCCCAGCTTGCCGATGCCCGCGTAAAAGCACAGCAGACTACGGAAAAACTCCGCATACAGATTATGCAGGAAGGTATTGCCAAGCGTATGGCACTGGCAAAGCAGGAATACGATGAGTCTGTGGCTGACATTGACAAGCAGGAACGGGATATGCTTGCCAAAATGGATCAGGCACGCAAGCAGGGTGACAATATCCCACAGAGCCAGTACGACGAGGTAAAGAATACGGCAAACACCAACCGTATGCTGGCAGAACAGGTGTATAACGAAAAAATATATCAGATTGAACAGGAATATCGCGACAAGGCCACGCAGAGCCTTATCGACTACAATAAACAATACGGAACGTATCAGGAGAAGCGTCTGGCCATTGCAATGGATTACGCCCGAAAGATTGCCGCTGCGGAAACGGAAGGAGAGGCCGACGTATTAACCCGTGAACGTGACGACAAGCTGGCCAGCCTGGACTTTGAGGAAATGAAGAAAGGGATGGACTGGGACAAGATTTTCGGTGACCTGGAGCGTGTGTCTACTGATACGCTTGAAAGCCTTCGTGAGAAGCTGAAACAATACCTGGAAGGAATAGGCGATGACATCAGCCCCGAATCTTACAAGGAGGTAATGGATGCTTTCAAGAATATAGATTCCGAGCTGGCCGACCGTTCCCCGTTCGAAACAATGAAGAAGGGGTACGAAGATTACAAGTCTGCGATGGAGGAAGTACGTTCTGCTCAGAACCTTCTTCAACAAGCACAGATGGGTGGAAGCGTAATTGTAGAGGAATACGATGAAGAAACCGGTGAACTTACCCGTAAGCTGATTACTCAGGCAGAAGCGGAGGAAAGACTTCGTGCTGCCCAGGATAAACGATACAGTGCCCAGAAGAATCTGACGGATGCGGCAAATTCTATCGGACAGAAAGGAATGGCAATCGTCAATGCCGGAAACGACATAGTGGATATGTTAGGAAACTTTGGCGTAAAAGTTCCGGAAGCGGTGAGCGATACATTGAACGGACTGGGTCAGGTAATGAGCGGACTGGAAAGCATTGATTTGACAAAACCATTCAGTGCCATTACTGGCTCAATTAAGATTCTGACTGGAATAGGCAATACGATAGCCGGACTGTTTGGTTTCGGAGGTGCTGATTATTCTGGGTATGAAAACCTGAAATCAAAGTATGAAGGGCTGATTGATATATGGGATTCTCTTATCTCGAAGAAGCAGCAATACATTGACATCGACTACGGAATAGAAGCTCAGAAAGCAGCCGAAGAAGCTAAAAAACTGGTAGACGTGCAGATTGAACGACAGCGGCAGCTGATGGAAGCTTTGTCAGGAAGCGGTGCAAGCATCGGTAGTCACTCTCTTGGATACCGTGTAAATGACCGTATGAGCAGTTCGGACTGGGCAAGACTGTCAGAATTGACCGGGAAAAATATACGTGGATTTGGTGACGTGATTAATTTGGATGCGGATGTAATAGGGAAAGTCCTTCAGGACGAAAAGTTTGTGTCTGTACTGACCGCTGTAAACTCTGAGTTTGTGACCTACATTCAGAATATAGACAAGTATAGCGAACAGTTGCAGGAAATTGCAGAGCAGGAGAAAGAGGCATTTACCGGAGTAAGCTTTGATGAATTCCGTGACAGCTTTGTGAGCATGCTGTCGGATCTGGACGCTACCAACCAGGATTTTGCAGACAATTTTGAAAAGTACCTTCAGAACGCCATATTCTCTTCTCTGATTACCGGAAAGTATAAAGATAGGATTCAGGAACTTTATGATAATTGGGCCAAAGAATCTGCTGATGGAGAAATGATTCCTTATCTGAGTTTTACAGGAGATTCCGGATATACAGAAATTAATAAAGGGCTTGATTCGGAAGAGGCTAAAAGGCTTAGAGAAGAATATCAGAGTATCATTGACGATATGCTGGCAGAAAGGGAACAGATAATGAAAGATTTCGGATGGTCTTCATCTGCGGATTCCGGAAGCAGCCAGTCTCCCAGCAGTGGTGCACTGACCACCATGAGCCAGGAAAGCATATCTACCTTTGAAGGAATAGGACGAAACATGCAGACGCATCTGGCAAATACTGACAAGTTCGTGCAGGAAATCCGAAACACGCAGAAACAGGACAGCCAGACGCTGGCCACTATAGCTGGACACACTGCACATCTTGTGGAGATACACGATATTTTAAGTGATATGAAATTGAACGGTATAACACTGAAATGATATGGACCTTACAGGATACCTAACAATTAACGGAACGGACGTATGGACGGAATACGGTGCTTTCCTGGGAGAGACGGAAGAAGGCGGACACGTGAACATGGATGCTTTGCTTCGAATGCCCAAGGCGAAGGATATTACTACCGTCGATTTCCGAGAAAGGAATGGGGTAGAGCTTCCTCAGAATCCGAACGTGAAGCTGAGCAACATCGAACGTACATTGCAGTTCTGGCTTCGTGGAAACTCCGCATCCGACCGGCTGGACAAATACCAGCGCATGATGAAGCTCATCACGTCGGGTATGCTTGCAATCGCCGTGAAGAATTACCGAACCTACAATATGGTTTACCAGGATATGCCGGCAGATCCGGAATGGTACGAAAGTTACGAAGGAGACCGGTTCTATGTGTTGTTTTCCGTAAAATTTATGGAGCCACAGCCTTCTATTTAGTAATTGATTAAACACTGTTTAAATGGAACTGAAAATATACGATAAAGCCAACAACCTCCGACTGACAGCCAGCCCAAACTCTTCTTCCAGTGTTACGGAAGAAATAGGTGGAGAATGCAGCGTATCCGCATCCTTCACCCATACCGAATACGTGCCGCTGGATGTGGATGACTACATCGAGGTGGAAGGAGTTCGCTACAAGGTAAAGACACGCTATCGTCCGAAACAAAAAAACACACAGACTTATGAATACAGCGTGAAGTTCTATGCGCCGATACATGATGCGGAAGATACACTGATGCTGTTCCAGGAAGGTGGAACCACTTCTGAATTCAGTTATGACGGCGGGCCTCGTGAACACCTTCAGCTTTGGATTGATAACATGAACCGTCGTGCCGGTGGTAACCTGTGGAGCATCGGAACAGTGATTACCGCCGAAAACAAGGTGATTGATTACCGGAATGTGAAGTGCTGGGATGCGGCATTTGGCAGCAACGGCATCGCCGCCACATTCGGCACGGAAATGTGGGCAGACGGTTATGTGATTAATCTCTGCAAAGCTGAACGTGGGGAAGTGGTGGAACTTGGCTACCTTCAAGGACTTACCAATCTGGCACAGGAAGATAACGGGGAAGTGAAATTCTTTACCCGTCTGTTCCCGTTGGGCAGCACACGAAATATTGATGCGACAAAGTACGGGTATTCCCGTCTGCAACTTCCAAGCCGGGAAATATATGTGGACAAGAATGTAGACTTATATGGCGTGAAGGAAGAAACTGAAGAAGATGCGTTTGCTGAGATATATCCTCAGTATGTAGGTACTGTTTCATCTGTACGTACGGAAGAGAAAACCAGCGAGGAAGGACGGAAGTACACCGTATATTACTTCAAAGACAACGGGATGACATGGAATCCGAAAGATTACGAGATTCCGGATCTGGACTATATGTTACAGTTCCAGACTGGCGAGCTGGCAGGACGTGGAACTGACGGTTCTTTCCAGGCGGCATGGCATGAAGACACACGGGAGTGGGAAATCATCAACGTATATCCGGATGATACGACTCAGATTCCTGGAGACGTGATTGTACCAAATCCAGGTGACAAGTATATACCATGGAACTTCGCCATGCCGCAGGAATACATCACCGCAGCTGAACAGGCATACAAGCAGGCAGTAGATGATTTTCTGAATACTTACAGCTTTGACCCGAACAAATACACCGGAACCACTGACCGGAATTATATCGAAAAGAACAAAACTCCGCTCCGCATCGGATGGAACGTGCGTCTGCTGTCAGAACAGTATTTCGGTTCTACCGGAGGATACAAGGATACACGTATTACAAAGGTGCAGCGCAAGTTGAACGACTTGTGCCAGGCTACGATTACCTGCTCGGATGAGGTTGGTACGGGATGGAAATCCTCGGTGGATAACTCGCTGAACTCGCTACGGTATGAGGTGGCCAGACAGTCGGAGGAAAAACAGATTGATGTATTAAAGACATCAGATACAAAGACGCCATCGGATTATAATGTATTTTCTTCACTCCGTTCACGTGCGGAATTTGTCTCAAAAAAGTTCAATGACACCGTTATAGGAGTGCTTACATTCTTGCAGACGGCATTATTCCGTGCTGGAGCAGTTTTCGGGAAAAATGGTTTTGCGTCTGGTCTTACCGGTTTCGGAGCGAAAATTGACGACAACGGAAATGCAGAAGTAGAATCCCTTACATCCAGAAGATTTATTGAGACACCGGAGCTTAGATACAACCGAGTAGATGTGAAGGTGGGAGACAAATGGCGTGCACCTGGTGCCGGCATTATCGAATCGGTTGATACGGAATCCAAGATATGTACACTGAAACTGGAAGAGGGAGAAATAGGAGCAGTGGCTGTGGGAGACATTTGCATGGGTATATTTCACTCTCTGACTTCATCGGACAACGCTACGGAAGATACGGATGACAGCAGAGGTAACCGGACATTTGCCGGATTCTGTACCGTGTATTTTACCGTCACAGAAGTAATAGGAAGCCGGAACGAGCAGTTCAAGTATCAGATTCGTCCTGTGTCTGAACGTTGGAAGTATGCTTTCGACCCGTTTGCCCAAATGAATTTCGTAGCATACGGAAGCTTTACGCGTGAAGACCGACAGACATCGGTTTATGAAACACGAACCTATACACGACATCTTTGGAAGCAGAATACATGGGAAATCGGGGTTGCAAATATTGCTAAACAAAGTGGCGATTTAAGCAACCTTAATGTATTCGGTATGAATATGGAAGGATACTCTGAGTATACCAATAGCGTGTATTTTACCGGAACAATTACACAGGTAAAACCAGATGGAACACCGGTTATCACCGCTAACGACCGTGGAGCATGGAATAACAATACTCAATACTATTATTACGACCGTGTATCGCATAACGGTTGTATATGGCTGTGCGTTAATGAGGACGGAACAAACACCGAGCCTTCTGAAAGTAATCCTAACTGGTTGTTGGAAGTATCAAAGGGAGAAGCAGGACAAGACGGTACATCATTCCGCATTCTAGGCAGCAAAAATGACCCGTCAGAGCTTCCACAAGGAGACAATCAAGTTGGCGATGGATACCTTATACAAGGGCATTTGTGGGTATGGAGTGGCACAGAATGGAATGATGCAGGAGTGATACAAGGGCCAGCAGGAGAATCTGTTGTTAATATGGGTGGTTGGTACGAAGGTCTGTTTGTACCATACTTGGGTATTGTCCGAATGGGGAATGCTACTTTCATGTGCACGAAAAAAGAAGGTACATACAATCCACCATATTACACATTACTTGATAATCAGGGTAATCGAATCAAGTCAGAAAGCGGCTATATTCTCACTGGTACAATCAACAATGCAGAATACCAACTTATCGCAGCAGACGGTACAGACGGAAAGGATGGTCTTGACGGTGTGCCAGGTAAAGACGGTGTAGACGGTAAAACATTATACACTTGGATAATGTATGCAGATGATGCCGAAGGTAATGGTATATCCAACGACCCTACAGGCAAGTCATTTATTGGTTTTGCGTATAATAAGGAAACACCTCTAGAAAGCAATAATCAAAAAGATTATATATGGTCAGACATTAAAGGAGAACAGGGAGTACCTGGTGAAGTTGGAGCAGACGGAAAGACCTATTATACATGGATAGCTTATTCTGATAATGCTAACGGAAATCCTATGTATCAGCAGCCAAATGAAAACACAAAGTATATAGGTATTGCTGTTAACAAAGAATCGCAGACTGAAAGTAGTGACCCTAATGATTATACTTGGAGTAGATTCAAAGGAGAACAAGGAGACAAAGGAGATAAGGGCGATACAGGTGATAAAGGCGATAGTATCTCTTTATTGGGACAATGGTATGAAGGCCTGGTTGTACCTTATCTTGGCGTTGTTACAATGGGTGGCAACTCTTTTGCCGCAAAAGTAGCAACTACAAATCCACCTATGTGGACTTTAAAAGACAACGATGGTAATCGTATTAAGTCCGAAAAAGGTTACATATTAACAGGTGAATATAATACAGAGGAATATGACATCATAGCTGAAAAAGGTCAGGATGGTATTGATGGATTGCAGGGAGCAGACGGTAAAGACGGAATACCAGGGAAAGATGGAGTAGATGGCAAAACATCATATTTTCATATCAAGTATTCCGAGAATGAAAATGGTTACCCAATGACAGAAACTCCGAGCAAGTATATCGGAACATACGTAGATTTTGAAGAGACCGATAGTGATGATTATACTAAATATGCTTGGGCGAGATTTGAGGGGCTACAAGGTGAGAAGGGAGAACAAGGTATACCAGGCTACAATGGTGCAGATGGAAAAACCTATTATCTTCATATAAAATATTCCAACGATGGAGGTTCTACGTTCACAGGAAACAATGGTGAAGATTCAGGTGATTACATCGGTGTATTGACAGACTTGAATCCGGATGACAGCACGAAACCATCTGACTACAAATGGTCTAAGATTAAAGGTGAGCAGGGTGCTCAAGGCATACAAGGACTTCAAGGAGAGAAAGGTGAGCAGGGCATTCAAGGTGAAAAAGGTGAAGACGGAAGAACATCTTATTTCCATATTAAATACTCGGTGAACTCAAACGGAAATCCTATGACAGAAGTACCGTCTACATATATTGGTACTTACGTAGATTTCACTGAACAGGACAGCAGTGATTATACAAAATATAAATGGGCACGTTTTGAGGGAGCGCAGGGAGAAAAAGGTGAACAGGGTATAGCTGGGATAAACGGTGAAAACGGTAAAACATCTTATTTGCATATAGCTTACTCTAACAGTTCTGATGGCTCTGTAGATTTTAGCGTATCCGATTCCAATGATAAATCCTATATCGGTCAGTATACGGATTTTCAGCAGAATGATTCTACCGATTATAGGAAATACTCATGGACGAAGATAAAGGGCGATCAAGGAGAAAAAGGAGAAGGATATACTAATTTAGGGGCTTGGTATAATGGATTACTTGTTCCGAAAATGGGTGTTGTCACAATGGCCGGAAGTTCTTATGTAGCCAAAGTAGCCACATATAACCCACCTTTGTTCACATTGCTGGATAATGCCGGGAACCGATTGAAATCAGAATCCGGATATATCCTCACCGGGGAAATGAACACAGCAGAATATGACGTGCTTGCAGAAAAAGGTGAGCAGGGTATTCCCGGGAAAGACGGTCAGGATGGTGCACCTGGGAAAGATGGTGCTCCCGGGAAAGACGGCAAAGATGGTAAACAAGGGCTTCAGGGCGTATCTGTAATAGAATCAGAGTGGGCACTAGGAGTTGAATATCGGAATGACAGCAACATAACGGATGGAAGCCTTCCTGTGAGAATCGTAAACGTAGCTCTTGTAAGGAATGATGCCATAGAGACAGGATGGGATGCGTACTTGTGTTTAAAAACCCATATTTCAAGTGAAAGTATAACCTATACGAACACAAGTTACTGGTCAAAATTCTCAGCTAATTTCGGAGCTGTTTTTGCCTCATTTGTCTTGGCCAAGAATGCTAAGATTAAATTCCTTTCCAGCAATCAGCTTACAATCCAGAAATCTGACGGGACTATCACTGCCGGGTTATCAGGAAGTGAGGAAGGGAAAAAAATACGGATATGGGCCGGAAGTGAGAATCCTGACGATGCCCCTTATCGTGTTGACGAGAACGGTGAAACATGGCAAACGAACGCACATGTTACAGGTGAAATAAATGCTACTAGCGGAAACTTTGAAAATGTGACAATAAAAGGTAGATTTTTATCTCCATTTACTTACTTATCTGGAGTAGGCTATCCACCTATATCTTCAGGTGCTCCTTTTAGATGGTTGTACAGAATAGGTAAGGACAGCTTATTTAGCAGTAACAATAATATGAATTTTATTGTTACAGGAAGTACAGATAACGAATACCATGAAATAACATTTCCTGCAGACAAAGATTTTGCAGGAATGTATGTAAACATATATAATAATGGTACTGGGGATGTATATGTTAAGCAGGAAGGTAGTAGTGAAATTATTACAATTAATCCAGGAGTTTGCTTTAGATTTATATGCATATCTACAGAAACTAAATTTATAAAATGGTTATGTGATATAGGTTCTTATTGGAATTCATAAATGGTGCAAATATAATAAACAAAATGTATAACAATAAAAAACAAAAATGATTATGGCAGACGTAAAAGAAAGTGCTATGGCACAAAAAAATGATTGCAAATGGGTACGTGCATTGGACTCAAATGGCAACAGTATTTTAATCTCAAAAGAAGACCTTGCATCAGTTGTGGGAGGACTACTAAACCCTCTGTTTATATTTAAAGAAGCATTAGCGACAGGAACAGACTTAAATACTGTTAAAACAGCCGGAATATACAGATTGACTGGCTCATACCCAAATGCTCCATTCACCCAAAGCTGGGGGTGCCTTATCGTATTGCCTATTAGCTATGGGGCAGATTATATACAAATAGCAGTCGAATCAACAAGCCAATATTTTGAAATTTATACAAGAAACGATGTAAGTAACTCATCATCATGGAAAAAAATAGCACTCTCTTCTGTTTAATTAGTTGTAAGCATCCGTTACTTATGGATTAAGCTGTTGTAATATGTTTCCATTCACCCCCAATTTTACCACGTATATAAACCAATCTTGTATCCCAGGTAATAGCTAATTGTGCAATTCCATCCTGTTCTGACCCAAACGTTAAGCATTTTCCAGACCCATCTACAGGAGAATTGGCTGCCGAACTAGAGAAAGTATATACGCCATTTTTGTTAGCCAAATCAAGGTCTGATATAGGCCCCCTATAATTGAAAAAAGTATCATTCAGTCCCAGTAGTCCTCCCACAACTTTCATAATTAGAAAATAAATAGGGGCTTGTCCACTTTGGACAGCCCCTATTTGTGTACAAATGTATAATTAAATTACAACTTTTGCAACTGACGTACAAAAGCATTATCATTAATCTTCGCATAGATCATTGTCATGCTTATCTGACGATGCCCTATTACTTTCTGTATTGTTGTGACTGGAATATCACGATTTATAAGCCTTGAAGCACAAGTATGACGCGCAACATGTGCTGTTATGTGTTTATTTATGTTGCAATTCTTCAAAGCTGTTTTCAAACGCCCATTGAAACTACAGCTTCTTTCACCACCAACATTAAAAAATTCTGATAATCGGTTCTTGTATTTACTATATATTTGTTCAGCTCTTCCATCAAATAATGCCCACATTGGGATGCGAACTGGGGTGTTCGTTTTTACAGATGTGTATTCTAACCATAATTTCCCATTGTCTTCTTTAAAGTTTTTTTCAGATAATGATGAAAAATCACTGATTCTCGTTCCGACATAACACATAAATAGGAATTGATCTAAAACTAATTCGTGAGGCTTGTCTAATTGACCTGTTGCCGCATAGTTTTCAATTATTCGTATATCATCATCTTTTAATGCTTTCATTTTATACACATTTTTAAAGTCTTTAGGGTCGTGATAGAATGAAAGAGAATCGGATGGTACCTTGTTACCATATAGTTTTCTTGCGATATTATAATATGCTTTTACTACATGCATTTCTTTACAAACGGTTGAATATTTTAGTCCTGAATTAATTAGATAATTCATAAACCCTCTGAAGAAATCTTCAGTTAGTGATGTTACTGGGCAAGAATCTTTGTATTTCTTAATAGTTTTCAGAACGTTTGCATGTATTTCTATAGTACGAGGTTTTAGACCTCTTTCATTCATGGATTTTTCCCACATTGCATACCAGTCTGCAGAAGTTCCACGTTTTGAATAGATGTCATGCAATTTAGACAATGTCATTTCACCAGAATAAGTTAGTTCAATCTCTTCCAGGTTATACACAAGTTTCCTGATTAGTAGGTTAAGATTAGCAGAATTTGGACTTTTAGAAATAAGTCCATAATCTTCACTCCATTCGTCTTCAAATACTCTGACGTCAGTATCAAGTTCAATACTTGATCCATATTGTGAACACCTCACAAAAATGGCTAACATACCGCCGTGCACTCTGTGCGCAACGATTTCAAATCTAATTTTATTCATAATGTATTTATTAAATGCACCTATAAGATACGAAAAAATATCCATATTTGCAATTAATAATCAGGAAAATAGTATATTTGTCAATGATAATTCATAATGAATTATTAAATGCATGAAGAGGGCTATCATCAAGTGTGATGATTCCCTCTTTTTTTATTTTAAATGATATTTAATCTCTGTTTGATATACAACAAAAAAGGGTAGGAGAAAAATCAATCTCTTACCCGTATACAAGTTAATAATAAAAATCACATTTCGTTTTATATTAATAGACGTGAAAATCACACAAATCGTTTTGAGGAAGTCTCACAAATCGTTTTGCGGCTTGTAGTATTATCTTCGAGTGCCTGCCATTATGGGAGGATTCCGTGCAGAAAAGAAACATACCCGTTTTTTACACAGAACTTTGGGGTAAGAATGGAGCCCAGTTTTTTATAGATTATGCATCTCATGACAGATTGTTTCAAAGTGCTTCTGAGTTTGCCGGGAAACAATTTGGGCTATTTTTCAAAGATAAAGTTATGGCCAGTGATATATGGAAATGGCTTGATCAACTATCTTCTTCATTAATCCCGAAACATAATCCGATTAATTTGTACCGTATTTTTGAGTTTAAACTTGCCTTGGCTCTTTTTTTATGACGATAGCGCTGAATCGGTACCATGCGTAGCACTGTAATCGGTACCATTG
>OGWT01001742.1_pt1 | contig 15979 bp, 7 predicted proteins | sample 1576101 | NCBI WGS metagenome assembly OGWT01 (sample SAMEA3541481, study PRJEB24748) | human gut metagenome | biome: human gut; feature: human-associated habitat; material: faeces | place: China | collected 2012 | reverse complement strand
TGGATGAAATCATACTATACACCGTTCCTTTCAAACCTAATCTGGATTTGATTGGGAGACCTCCGGGACTGCTTTTGGCCAGCCTGTCGGTCAACTCGAATTGCTGCCGCATCTGCTCAGGTCCGTTCTGCGGATCGATTGATACGTGTTCCTGGTTTTGATAAAACCAATAATAAAAAATATACACTTTTGAACATTGGTTTGCCAACAGGAAACTCAGCAGAACTACAGGGAAACAACTAGACAGAACCGGGTATTATCAATATTCTTTCAATTCGTAGCAGAATTTCTGAAGGACCTCCCGGCGCGACATTTCCTCTGCCTCTCGAGAGATATTTCGGTTCTTCTTCGGAGAGTCTCATAAAGATCCCCCTCTTCTCCGGGTGACTTTTGAAGTTCTTCCTCAGAAAGCGCCAAAATCCCATTTGCCGCTTGGATTGTGTTCTGGCTATATTTATTATTGAACTGATACAGGCCAAGAAAAAACAGGGATGAACACAGAAAGACCATACATAAAGCAGCATATTTTCTTACCGCAGAAGATACCATCTTATTTTCGCCTCCTCCTTAGGAAAAATACACCGGCAGACAGAAGAAGCAGACAGGCCGGAATCAAAAAGAATATGGGCGACCAGCTGTGCTCTGTGTCGGCAGCATGTGCCAGAGAAGCGGTATCTTCCTTTCCCACAATGGTGTAAGTCCCTGTATGGCTGATCTGAAAGGAGGCGGCTTTTGCCGCATCGTCGTAACCGGTCATGGGAATTTTCACGCCGCTTTCATCACCGAGGAACAATGTGCCGGCTGCCGGGTCATTTGGATAGGGCAGCATGACAGAAACATCCGGCAGGGAGTTGAGCACAGTTCCGTTGATGGAAAACGAAAAAGAAAAACCGCCGTCCGTATTCGATTGGATGATGACTTCAATCTGATCTTCGTTTTGGATACCCTCCGGCAAGGCGTCTTTGGGTATGCTGATGGTGATTCCCTGTTTGGAAAAGACGGCTCTTTGCTCCCCTGTTTGCAGCATCATCAAAAAGCGTGTGCCGGAAATCCGGTCGGTGGTTTCATCGAAGAACTCTGAAAAAACAGGTTTTTTGGAATCCGCACGTTCCGGGGGAACGCTCATAATGCTTTGCACCGGCTCTTTCCTGTTTTCCGAAAGCTTCCGGGCAGGATCGGGAGCGGTAAGCTCTGGAGCGTCAGTAATCGTCCGCACTTCAGGGGGCTGCTGTAAAGCGGTATTTTCCTCTGGCTGACCTGATACAACTGGCGCTTCGATTTCCGGTATAGCCGGTTCATCGGAACCAGCGTCTGGTTCTAATGCTTCCTCTGCATCACCGTTTGTCTGTTGCGATGGGAATTCATCTTTATTTATGGAATCGTCTTTTCCATCCAAGGATGGCTCGGAAGGCTTGTGGGATGGTTCATGATCCGCAGGATCATTTTCTTCGCTGACAGGTGGTGTTTTTTCAGAATCGTTGGAATCCATTCCCCCGCCATTTGTTATAGGCGGTTTTGGAGGCTTTGTGGAGGGACTGTCTGCGAAACCGTCATCCTGATCGCCGGTATCTTCGGGAGGCGGCTGAATGATGGTATCGGGTGGATTTCCACCTGCATCCCCTCCATCCCGGTCGCCATCGTGATACCCTTCAAGGACAATTTCATCTGCGTAGGTAAAGGACAGGATGCCGGTCTGTCCGCCGTCATAATCGACCTGAAGGCGGTAACTGCTGCCCGGCGTCAGCAGACGGGTGGCAATCGAGAGCATTTCCCGTCCCACGTAAATGCCATTTTCCAGCTGATTCCATGAACCGTTGTTTTCGGACAGCCATACGCTGATCTCATCCAGTTCCCCCGGCGGTGTGACCCAGGGAAAATGAAGGTTTCCTCTGGCGGACAGAAAGCAGTTAATGTCCGGTCTGCCTGGAGCCTGTACAGAAACAGGAATTGAGATTTCAGGGAAAGCAATTCCCTCTGCAAACGCAGTATTTGCTGGTGCAGTCAGCTTTCCAATGGCATGGTACAGTCCCACAGTATTCAAATCAATACCGGAAAAATCCCATTCCACCACAGCGGTGTAGCTGGTTCCATTTTCCGCATAGCATTCCAGATAATACGGGGAAGCAGCGAACAATGCTTCCAGTGCTTCGGTTTCGCTGCCCTGTTGAACCGCAAACGCATCCGTATAAGGATACCATTGCTCTATGGAGGTAATGACAGCAGGCGGCATTTCTTCCACCCGGACGGAAATCTGAAGCTCCTGCAAGACAGTTTCACCAAAGGCATACCCCTCCGGCAGTTCAATCCGGCCTGCTGCGGTATATTCGCCCGGAGTGGTCTGGTCAATGGCCGAAAAATCCCATGCGACAGAAAATGTTTCCTGCCGGATTTCTTCACCTGCTGTTACAGTGGCGCAGACGGTTTGATACTGAAGGGCCAGTTGATAAATTTCCTCCAGGTCATCATCAGACGGTGTGGTTCTAAGGGGCAGGGTGAAATCTGGCAGGGAGAGTAGTTCGCCTTCATTTTGTATTTCTGTGACAAAGACGAGGGATACTTCTTCCGGTGCTTCCGGTGTTTCCGGGGTTCCGCCATCCAGTGTCTCCGAAGCCTCGCTTTCTAAATCCGGCAGAATCTCCGTTATTTCATCGGCATTGGCTGGGGTTGCAGTTTCAACGGAAAATGCAGGGATACTGCCGGTGAAGCAGAGAAGGCAGGCCAGACAGCCACCCAGAATACGCCTGTGTATTTGCTTCATTCTCATACGATACCCCCCATTCCAGAGAAAACATATTGGCGGTAGGCTTCCCGCAGCTGTTTTCCATTGCGGAGAGCAATCGGAAGTTCCTCGCCGTTTATCAAATGGAAGGTCTGACTGTCAACCTGGCTGATATAATCCATGTTGATTAAAACGCCCCGGTAGCAGGGCAAAAAACGCTTGTCCTTCTGCAATGCGGCAGTGACCTCCTGAAAGCCTCCGCTTACCGGTATCACGCGTTCCGCCATATGAATCCGTGTCATACGGTTTTGATAATCTATGTATAGAATCTTCTCTGTGGGAAGTTCCAGCTTTTGACGGTCAGCCATAACCGAAAGTGTCATCACTTCATAGGGCGGTTTTAGCTGGCACAGCTCCATCGCTTCTTCAAATTCTGCCTGATGGAGCGAAAGCGGCTTCAGCAGATAATAGCTGGCGGACAGGCTGTACCCCATCCGGGCATAATCTTCTGTAATGGTCAGAAAAACGATCTTACAGAGCCTGTTTTTCTGGCGCAGTCTTCTGGCGGCCTCTATTCCATCCATGTTCTCCATATAGATGTCCATAAAGACAAGCTGAAAATTGACCTGGGCGGCAGCTTTCAGAAAATTCTCTCCGTCCTCAAATTCTGTCAGCGTATAGTCCAGCTGATGCTTTTTCATATAATTTTCCAAGCAGGCAGACAGTTCTTCTCTGTCCTCTGCTCTGTCATCCACAATCGCGATCTGCATCGTACCATCTCCTTTGCACAATAATCCAATATGAGTATAACATAAAACCGCAGGAAAAAACTTGCGTCTTAAACAGGAAACCTGCGTCTTAAACAAAGTCGGTTGTATTTCTCTTGACAAGATGCTACTCTAATTATACTACCAGACTTTCCGATGAGAAGGTCTGGTTTTTTAATTTTTCTTTTCAGGAAAGGAGGCCCGGTATGAAAATCGCACTTTGTACGGAGCTGAGAAATGTGGAATGGTTTGAAAGCAGGCTGCGCTCCCTTTTTGATGGGGATGGGCAGCTTGTCATCGACGAGCTATGGAATGAGAAGCAGCTATCTCAGGCACTGCGGCGGAGCCGATATCATGCGGTTGTCATCGCAATGACCGGGGCAAGGGGATTGGAGGCTGCCATTCAGGCAAAGCAGCTGGCACCGGAAGTACCGCTTGTCTGGTGGAGTGATGATGAAAACTTCGCCCTGATCGCGTATCAGCTTCATATCCCGGCATTCCTCTCCATAGATTGTAGTGATCAGGAGCTATATGAGGCGATGGCGCCCATCAGGAAACGGAGGTATGGAAATGCGAATTGCGCTATGCAGTTATAGCCAGAAAGAAAAAGAAACCGCTTTGCTGATGAAGCTTGGCAAAGTAGACCGCTTTGACAATGGCGTATTCTGCGTCTATGCCATGCAGCGGGATGGGCCTTATGACGCTGTGGTAGTCATGGAGGACGGAGCCAGGGGGATGAATTTCTGCATGAGCATACGAGGGTACAGCAAGGATGTCCCGCTCCTTTGGATCAGCGACCAGGCAGAATTTGAACCCCAAAGCCACAGGCTGCAGGTGGATGACTTTTGGGTGAAGCCTGTGACGGAATATCAGCTGCGGGAGGCAGTATCCCAGCTGCTTCAGAAAGCAACGAGAAGGAACGAACAACGTGAGGAGGATGAATAAAATGAAATGGAAATGGAAATGGAAACGGCCGGCCGCATGTTTACTGGCGGCGGCAATGATTTTTACGATGCCGGGAGTTCCGGCATCTGCGGTGGAAACTGATGTGTCCGGTGTGTCCGGGAATGCTCCGGCGGAGTGCAGCTGCGAGACCCACTGTGAGCAGGGGGCGCTCAATCCCGACTGTCCCATCTGCTCTGCGGAAGATGCAGACCTCTCTGCCTGCAAGGGAACAGAGCAGGCAACGCCCCTGATGGCAGCTGCGGCAAGCACTGAAGGAACCATCTCCGGCGATGTTACCTGGGAGAACCAGACCATAACTACCCCGGTGAGACTGACCGGCGACACAACAATCACGCTGAAAGGCGAGAATACCATTACGATTTCCGATACTGCTGAGCTCTCCGCTCTGGAAATGGATTATCGTAGTCTGACCATTCAGGGAAGCGGCAGTCTGACGGTCACTGTTCCTGACAGGAAATATGGTATTGCGGATTCCGCCTACAGTGACACCGCCGGCGGGAAGCTTACCATAAAAGACGGGGCAAAGATAACCACCAACGGCGGTCAGTACGGCTTGAGCGCTAAAACCATCGTGATTGAGAGTGGAACGCTGAATCTAAATTCCGGTTGGGGTATTGACACTGCATCCCTGACCATGAACGGAGGAACCCTTTACGCCACCGGAAAATATGGTGCGATTTCGAATAGTTATGGAAAGGCCCGAAACATCAACAGCAACCTGACCGTTCTGTATTCGGAAAATCAGAATGCAAACACAGACGATATGTCGGTCGGCACAGCGGACGATACGACAAAAGAAGGGGACGTCAAGACCATCTATATCGCCCAGATGGCGCCCCGCGCAAGCCTGACCGTCGGCGCGCAGCAGGGAACCCTACAGGAAAGCTTAGGCCGTCAGACGGCGACCTTCTCCGTGACCGGCAGCAAGGTCAAGATGGATACCCTGAACGTGGAATTGGAGGGCAAACCCACCGGTCTGACGGTGGAAAAATCCGCTGACAACCAGACCATCACCGTTACCGCCGACAGCACCGTCAAGGAGGGCCGCTATAAGCTGAAGCTGACCGCAGACAGCGAAAATGGTTTCTCTCCCGCTAAGGCGACCGCCACCGCAACGGTCACCGTCGCCGTCGCGCCCAGAAACCCCATTACCATAAAAAAGCAGGCGGAGGTCGTATATGAGAAATTAGATGGGGAAAGTGTAGCGGTTGTCGATGTCAGCGCCTCTCTGGAAAGCGGTCAGTCCGGTAAAATCACCTATCAGTGGTATGTGAACGGAAAAGAATTTCAGGGCACAGGCAGCGGCAGTTATAAAATCATCCTGACCCAATCCGACCTGACCCAAGTGGAGGGCAGGAACTGGGAGTACAGCGGCCAGGTCTACTGCAAGCTGTCCTATAATAACTATACCGTAAATACAGACACGGTCGCCGTTACCGTTAACACCTGCCCCCATGCAAAATACACCCACGATGGCAAATGCCAACAGTGCGGCGAACCGTGCAGCAAGGATGTGCTCTTTATTCGCAACGGTATCCCCTATACGTTTGAAGGCGATAACCCTGATGTTGGGTTCATTCTGTTCTCCGGCGGAACCGCTTATTTTGTGCGGGATACTAACGCAACCTTGAAAGCGGGGAACGGCGAGCCGGCGAACAAAATGGACATTACGCTGGATCTGCAGGGCCACAAGGTCAAGACGCTGGATCTGCAAAATTTCCCGTACAAGAGCGTTACCATCAAAAACGGCACGATAAATGACATTGCCACCAGCGCCCCCGCGGTGTTGATATTAGACAGCGTTACAACAAGCGCGGGCACCCTTGATAAACTGTTTACCCTGACGGTAAAGGGCAACTGCGTGTTTCAGCATCAGGTGAATTTCCTCGGGAAAACCCAGCTCCAGGGCGGCACGTTCCAAGGTGGAATCAATGCAGCACTTGGTGAGGAGGCCCTGGCTCTGCTGGCAGACGGATATGCCTTTGCAGACGCTAATAGCAACGAAATTTTGAACGTTTCCAATGTAGATATTGCGAATAGAGCGGTCAAGGTGGTCGCGCATACCGACCAATATCAGAACGGCAAATGCGCCTGCGGCAGAATCTGCGACCATGCGGGCAAGGTGGACAGCGCCGGTTACTGCAAATTCTGCCATGCGCTGGTGGAGGCATTTGAAACCGGCGGCAAGCGATACACCAGTCTGGAAACAGCGCTGGCTGCCGCGCAGGACGGTGACACGATCACGCTGCGGGGGCCTTTGGACATCGAGAACGCAGAGCCTATCGAAATCAGCAAAAATATTATACTGAACTTGAATGGACACACCCTGAGCAAATCCCGTGAGGAGGCGCTTCTTTGTATCCTCGGCTCCGATGTAGCCATAACAAACGGCAAGGTGCAAAGCACCTGTGTCTCCAAGTCCGCTAATGCGGTGGAAGTTGGAAAATTTGACCACACAGGCGCAAAGCTGACGCTGGACAATGTCACCCTGGAGGGAAGCGTAGGCGGCGGAACTGGCGTCCGTGGATTTGGGCTTTTCTTCCTTACCGGGAACGAAGCCGTGGTAACGAGCGGCACGTTCACCGGCGGCATCTACACGGAGGGAACGCTGAGCATGTCCGGCGGCAACGCGGATCAGCTGAAATTGGGACTTCTTGACAATATTCAAGTGACCCTGTCCGGCGGCTCCTTTGGCAGCATCGAAATCGGGAATGGCGCAAGTTATCAGTCCCTGCTGGCAGCGGGCTATGCCTATCAGAAGCAAGGCGGCGCATTGCTCAAGCTGTCGGAAATGAAGGAGTATACTGCCGTAACCGTTGTGAAGTGCAGCCACCCGGATGACCCTTCCGGCGGGAAGGTTTGCCCCTACTGCGGCTATGCCGCTGAGGTGACAAAGAAGGACGGCAGCATTTCCTACCATCGGACGGCAGATGACGCCATCGCCGCAGCCGGCGGCGGTACGGTGAAGCTGCTGGCAAATGCAGGCGAGATCACCATTGGCAGCCCGCTCAAGCTGGATCTGAACGGTAAGACGGCGGCAAAGCTGACCGTCACCGGAGATGTCACGCTGGCATCCCTGCTGCCGGAGGGTTACACGTTTAAGAGCGGCAGTACCTGGATCAGCGACCTTAGCGGTACGGAGCTGACCAATGTTTCTATGGCCAAGATCACCATCAAGAGCATGGACTATCCGACCAAGATGAGCATGACTTATGGCGGTACGGGGACGCTTCTTGTCAATGTAAAGAAGGAAACCGGCACTGGCGCTGTAAGCTTCCAGTGGTACAAGGTGGAGGACGGCAAAGAGACAGCAGTTGGCGGTGCGACAACAAAGAATCAATTTGATCTTTCTGCACAAAAGCTGCCCGCAGGCAATCATACCTTCCGCTTTTCCGCCACTTGCGACGGCTACGAGAAGATGAGCGAGGATATTGCTGTGACGGTACAAAAGGCCGACATCAGGTCAATCACGCCTCCCACAGCGCAGGAAAACCTGACCTATACCGGCCAGGAGCAGGCGCTCATTACCGCAGGCAGCGTGGCGAACTATGGCACTATGCAGTACAGCCTGACCGAGAACGGTACATACAGCCCGGACATCCCTACCGGCACCGATGCCGGAGCATATACCGTGTGGTATCGGGTGATTGGCGATGAAAATCACAACGATACCGCACCCACCAGCGTGGCGGTCAGTATTGGAAAGAAACCGCTGACGATCACCAAGGTAGCGTGTGCGGCCAAGATCTACGACGGCACGACAACCGTGGAACCCACCAGCGTGATCTTCGACAACGTGACCTTGAACCGAGGCACAGACTACACCGTGACCGCCAGCTTTGACGATGCCAGTGTGGGCAACGGCAAGAACATCACTGCCAGAGTGACCCTGATGGGGCAGACCGCGAAGAATTACGCCCTGGAGCAGAGCAGCTTCCCCACGACTGGCAGCATCACCAGGGCCGCTGTCCCTGGCTTTACTAAGGAAACCGCGCTGACCATTGTAAACGGCCACGCGAACACCTACACAGTGGCCCTCCCCGCCCTGCCCAAGCTGGAAACGCCCAAAAAGTATGGTGCACTCACCTATGAGATCCGCGAAATCAAACTGGATGGCAGCTACTACACCAGCGGCGCGAAGGTGGAAAACGGCAAGCTGACCCTGCCGATTCAGAAAAATGACGTGAAAACCACCGGCTCTGTGGGCACAGTGACCGTAGTAATCAAGAGTACAAACTATGAGGACATCACTCTGACCGTCAATGTCAATGCGACCAACAAGCTTCTCCCTACTGTTACGGCACCTACGGCAAACGCCCTGACCTACAATGGTACAGAACAGGCACTGGTTACAGCAGGCAAGACCACTGGCGGCACGATGCTCTACCGGCTTGACGATTCCAAATGGAGCGAGCAGATCCCCACAGCGAAAAATGCTGGGGAATACACCGTTTGGTATAAGGTTCAGGGAAACGCAGAGTACGCAGATGTGGCAGAACAAAGTTTGACTGTGACCGTTTCCAACCAGCCTTCCGGCGGCGGAGCATCCGGTGGTGGCGGCGGTGGCGCAGCCCCGGCTCCGACACCGGCTGATGCGGATGTCATCACAGTCAAAGAAGACACAAAGGACAATACGACCTCCAAGCCGGGTGCGGAAACCGACACAACTACAACAACCAAGACGACCGTCAAGAATACGACGACTGAAACGACCAAGAACGAGCAGGGTCAGGATGTTTCCAAGACCACAGCCAGCGTTTCCAAAGACCTCGGTGACAAACTGCTCGATCAGGCGGTTTCCAATAAGTCCGATACGATCGAGATCACTGTGAAGTCCAGTGACGCGAATAACGGCAGCGGCGCAGGCAGCACAGGCGCGGCGGACAGCGTGAAAGCAACCGAAGTCGAGCTGCCAAAGGCGACCGTCAACGCGATCGCCAAGGACACGAACGCCGACCTTGTCATCAAGACCGACAACGGTGAAGTCGTCCTCGACAACAAGACCTTAGAAACGATTGCAGGTGCAGCCAAGGGTGACACCGTAACCATCGTGGTGGGCGAAAACACCCAGCTCAAGGAAACGCAGAAACCGGCGGAGAAGATCGTCGGCAAGAACGGCACGCTCTTCGACCTTGTCGCGAAGATTGGCGAAAAACACCTGCATCAATTTGAAGGCGGCAAGGCTTATGTGATTCTGCCGATGCCGCAAAAACTCAAGGGCAAAGACATCCTCGTGATCTACATCGACGACAACGGCCTCTGCAAGATCCTGAACCACAGCGTAGTGAAGATCGGCGCAGAAGATTACATTCGCTTCACGACGACCCACTTCTCGACCTTCGCAGTCGTCGACAAAGACGAAGCAGAGCGGTTAATTAAAGAACAGAACGCCGCCCACGTCAAAGAACTGATGCAGAGCGCGAAGTTCAAAGTGACCACCACTAAGACGAGCAAGAAATCCGTCAAGGTACAGGTCGCAGCCAAGAGCAGCAAGACCATGATCTCCGACATCAAGTCGCTGGGCTACACGGTCAAGTACCAGTTCTATCGCTCGACGAAGAAGGACGCAGGCTACAAACTGCTCAAGACAAGCAGCAAGAACAGCTTTATCAGCACCAAGGGCACGAAGGGCAGAAAATATTACTACAAAGCCCGTGTGTTGGTCTATGACGGAAGCGAACTTATAGCCGGGAGCGCACTCAAGCAGTGCAGCTATGGCGCAAGAACAACGAGAAGGAACGAACAACGTGAGGAGGATGAATAAAATGATATGGAAATGGAAATGGAAACGGCCGGCCGCATTTTTACTGGCGGCGGCAATGATTTTTACGATGCCGGGCGTTCCGGCATCTGCGGTGGAAGCTGATGTGTCCGCCGCGTCCGGGAATGCTTCGGCGGAGTGCATCTGCGAGACCCACTGTGAGCAGGGGGCGGTCAATCCCGACTGTCCGGTCTGCGCTGCGGAAGATGCGGATCTCTCTGCCTGTCTTGGAAAAGAGGCGGCGGTTTTGTCCGTACAGGCGATGATCAATGCCCTGCCCGATGAGCCAACGGAGGAAAACGCAGAGGACGTTTCCGCAAAGCTGGGCGAGATCGATGAGGCGATGGCTGCGCTCGGGGACGAGGAACGAGCCGCGCTGGATCTGACGCAGTATCAGGCAGCGATTGCAGCATTGGCGGCACTCGCTGCGGCGCAGGGGGAGATCGCGCTGTATGCGGATGATACCAATAAGCCCCACAATGGTAAGGGTACAACGGAGGATCCTTACCAAATCACGTCAACCGATGAAATGGAATGGTTCCGCGATACGGTGAATGCGGGGAATGCTAAGATATGCGCGAAGCTGATGAATGATCTCAATTTTGACAATAAACAGAATGATAGCCTTTGGACATGGACGCCGATCGGTAACAGTGAAGTCAATGCGTACGTCGGCATGTTCGATGGTAATGGCTATGAGATCAAAGAGATTCGTTTGGTTGATGTTCAGGCTCAGTCCCTAACAAATAGGGGCTTGTTTGGCTGGATCGGCACGGGTGGCAAGGTACAGGATCTGGCTGTGAGTGTTAAGTATGTCGGGAATAGCAGTCTTTCTGTTTCAGATAGCGGGCTGCTTTCAGTGAATAATGCGGGTACGATCGAGCGTTGCAGTGCCACCATTAGCAACGCATTGTATACAGACAGCTTTGGTATGATCGCATATGAGAATCGCGGTCAAATTACGGACTGCTTGAGCTATGTGAGCGCCACCGGTAATAAACTTTCTATTTCCGGTAAGGCGGCAGGCATTGCCCGCACGAATACCGGTACGATCAGCAACTGCTTTTTCAGGGGAAGTTTCCGAACAGGGAAAACTGATTACGCGATTGCGGAAAATAGTGGTGGAAATATTACAAATTGCTATTATAGGGATGCGAACAACGGTCTTAAGGGAGAAGTTTACATTGATGGGAACAAGGGCACTGGCGATACTGTGGTATGGAAGAGCACGAGTGAATGCAACAGTGGCGAGGTGGCTTGGCTGCTGAACAACAGTGGTAGCAGGGATACTTGGCGCATGGGCAGCAATAAGTATCCCAGCTTGAAAAAGACCGATGGCCGGGTAAACAAAAATCAAGATGGCAGTTATAACATAGGAGACAAGCCGCATATGCACGGCGATGTGGAGTTTACGAAGGTGGCGGCGCTGTCGGATATCAGAGCGACCGGCAACTACTATATCGATGCTGCGGTTGATGTTAGCAGCACATGGGAGGTCAATGGGGATGTTGTACTTTGCTTGAACGGGCAGACTGTTACGGCTAAGAATGAAAAAGCTCCTGCGATCAAGGTGAGCGGCAATAACAGACTGAAGCTGCTGGATTGCAAGGAAGGGAAAATCACGGGCAGCGGAGGAACGAGCATTCTGGTCGATGGCGGCAGCCTTACGCTCGGCGGCAAGGCGCAGATTACCGGCAATGACAAGAACATCCTACTGGCGCAGGGCTCGAAAATCAGCTTTGATTCGCTTGACCCGTCCGCGAAATTCGGCATTTCTGTGGAAAATCAGAAGGACTTGAGCGACCCTGTTGCCGTGACGGATGCGACAGGCGGGCAGTATTTCGGGCAGCTTGTAGCGGATGGCTTCAAGGATAATGGCGTGGGCTTTGAACTTTATCTGAGTGACGATGGCAAGACGGTTATGCTGGGTAAGCAGAGCGCCCATACGCATTGCATCTGCGGCGGGAGAAATACCAACCTGGGGCATACATCGCATTCGGACGTGACATTCCAGCCTTGGAGAGCGACGGATAAACTGCCTACTTCTGGCAATTACTACCTGACCAGAAATGTGACCTTGACAAAAAATGCCACTCTGCAAAACGCCAACGTCTGTCTGAACGGCTATACCGTGACGCTTTCCGATGTTGGACGCATTAACCCATCTGGCACCACGCAATTGACGGACTGTAGTGTGGGTGGGAAGCTGGAATCTTATTCCGGTAAAGCCAATGGCGGTGTAACAATATCGAATGGCAACACGTTCTGTCTCTATGGTGGTACGCTGAATGGCGTCAAAGTAGAGATCGGCCAGACCGGTGGCGGTACGTTCAACATGTATGGCGGAAAGATCACAGGGAATACACAGGGAACTGTTGTCGGACAGAGTAAAACCAGCAACAAGAGTACAATTACAATCAACATGTACGGCGGCGAAATCAGCGGCAACAATATTAGTGAGAACCAGGGCGGCGGTGTGTTCGTTGGTTCGGGCAATCAATTTAATATGTATGGCGGAACGATTCAGAACAACAGCGCAGTAGATGGCGGCGGCGTGTATGTTGCGTCTGCTTATAATGCTTATTCAGCCGGAACGATGACGATTTGTGGCGATGCTGTTATTCAGGGCAACAACAAGGCTGGCGGTGTCACAAACAATGTCAGCCTGCCCAGCGGCAAACAAATCACGATCAGCGGGAAGTTGGTCACGAACGCGAAAATCGGCGTGACTACGCGAGCTGATCTTTCGCAGGGGAATGTGAATATCGCTACGGCGACGGATGCGGGCTGGGTTGTTGCAAAGAATTTCACCAGCGATAACTCCGCGTATGATGTTGGCTTGGTGAATGACGGCAAGACCGTACAGCTGCAGGTGCATTTGCATCAGTGGAAGTATACGCCAAACGGCGCGACCATCACTGCCAAGTGCAGCCAGTGCGGCGCAAGCGGCGCCGACGCAAACTCAAGGACTTCGGTTGGGATGATAGCCCCCGCCGAGCTGACATACAGCGGGGAAGGCAAACCCGCCACGGTGACTGCAAGCAGCGATTGGCAGGGTCCGGCGGCGAGTGGGATCACCATCAGCTACATAAAGACGGGCAAGTATGGTCCAGCGATGTTGGAAAACGGCGCGCTCCCCACCAACGCGGGCGAGTACACCGCCAGCATCACCGTGGGCGGTGCGACCGCCAGCGAAACCTGGTCGCTGAATGCCAAGGAAGTGATCCTCAATTGGGGAAATATTACAGACCGCAAATGGAAAGACGGCAAGACTGTAACTGCCACGGTAAGCAACAAGGTCGGCAACGATGAGGTCGATGTTACCGTCACCGGCGGCGATCAGACCGCTGTGGGCAGCCCCCATACCGCCACCGCCGTCGGCTTGACTGGCGCACAGGCAGGCAACTACAGGTTGCCTGCTGACAAGGAGCAGACCTACTCCATCGGCAAGGCTGACGCTCGCAAACTTCTGGATATCACCGTCAGCCAGAAACAATCCGTGACCACCAAGCAGAGCAAGGACATTGGCCGTGCCGGTATGCCTGCGGATGCAGGCAATCTGACCTACGCTGTGGGTTCTGAAAGCACGACCGGCTCTGCATCTGTCACTGCCAGTATGACTGGCAGCACGGTGAAGTTTACTATCACCGGCGGTTCTAATGGCGATGTTATCACCCTGCCCGTGACCATCGGCTCTGACAACTATGCGGATTCCATCGTCAATGTGGTCATCACCCTGACCAACAAGGATACTCCCACTGTCACTGTGAAGGACATCACCGTCACCTATGACGGCAACGCCATTCCCGACAGCAAGATCACCGGTAAGGCTACCTTTAACGGCAACACCGTTGAGGGTACATGGGGCTTTAAGACCACTGCTCCCAAGTTTGTTGCAGACAGCAATGACAGTGTGGCCGTTGTCTTTACACCGAACGATGCAACCACCTATGCAGCCGTTGAAACGAACATCAAGGTAACCATCAACAAGGCAACTCCCACCGGCACCCCGACATACACCGCCATCACCACCAGCGGCAAGAAACTGAGCGATGCTGCGTTGGCTATCGGCTCAATTACTCCCGCGGGCGGCACGATCAAGTGGGATTTGGGCGATGCCATGGAAGTTACCGCCAACACCGCTTACGGCTGGACCTATACTCTGGCAGATGTCAACTACGACAAGCTGACCGGCAGCATCACGCCTTATGTGGTGTCCGCCTCCAGCGGCGGCGGAGCATCCAGCGGCGGCGGTACAAAATGGAGGCAGCGCTGTATCATGAAAATCGGAACTAAAATCCGCCAAGCTGGACGGTGTTTTGCAGGCTACCGAGAAGGGAAAACTGTGACAGCCAGGAAAATACAATGAACCAGCGCCGGAAATTGTGTGGTGTGCACAACTTCCGGCGCTGTTTATGGTGGTTGTAATAAAACGTTGGAGCGTGAAAAACGGCAAATAAAACCGGCTAGGGAGAAAAGAGTGGTCAGATGGTTGTCAAGAGGCATAGCACACATAGAACGCGTCAAAAAACACGCGCGCGTTAAGAATCGTACGCGTGCGTTTTTGTGATGTGTTATACTCTGTCCATTGGAATATACTTTGCCCTTGCGCCTTTTCTAGTTATTTCAGCACCTAGAATGATGAATCAAAACACAAGCTGTTACAAGAACTTTTGAAAATCGTAGATGGCTTCGATGTTTCTCCTTACGACGAAAAGACCGAAGTAATTCTTGACTTCAAAACTTGTACTTAATCTACATCAAGTAAACTGCTAAAATAAAAACGCAAAGGCAGGTTATTTGTGTAAAGGTGTTGGTGTAGACTTGTTGCATGGTAATATGCAGTTGTAAAGGGAAGGCGCAAGCCTTCTCTTTTTTGTTTCAAAACAATTTGACCCAGAACGAAAAACCTGGCTGCCTAGCAGTTGGGAGCTTTATTGTGGGCCAAAGCGTAGCCTAAAAGGAGTGATTTCTGGTGTTGGTTCGTACCAAATCATCAATGCTCAATAATGCTGTCGGGGTTAGAAGTCAAGGGTGAAATGAACTATATTTTCCCCCTTGACATCCACCCCCCTCGGTGTTATGATGCCAACGAGACGGCAGCCGGACAAGCTTGATGCCGCCTCGAATAATTTTTGCTCTATTTGCACCCTGAATGTGGATCACACAGAGTTTGGGATTGATCCGAGGATTACGCCATGAACAAGACAAAAGATATGACCGTAGGCAGCCCCACCAAAACCATCTTCTTTTTCTCCGTACCCGTCTTGCTTGGAACCCTATTCCAGCAAATATATAACATGGCCGATACGATCATTGTCGGGCAATTTTTGGGTGAAGACGCCCTTGCTGCCGTGGGGGCGACCGGAAGCACTGTATATCTTGTAATTGGCTTTGCTTCCGGCCTTACCCAGGGCTGCGGTATTTTAGTCTCACAGGCATTTGGCGGGCACCGTCTGAACGAACTAAAGAAGGTAGTTGGCACAGCGCTCTTGCTCACAGTGGTGTTTTCAGTTATCCTCACGATTCCTACCGTTTCTTTTAGCCGCCAGATTCTGTTAGCGTTGCACACCCCTTCGAACGTACTCCTCTACGCACACGAATATCTTCGCGTCATCTTTGGCGGTATCCTGTGTACGATGGCCTACAATATTGCAGCCAGTATCCTTCGCTCTTTGGGTGACAGCCGCACACCTTTATATTTCCTCATTTTGTCGTCATTCTTGAATATTGTTTTGGATATATTTTTTATCGCGACACTACATA
>OGWT01001728.1_pt1 | contig 16097 bp, 8 predicted proteins | sample 1576101 | NCBI WGS metagenome assembly OGWT01 (sample SAMEA3541481, study PRJEB24748) | human gut metagenome | biome: human gut; feature: human-associated habitat; material: faeces | place: China | collected 2012 | reverse complement strand
AATGCACGTAGGTACGTTCGATACCGTATTTATCGGCGATGTCCGTCAATTTGAGCAGGTGATCCAGCGACGAGTGCACCCCGCCGTCCGAAACCAATCCCATCAGGTGCACGCTCACCCCGTTCGATTTGGCGTATTCGAACGCCTTCACGATTTCGGGATTCTTCAGAATCGAATCGTCGCGGCAGGCCCGGTTGATCTTCACCAAATCCTGATAGACCACCCGCCCCGCACCGATATTGAGGTGCCCCACCTCCGAATTGCCCATCTGCCCATCGGGCAGGCCGACGTTTTCGCCGTCCGTACGCAACTGCGCATGAGGGTATTTACGGGTCATTTCCGAAATATAGGCAGGATGCACCTGTGCGATGACATCCCCCTTCTGTCCGTCGCCGATGCCCCAACCGTCGAGGATCATCAGCAATACTTTGCGATTACTCATCCGAAACATTACTTTACTTGTTCCACAATCAGTTCTACGGCCTTGTCGATAGCCGCCTGGATGCCATCGGGGTTCTTACCGCCCGCCGTCGCCAGGAAAGGCTGTCCGCCGCCGCCGCCGTTGATGGCTTTGGCCGCCTCGCGCACCACGACACCGGCATTGACTCCCTGCGCCACGATATCGTCGCCCAAAGCGACGGTGAGCGTCGGCTTGCCGTCATTGATCGATCCGATCACCAGTACGATATTCTTCGAACGCGAACGCACGGCGAAAGCGAGGTCCTTGATGAAATCCGGCCGGCGATCGGTCTGCGTAGCCATCAGCCGCATCCCGCCACGCTCGGGCGTAGAATCGACGATCTTCGCGGCCCACTCGGCCACCTGTTCGCGGCGGATGGCCTCCATCTCGTGCTTCAAAGCCTCGTTGCTTTCCATGATCTTCTTGATCGACTGAAGAATCTGCGGGTTATTGAGATAATCGGCCACGTTGCGCATCGTATCTTCGGCCGCATAGATCACCTCCTCGGCCTTCGCCCCCGTCGTGGCCTCGATACGTCGTACACCGGCGGAAATGGCGCTTTCGTTCAGGATCTTGAAGAACCCGATATTACCCGTAGCGCTCACGTGAGTACCGCCGCACAACTCGACCGAGGTGCCGAAGCGCACCATACGCACCCGGTCGCCGTATTTCTCGCCGAAGAGCATCATCGCCCCGGCCGCTGCAGCCTCTTCCTTGGTGGCATCGCGTTTCTCCTCGAGGGGATAGTTCGCGCGAATGGCACGATTGACCAGTTGCTCGACCCGGCGCAGCTCCTCGTGCGTCACCTTCTGGAAGTGCGAAAAGTCGAAGCGCAGGTATTCGGGCGTCACGAGCGAACCTTTCTGCTCGACGTGCGTACCGAGCACCTTGCGCAGCGCTTCATGCATCAGATGGGTCGCCGTATGGTTGTTGGCAGCCGCCTGACGTTTCTCCGGATCCACGACGGCCATGAAGGTCGCCTCGGGATTTTCGGGCAGTTGGGTAACGATATGGATAATCAGGCCGTTCTCCTTCTCGGTAGCCACGACCGGGATCCGTTCGTTGGCGGTTTCGATATAGCCGATATCGCCGATCTGACCGCCGGAATTGCCGTAGAACGGAGTGCGGTCGAACACCAACTGGTAGGAAACGCGTCCTTTGGAGGACACACGGCGGTAGCGGGCGATCTTCACCTCGGCGCTCAGCGTGTCGTAACCGATGAACTCGCTCTGCTTGATATGGATCAGCTCCTTCCAGTCGTCGGTATCGACCGCAGCAGCGTTGCGCGAACGCTCCTTCTGCGCCTGCAGCTCCTTCTCGAAGGCCTCCAGATCCACCTCGATCCCCTGTTCGCGGGCGATCAGCTCCGTCAGGTCGATCGGGAATCCGTAGGTATCGTACAACAGGAAAGCGTCCTTGCCGGAAATGCGTTCGCCGCCGCTCTTGCGAACCTCGGCCATCACGCCGTCCAACAGGTTGATGCCCGTAGCGAGCGTACGCAGGAAGGAGCTTTCCTCCTCCTCGATCACCTTCTCGATCAGCGTCTGCTGGGCCTTAAGCTCGGGGAACTGCCCGCCCATCTGATCGACCAGACCGGCCACCAGACGGCAGATGAAGGGCTCGTTGAAGCCCAGGTAGGTATAGCCGTAGCGGACGGCGCGGCGCAGAATGCGGCGGATCACGTAGCCCGCCTTCACGTTCGAAGGAAGCTGTCCGTCGGCGATCGAGAACGAAATGGCACGCAGGTGGTCGGCGACCACGCGCATAGCCACGTCGCACTTCTCATCCGCACCGTACGTTTTGCCAGACATGGCGGCGATGCGCTGGATCGTAGGTTGGAACACGTCGGTATCGTAATTCGACTTTTTCCCTTGCAGAATCATGCAGAGGCGTTCGAAACCCATGCCCGTATCGATACAGTTGGCCGCCAGGGGTTCGAGCGAACCGTTCGCCTTGCGGTTGAACTGCATGAAGACCAGGTTCCAGATCTCGATCACCAGCGGGCTGCCCTGATTGACCATCTCGCGGCCCGGCACGGCGGCAATCTCCGACTCGTCGCGCAGGTCGTAGTGGATCTCGCTGCAAGGTCCGCAAGGGCCTACGTCGCCCATCTCCCAGAAGTTGTCGTGCTTGTTGCCGCGGATGATGTGATCCGCAGGCAGGTATTGCAGCCAGATGTCGTAGGCCTCCTGGTCGAACGGCACCCCGTCTTCGGGACTTCCCTCGAACACGGTAGCGTACATGCGGCTCTTGTCCAGTCCGTACACCCCGGTCAGCAGCTCCCAGGCCCAGCCGATCGCCTCCTTCTTGAAATAGTCGCCGAACGACCAGTTGCCCAGCATCTCGAACATCGTGTGATGGTAGGTGTCATGGCCGACCTCCTCCAGGTCGTTGTGCTTGCCCGACACGCGCAGGCACTTCTGCGTATCGGCGGCCCGGGGATAGGGACGGGGAATATTCCCGAGGAAAATGTCCTTGAACTGGTTCATACCCGCGTTGGTGAACATCAACGTCGGGTCGTTTTTCACCACCATCGGTGCCGACGGTACGATCACATGATCCTTCCCTGCGAAGAAATCGAGGAAAGCCTGACGAATTTTGTTGGATTCCATATACTGTGTTTTCAATTCTTTGCGTTGTTCATAAGACACACTCCGCAGATTCCGGCTGCCTGCGCTCAGGCTGTCATCCGCTCGAATCCGCGAAACTTAAAGAAGTTACAAGATTGCAAAATTACATATTTTACCTTAATTTTGCATCACTTCCAAGGAGTTTTTCAGATCATGGCACGAAAAAAGCAGACGTTCGATCCCCACGCCCTGACCCGTGAGGTGGTTTCGGCCACTCATGAGGTGGTCACGGTCCCGTTCCGCCTGCGCACCTACCGTGTCATTCGCAAAATCCTCATCATCTTCATCGCAGTATCGATCGTCAATGTCGTCTTCGCAAATGTCTTCTACACGCCGAAAATGTACCGCATCCTGCGCGAAAATTCGGAGCTGGTCTTCAAATACCGGCTCCTTCAGGACAAGATCCGCGCGGAGCAGCGTAAACTGGACGAAATACACCACCGCGACAACTTCGTTTACCGGGCTTTGTTCTCGGCCGACACCCTGAATATCGGAGGGATCTACACCCCCTATCCGGCGTCCAAATACGCGGCTCTGGCGGGCGACGAATACGCCCCGCTGATGATCGGCACGTGGCAGCAGCTCGACGCTTTCGGCCGCCAGCTCTACCGTACCTCCGTTTCGTTCGACGAGTTGCAAATCCTAGCCAAGAACAAGGAGAACATGTCCACGGCAATCCCGGCCATCTGGCCCATCGACCGTCAGGCCCTGCGCAGGGGTATCGAGCCGTTCGGCTACCGCAACCACCCGATCTACCACCGACGCATCCTGCACAAAGGCATCGACCTGGCGGCCAACATCGGCAACAACGTCTATGCCACGGGCGACGCGACGGTACAGTCCACCGACCTGGGACAGCCCCGCAGAGGATACGGCAAGCAGATCCTCCTGAACCACCAGTACGGCTACCAGACCCGCTACGCACACCTGAGCCAGATCTTCGTCAAACCCGGCGAGAAGGTCGTGCGCGGACAACTGATCGGCAAGGTCGGCAACACGGGCGGCGTGACCGGCCCCCACCTGCATTACGAGGTGATTCACATGGGACAGGTCGTCAATCCGATCAACTATTTCAACCGCAATATGACCAACGAGGAGTACGAGCGCCTGATGGAACAGATGCAGGAGCTCAACCTCGACACCTTCGACGAATAACATGGCAAGAACCCGCAGACCGATCAAATACGCCACACCGCGCACGCCCAAACAGAAGGCGATCCGCATCACGTTTCACGTGCTGGTGTGGTTCGGCGCAGCCATCCTCTACTACGTCGGGTTTTCGCTCTTCTTCGACACGCCCGTCGAATACGAGCTCAAGCACTCCACCGATCAGTTGAGGGACGAATACACCCGGCTCGAAGCCCGCTACGACTCGCTGCGCACAGTGATGGAAAATGTTTCCGAGCGCGACCGCAACGTCTTCAACATCCTCTTCGAATCCGATCCTTACGATTTCGACACCGAATACGAAACCAAGCGGCTCGCAACGTACGAAAGCCTGCTGGACAAATCCGACCGTCAGATCATCCTGGAACTCAAAGAGAAGGTCAGACAATCCGAAGCGACGCTGACCAAGCTCAACGAATCGTACCTCGAACTGCAACGTCTGCTGGATACGGTCGGCGACGGCCGCAACCGGATTCCGGCCATACAGCCCGTTATCAACCAGCAGCTCACGCTGCTCACCGCCTCCTACGGCATGCGCATCCACCCCTTCTACCGCACCCTGCAATCCCATCAGGGCGTCGATTACACGGTGCCCGAAGGTTCGCGCGTCTTCGCCACGGCGGACGGCCGCGTGAAGGAGATCGCCACGCGCTCTACGGCGGGCCGCACCATCGTCATCGATCACGGCAACGGTTACGAAACCTCGTACAGTCACCTGCTGGCGGTCAATGTCCGCCGCGGGCAGGAGGTCCGTCGCGGCGACATCATCGGACTTTCGGGCAACACGGGACTTTCGATCGCACCCCACCTGCATTACGAGGTGCGGCACAACGGCATGCGCGTCGATCCGATCCACTACTTCTTCATGGAACTCTCACCCGTCGAGTACCAGCGGATCATCCGCATCGCCCAGTCGGGCATGCAGTCCTTCGACTAATTTTTCGAATCGCGAATGAAAAAAGAAACGGCTATCTATCCCAGCCACCGCAAATTGCTGGGCACAACGCTCGCCGCAGCGATCATGACGACCCTCTCCTGCCTGCTCGTCATCGTACAGCCGCATGGAAAGGTCGGGCTGGTCATCGGTATCGTGGGAGCGGTCTTCTTCGGAGGATGTATCTGCATCTTGTTCATCGTGCTGCTGAAAAATTTCTTCCGAAACAGGCCGACTCTGTTGCTGACTCCGGACAGTCTGCGGATTTACGTACCGGCAAAAGGGATATACATCACGATCGAGTGGCAGCGCATTGCGGATTTCAGCGTATTCCGAACCTACGGGCAGAAATTCATCCGGATCGAACTCCACGATCCCGACCGGGCGATCGACGAGGAAAAAAACCGGATTGCCAAAGGGCTTATGCGCTGGCAAATGAAATACTTTGGATCCCCCTACGCAATCACGGCTTCAACAGTCGATATCGGCACGGCGGAACTCGAAAAAATCCTGCGGGAGTATTTACAGGCATCCCGCGAAAAATCCGCTGCGAACTGACCGACCCTCCCGCAAAAGCGGTTCTCCGAGCCGATCCCGCATATCGTCGGAAATACGCTCGCACCGTCCGTCAATGAATCGGATCAAGATATGAGACGCTCTATGGCCGGTATTTACAGGCTGCAGACTGATTTTCCGAACGTGATTATACACTTTCATATACACCTCTTCGGGAGCGCAGTAGCCCAAGCTCCCTCCGAAGAGGGGATTCTGGAGCAGAATTATGAACGCGGCCACCAGCCGCGAAAAGCGATCGTCGGACAAGGGGCAGATTGAAAATGTAATTGCCCTTCCGAAAAGACGACACGGAGAAAATCGCTGCGGCACGCTCGCGTCAGCGTTTGCAGATCTCGCGGAAATCGCAATAGCGGCAGGTGTGCTCGGCATCCTCGCACTGACGGAACGGAATCGCCGGATCGAACATCTCGGCAAGGGTTTCGCGCAACAGCCGTTCGAAAGGCTCGCGGTATTCGGAATAGCGTACGCCCGTGCGCCCCAACTCCCGATCGACGAGCCGGGACGAATAGTCGTCCCGGTGCATGGCCCGCACGTAATAGAGCGTCGGCTCGGCATCCACCCCCCGCGAATGGAAAAGCATCATCGAATAGAGCAACGTCTGTAAAATATTGGATTGACGCTGTTTGGCCTCTCCACGAAAGAGCGCTTCGACCCCCTGGAAATCGAGGTGCGGTTCGCCGGTCTTATAGTCCACGACCCGCAGCGTACCGTCCGGCAGGCGGTCGATCCGGTCGGCCAGGCCCCCGAAGACCACACGCAGGGATTTTCCGGCGCTTTCGAACGCAAACTCCTGCCCGATCCGCTCCTCGAGTCCTTCGACCGTAAAATCGTCATGCGCGGCGTCGTAAGGCAATACGCCGCCCCGAATATAGCGGATTACAATATCTTTGACCAACAACAGATTACCGCTATAATCCTCAACCGTCGCTTCAACATCCTGCAAATAGTTTTCATTGATGGCCGCAACTACCGCCTTCTCCACTTCGGACGAACGGGTCAGCGCACGCAACGCCTCTCCGTAGCCGGTCTTCCCGACAAAGGGAGCATAGAGCCGCTGCAAAGCCGCATGGAGAATCGTACCGAACATCGGTGCATCGACCTCCTCCGAAATCTCGTCGTCTGGCTCCAACCGGGCCACGGAGTGAAAATAGAAGCGCAGGGGACAAGCCACATACCGAAAAAAAGCCGTAGGCGACAGCCGCACGGGATCGTCCGGCGCGAGGAAGCGGGCCAACTTTTCGGCGGTTTCCCCTTGCTTGGGGACCTCGATCGGCAGGGTTTCCATCCGATTGACATCGATACCGACCTCCCGGCGGAGGATCTCGAAGGGAGTTTCGTACTCCAGTTGATAGATGTAACGGCTCTGTTCGCCGGTGGTCTTGTCATCGGCATGAGCGCAATAGAGCATCCGCACGTTCTCGGCCCGTTGCAGCAAACGATAAAAATAGTAGGCGTAAACCCCCTCGTGATGCTCCGGCGTAGGCAAGGCATAGGCCGCCCGCAGGTTGTAGGGAATGAACGAAGTACCGGTCACGACGCTGCCGGGAAAGTTGTCGTCGTTCATCGAGAGCAAAATGACGTTGCGGAAATCGAGGTTGCGGGTTTCGAGGATACCCATGACCTGAATTCCCTCCAAAGGCTCTCCCTCGTAGGGAATACGCAGGGTTTGCAGGTGTCGGCGAAGAAGTGAAGCATAGATCGATATAGACAATTCTATTTCACAATTATCCAGTGAATTGCGAAGTTTTATCACCTCTTCGGAAATGACGTTCAGGAACTCTACGCGGCGGCGTGCCTCCGTATCTTCGTAAGGCATCCGGGCGATCTGCGCGATCACCGCCAGCAGGTAGTCCGAAAATCCGCGCCACCCCTCGACGCTCCGGAACAGCGTAGCAAGCAACGGCGTGCAGGCCAGCCACTCCGCCGCGACCGTGATACGCCGGTTTCGGACGATCTCCTCCTGCATACGGACGATCCGGGAGGGGTCGCTTTCGAGGATATAAGGGTGCGACAGAAGTCCCAGCACGTCGGCGTGGTAAAAAAGCGGTTTGCCCTCCTTCTGCCGGGCATGGTTTTGCAGTTCGATCAATCGTTCAACAAACGAATAGAAAAGGCTCTGTTTCAGCGGATAGCCCATCGTCACATTCACCTTTCCGATCTCCGCAGGCAGAGCGTGCAGCAAGGGCAGCAACAGGTTTTCGTCCGTGAGCACGACGGCAGTCTCCTTCCCCAGCGGCCCCTGTTCGGCAGCCAGATCCCGCAGGATCGAAGTCACGTACTTGCATTGCACGGCGTTCGATACCGTAGAAATCGCTTCGATTCGCTTCGGCGACCGGAAATGATCGTGCGGAAGTTCGCGCCGGGCGGGAAACAGGATCCGGTTCTCACGCAGGAACATACCGGCCTCCTGGTCGGCATTGTCCGTATAATAAGTATCGTAATCCCAGTAGAAATCGGTTTCGGCAGCCGTGGAGAGAAACTTGAAAAGCCGTTTCTCGCACTCCGAGAGCGCGTTGAAGCCCGCCACGACGAACCGCCGGGACTCCGGGAATGCGAAACCGCCGGCCTTGATCCGCTCGGCGGCCGCCCGGTGCACCATCCCCGTATAGGCCATCCCCAGCGACCGGAGCCGCTCGCGGAAAGTCCGATATACCGGGCCCAGCGTCTGCCAAACGGCCAGGAAGCGGCGTTTCTCCTCGGAAAGGGAGGTTTCGTCCGTGAAATTGGCCCAGAAAGCGATGATTTTCAACTGGACGGGGCTCAAATACGATACGTCGGCCTCCAACTCCTTGATGTCGGCCAGGTTGCGGAAAAGCATATCGGCGTCGATCAGATACTTGTCGATCGTATCGAAGTCCGTGAGGAGCATCTCCCCCCAGAAATAGAACTTGTCGAAGGATTCGGGATGAAATTCCGAATAGACTTTATACAGTTCGGTCACCAGACGCACCCGGTCGCCGATGCGGAGACCCGAAATCTCGCTCATCAACTCGTCGATAGTCGTCCAGCGGGGCTGCCACAAAGGACGTTCGGCGATGCCGGACAAGGCGTCGATAAAGAAAAGCCGCGCACGTCGGGAAGGAAACAGAACAGAAAGGGACGAAATATCGTCCCCGTATCTGTCGTATAAATCGGCAGCGACCTCCTGCAGGAATCCCGGCATGGCGAGTGCGCTATTTGAAGGTGATCTCGCCCCCGATCAGGGAGTTCGAAGTGTGCAGCAACTCGGGCTCTCCGATGCAGGTGATCCGGCCCTTCGTACCGACCGACGCCTCGAGGCGCTCCGGAGCGGTGATGGTCACGTCGGCCTTGGAGGTGGAATTGACACGCACGGACATCACTTCGACAGCGGCAGCGTCCACCTGGGCCGTGGAAACATTCAGATCCCAGTAGCGGACCTTGCCCGTCAGGACCACGACGCTCTTGCCCGTAACATCCATCTGAAGATCTTTCACATCGAGCGCTGCGCTGACGACCGCCCCGTTGGAAAACCAGCACCGGGCCTGCGGAAAGTCGATCGGCTCTCCGAACGTGGCATTCGCCCCCGAAATACGGATCTCCTTCAGGTTGTTGTAATAAACCGTCACCTCGGTTTCGGAACGTTCGCGGGTGCCGATGCGCTCGGAGATCACGAGCATCTTATTCTTGTTCACCTCCGCCGTGAAGCGGCTGTCGTAAACGCCTTTGGTGTTGAAAACGATCTTGGGAGCCTGATCCATAGGCACCCGCTCGAACCGGATCCGGAACAACCCCTCGACGATCACACCATTGAAGGAAGGAAGCCACTCCATTTTCTCGCCGCTCGCCGCTGCGATTTCGGGAGCCAACTCCCCCCGATCGATCAGATCATTCTGGGCCGAAGCCGTAAATCCCAGCGTCAGGAGCGCCAGGCTCAGTATCCATCTTTTCATAGTTTTTTCTGTTTTTTGCTTTTTCGTAACGCCAAGATACGATATTTTTTTGAATTTCTCCGTCCGTTTCCCATTTTATCGCTACCTTTACCAAAAGAACGTCGGTTTAGCCGGCAGGCATCCGGCTCCGGCAGCCTTCATCCGCCACCGGCATCGATGCGGCCGGAAAAAATGCCCGGGCAGCAGCAAACCTGCCGCAAAGCGGGATTCCACCGGCCGCTTCCATCCGACATTTTGAAGCGATAACCAAGTGAGAGCGAGAATACTGAACGCCAGCGCCGGGTCGGGCAAGACCTACCAGCTGGCATACAAATACGTGCGGGACGTGGTCGAGCAACCCACGCTGTACCGTCACATCCTGGCCGTCACGTTCACCAACAAGGCCACCGAGGAGATGAAATCCCGCATCCTGTCGGAGATACATACGCTGGCCTCGGGCGGCAAAAGCGGCTACCTGGCCAGCCTGTGCACGGAGCTGTCGCTCGACGAACGGACCGTCCGCACCCGAGCTCGGGAAGCCCGGACCCGCATCTTGCACGACTATTCGCGGTTCACGATCCTCACCATCGATACCTTTTTCCAGCGCATTCTGCGGGCTTTCATCCAGGAGTTGGGACTCGATCTGAACTACAACGTAGAAATCGAAACCGCCTCGGTACTCTCCAAGAGCGCGGATGCGCTGGTCGAACAGATCCGCATCGACGAAGAACTGCAACGGTGGCTCACGGCCTTCGTGCAGGAGCGCATCGAAGACGGCAAACGCTGGGATGTACGCGAAGGCATCCTCGCCCTGGGCAACGAAATATTCAAGGAGAGCAACCGCGAAACCCTCTCGGCGGAGCGTTCCAAGGCCGAACTGGACCGGATCGTCGGCAAGGCGACGGGGAGGGCCAAGGCCGGGAAAAAGGAGTTTCAGGAATTGGGCGTTCGGGCCATGAACCTCATGAATACCGCTGGCGTCACGACGGCCGACTTCACCGGCAAGAGCCGCAGCTTCGCGGGCTACTTCGCGGCCGCAGCCGCCGGAGAGATCAAAGCACCCACAGCTACCGTGCGCAAGATGAGCGCGACGACGGAAGGCTGGTGCGCCAAGGACTCGCCGGCCCTGCCGCTGGTCGCGGAGCTTCAGCCGCTGCTGGCCGAACTGTGCGCCCGTTACGACCGCAGCATCCGCTTCTGGAACACCACCGACCTGCTGCGCGAGAACTACCGCAGCTTCGCCCTGCTGCAGGACCTTTACGGCAAAGTACGGCAGATGTGCAGCGACGAGAACGTGATGATGCTCTCCGAGACCAAAAACATCCTCTCGGAGTTCATCCGCCACAACGACGCCCCGTTCATCTACGAAAAAGTCGGCAACCGCTACGACCGGTTCATGATCGACGAATTTCAGGACACCTCGACCCGGGAGTGGGAAAACTTCCTGCCCCTGCTGGGCAACGCCATGGCACAGTCGGAACAGACCTCGGTGCTGATCGTGGGCGACATCAAACAGTCGATCTACCGCTGGCGGGGCGGCGACTGGGAGATCCTGCACCGCCGGGCGGCACGGGAGCTGGGAGAAGCGAGCACCGAAACGATACACCTGAAGGAGAATTTCCGGAGCTTGCCGCTGGTGGTGGAGTTCAACAACCGGATGATCGGCAAGGTGGTCGAAAGCGACAACACGGCACTGAACCAACTGCTCGCCCAGGCTCCGCCGCACGCCCTGGGGGGAAAGGCCCGGGAAGAGCTGCGCGACACCCTGCAGGAGGCCTATTGCGAACACGCGCAGAGCGCCCGCAAGAAAGGGCTGCATCCCGGCTACGTCAATATCACCCATTACGCTGGCGAGCCGCCCCTCATCGAACGCATCAAAGCTCTCGTGAACAAGGGGTTCCGCCCAAAAGATATGATGATTCTGGTGCGCAGCGGCACGGACGGCACCAAAGTCGCCTCGGCACTGCTCGACTTCAAGCGCCGGAACACGGATCCCCGCTACCGGTTCGACGTGATGACGCAGGAGGCGCTCATCGTCGGCACGGCACCGATCAGTTCGTTCGTCATCGCCTGTCTGAAGCTGGCCATGAATCCTGCGGATTCGCTGAGCCGGGCCATTTACAACCATTTTTCAGCCAAACCCTCCTTCGATGCGGAACTCACGGAAGAGGAGGTCGTCTTTCTCAAATCGCTGCGGCTGTTCCCGCCCGAAGAGGCGTTCGAACGGATCGTCATGCGGTACGACCTTCAGGAGCGACGGGAGGAGATCGCCTACCTGCAAGCCGTGCACGAACAGATCATCAACTTCTGCGCGGGCCGCGTAGCCGACATTCCCCTCTTCCTCAAATGGTGGGACGAACAGGGAAGCGGCCGCTCGCTGAGCGTCGAACAGGGCGAAACGACCATCGAAATCACCACGATACACAAGGCCAAGGGATTGGAAAAAAAGGTAGTGCTGATCCCCTACTGCAACTGGACGCTCAATCCCAAATCGAGCGGACTCTCGGCGAACATCGTCTGGGCCGAAGGCACGGACGGGGAGCTGGAGGGAATCGGCCGGTTTCCGGTGCGGTATAAAACCAGCATGGGCGAATCGCTCTTCTCGGCCGACTATTACCGGGAGATGATCTACGCGCACGTGGACAACATCAATCTGCTGTACGTAGCCCTGACACGGGCCGTGGAATCGCTGCACATCTTCATCCCGCAGAAGGGAGCCAAGGGACCGAACGTCGGACAATTGATCCTGCAAAACATCGCCCCGGAGGACGGCACGGTCCGGCTGGACGGGCTGGAGGGCAGCTACTCCCGGGACGAAGCCGCCGAAACCTACGAATTCGGCGAATTTGCCGGACCGGAGCCGGATACGCACCGGAAAGCGAAAGCCGCGCACGTCCTGCTCGGGGACTACCCCACGTCGGAGCCGCAGTTGCAACTGCGGCTGCCGACAGAACGCTACTACGAGGAAGAGGGTCGGGCCGAACTCACGCCGCGCGACTTCGGTATCCTGATGCACCGGGTCTTCGAAAACGCCGCGACGACGGACGAGATCTACACGGCCATCGAAGCGATGACCCAGGACGGCGTACTCGACGAAAAAGAGGCCCCCCGCCTGCGGGAGCTGGTCGAAAAGGCCCTCGCGGATCCGGTGACGGCGGAGTGGTTCGGCGGCAGGTGGCAGGTGGTGCGCAACGAGAACGAAATCATCCTGCCGGGCAGCGGAACGACGCGGCGCCCCGACCGCGTGATGACCGACGGCGAGCGGGCCGTAGTGGTGGATTACAAGTTCGGCGACCGGGAAACCGCACGCCACCGCAAACAGATCCGCGAGTACCTGCGCCTGCTGCGGCAGATGGGTTACACCCGGACGGAAGGCTATCTCTGGTATGTACGTCTGGGACGCACGGAGCGGGTGGAGGAGAAGGAGGATTGAAAAACGGGGAGAACAGAAGCCAATACCGAAAAAACAGGGACAAACGGCGAATTTTTCGAACAGATAATCGTATATTTGATACGTTTTTGGGACGCATCCCGCAACGGAAAGAGCGAGCGTCCCCGACTTATACAAAAAATGCAGGCCGGCTCTTGCGAACGACAATCGCAGACCGGTCCCGAAAAACAGCTTCATGAGATCAATCCTGCTGGACATCATCCCCCGCCGATTCCGCCGCCGGAGCTACCTGGTTTCCGGCACGATCTTCCTGCGGGCCCTGCTCAACTTCGCAGGACTGGCTCTGCTGATTCCGGTACTGCTGCTGATCCTCGACAGCGAGAGCATGCACACGAACCCCTGGCTCGAACGGCTGTACCAAGCGGGCGGATTCGAATCGGACCGGGCGTTCGCCCTGACCGTATGCGGATGTATCGTCGCACTGATCGCATTCAAGAACCTGCTGAACCTCTTCCTGCTGCGCTACGAACGGCGGTATATTTACGACCTCTACCGGTGTATGTCGCGGCGGCTCTATATCGAATATCACGACCGGGGACTGGGATTCATCAAAAACACCAACTCGGCACTGCTCTCGCGGAACGTCAATTTCGTCTGTCTGGCGTTCGTCACGGGGATCCTCGTACCGCTCGCGTCGATCACGAGCGAGAGCATGCTGCTCGCACTGCTGTTCACGGCGCTGCTGTTCTACAACCCCACGGTCGCGGGACTGGTCCTGCTGGTATTCATTCCGACCGTATGGTTCTACTACAGCGCCGTGCGCAAGCGGCTCCACCGTTACGGCGTACAGGAGAACGAAGCCCAGCGCGAGAAGGCCCGCACGGTCGTCGAAACCTTCCGGGGATATGCCGACCTGGAGATCAACGATGCCTTTCCTTCGATGCTGCGCCGCTTCGACCGGGCGATGGACAAGATCGTTGCGATTCAATCCAGAAATATGACCGTCAATGCCTTGCCTTCGATCTTCATGGAGGTGGGACTGGCGATCGGCATGGCGCTGTTCGTGGCGGTCAGCCTCGGCACGCCGGGCGACGAAGCCCGGGTCCTCTTCGGCGTATTCGCCGTCGCCGCGCTGCGACTGATGCCTTCGGTGCGCAACATGATGTCCGGCTGGTCGGCACTCAAATACAACCGCTACACCATCGATATCCTGCGGGACATCGACCTGAACGACGAAAAGCCGGAACCGTCAGCCGCACAGCCTCCGCAGCCCTTCGAACGTGAAATCGCCGTGCGCGACCTCTCGTTCCGCTTCGACGACGAGCGCGGCGGCAAAGAGGTGCTGCACGGGCTGACGCTCACGATCCGCAAGGGAGAACACGTCGGTATCCGAGGCGCATCGGGGGCCGGAAAAACGACCCTGTTCAACCTTCTGTTGGGATTCTATACCCCCACCGGCGGTGAAATCATGATCGACGGCGAGCCCCTGACCGCCGCCAACCGCCGCCGCTGGCAAAATGCCGTCGGCTACGTTTCGCAGCACGTGTTCCTGCTGGACGGCACCCTGCTGGAAAACATCGCCCTGGGCGAAGAGGAGGCGAAAATCGACCGTCGGAGAGCCGAAGAGTCCCTGCGTGCCGCCCGGCTGGAAGACTTCGTGCAATCGCTCTCCGCAGGGATCGACACCCCGATCGGGGAGGCCGGCAACAAACTGTCGGGCGGACAACGCCAGCGCATCGGCATTGCCAGAGCTCTCTACAAACAGGCCAATATTTTATTCTTCGACGAGGCGACCTCGGCGCTCGACAGCGGGACGGAGGAGGGAATCAATCGTTCGATCGCCGAACTGTCACAGCACAACAGAGATTTAACCATCGTGGTCATCGCCCATCGAGAAAGTTCGCTGGAGTACTGCGACCGCATCATCACACTTGATAACAATGGATAGAGAATATATCATCGCCGGATTCCGCATCCGGCTCGAACAGGCCGACCGGCTCTTCGTAAGACCCGGCAGCCACATGGCCCGGGCATTCGAACCGTTCGCCGCAGAAGCGGATCCGGCCGCATCCCTGACCATGCGCCTGATTCCGGACTGCACGATAAATAAAGCATTGACAGGAGGAGAGCCGAACAGGGAACTCGACGTATTTCCGTTCGACGATGCGGAAGCCGACTGCCACTTCGAGCGTACGCCGCGAGGTTACCTGTTCCGCATGGTTCCCCGCAACGGGGATCGTCCGACGCTCTTCTTCAAAGCGTTCGATTCGCCGGATGTACAGAGCGACCTGCTCGCTGACGGACGCGAACCCCATCAATCCCTGATGCGCTTCGGGCTTTGGATCATGTTCGGCATCGCCATCTCCCCCGAAGCCATTGCGATACATTCCTCGACCATCGAATGCGAAGGCCGGGCCGTCCTGTTTCTGGGAGAATCCGGCACGGGAAAAAGTGTTCTTCCAGTTGTTTTTGTGCAGACAGAAAAATTTGTTTTGCAATTTGTAATTTACATTCGCCAAATTCCTTTTCCATCTGTAATTTTGTTCTTTCTTCTTCTAACCGATTGTATTTTTTTACATATTCTTTTATTGCTAAATCACTTAGGCATTTATTTAAAACTTCTATTTTTTTCTGTGCTAAATCCTCCTTACATTCAAGATTTTTCTTGTACTTAGCGATAGTTTTGAATGATATGCTTTTCCTCTTGAACACATTATTTTTATACTTTTTATAAGTATCCACCCATTTATCTGGAGTTTTTTCCAAATCATTCAAGAGTAATGAATATCTCTCGATATTTTTATCGCTATATATTCTATACAATTGAAGTAACTTTTCTGTTTCTTCAATTTCTAATAAATTCTTCTCTAGTTCACAGTCATATTCATTTATCAATGCCAAATAATCATCATGTGAAAACAATTGTCTTTGTTCTAAAACCCTCAATTTTTCTTGATTATCTTTGTCTTCATAAAAATTGCTCTTAATTTTTTCTAATTCTTCTAATTGTTTCTTATCTGCTTCAATCCTTATATTAAGTTTATCTATA
>OGWT01001714.1_pt1 | contig 16203 bp, 19 predicted proteins | sample 1576101 | NCBI WGS metagenome assembly OGWT01 (sample SAMEA3541481, study PRJEB24748) | human gut metagenome | biome: human gut; feature: human-associated habitat; material: faeces | place: China | collected 2012 | reverse complement strand
ATTGTGGTAGCTTCATAGATACCGTCTTCTGCATACTTGGAAAGATAATTACCGTAGTATTCAGCGAACTCGTCCGGGCTACCAAAATCCATATAATAATTACTACCGTCAGGTTGGTCTAAACCATTAGGAGCAACCTGTGTTACTCCTCCAAAATTGTTATGCTTTAAAGCTAATTCACTTTTAAATCCACCTGTCTCATGTGCCATCTGTGCATAAATAAACGTAGCAGGTATTTTTCTGCCATTACGCTCTGTATGCTGTGAGACAAGTTCTGCTAAATCTCGGCTATTCATATTTTCCCTTTCTTTATTTAATCATTCAGATACCTATTTGCATCAAGCCCCGCATCACGTATTATCTTAGCTGTTGGGTCAGCCTCGTAATACTCTGAGTCATCCAACGGGATATTATAGACATCTTCAAGTCTTACCCGCTGTGCTTCCGGTAGAGACTGAAGGTATTTGCTGACATCCTCAGTAAAACCTGCTAACTGCTGAGAATACACGGTCTTCCCATGATATTCAGCTTTAAGCCCCTTGTCCGCTACGAAACGGAAATGCTCATACATCTGGCTCGACGATGTTTCGTCTTCTTCCGGCATCAACAGGTCGTCTACCTGTTCATCATCCATATCGTCCAAAAACTCGTCCATTCCCTTAAAACCAGTTTTCTATATCACTATCCAATGGTTCTACCGGAATACTATCCAAAGCCAATGAGTCGGGAAGCATATTCGGATCGCCACTGCTTACTTTCAATACCAGATGAGCGGTCAACGGTACATGTTCCCCTTTGAGCAAGGTACGCCCGTTTAACTCCACCCCCATCGCCAAATCTTTATAATCGCCCGGCACATACTCTATCTCGACCGACGAGAAGCCACGGGCCCGCAGCTGTCTGTAAATATTTGCGCTTATATTTTATATCCCAAATATTTATAAGCTTTATTTGTCCTTTTTTGGTAAGAAAAATATTGTTTGGAAATATGCCCGCATGTATTATACCCATCTCATGGACTTTTTTTAGAATCTCTATTATTGGCATCAGCATTTCCACTGCTTTTTCAGGAGATACCTTTCCCTCTCGATGAATAAATTTAGCAAGAGTTTCTCCTTCAAGATATTCCATGACTATATATGCAGCTTCATTCGCTTCGAAGCTGTCATATATTTTTACTATTCCGTTTTCACTTTTGAACTTTGCAAGACGTTTTGCTTCTTCTACAAATTTTTGACGACCGATAGCAAACTGATCTGCTTTTTCTCCACTAAATACTGTTACCTGTGTCTGTCCGTAGTTTCTTGTGGCAAATTCGCTGGGAAGATATTCTTTTATCTCTACTTTTCTTTCAAGAACTGTATCCCAACCGATATATGTACTTTCAAATCTTTCGCTGCCAATAGACTTACCCACTATATATTTATCTCCGATTATTGTGCCGGGTTTTATTATGTTAAGCGTTGCATGTTCAGACATCATCTCTTCCGTTTTTGAATGATGCATATATGTGTTATTCTCCACCATATTTATTCCTATTTCTCTTTTTCTTCGATTTTTATTAAAACAAAAGTAGTATTATCTTGAAATTTGACTGCTTTCTTAAACGACTTTTCTATTAAAAAATCAGCGCTTTCATCTACACTTCTTCCAGTTATTATTATTTCCTTTATTTCTTGATCACTCATAAGCTTAAATAAGCCATCAGTGGTTAGTAAAACATAATCGCCATTTTGAAGAGAAAGTGGTTTTTGACTTATATCCATAACTTCAATTCCACCGATTCCTATAAAACTTATAAGCGATTCTCCTCGCACTTTCTCTTTTTTATATTCCTGCTCACTTAGCACACCTGATTTGAGCAGTGCATTCAAATTAAGATTATAATTATGATCTCTGGTAGCCTGTACTATTTCACGCCCTCTTATTACATAGAGTCGGCTATCTCCAACAGACAACCAGTTGAGCCTATTTCCTTCTATACAAACAGCTACCAATGTAGTACCTGCATGCATCTTTTTATTATCTTCATCTACTAAATTGCAAACCTTTTCATCTAAAACATCCACCGTATTAAAGAAAAAATCCTTTATAGGTTCGCTTTTCTCTTTATTTTCATATTGCGTCATAAGTTCAGTAGCAACAACCGAACTCGCAATACTACCTCCTTTAAGTCCGCCCATACCATCACAGACAACGGCAAAAATAGAAGAATCTGTACTTTTAAATAATGCATAATCCTGTTGTTCTTCTCTTGTTCCCAAAAAACTACGTTTTGCCGCTTTATACGAAACCATTTTATTTCTCCTTACTTTACACTATTATCGCTATTGCAGAATAGTTATCCATATTTTCGTCTTTCCCGTTTTCAATAACTTTTTCCGTCATTGCATCAAGCCATTCAGTTACAGTTTTGCTTTTTCTTAAGAAGCTCTGCATTTCTTTGTCTTCCACTAATTCCCAAAATCCATCTGTACATAAAAGAAATGCCTGTTTACCGTTTAACTTCAGCGCTGTACTGTTCAATTCATACATAGGACGCTCCCATGTAATTCCCAAAACTCTAAGCAATTTATTCCTATCGGGATGGTGCCTTATTTCTTTTTCTTTAATGCTCTTTGCTAACACCAACATCTGAGGCACACTGTGGTCAATGGTTCTGAGTTTAAAACGACCTTTACTAAAATAATAAAGACGTGAGTCTCCTACATGACCCCAATAAGCAGTTTTTCCATCAATAACCAATATGACAAGAGTGGTTTTCATCTGATATTTAGCTGCTCTTTTTTCCTGCTCTTCTAAAAGAACAGATTGTGCTTTTTCAATAGCTTCACCTATAAAATCTTTTGCATTTCCACTATAGCTCTTAAAGCATTCAATAATTTTATCGCACACAACCGAAGAAGCTTCATCGCCTTTTCCATGTCCGCCTAATCCGTCTGCAACAATAAAACAATGTGTTCCGTCATGTTCAGCATACCTTATGCTATCCTCATTTATTTCGCGGGTTCCCTTATCTGTAATGGTTTTATAAGTTAACATAAAAACCTCCAAAACACGTGTATAACCCAAAGCCCATTTTATAGGGCTTTGGGTAATTTCAAAAAATATTAGTTTTTATAAAATCACATCAATATCAAGCGAACTGGCTATATCTTCATTAACATTCTCAGTTGCCTTGTAACGATTAGCCATTTCGGTCAGATCTTTAGAATGTTCATTTACCATTCCGATAAGCTTTTGGATATCATCGTCAAGCTGTTTAAATTTTCCTATAAATGCAGCTGAAGCTTCACCCTGCCATATATTAGCAGAAAGACCCGTTACCAAATTTGTCATTTCAGTTGTTATGGAAGCAATGTTTGTCGCTTTATTACTGAAAACTTCTGCACTTTGAATAAGACGCTCAGGCGTTACTCTCAATTTACCATCCATTATTATTTTCTCCTTCTACTATTGAAATTAATATGATCTCTTATTTGCAATATCGGTATTGCTTGATTCGGTATTCTCATATTTAACCGCAGCATCTCTAAGAACCTGTATGTACTTTTTTACCGCATTGTAGAAGCGATACATATTGTCCTTATCTCTTGAAAATGATGTACGGAAAGCATCCCTTGCTTCACCTTCCCACATACCGGAAAGTTCCACTTCCTCAGCCTGAAGGTCGGATACCATACTCTGAAAACGTTCATTAAGCTCTTCCAGTGCTTCAGCCTGACTTTTTAACTGAGCAGCTGATACAACAATTTCTCCTGCCATATTTTGTTCCTCCTAAAAATATTTTTATTATGTATAAAAGCATTTGTGCTTTTATTTGCCTGTGATTTAATAACCTCTTTTTTCAGCTATTTCTTTAGCCTGCATTTCAGCTCTGTAAAGCGAAAGCGCCGTAGCTAAAATTTTTTCTGCAGCTCTATCAATATCATTTGCGGTCTTTAGCATATCGTTTTTAATCTTTCCTGCTTTATTTTTAAATACATTTGAGCTGTCACCCTGCCAGTTTGCTGAAATCTCATTCAATGTATTTTCATATGTACCATTTGCTATCTGTTTTATTTCGTTTGCCAATTCACAAAGTTTGTCGGCATACTCTTTAGCTTTTTGATAATCATAGCGTATTTCCGCATCTGATCTATATTCTTCCATATCATTTCACCTCTTTATAGTATGTCAGATGGCAAATCTGCTGCTGTTTCATTTATTGCCGCTTCCTGACCCATATAATTCAAAGATATTTGCCGTAAATCTTTAGCGTGTTCGTAAAGTCTCTTCAAAATCCTTTCCATATTATCCTGATATTCAATACATTTATTTCTGAAAGCATCCGCAGCTGCTCCCTCCCAATAACTAGCACTTCCATTTGTCTTTTGAATTAAATCATCAAATCTGTTAGAGACTATCTTCGAATAGTCCATAATTTCCTGTGATTTTTTTTCTAATATTTCAGGTTTAACTTTAAAACTAATACCGCTTACTGATCCAGCCATGTTTATCTCTCCTTAGACATTGATTTTTGACAAAAAGTCATAAACCTCATTTTCACATTTTTCATAAGCTCCGGCAGCATCTTCCATTTGAACAATAAATTCTTCTATTTCGGCATAAAACTTATCACACATCAGTTTGTCTTCCTGCACACTTGCAGTAAATGCGTCTTTTGCGGGACCTTCCCACATAGAGTCCATGGCATCAAGGTCTGTATAAAGCTTTTTAAAGCTTTCTGCTAAATCGTTTTTGATTTCCCGCAGTTGAGCTGCTTCGCTTTTCATGGTTACTGTATTAACTTTTACATATTTACAATCCACTTTAATATCTCCCTTATAATGATTTTATTTTAAACACTTCCTGTGGTATCATCATCGACGGATATATTTATTTTATTTTGATTTAAAAACAAATTTACATTATTATCAGCAGAATATCGCACTAGGGAAACATCCAGATTAAACGGATACTCTTCAGACTTGGCTAAAATTTTCTTTTCACATCGCATATATCTGTATGAAACTTTCTCTACTACATCTGCGAGAATCAACAAGTTTCTCTTTTCACTTACTAGCTCTTCTAATGCTTTTTTAACCGTAGCTCTCTCTTCATTTAATTCATGTATCCAATTAAGCCTTGATAAAACAAAATCCAGTGCTTCTATTTTTGAATCAATCCGGCGAGCAATATTTTTGAACTGCTCATTCACAACGCAAAAGGACTGAAAATCAATTTCCATGCTGTGTCCTCCTTACAGTCCCAATAATAACCCCAAAATGTACATTTTCTTTTATTCCTGACAAACAGCACGATAACAAGGATGAAGTGCAAATTATTCATGCAAGAATAAGTCGATCACCTGTTACCACGCCGTTTTCAGATAAACTTTTATTATTTACAAGTAGTTGCTGAGAGTAACACAAAAACAGATTAAACCCATTTGTGTTATTAACACTGGCAAAACCTTCTTTTTGGCATACCATTTCTACAATCTCATCGATAGCTGTTTGAACATTAATTGTTTCTTCCAACATGAAATCATAAGTCTTTTGTATAATCGGAATATAAACATCAACCAAAATCATAAAGTGCACACCTACCAATTTTTAATTTCTTCAACTATTGCTTCAGGAGAATAGGGCACCGCATAAATTTCAGCGCCTTTTGTATAAGCAACAGCATAACTTTCATGGCGTCTGACCAAAAAGATTTTTTTAATTTTCTCTCCTTTGTTCAGATTAATTTCAAGCTCAATTTCATCTGTCATACAATCGAGCTGCTCTTTTTCTTTTACAGAATTTAAAAGTTTTACAAAAGCATTTTGCTCCTGTTTGATGCTTTCTACATCGACATTAGCAGTAGGCAAAAGCTTTTTATCAATAAGACTCCCAATAACATTATCCACATCTGAAGAAATCAGACGTAGAGTATTAGACCGATTCTTTTCCGGTATCACTAATGTTGATAAAAAATCTTCTGTAATATATAAGTAAAAGAAGTCGGTGCTTGATGTTCCAAATCGAAATTCCGCAACCATAGATGAGTCATTTATTCTTTTTATAAGTATCCCAAATTCATCATCAACTGTGAATTGTCCTTCCTCACATCCATATGAAAGCACTCCGTCACAAAGAAGTCTGTGAAGTTGAGAAATTATTTTTTTATCATCCATCAGTGTAGCTTTTGAAAAAAAAGGCAGTAATATTGAATTTTTCTGCTGTGATGAAACAAGAATCAGCAGATCTTCCGAACTTAAAAACAGACCTTTTTCTTCCATGATTTTTCCTTTCACTTAATATTTTTAAAGTCATCCTTATAACTACGTGATAGAGGAACAAAAATATCCCATTGCAAAAAAATAGAGTTGCGTGAAAATTCTATTCGTTCTATATAATTTAAATTTACTATAAAGCTACGATGACATCGCTTAAAGTTTACCGGCAATATCTCTTGAAGTTTATCCAAAGTATCATAAAAACCTATTGCTTTTCTTTTGGTATAAACATATGTTTTTTTATCTTTTGCCTCAAAGTAAAGAATTTTATCAAAATCGATATACTCACTTTCGCCACTCGATTTAACTGTAAAGGTGTTTTTTATGTCACCATTATGAATCCGGCGCTGATAAACATTAAGCAGATCATCTATACTCTGCTTTACATCCGAAACATTCAAGGGACGTAAAATTAAGGCACTTGCCATAATTGTCGGCTTCAAATATGTGACGGGAGATGTAACTGTATCGGCGATAACAATTAATTGTGCCTGATCGTTTTCTCTCCTTACTGTTTCCGCCGCTTTTACACCTTTACTTTCGGATACATCAACGCATGACATATTGATATTAAGCTGCTCTGAAACATTGTTGATAAAATCTTCTGCATTATTAAAAGAATGGATTTTCAAGTCTTCCTCTGAATAATACGGAAATCTATTTAACAGCACATCGTGAATTATATCGGTTTCTTTCTTTAAGGAACTGAAATTGTATGCCGTATACATTTTTCTTATTTCTCCCCTTTGACAAACGGTATTATCACCTGTTTGCTGGGCGATTCTTCTGTGCCGGTCATAAAACCAATTCCAGCTTTATAAGTTTTATTTTGCTCACTATAGCCAAGTGTAAGTGATGAAAAATCAAACAACCTCTGTGAAGCTATATTTCCGCCCAGGTGTATACCTTGTCTGTATGAAGCAGCAATAGTATAAATTCTTCTGTTTGAAATAAGCGGTATATCTTCTGAATTTAAGTCGAAAAAGAAATATATGTTGAGCAGTCTGCCTTTTTCTAAAATATTCTCAAGAAAAGCAGAAATATTGCCTACATCAGCAGAAGTGCTGTAAACCATCTTCACAAATTCGGAAAAATCAGAAATGAAAAACGCAATCATCTGTTTGTGAGACATCACTTCAAAAATTTCCTCATCTTCTGCGCCTTCTTCTTCCATTGCTTTTTTAATTACACTTCTCTCCTTGACTATGTCCTTGAATTCCATAAGGTAATTATAAAATTCCTTCTTCTCTGACACATAAGCGGAACCTATTTTTTCACTGAACTTTTTAAGCGGCTGCATAGAACTGTCAACAATACATATTTTGGCATTCTTTTCTTTGGAAGAAAGCGCAAGTACTTTCAGTGTATTGGTTCTTCCGGTTCTCGCTCTGCCTGCAATCAAATAACAATATGTTTCCCGAAGATCAATGCTGCTTAAAGATGCATCTACTTTGTTATAGGCAAAAGGTACAAGATACGGAACAGCAATAATCTCTTTGAAATCATCATGGTTTTTAACATCTTTCCAAATGGGTTTATCCGGTATGCACGGTACTTTTTTCGCCGATTTACCATTATACGAACTGCATATTTTTTCAATGTGTCCTGATATTTTTTCACCTAACGTATAGGCATCTTCTGAAGGAAGACAAATGGCAGTCTGAAATTCAAGTATATTGCCGTCTACTTCAACCAAACCTCTTCCCTGCACTTCTTCAGGAATTACCTCTATTCGATTTATACGGAAAACATCAAGATATTTCTGCCTTTCTCCCATATTAAGTGCAACAACTTTACCCATATTATCAGCGATTTTATTTTGCAGTTCAGATATACCGAATCCTCCGCATGAAATCACTAAAAATATTCCGCAACTTATACCTTCTCGTGAAAGCTCTAAAATCAAATCAGTATATTTATTATCGGTTTTTTCGCAAAAATTTGCATAGTTGTCAATAACGATAATTATACTTGGATATTCGTAACCGTTGCTCTTAACAAACTGGGCATAGTTACCGCCTCTGAATGCTCTTTTTCGCTGTTTAAGTATTTGCATTATCATGCAAAAAAACTTTGAAATAACATCTTCATCATTTTCGCACATTACTTCTCCTACATGAGGCGCATGCTGGAAAGCTTGAAGAATATTGCTGCTGAAATCCAAAATATATAGATTAACCATTTGGGGTGAATATGTATTTATAAGTCCCCAAATATATGTTTGCAGACATGTACTTTTACCACTGTTTATGCCTCCGCAAACTACAAAATGACCATCTGATGCAAGATCTATCAATACAGGCTCTTGGCTTTGATTCATTGGATCATCATATTTTCCGATAGGCACTGAAAGAGTCCATGCACTGCTATCAACGTCTTGCCAATTACAGATTTCTGCTGTGTTTTTATTTCGATCTGTTATTTCTTCATATAACAATTGTTCAGGCAACATGGGCAGCCATATGGCAGCCGGTCGATTATATCCATATTTTTTTGCTTCATTTTCCAAATATCGTACAACTGCATCCAATTGAACAATATCCTTTGGCTCAGGAAGCACCAAACCATTACGTTCAGCATGATTAACAATTGTTTCTGCATCAGAGGAATCAAGTTCTGCCATAAGAGCTATCAGCTGCTTTACTCTTGAAATATTTTTGGAACTGCTTTCATATTCAAAATCTACCTGTTCCATAATTTCAAAGCTCTTCAGTGTAATGGCAGTTATCTCATCAGCGGTTAAGAAAGCGTGTGACAAGCTTATCTGAAGGTTTTCAGCAGCTGCATTTACACATTCAATTATGGCGCTCAGCCACTCTTTCTTTTGAATTTCACGCCTCTTTAAAGCACTCTTTTTTCCCACAAGAGCAACGTGACCTGTGGGCGTCAATAAGCTTACGGCATTATGAGAATGAGAAGCATCTGCATCATAAACCGCTCCGCTCCATCCGGACTGGAATAATTCAAATACTTCATCATTACCTACCTGAAGATAACAACGTCCTGCATTATAAATAAAGGCCGCATCCGGTTTATTTATCATGTCTATACTGTCCTGTTTGTCTTGTACTCTTAAGCATAATTTAAACTTTGAATTGCTTCGTATATTATCATCCACTGTTCCAGCGGGTTTTTGAGTGGCAAGAATAAGATGTATTCCTAAGCTTCGTCCAACCTGTGCAATACTTATGAGTTCGTTAAGGAATTCGGGCTGTTCTCTTTTTAACTCTGCAAACTCATCAATTACTATAAATAAGTGCGGAATCAATATAGTCGCATCGTTATTTTTAAGTAAACGAGTATATTGATTTATATTATTAACGCCATATTCTCCAAAAATTTTCTGTCTTCTGATATTTTCGCTTTTAATTGAAATCATAGCTCTTCTTACCTGGTTACCTGAAAGGTTAGATACTCTTCCAGCCAGATGCGGCAATCTTGAAAACAGATTAGCCATACCGCCGCCTTTAAAGTCAATGATAAGAAATGCTACATCATCGGGACTAAAGTTTATAGCCATGGAAAGTATATATGTCTGCAAAATTTCACTTTTTCCCGAGCCGGTGGTTCCTGCAACCAAACCATGCGGTCCATGATACTTTTCGTGAAGATCCAAATAACAATCCAATCCTCCAGATTTCTTTCCAACAAGAGCCTTCATGGTTTCATACGTTCTGTTTTTTCTCCAACGATCTATAATGCCCAAATCATTAATGCTTTCGGCATTATACATATCAAGAAAAGTGAGTGATGTAGGTATTTCACCCTCTGTTGTTATTTCGGAAACTTCTACTCCGGCTATAGATCTTGCAAATATTTCTGCCTTTGAATCAAGCAAATTATCAAATTCAATATTATTATTTAAGTTAGACATAGTCTGGGGAGTATATATACCACTATATTCGCCATTATTAAAGATGATTTTTTCACAGTTGTTTGGCAATTCTTCATATCTTTCCGACAAAAGCACTGCTGTTACTCCAAAAGCTTTTTCAGAATTAAAAATATATTTAAGAATCGGTTCTCCCTCTAACATGGAAATATCTTCAACAAAAATAATATAGTGCGGTTTTACATAATTTTTTTTGCTATCGCCAAATGTACTTTTTGCTTCATCTCTCATTCTGAAAATTTTAGTTAACTCATAACATACATCGCTGGCTTCAGCTTTATTTGATGCAAAAAATCTGGTTTTGCCATCCACCGACCATGTATGTGGCAACCATTTTAAAAAAGATAATCTGCCTGAGGTTTCACTCTTATCACTAAAAATATAAGCGGTTTTTACATCTGTATAGCAATTGTTAGCGGCTATTTGAACTGCCATTATTTTCATTATTTCTGCAGCACCGATTCTGTTTTTTCCGCCTACAACGCCCACAAGTCTATCTCTGCCAAAATCAATACCAATAGGTACTCCTTTAAGTATGCTGTATTTTTCATATATTTTTTTACCAGTATCAGCTAGCATGTCCTCTTCCGTAAAAAATTGTTTTTTCGGAACATCTATTTCAACCTGGAACGGCATATTTCCAATTCCAAGACGGCAAAACAAGCAATCGTCATGGTTAAAGTTACGACTCCACAATGAAGCAGTTTTATCCGTGTACTTTGCACAAATTTCTGCTGAAGGATATTTATCTAACAAAACATTGACATTGTTTTTGTATTGCTCTTTTAAATTCTCAGAAATTTCCATCAGATAATCACGATATTTTTCATATCTTGCAGATTCTTCCTCTTTTTCCTGCTTTTTGGAATTTCTAAAATTCATGGTGCCCCAAAAAATTCCCAGCAAAGCAGATGAGCCCGCTGTAACAAGACCGGTATACATAAATGCACCTGTACCAGATCCTCTATTTGAAATCATCATAAGCAAACAACCCATAATCATAGGTATAACCATTGTAAATGATGGTCCGATAGTTGAGAAAAATGATTTTTTAGATGCCTGTCTTGGAGTCGGAGGTGCCTCTATACTTACTTTGTCACTAAATATTTTTTCAAACACTCGAGGAGCTCTGTTATAATGACCACCTCTTTTTGACTTTATTACATCAGATGAAACTGTAGGTGATGAAATATCACTTTCAATTAAAGATAAACTTTTGCTGTTTGGACTCGTATAAATATTTTTTCCGTCCTCGTTTACTGCGATTACATCTCCTAAAAAAAGCATTTTTAAGCCAAATGCACATATATAATCTCCAAACATCAGCTTTTGGGTATAATCAACCTTTTTAGAATTTACATATACGCCATTTCTACTTAAATCTTTGATAACCCATCCCGCAGAGCTTTTTTCTAATCTCATATGTTTTTTTGACATTAAAGATGAGGATATATTAACAATATCGTTTTCTTGAACTGTTCCAATAGTGACTAAATCCTTCTTCAACGTATACTTTTTAAATTTTACAAAACTTGAACTTGTCTCATCGACTAATATAGAAATAGTAGTACCGTTTTTTAAATAAACAAAAAACCTCATACCTTCTGAGAGTTTTATTTTATTTTTCTGATCTTTCTCAACATATAAGTAGTATTGATTTGTAGGATACACATTCCATTGTCCGTTAATAACATCAAATTTCAAAACTATATCTTCATCAGTCCCAAAAAGGCTCTGACTGAGAACTATGTTATAGTCAGCATTGTTAATATCTGGCAGGAACTCTTCCTTGTATGCCGCCGCATTGTAAATTGAAAGAACTATATTCATGCCTTTCTCCTCCTCTATATGATGCCCTTTTTTCTATTCCAAATTTTAAATGCAAATTTTTTTCTGCCTATTTCCACTACATCTCCGGTAAATACTTTAATTTCATCATTGAATCCCAATCTAACAGAGGTTTTGTTGCCTCTTCCATGCTTGTTATTTAACTGAACAGTTGTTTCCCTATCATTAGACATACTTTTTATAATAGGAACTTCTTGTTTTAACATAATGGCAAATTGCACTGGATCTGCATCTTCATCATATATGCAGATTTCACTTTGTGAAAAATTCCTTCCAAAAACAATTTTTTCATTTAGTTCTTTCATATATGTTCGCTTAACATCACCGTATGACTCTTCGATTTCTACAAGATAATCTGTTGGGGAAAGTATTTCTTTATAATCATTTAGAGCCTGCAACATTTCTCTTTTTCTTTCGAGTTTAGAGAAATATTGAATAAATTTTTCCGTTTCCTTTTTATTTCTAATTTTGCCTATTATCACAATACCAGTTACGAAAATTATAAAAATCAATAATATCAATACAAATAATATCTCCATTATTATTTCCTCCATAAAATATACGTTAAGTAAATTAAATATCTGTATCCCCAACTATAAATTTATAATGCTTTAACAGGTGTTTACCTCATATATCAGTTAACAACATAATACACAAAAATTTTACCGATCATACTTTCTTTTTACAATATTTGCGTGATAAAAGACTATTTTTGCATGATATAATACTCAACACATATATTTGCATCCTTGCTCTTCTCTTTTCAGAAAAAAACACCGAAGAGCTTAAAAAGCACTTCGGTGTTTTTATTCTTTAGTTATTATATTTATTAAACAATTTTCAGACATCAACTATTTAGTAATCAAAAAATTTTACGATATTCTACATTTTTCTACGTTTACAATTAAGCAATGTCTTAATATTACATCTATATATTTGTTATATATGCTATCTTATTCTTGCCCTTTAAGATACTCCAGTACCTGTCCGGCATTGAGGTCGGGCTTTACTTTTTCCCATACCTTTTCGATAACACCGTTTTCGTCAATGAGGAAAGTAGTGCGTACTACTCCCATTGAAACCTTGCCGTACATTTTCTTTTCCTGCCAGACTCCGTAGGCTTTTATTGCTTCGAGCTCTTTATCAGAAAGCAAGGTGAACGGAAGAGAATATTTTTCGGTGAAATTTACATGGGATTTTTCGCTGTCCTTGCTCACACCTATAACCTTTGCTCCCAGAGCCTCAATTTCAGCATTTGCCGCTGCAAAGGCCTGAGCCTGTCTTGAACATCCGGGGGTATTGTCCCTCGGATAGAAATACAGCACAATCTTTTTTCCTTTAAGGCTTTCAAGGCTCACAGGATTTGAATCTTTATCCGGCAGGACAAATGACGGAGCTTTATCTCCCTGTTTAAGCATAATATTTTCCTCCTTAAAACTATTATAATTTTAGAACTTCAAGTTTATCTTTTTCACTTATGGGACGCAGAACACGGCAAGGATTTCCGGCGGCAACTACTCCGGCGGGAATATCCTTTGTCACAACGCTTCCGGCTCCTATAACAGAACCTTCTCCGATTGTAACTCCCCCGCAGATTGTGGCGTTTGCTCCGATCCAGACATTATCCTCAATTGTAATGGGAGCGGATGTGCCTACACCCATGCTGCGCTGAACCGGGTCAATCGAATGACCTGCACAGGCAATACATACTCCCGGAGCTATAAAGGCATTTGCTCCTATGGAAACAGGAGAAGTATCGAGGATTACGCAGTTATAGTTTATAACTGTAAGCCCATGGGTATGTATATTGAATCCGTAATCACAGCGAAAGGACGGCTCTATAAACGTCAGCGGATGACAGGTTCCGAAAAGCTTCTGCAAAATCTCGCTGCGCTTTTCTTTTTCCCATGGTGCGGTTTTATTGTATTCCCAGCAGAGTGTTTTTGCGTTATCCTGAAGATGTGTCGGCATATCGGTGTGATTTGAACAATAACCGTTCTGGGATTTCATAATTTCCAGTAGATCCATCTTTATTACCTATCCTTCGAGCTTTTTGACTAGCTTTTCCGCTTTGCGTTTTGTTGAGTTCCTCGTATTGTTTAAATTCCTTTTTGCAAAATCCAGCATTTCTTCTCGATATAATGAGTTATTACTGATTTTTACAAAAACATCTATAACCTTACCTGCTGCTACATTGGAACATTCTGGGGACGGCTTTCCTTTATAAATAAAAACTCTTTGGTCGGCCTCAAAAAGAGGCTCAATTAGATCATCTTCCAATAAAGGAAAAGCAGATATTATTTTGGGTATTCCTTTGACTGCATTTCCGAACTCAGCAATATTTTTTGAATAAAGAAACGGAATGTAGGCATCTTTAAAAAGTTCAGACATTTTTTCCGTACCTATAGGTGCTAAATTGGAACAGGTTATTATATTTCCAAGGCGTATAAATGTGTTTTCGCTTTTAAGAAGTGAAAATATTTTATCCTCCATGCCTATAAAAAGCTCCGGATTATTTTCACTTAGGTTTCGCACAGCCTTTTCAGCAGTAAATTTTATTGCTGAAGATTCACTTTTTTCTATATCAATAAGGCTTTGGAGAATATCAGGTTCTTTCTTGACCAATAAAGTAAAATCTGCTTTATTTTCTTTCAGAAGCTTTAAAAGCTCTTGCCTCTCCATTTTTATTCCTTCTCAGCTTTGATTCTTATTCTGACGTAATCAACAAACCACTTTCCGTTTTTGTAAAGCCTTTCCTTGAGGGCGAAAACAGCCTCGTTTATTATTTCATCTGACTGTTCGCTTTCCATATTCTCAAAGGGAGTTTTGATAAACATTCTTATCCAGTTTTCGAGCCCTTGCTGGGTATTCTGCTCTGTAGGACGGTTAAACAGTGCGGCATATGTAACCTTAAGACCATATTTTTCCAGTATAGGCGTATACTCACCTATTGATGGGAAATAAAAAGTTCTGGGATATATAAGTCCACGCTTTCTGAAAGCTGTTTCAAGGGCAGAATGAACCGCTTCACAGTTTCCTTTTCCTCCAAATTCGCACACAAACTGACCATTGCTTTTCAATTGAGATGAGATATTACTCATTGTTTTTTCCTGTTTATTTGCATCAATCCAGTGCAGCATGGCATTTGAAAAAATCACATCTGCTTTTTCGTGCAAATCAAATTCTGCCGCATCTGCCATGACAAAATCGATATTTGAATGAAGCTTTTTGGCCGTTTTTATCATATCTTCAGAGGCGTCGATACCTAAAACTCTATATCCTTTTTCAGCAAGCTTTTCTGTTAGGAATCCGTTACCGCATCCTAAATCAATTGCCATACCGTTTTCAGAAGTATCAACCAGATTTAAAACGTCTTCACCGTATCTACCTACAAAACTAAAATTTTTTAAATAATTTTCGCTATCCCACTTAATATTCATAAAATTACCTCCATGTTATTTTTCGGAAACAATCTTGCATATATCCGTCAAATTTTCCATTGTGAGCTTTTCTCCTCTCACAGTCGGAGGAAGTCCTGTTTCTTCGAGAGCTTTATAAATACTCTCTTTATCAATATTTGTTCCGGAAGACACAGCATTTACAAAGGTCTTTCTCCTCTGGGCAAATGCAGCTTTTACAACAGAAAAGAACAATTTTTCGTCAACACCCTCAAATTCGGGTTTTTCCTGTATTTCCAGCTCTATTACAGCGCTGTCAACTTTGGGTTCAGGCATAAATGAGCCTCTTGAAACAGTAAAAAGCTTTCTCGGTACGGAATATCTATTTACGGCGACGGTTACGGCTCCCGATTCCCTTGAGCCGACCTCTGCACAGAGTCTGTCCGCCGCTTCCTTCTGAACCATGACCACAATCCTTTTAAGGGGCAGCTTGCTTTCGAGAAGCCTCATAATTACAGGTGAAGTTATATAGTATGGAAGATTGGCACATACGGAAACCTCCATACCCTGAAACTTTTCCTCAATAAGCTTATTTAAATCTATTTTCATTATATCGTCGTTTACAACTTCCGCATTGGGGAACTCTGAGAGGGTTTCATCAAGTACCGGCAGAAGTCTTTTATCAAGCTCTACGGACACGACTTTTTTTGCTCTCTTTGCAAGTTCGCAGGTAAGTACACCTACTCCTGCTCCAACTTCAATAATTCCCGTATTATCGCTTTGCACAGCATACTCCGCCA
>OGWT01001697.1_pt1 | contig 16303 bp, 11 predicted proteins | sample 1576101 | NCBI WGS metagenome assembly OGWT01 (sample SAMEA3541481, study PRJEB24748) | human gut metagenome | biome: human gut; feature: human-associated habitat; material: faeces | place: China | collected 2012 | reverse complement strand
AGCTGCCGCCGTAGATGGTCTTTTGTGCCACGATGTGGTCACCGGCCTGTGCCAGTGCTTCGATGGTGTAGGTGATGGCAGCAGCGCCGGAAGCGGTAGCCAGAGCAGCCACGCCGCCTTCCAGAGCGGCAATGCGCTTCTCGAACACATCCTGGGTGGAGTTGGTCAGACGGCCGTAGATGTTGCCGGCGTCTGCCAGACCGAAGCGGTCCGCAGCGTGCTGGCTGTTGCGGAACACATAGGAAGTGGTCTGGTAAATGGGCACTGCGCGGGAATCGGTCGCGGGATCGGCCTGCTCCTGGCCAACGTGCAGCTGAAGGGTCTCAAATTTATAGTTAGACATTGTAGTATACCTCTATCATTAAACTTCTAGTATAATTTCCTGATACAAAAACACCCGATACGCACTCAAGTTCCAGCGTACCGGGCAGATCATTTCCGTTTGCTTTTGTTCAACGCTCCATCTGCGTACACATTCGTGCACAGGAGGGCATCGTACAGGTCACGGTGAATTCTTCTGCCCGTTCCCCACACATTCGCCCACAGCGGAAGTTTGCATGCAGCAGCTCGTTCCAGATCAGTTTCATCTTCGTGCCCTCCTTTCCGTCTTTTTCCCACTCCTCTACAAACCCGGGAATCTCCATTTCAATTCCCCACAAGGTTTGTGGATTTGTTGTTCGCATTATATCCCGCAATACCCAGTTTGTCAATAGGTTAATTCTGTTTTTTTCAATTTTGCATTTTGTGCATGATGAACGGCCGCTGCGCGGTGCCGTGCCTTGTGCATTCCGGTCAAGAGTATTACTTTGCTCGATTTCCCGGCCCGTCCGACGGCGTACACCGGCACAAATTCATGCTCTGGTCACAAAACGGCAAAATCTACACCTTATAATAAGACCGGAATGTCCCTTGTCAAACCGGCCAAAATCGTTTATGATACAGTCATTCGGGCCACCGCCCGGAAAGGAGCACACCATGCATACCGTTTTTCGTTTTCTCCGGCAGCTGCTGCTCACGGTGCTGCTGCTTGCCCTGCTGGTCCTCGTGGCAGCGGGCGGGTACTTTGCCGTCACAGGCCACAAACTCTATGAGAGCGCCATCCAGGTCACCCCCCTTGATACCCTGTACAGCAGCATTTCGTCCCGCGAAGGGTTCGTTCCCTATGCCCAGCTGCCCCAGACCTACATCAACGCCGTGATCTCGGCAGAGGATTCCCGCTTCACCCACCACAAGGGTGTGGACCCGGTGTCCATTGCCCGGGCACTGGTGACCGACCTGCGCACCGGCAGCTTTGCCGAGGGCGGCAGCACCATCACCCAGCAGCTGGCCAAGAACACCCTGTTCACGCAGGAAAAGCATCTGGCCCGCAAGGCGGCGGAGATGTTCGCCGCCCTCGCCATTGAGAAGCAGTACAACAAGGAACAAATCCTTGAAATGTACGTCAACACCATCTATTTCGGCAGCGGGCACTACGGCATCGGCGAAGCCGCGCAGGGCTACTTTGGCAAAACGCCGCTGCAGCTCACCGACGCCGAAGCCGTGATGCTGGCGGGCCTGCCCAATGCTCCATCGGCCTACTCGCCCAACAGCAGCCCGGACCTGGCCGTCAAGCGGATGCAGGTGGTGCTCAACCGGATGGTCGGGTGCAAAAAGCTGACCCGGGAGCAGGCCGACGCCCTTGCCGCTGAGGCGGTCACCTTGCAGTTTTTGCCGGCCTCCTGACACAGACCTGAAAAAGCTGCTGCATAAAACAAGTGCAGCAGCCTTTTTTCTGCCATTTTCCGGGACGCAAAAAGCACCGCGCAACGGGAAGTGGACCCGTTGCGCGGTGCTTTTTTACGGTATTTGGTTTGGAAAAGGAGGAATCATGTTGTCCCGGAGAAGGGATTTGCGGCATTCCCTTCCGGTGATTCTATCTTACCAGAGAATTTCGGCAAAAGTGTTGTGCATCCGTGAATCTTTTATGAACCCTGACGTTTCTTATTCCGGTGCCTTCATGCTCTCCACCATACTGATCTTCTTCACATGGCGGCGCATGACAAAGCAGACTGCCAGCGTGAACAGCATGGTCAGTGCCACGCTCAGCAGATAGCTGTGGGGGGCAATGGTCCGGATGAACATGAGCTGGTCCATTTCCACCGTGCGGATGATGAACTGATGCAGGGGGATGCCCAGCAGCAGGCCCACGCAAGAGCCCATGAGAGCCAGCAGGTCGATCTCCCGGAAGATGTAGCGGTACACTTCCTTATCATAGAAGCCCAGCACCTTGATGGTGGCCAGCTCCTTTTTGCGCTCGGCCAGGTTCACGCTGATCAGGTTGTACAGCACCACCGCCGCCAGGGCCGCAGCACACACGATGATCAGCACCACCACCGAGTTCAGGCTCACGATGAGGTTGTCGAACATGGAGGTGGCATCCTCTGTAAAGGAGGCTCCGGTCACATAGTTGCAGGCCAGCAGGGTCTCCCGCATGGTGTTGCGGTCAGCGGCACTGTCGCAGCGGGTCTGGGCGTACACCGTGTTCCAGGGGATGTCCTGGGTGCCCAGCAGGGTCTGCAGCTGGGCATTGGACACATACAGCCGGGTGAACATATAGTTCTCCGTCACGCCGGTCAGGGTCATCTCCACCCGTTCTCCGTCAGGGTTCTCCACCCAGATGGAGTCTCCCGGCTCCACCCCCAGGTTCAGGGCGGTCTTTTCTGTCAGCACCACGCTGTCCTTTTCAAAGGGGATGGCTTTGTGGCCCTGCCGGGTGCGGAAGGTCACATAGCGGCTCAGCTGGCTGTCGGTCTGGGCACCCACCACGCTGACGCCGGCACTTTCTCCGTCGGCATTGTAGATGGTCACCGACTTACTGTACACCGCCGCCCAGTTCTCCACCTGGCCCTTCTCCAGAGCATCGGTCAGGCCCTTTTCCACCGTAAAGGCGGCAGGGTCACTGAGGGTGACGGTCAAGTCGTTGTGGGACAGCTCTGTGGACTGTTTGGTGACGATGGGCAGCAGGGAGTCCTGGAGGCCGAAGCCGATGAGCAGCAGGGCCGTACAGCCTGCCACACCCAGCACCGTCATAAAGAACCGCTTCTTATACCGGAACAGGTTCCGGGCGGTGGTCTTTTGGGAGAAGCTCATACGCTTCCACAGTGGGGTGATATACTCCAGAAAGATGCGCTTGCCTGCCACGGGAGCCCGGGGCAGCAGCAGTGCTGCACTTTTTTCCTTCAGGCTGGAGCGGCAGGCACTCCAGGTAGCCAGGCCGATGACGGCGGCACTGATGGCCATGCTGGCGGCTGCCATGCCCGGGTAGAACCGCAGGGTGAAGGTGGGCAGGCTGAAGATCAGCTGATAGGCGTACCAGATAATGCTGGGGAACACCAAAAAGCCCACCACCATACCGGCCATGCTGCCCAGCACGCTGGCAGTAAGGGCATAGAACAGGTACTTGCCTGCAATGCTGGCGTTGGAGTAGCCCAGGGCCTTCAGGGTGCCCATCTGGAGGCGGTTCTCGTCCACCATACGGGTCATGGTGGTGGTAGCCACCAGGGCCGCCACTAGGAAGAAGAACACCGGGAACACTCGGGCAATGGCATCCATCCGGTCGGCGTACTGCTCAAAGGTCACAAAGCTCAGGGTGCTGTTGCGGTCCAGCACATACCACTCGCCCTTCTTGATCTTGCTCACCTGCTCCTCAGCGTCGGTGAGCTGCTGCTGGCCCTCGTCCAGCTTTTGCTGGGCATCGGCCTTTTGGGTCTCGTACTGGGCACGGGAGTCTGCCAGCTGCTGCACCCCGGCCTGATACTCCTGCCACCCGGCGTCCAACTGGGCCCGGGCCGCCTCAAATTGGCTGTAGGCCGTGGCGGTTCCGGTGGTAAGCTGCAGCTGGCCTTCCAGCAGCTGCACCTTCAGCCGCCGCAGAGCGGCCTTGGCCTCCACCACCAGCTGGTCATTGCTGAGGTTCGGGGAGGAGATGAGCCCCTGGGCGTACATCTGCTTTTTGCCTTCATCCAGCTGGGCCTGGTAGCCCTGGAGCTGGCCGTTGATGTTGTCATAGGCAGCCTGGGCCTTGGCCAGGGCGTCCCGCAGCTCGATGTAGTCCTCGTCGGCAGGCTCCGCCTCGTCCAGCGCTTTCTGGGCGTTGTCCAGGGCGGTCTGGGCGTAGGTCAGCAGGGGGTCTGCCACCTTTTTCAGGTTCACCAGCAGCTGGATCTGCTGCAATTGTTCCTCAAATTCCAGCACCTGTTCCTCGCCGTCCACCAGCTGGTCGGCACCGTTCTGCATGGTGTCGGGCAGGGCTTCCTTCTGCTTGGCCAGTTCCGTTTCGCCTGCGTCCAGCTGGGCCTTGGCGTCATCCAGCTGCTTCTGGGCATCGTCCAGCTGCTGTTCCGCCTCGGCAAATTTCTGCTCGGCCTCGGCCTTCTGGTCGTCGTAGGTCTGACGGGCCTCGGCCAGCTTCTGGTTGGCGGTGTTCATGAGCTGTTCCCGGCGCTGCACACACTGGGCGGTGCTGATCTGCTCCAGACGGTCCGCCACCTGGTCCACCGCCTCCTGGTACTCCTGGGAATAATTATCGTACTGGCCGGCATTTTTCGCCTTGATATAACAGGCAGTGTAGTAATCTGCCGTCAATTCCCCGTCCAGCACATAGGCGATGTAGTTCAGCTGACCGTTGCCCACGGTGCTGCTCTCTTTGTCGGTGGAGATGTGCTGCGGGTCCTGCACCAGCCCCACCACCGTATATTCCTTGTGTTTTGTCCCCTCCGTATCTTCCGGAAGAGTCAGCACGGTGCCCTCAGCGATCTCGGCCTGGTAGCCCATTACATGGACCACGCACTCGTTGGCGGCCTGGGGCATCCGGCCGGAACGCAGCACCAGACGGTTCATGTTGGCATCGGTGTCCGCTGCCGGGTCCTGCTGCAGGGCCTGCAGCTGCACCACCATGCGCTCCTCCTGGCCCTGCCAGTTGGCCTCCAGGTCCAGGGTCTTTACCGGCATCACAGCCTCCACCCCGGGGGTGGCGGCAATGGCGGCAATGTCCTGGTCTGAAAGGCCCAGGGTGGACAGCACCCGGAGGTCAAACACATTTTGCTGCACATAATATTTTTGGGCTGCGCTCCGCATACTGGGGGCAATGCTCATAAGGCCTGTCAGCATCATGACCCCCAGGGCCACGATGCCAAACAGCGAGACCATGCGGCTGGCGTTGCCCTTCATCTCCCGAAGGATATTTTTGCGATAACTTTTTTGCACTGCACTCACCACTCAATTTCTTCCACTGGCACCGGGTGCTCGTTGACCTTGTTGGACACGATCTGCCCACTGCGTACCTGAATGACACGGTCGGCCATGGCGGTCAGGGCCGTGTTATGGGTGATCACGATGACGGTGCGTCCGGTCTTGCGGCAGGTCTCCTGCAAAAGCCCCAGCACCTGTTTGCCGGTCTTGTAATCCAGGGCACCGGTGGGCTCGTCGCACAGCAGGAGCTTGGGGTTTTTGGCCAGGGCCCGGGCAATGGACACCCGCTGCTGCTCGCCGCCGGACAGCTGCGCTGGGAAGTTGTTCAGCCGCTCCCCCAGGCCCACACTGGTCAGGGTCTGGGCCGGGTCCAGAGGGTCCCGGCAGATCTCGCTGGCCAGCTCCACGTTCTCCAACGCCGTCAGGTTCTGCACCAGGTTGTAGAACTGGAACACAAAGCCCACGTCGTACCGGCGGTAGGTGGTAAGAGCCTTTTCCGAAAAGCGGCTCACGTCCCGGCCGTCCAGCCAGACATGGCCCTCATCGCAGCTGTCCATGCCGCCCAGGATGTTCAGCAAGGTGGTCTTGCCGGCACCGGAGGGGCCTACGATGATGCAGAACTCCCCCTTGTCCACATAAAAGTTCATGTGGTCGGCGGCAGCGATCTTCACACTTCCAGTCTGGTAATATTTGCAGACGTCCTGAAACTCCACAAAATGATCCATGGCGTTTTCTCCTTTGCAACCATGTAATTTTATCCACTTTAACTATAGCACAACCCGGCAAAGGTTGCACCCTCTGCCGGGCAAATTTTCAAAAACTTAACAGAAAAGCTCCCACTGCAGCGGTAGCAGTGGGAGCTTTTTTGGATGCTTATGGAATGCAGGGGGCTGGGGCTCAGCGGCCGATCAGCAGATCCCGGCGGCCCCGGCCATTGACGCTGAGGCGGACGGTGCTGCCGCACTGGTGCAGTTTGACCTTGGCGTCGGCATCATAGCCCTCCGTCAGCAGGCTCAGGTTCAGGGTGGTGGAGGTCTTTTCGGTCTTGAACACCAGGGTGTTGATGCCGTTGTTCATCATGGTGGTCAGATCCTCCATGGTGCAGCGGAAGGTAGCCACGCTGGCAGGCACATCCAGGGTCAGCACCGTGCCGTTCTGCCGGGCAGTGTACAGCACCTGGCGGCCAAACAGGCCCTTGACGCTGTAATTCAGCTTCAGGGTGTCGCTCTCAGCACCGTCGGCACCAATGAGCATGATGTTGCCCTGGATGGCAGGGCCTGCCGGAGCACCGTAGCCGCCGTAGGTGGGGTCCTTTTCGCCAATGGCCACGTCAGCAGCAAATGCGCCTACACTGAGCATGGCAACGGCACAGGTGGCCACCGCAGCGGCAGCCAGGGTACGGGCAACTTTATGATTCTGCAGTTTCATAAGAAAATCCTCCTGTATTGCAGCCGGGGTCCGGCTGTGTTTTTCATGTTCTTGCAACCATGGTTTTTTCTGCGGAGCTCTGAACCAGAACCGCCGCATCTGTCTTATAAACGGATGCGGCGGCTGGATTATTGCAGGGAATGCAAAAAATTATTCAGTTTTTTCTTCTCCGTTCAGAATGGCCATAAACTCCTCCCCGGTAATGGTCTCCTTTTCGTAGAGGAACTTGGCCAGCTGGTCCAGCTTGTCCCGGTTCTCGGTAAGGATCTGCAGAGCCTTGGCGTGCTGGGCCTTTACCAGCTCCACCACCTTCTGGTCGATCTCTCGCTGGGTCTGGGCAGAGCAGGCCAGGGAGGTGTCCCCACCCAGGTACTGGTTGTTCACCGTTTCCAGGGCCACCATGTCAAAGTCCTGGCTCATGCCGTACCGGGTGATCATAGCCCGGGCCAGCTTGGTGGCCTGCTCGATGTCATTGGAGGCTCCGGTGGTAACAGAGTGGAACACCAGCTCCTCGGCGGCACGGCCTCCGGTAAAGGTGCCGTGGCTGTTTTGGCAGTTGTTCTTTCTGTGCTATTCATTCTCATCAGGGAAGAATAATCCAGACACGCAGTCATGAATCTATCATTCGTGAAGCAAAAAAAATCACTGAATTGCCAAATTTTAAGGGGTATATACATGATGTTGGCGGTCCGACTGCCAATTTCAGACATCCTTCCTGTGCCAAGCAATTAAAAGTAGGAGTTTGTCGCGACAGGCAGTGTCTGTTTCCCAAACCCTGTCCTAATCTTGATGCTGACCACAGCGATTATATAGCACTGCTGCAAAAAGTTCGTGCGCTTTCTGGAATAAAGAAAGTATTCGTTCGTTCCGGTATCCGTTACGATTATTTGTTAGCAGACAAAAATGATCGTTTCTTAGATGAATTATGTCGTTACCATGTCAGCGGGCAATTAAAAGTTGCTCCAGAGCATGTAGCAGAACATGCCTTATCTAATATGGGCAAGCCTGGTAAATCTGTTTATCTAAAGTTTATGCGTGCTTTTAATAAGAAAAATCAAGAAATAGGCCTCAAACAGTTTTTAGTACCTTACTTTATCTCCAGTCATCCCGGCTGTACTCTGCGTGATGCAGTTGAGTTAAGTGAATTTTTGAGGGATATCGGACATCAGCCTGAACAGGTGCAGGATTTTATTCCAACTCCAGGAAGCGCATCGACAGCAATGTATTATTCCGGTATCAATCCTGAAACTGGCAAAAAGGTTTTTGTTGCCCGTAATCCTCATGATAAAGCGATGCAGCGTGCTCTGATGCAATATAAAAATCCTAAAAACCGTCAGTTGGTTAAAGAAGCTTTACAGCAGACTAATCGTGGTAACCTTATTGGTGATGATGAGAAATGTTTACTGAAAATATCTTCTTCCCATAATCCCAAAGCACGACACAGCAAAATTGCATTTAACCATAAAATGAACAAACGGCGATAAAACAGGAGGTTAAAGATGCCTCAAAAAAAAATACTGTTAATCATTGCTCTGATGTTTGCATGTATAGCCTGGTTTATTTTTGATTCTGACAAAAATGAAACAAGTATAGCGGTGCATGGAAAAACTGAATTGTTATTATATTCTAATTTAGATAACAGTTTTCTACAGGCTTTAATCAGCGAGTATAATAATGACCCTGATCGGAATGCTGTGATAAAACTATTACTGCCGGAAGAAAGAGAACAGGGAAAATTACCTGATTTGTATCTCTTAGAGCATAATGAGCTGCAGCTTTTAAGTAAACAGCAGCGTTTGTATGCCATTTTAAGTGAGGCTGGAGATTTATTACCGTCTGTTTTTAAAGATGAACAAAGTCAATGGTTCGGTGTCTTTTATGACCCTGTAGTTTTTTTGGTTAATCAAAGTTATGCCAGAAAATACGGTCAGGAAAATATTTTGAGTTGGCAGGATATCATTAAGCTTCAAAATGTGCGTGTGGCTATGGAAAATCTTTCCGATTCGGCAAATACGCGTAACTTTTTAGCTGCTTTTGCAAGTGTTCGAGGCGAGGAAAAAAGCCTGGCATATTTCAGAGGTCTTAACAGACAAATTCCTCAATATTCCCGCTTTCCTTTCACACCAATTCGCCTGACCACTGTTGGTGATGCAGACTTGGCTATTACTCGGCGCAGCTACGTATTCAAATATTTGGAAAATGATTTTCCTGCATATATCGTCTTTCCCAGTGAAGGGACTCCTGTAAGCTTATATGGGGTAGCCGTTGATGCTGCTTCTAAAAAATATGAGGATGCACAAATGTTCAGAGACTGGCTTTTAATGTCATCGGCACCGCAGAAAGTTGCGTTGGAGCAAAATACAGGTTATATGTTTTTACTATCCAATGGTTTAAATGGTAATCATATTGAGCAGCCTGAAAAATTATGGCTTAATACTGCTTATAATACTCTGGTACAACAGGAGATTTTAACAAATAAATGGCTGCAGTCGGCTAGATTTGCAGTAAAATAGATGGAGGAACAAACGTGAAAATAGGCTTAGTAAGTCTCGGCTGTCCTAAGAATCTCGTTGATTCTGAAACAATGTTGGGATTGATTCATGAACAGCAGATAACAATTACTAACGATCCTGCAGAAGCAGATTTGATTATTATAAATACCTGTGGTTTTATAGAATCTGCCAAAGAAGAATCTATTAATACTATTTTACAAATGGGGGAGTATAAAACAACAGGGACCTGTAAATATTTGATTATTACCGGCTGCTTAGGGCAGCGTTATGCAGAAGAACTTTTAGAAAATATTCCTGAAGCAGATGCCGTTATAGGTACTGAATGCTATGAAGATATTGCTTATGTTATCCAAAGGGTCACTCAGGGAGAGCGGTTCATTATGCTGGAATCTCTGAAAAAAGCAGAACTGGCGCCAATCCCGGCACCGCGTATTTTAACAACTCCTGATTATATGGCATATTTAAAAATTGCCGAAGGCTGTGATAATTGCTGCTCTTACTGTATCATCCCCAAATTACGTGGACCTTATGTCAGCAAACCGTTTGAACAAGTGCTTGGCGAAGCCAAAGCATTAGTTGATAAGGGTGTTAAAGAGCTGATAGTTGTTGCACAGGATACAACCAGATACGGTGAAGATCTTTATGGTAAACTGCGCCTACCGGAGCTCTTGTCTGAACTTAATAAACTGGAAGGCCTTAAATGGATCCGGGTCATGTATTGTTATCCAAATAATTTTACTGACGATTTGATTGAAGCTTTCGCCAGCTTGGATAAGGTTTGCAAATATGTGGATCTTCCGCTTCAGCATGCCAGCGATAGATTGCTAAGCAGCATGAATCGCTATGATACTAAATCAGAAGTTGAGGCATTGCTAAACAAATTACGGCAGCGTATACCAGGCATTACTATCAGAACTACATTTATTGTCGGTTTTCCTGGAGAAACAGAAGCTGATTTCCAAGAATTAAAAGCTTTTGTTGAAGCACAGCGTTTCGACAATGCCGGTGTGTTCTCTTATTCCCAAGAAGAAGGAACTGTAGCAGCTGATTTGCCAGAACAGATAGATACGCAAATCAAGGAAGAACGTTTTCATGAATTAATGTCTTTACAGGCACAGATATCAGAAGATATGCATCATAATATGGAAGATATGATTTTAGAAGTACTTGTTGAAGGTTGCGATGAGGAAAACCCTGATCTTGTTTTTGGTCGTTCATATAAAGAAGCTCCTAATATTGATGGCAGTATTTTTGTCGAAAACGCAGGAAATGTTCAAGCAGGTGAGTTTATTAAAGTAAAAATTTTACAGGGTTTCACCTACGAAATGGTAGGAGAGAGAATTTAATTTGCCAGCAAGGGGGCAAAACAAATGATCGTTGAAGTTGTAAATACTGGTACTGAGCTGCTGTTGGGAGAAATACTTAATACTAATTTTCAGTACTTATCACGACAATTAAATAAACTAGGCTATGATGTGCTTTATCAGACGACTGTTGGCGATAATGAGACCAGGCTTAGAAGCGTTTTAGAAATTGCTTTAGAGAGAGCGGATATCGTTATTACTACAGGTGGTCTTGGCCCTACAAGAGGCGATATCACTAAAGAAGTTATTGCTGATATGCTGGGACTGGAAATGTATCTGGATTTAGATACATGGGATAGGATTAATAGTTTTTTTGTTAAAAAAGGTCTTTGTATGTCATCTAATAATGATAAACAGGCAATGGTTCCTTTAGGTGCAGAAATTTTAATCAACGAAGTTGGAACTGCGCCGGGTTTGGTATTAGAACATAATGGCAAGCTGATTGTTTTGCTGCCTGGACCTCCGTCAGAATTAAATTACGTATGTGAACAGCGCTTTTTACCGTTACTTATGCAGCGTTATGCTCAACAAGGTATAATCTATTCGCGTATTTTAAAAATGCGTGGCATTGGAGAATCATCTGTTGCAGCGCAGCTTGATGATATTATCACTTCACAAAGTAATCCTACCATTGCCATTTATGCTCGCCGCGGTGAAATTATTGTTCGTATTACAGCTAAAGCGTCCGATGTTGAAGAAGCCAAAGCCTTGATTTCCGGTACAGAAGCACAAATCTATGAACGGTTAAGTAAATTTATTTATGGCGTTGATGATGCTTCTTTAGCAGAATATCTTGGTCAGGAACTATTAAAAAGCGGTAGTACGATTGCCTTTGCGGAATCCTGCACAGGAGGTTTAGCCAGCAGCATGATCACTGATATTCCTGGCAGCAGTGAATATCTTTTGGGCAGTGTTGTGACTTACAGCAATATGGCCAAACAAAAACTGGTCAACGTATCTGCGGAAAATTTAGAAAAATACGGCGCTGTCAGCGAACAGGTTGCCTGTGAGATGGCGTCCGGAGTGAGAGATCTTTTTGGAACAACTTATGGTGTAGGTATCACTGGTATTGCAGGTCCTGGTGGTGCCACAGAAGAAAAACCTGTAGGCTTAGTTTATATGGCTGTAGCTGATGGCAATGACGTACATTGTGTGAAACATCTTTTCGGCGGAACCAGAACTGAAAATAAACTGCGTAGTGCGTTAACGGCTATTTCTATGGTGATAGATAAAATAAAAGCAAGAAGAAATGAGGAAATTTAAACAATGACAACTAATGTACAAGAAATGTTCGGCAGCTTACTGCTGGATAAAAAAATCGTAGCATCTTTAACAGCTATGGGTTTTGAAGAACCGTCTCCGATCCAGGAGCAAACTATTCCTTTAGTACTAGATGGTAGCGATGTTATAGGTCAGGCACAAACTGGTACTGGTAAAACAGCCGCCTTTGGTATTCCGGTCGTACAAAGTATTACCGATCATCGCCATATTCAAGCTCTGATTATGACTCCAACCCGTGAACTGGCAATCCAGGTTGCAGAAGAGATCGGTAAAATTGGACGTACTTCTAAAATTAAAGCATTACCTGTTTATGGCGGACAGCCTATCGACCGTCAGATCAGAGCTTTACGCAGCGGCGTGCAAATAGTTATTGGTACTCCAGGCCGTTTGATTGATCATATAAACCGTAAAACTATCAAACTTGATCATATTAAATTTTTAGTCCTGGATGAAGCTGATGAAATGTTGGATATGGGCTTTGTAGACGATATGGAAGAAATTATGAAAAATCTTCCTGCAGAACGTCAAACCTTGTTGTTTTCAGCAACTATGCCAAGACCGATCCTAAGCCTCACAAAAAAATATATGAAGGCTCCTAAAAATGTTACGATCAGCAAAGAGGAACTCACAGTTCCGCTTATCGATCAATATTATTTTGAAACTAAGGATAAGATCGAAGGTTTATGTCGTTTGCTTGATGCAGAAATAGATGGTAAGCTGATTATTTTCTGCCGCACTAAAAAAGGTGTTGATGATCTGGCTATTGCATTGGGAAGCCGCGGTTATATGGCTGAAGGTTTACATGGCGATTTAAGCCAAACTCAACGTGATCGTGTTATGAAGAAATTCCGTGACGGAACAGCTGATATTCTTATCGCTACGGACGTCGCTGCCCGCGGCATAGATATTGATAATATTACTCATGTTATCAATTTTGATATTCCTCAGGATCCGGAAAGCTATGTTCATCGTATTGGACGTACCGGCCGTGCAGGTAATACTGGTGTTGCTATGACCTTTATTACGCCGCGTGAATTCCGTCAGTTGAAACTTATCGAACGCACTACTAAAACCAAAATAACACGTCGTCAATTGCCGACTACAGCCAATGTTATTGAGCGTCAGCGTGAAATGATCGTTTCCAAAATGCAGAGTGTGCTGGATCAGTCTAACTATCATGATTATATGCCTATTGCAGCAAGCTTATTAAAAGAATATGATGCTGAAGATGTGGTTGCTGCTGCGTTAAAACTGATGCAGGAAGGTAATAAAGCTTTAGAAGCTTCGCCTGAAGATATTCTGGCGAAAGATTTAAGTAATACTGGTGGTCGTCCTGGCATGGTTCGTCTTTTCATGAATATTGGACGCAGCCAAAAAGTTACTGTTCAGGATATAGTTCGAACTATTGCTATTGAAGCTGATATTCCTGCCAAAGAAGTAGGTTTGATCAATATTTATGACAAGTTTACCTTTGTAGAAGTCCCAGAAGATATGGCCGAAAAAGTTTTGGGTGTAATGCACAAAAACACGATTAAAGGCTATAAAATAAATGTCGAGCCGGCACGCGTTCGTCAGTAATTGTAAGAAAAGGAAGAGCAGATATGGTAAAATACCATGTCTGCTCTTTAAGGTGTAAATCATGCGTGAAATTTTAGGTAACAAAAAAGGAATACGGGATTCTGTTTTGAATGAATTAATTGCTTTGTACGATGTACAAGTGCCTTTAGGGCAGCTCATTTCTGCGGAATTAGCTTTAAAATTAGCTGATATTACAGAATTTATAAACAGAGAAATCTCTCTTTATATTTCTAGAAGCGGGCAAATAACTAATATTGTAATCGGTGGTAATGACAGTGTAGAACTGCCAGCAGTAGAAGGTCGCAGAGGTATTGGCAGATTAAGTGGAATCCGTTGTGTCCACACTCATCCAAATGGTAATCCAGTGTTGAGTGGAGTTGATTTTTCAGCGTTAAAAAATAATAAATTCGATGCCATGGTTACAATAGGTGTTACCGCACCTGATTACACGCAGTCCATAATTTCTTTTGGCATGATAGTTGGGCTTGACAAAGAAGAACAGTTTATCTGCGATGAATATGGACCTTTTTCTCTGGAAGAAGCAGAAGCTATTAATTTTCTTAATGTAATCAATACAATAGAGCGGATTTTAGACAAGCAAACAAGTAGTTCCAGTTTAGCAGTAGCAGCAGAGAAAACCATTTTAGTTGGTATGGACTGGGGACAGATAAAAGGCGGTTGGACTGCTGAAGATTCGCTTGAAGAGTTAAAGCAGCTTGCGGATACAGCAGGTGCTGTAGTAGTGAACCGTTTTATTCAACGTCGTGCTAAACCGGATCCGGCATTTTTTATAGGAAAAGGAAAAGTACAGGAGCTGGCCTTGTATGCACAACAGGAAAATATTGATCTGTGCATTTTTGATGATGAACTGACACCGGCGCAGCAAAGAAATATAGAACAGGTAATGGGTGTTCGTATTCTTGATAGAACAGCTTTAATTTTGGATATTTTTGCCCAGCGGGCTCGTACTAATGAAGGAAAATTACAAGTAGAATTAGCACAGCTGCAATATAATCTACCGCGAATTATGGGTAAAGGACTTATTTTATCACGTTTAGGCGGCGGTATTGGTACCCGCGGTCCTGGCGAAACAAAATTAGAAGTTGATAGACGGCGTATTCGCGATCGTATAGCTTTTATCAAAGACTCCATAGAAAAAGTTCGCGCTGTCCGGACTTTGCATAGGATTAAGCGCGCCAAAAACCAAGTTCCTTCAATAAGTCTTGTTGGTTATACTAATGCAGGTAAATCTACATTACTAAATTTATTAACACAGTCTGATATTTATGCGAAAGATCAATTGTTTGCAACTCTTGATCCTACTACACGTCAGTTAATATTACCAGACAAGCACGAAGCAATACTTACTGATACTGTTGGTTTTATACAACGTTTGCCTCATCAATTAGTTGCAGCATTCAGATCTACTTTAGAAGAAGTTGCTGAGGCAGATTTATTGCTGCATGTCATTGACGTGAGCCATGAATTATATCAGGAACAAAGTGATGCTGTTTATAAGGTTTTAGAACAAATAGGTGCACAAAATAAAACAATACTCACCGTTTACAATAAAATAGATAAACTCCCCTCTGAAAATGCTTTGGCACAGCGTTTAGCACAGCAAGAAAATAGTGTTTGTATATCGGCTAAGAGTGGTATTGGTATCGAAGAACTCCTTGCTCTGATTTCAGAAAATCTGAAATTAAAATCTATAGAAGTCACTCTGCTTATTCCATATACAGAATCTGAAAAAGCTGCTAAACTACATACTATAGGTACTGTTTTAGAACAAGAATATAAAGAAAACGGTACTTTTATGAAGGTACGTCTGGCATCAGAACAGTTAGAGGATTTCGAAAAATTTATAATATGAGGACTATACGTAAATGACTGATTTTAAAAAAATAGAAGAGGAAGCATTATTAGAAGTATTACATGCTGCTGAAAGCTATGAAGAAGCAGCTTTGTATAATACAGAAAAGGTTATGCAAGCTTTTAGAAAGCATATGGTATCAGATTTTTATTTAAAACCAACTACTGGATATGCCTATTCCGATGTTGGCAGAGAAAAATTAGATGAAATATATGCTGATATTTTTAAAACGGAAGCGGCATTGGTACGATCTCAGTTTGTTTCAGGGACTCATGCATTAGCCGTTGCGTTACTCGGAGTTTTGAAAGCAGGCGATGAAGTAATCGCTGCTACAGGAGCTCCATATGACACAATGCAGACTATCATAGGCATACCTGTAAAAACCCCTGGCTCTCTTACTGACTTAGGCGTAGTCTATAAAGAAATTCCCATGATTGGTTCACAAATTGATCTTGAAAAAATCACAGCTGCAATTACGGATAAAACAAAAATGATACATATTCAACGTTCATGCGGTTACAGTAGTGTGCGTAAAACGTTAAGAATTGAAGAAATAGGAACGATCTGTAAAGCAGTAAAAGCAATAAAGCCTGATATTATTTGTTTTGTTGACAACTGTTATGGTGAATTTATTGAAAAACAAGAACCAACAGAAGTTGGAGCTGATCTAATGGCCGGTTCTCTTATCAAAAACCTTGGAGGCGGTCTTGCACCTACTGGCGGTTATATTGTTGGCCGAAAGGATTTAGTAGAACTTGCGTCATATAGATTAACCGCTCCAGGATTAGGCGGAGAAATGGGTGTTTCATATCTTGTGCTTTTGAAAGGGCACAAGCATCTGTCGCAGTCATAACCCTTATTACATGAAAGCCTGCTTTTTCCATGGCGGTCCGTACATTTTTCTGCGTTATAATTTCCGGTATAGAAAGGGCAAGCACACAATCGCTTATCTGTGCAAATGCAGTTTTTTGAAGCTCCATTTTCAATTCCTTCATCAGAGCAATACAATATCGAATCGAACATCCGCATATTCCACC
>OGWT01001686.1_pt1 | contig 16369 bp, 15 predicted proteins | sample 1576101 | NCBI WGS metagenome assembly OGWT01 (sample SAMEA3541481, study PRJEB24748) | human gut metagenome | biome: human gut; feature: human-associated habitat; material: faeces | place: China | collected 2012 | reverse complement strand
ACCGGACAGAAATCTGCACAACGGCGTTCGAAACGGGGATTGAAGTCCCAGCCCGACTCTGCCTCGGCGGCAAAATGCGTCCCCAGTCGCAGAATCTCCGTGTCGGAAAGTCCCCGGTTGCGAAAATCGGTATTGAGCCGTTGCCCTCCGGTAGTGACGAACTCCTGTTTGAGTTCGTCGCTTGCAGACGAGGAGTAGCGGTTGAGCCCGACAGGCGTAATGCGCTGCGTCATCCAGAAGTCATACTCCTTCTGCAAGGTCGTAAAAACTCCGGCCAGCCAGTTCGTGTCTTCGGTCTGTTCGAAGATCCGGTCGACCATCATGCAGAGGAAAGGAGGCTGTGAGCGGTTGAGATACCACGTCCGGCTGCCATTGGGCATATAGCCGTATCGGTCGACCAGATAGAGCATGTCCTCAGTGTTGTTTTTCGCCAGATCGAGGCGTCCGTCGCGTACGAGCCCCTCGTTGGTGAAGTAGGTATCCCAATAATAGAGTTCCTGAAAGGTCTGGCTGACGCTGGGAACCGTATAGGGGCGCGGCAGCCCGATCAGCGTCTGCGAATCGGTCGGATTGTACTGTACCGACGCATCCCACGACGTGCGGATGAAATCGCGCACGCAGGCGATCTCCTCCTGCGAAACCGACGGATGATGTCCACAGGAAACAGCGGTCAGTGCCAGCATGCTCCCCAGAAAAGTTCGTATTTCGTTCATCTCTGGCGGGGATTATTCATAAATGCCGGCTATGTCCTTCTCCAGCAATATCTGCTCCCCTGCGACGAAGGTCTTGAAATCCTCCTCCGAAACGCAGCCCGGATAAGGGCCGAAGAAATGATTCGTATCCTTGTTCCGCCAGACCAGCACATAGGCTACGGGAACGCCCGCAATGGCTTTCGAAAGTTTTTCGGTCCACCATTTCGACTGGGAGGTATTGTTTTCGAGCCCGACAGAATCATCAATATCAGCCGTTGTGCCAGATTCAAGCATTTCTGAAGCATACAGAAATGGTGTTGATGGAGAAGGTGGGCAGTTAAATGAGCCTGTTGATGAAAAGGGAAATGTGGTTAAATCCAAAACACAGCTTGTGGATAATCTAACGGTTGTGTTTATGGAGAATCAGGCATTTGACGAGTGTGTAAAACAAAATAGAGCAAATGGAAAATTTGATGCTCTTGCATATGATACGATGTCGAATCAGACGAGAGATGGTAAAATGTACCAGTATTCTTTGTTTGACAAAATACCGGATGAAGTGGAAGTGTGCTTCCCGAAAAAGCTGCCAAAGCATTATGAAGATGTTTATGAGCGCAGAGTAGGAAAAAATGGCGAACTTGAGTGCCGGATGGAGAAGTATTTTTCGAATACATCGGTACCGGAACGATTGCTTCGATCCTTTTTTCCCGCATCCAGTTTTCCCAGCGCTGCATGGCTTCCTCCGCCAGAAAACGGGCATATCTCCTCCGGTTTGCATACTTAAACCGGTACATGGATTTCTGCACAGCCCCACGATATACAAAAAGCGATCGTCCTTCTGCAACAAAAGAACGATGCTTTCTGCAATTCTGACAATATTCTGTTTCGGTATCCGCAAGCGGGCTTCCGCAATGATAACAGTACGGCTGCACAACGGGATACAATTTTTTCCGGCACGCTGCGTGAACATTTCGCTGTCTGCGGATATCTGCCGTTTCCAGCAGACGGTCGCATACAAAACAGCGTGGCGGAAATATACATTCCAGAAAATTATCCAAGACGGATACGGTTTCGAACTTCAATCTGTGCTGCCGCTTTTTCAAATTCAGCCTCTGTCATATCTTTTGTAGTAAATCCAATCTCTCCTGCAATTCCGGCATCTGCATATTCTACACTGCCAAATGCATTTTCGATTGTTTCCTTACCGGAAGAAGTGCGTACAAAGAAACTGTTTACACTGTCTTTGTAATCTACCAGTGTCAGTTTTTCCGGTGACCAGTCAATGTAAATATTGGTATTTTTGTGCTTTGTCATATCCACGATATCTGCTACTACTGCACTTGCTGTCGGAAGCTTACCTGCTCCGCTGCCGTAGAACATTGCATCGCCCAGTACATTTCCATGTACGAAGATTCCATTGAACACACCGTTTACTCCGCAAAGAGGATGCTCTGCGCTGAGCATGAAAGGAGCAACCATACAACTGTAACTGTTTCCGACTTTACGGCTGGATGCAAGAAGCTTAATGGAACGGTTCAAAACCTTTGCATACTTAAAATCATCTGCTGTGATCTTTGTGATTCCCTCACAGTGAATATCCTCAAAATCTACCTGCCGGCCACACACCAGAGAAGTTAAAATGGCAATCTTGCGGCACGGATCATGTCCTTCGATATCCGCAGTAGGATCTTTCTCTGCATATCCCTTTTCCTGTGCGTCTTTCAGTACCTCATCGAAATCTGCACCTTCCTCTGCCATTTTTGTCAGCATGTAGTTTGTGGTTCCGTTTAAGATACCTGTAATCTCTTCAATCTCATCGGCAGTCAGACATTTATTCAATGGACGGATAATCGGAATTCCGCCGCCTACACTTGCCTCAAACTGAAAGTTCACGTTGTGATCCCGTGCAATTTTAATCAGTTCCGCTCCCTTGGCTGCAACCAGGTTTTTATTGGAAGTGGCAACCTGCTTTCCAGCCTCAAGCATTGCCTTTACAAACGTATATGCAGGCTCCACGCCTCCCATGGTCTCTACTACGATGCCGATCTCCGGATCGTTTACGATCGTCTGATAATCATGTACAATGGCATCTTCCATAGGGTCTCCCGGAAATTCCCGCAGATCAAGAATATATTTGACATCAACCGGTTCTCCCGCACGCTTTGTGATCTTTTCCTTGTTAATTCTTAATACATCTACAACACCGGAACCAATGGTGCCGTAGCCCATAACTGCAATCTTCATTTTTCTTACTCCCTGGCTAATATTTTTGCATAATGAATCCCCTGCACAGATTCAATACTGTTTCTCATATCCTCCACATTGCCCGTCGCAGGGAACACATCAATACTGAGCGACAATGAAGCAATTCCATTAACCGGAACGCTTTGATGAATCGTCAGAATGTTTGCATGAAATTCCGCAATTGTTTTTAATACCATGGATAACAGCCCCGGTTCATCATCCAGCTGGATCACCATATTGACCGTTTTTCCTTTTGCATTTTCATGATATGGAAATATATCGTCCTTATATTTGTAGAAAGAGCTTCTGCTGATCTGTACCATCTCTGTGGCTTCCTGCACAGACTCCACTTTACCGGAATCCAGCAGCCGCTTCGCTTCCACAACTCTGAGCAATACCTCAGGCACGGCTTTTGCCCGCAATACGAAGAAAGATGCCTTCTCGCCCATCCTGATTTCCTCCCTTATGTATTGTCTGTCTACGACCGACACTTGTGCTCACTTGAAAGATTCTACCATAAGAACATCAATCTTGCAAGAGGTATCGGGGATCTGTCCCCGATTTTTACGCTCTCGGCTTTCCGCAGTTGGAGCAGAAATTTCCACTGTTAACCTGTCCACAGCTACAGGTCCACTCGGTTTTCGGTGCCGGTTTTCCACAATTGGAACAGAATTTTCCCTGATTCTGCTGTCCACATGCACAGGTCCAGCCTGCCGGTGCCTGCGGTGCTTGCGGTGCCTCCTGCCCAGCAGGAGGTACCGCTCCCTGTACAGCCCCCTGCGTCCTTCCAGCTGGTGCACCTCCATTCATCATCTGCATCTGCTGCAGATTCACATTTGATGCCGCTCCCATCATACCACCGGATATATTGGAAGCCATTCCCATTCCCATAAAACCGGCCATGGAACCATTGGAATTACTTCCCGCTGCCTCAAGCCCTCTGGCTACCGCTCCCTGCACGTATCCTTCCCGGACCGTCGGATCGGAAAGCATGGCTCCTTCATTTCTCATATTCAGCAGTTTCTGCGATTCCTCGCTGTAAGAAACCGTCATACCTACCGCCTGGATTTCCATACCACGGGTCTGATTCCATTCCTCATCCAGAACCGATGACATATACTTTCCAAGTTCTCTTGCCTTGCTCGAAACAAAAGAAATACGGAAACCATCTGCCGACATCTGATTTACGGATGACTGCAAAGCCTCTAAAAACTCAGACAGATACTGCTCATTGATTTCGTCAATCTCTACATGATCCTTATTTTTCGGAACCGCTTCCGCATAAAATTTGAGCGGATCTACAATTTTAATCGAATATGTGCCATGTGCACGCAAAAACAGTTCGGCATTATAGAACGAATCAAAATAATTGATTGGCTGTCTTGTTCCGAACTTAATGCCTTTGATTTCCTGCAGATTGACAAAAAATACCTGCTGTTTCTGCGGCGTCTGTCCGCCGAAACGGAAACGGTCAAACGATTCCTTGATGGAGTCTCCCAGTTGTCCGTTGAGCAGTGACGGCATGGAAGAATGATCCACTTTGTAATATCCCGGCTCTGCTGTGTAATCTACAATCTTGCCTCCGTCCACCAGCATCATAAACTGATTGTCATATACATGAATCATGGAACCATTCGACACGACATTGTCCGTTCCCTTTTTATTTTCCCCACGGCGGATCAGTGTTCCTTTGGTAAAAACGGTCTGATCCCCCATATTATCTGCTTCAATGACTTCCAGCCACTGATCTGCAAATGCACCTCCAACTGCCTGCGTTACTGCCTTAATAATTCCCATTACGCTCCTCCTTATTCCTGTTTTTATTTACACGTCATCACTGTCCATATTTTTCGGACATCCCAGGCTCTGCCATTTCAGATATCCATTGATAAACGGATCAATGTTTCCGTCCATCACTGCGTCCACATTTCCGCTTTCCACACCGGTTCTGTGATCTTTAACCATGGTATACGGCTGCATAACATAAGAACGGATCTGGTTTCCCCAGCCGATATCTGTCACTTCGCCCCGGATTCCAGCTGCTTTGGCTGCATTTTCTTCCTGTTTGAGAAGATACAGTTTCGCTTTGAGCATCTGCATCGCTTTATCCTTGTTCATATGCTGCGAACGCTCATTCTGGCACTGCACCACAATTCCGGTCGGAAAATGCGTGATACGGATAGCAGAAGACGTCTTGTTGATATGCTGTCCTCCGGCACCACTGGAGCGGAACGTATCAATACGGATATCTTCTTCCCGGATCTCCACATCGACATCTTCTTCTATATCCGGCATCACATCGCAGGATACAAAAGAAGTCTGTCTTTTTCCTGCCGCGTTAAACGGAGAAATACGAACCAGCCGGTGCACACCTTTTTCCGATTTCAGATATCCATACGCATTCTCCCCATTCACCTGAAATGTAATGGATTTGATTCCGGCCTCTTCTCCATCCAGAGAATCCAGCACTTCCACGGAAAATCCCTTTTTATCTGCCCATCGGGTATACATACGATAGAGCATGGCTGCCCAGTCACAGGATTCCGTGCCACCCGCTCCCGCATGCAGGGAAACAATGGCGTTGTTCCTGTCATATTCTCCCGACAGAAGCGTTTTCATACGGATATCCTCATAGGTCTGAACAAATTCTTTCATCATCTGATCGATCTCCGGGATCAGTTCCGGATCATTTTCCTCATATCCCATCTCGATCATGGTTTCAATATCATCATATTGCGCCGACAATGCCGCATAAGTTGCCACATCGTCCTTTAAACTTTTGACTTCCTTCATCTTGTTCTGGGAAACTTCCGGATCGTTCCAGAAATCCGGTGCCTCCATCTCCCGTTCCAATTCCTGAATCCGCTGTTCTTTGCCAGCTAAGTCAAAGTGAATCCCTCACTTCCTGCAGTGGAGCCTTGTAGCTTTGCAGCTGGCTCTTAAAATTATCCAATTCTACCACAGAATCACCTCTTTCTATTTCTTATTTCAGACTTATGATAATATAAAATAATATGAATAGCAAGCAATGCAAGAAATGCTCCTGCCGAATCAATCAGCACATCCGTCACTCTTCCGGCTCTTCCCGGCACAAACAGCTGATGAAATTCATCGGTTACTGCATAGGCTGCCGTTATGCCAAGTGCCATACATCCACGGTTCTTTTTCCGGTCAAATGCCGTCAATGCCTGAAATATCAGAAGTGCAAGAACTGCATATTCGCTCATATGTGCAGCTTTGCGCACAGGATATTCAATTTTCTGTGCCATCTGTTCCAGTTCCGGTCCGGAATGTTTCCATCCAAACACCTGATTCCACATCTTAACAATCCGGTAACTCACATGCCCGCTGATTTCCGAAGACTCCGTATCCGGCTGTGCGGAAAACGAAAAAATAACCACAGCCCATACAACAATCAACGCAACACTGACAATTCTCCATACACGTTTTCTTTTCATTGTTACCCTTTAATTTATTTTTTCTTTCACAACAGAAATTGCTTTCTGTAACTGATTATCGTACTTCATGTCATAACTTTCATCTTCCGGACCGCTGTATTTGTATTCCAGTTTGATATCCGGCTGAATGCCTTTCCCGTGAATGTAATGTCCCTTTGGCGTATAATATTTCGCGGTTGTAATTTTAATGGCATCCCCGTTTTCCAGAGGAAATACCGTCTGGACAATTCCCTTGCCAAACGTTTTTGTTCCAATCAATGTTCCATAATCATAATCCTTGATTGCTCCGGCAAAGATTTCTGATGCACTGGCACTGTCTCCATTAACTAAAACTGCCATCGGATAATGAATGCAGGACGCATCGGATGTATATGTCTCTTTTTTCCCATATTTATCCTCCGTGTAAACAACCGTTCCCTCCGGAAGAATCTGATCCAGAATATCCACGACAGAAGTCACCAGTCCGCCCGGATTGCTCCGCACATCGACAATCAGCCCTTTCATATCTTCCTTTTCAAGTGCTGCAAGTGCCTTTTTAAACTGTTTTGCGGTATTACTCTGGAATTCGCTGATCTGTATGTAGCCGATCCCATCGGAAAGCATTTTGGAATCCACACTCGGAATATCCACGTTTTTACGTTCCACATCAAGTTCAAGATTTTCCCCGGTCTGCGAACGATAAACTTTCAAATGGACTTTTGTCCCCTCCTTTCCCCGTATCTTTTTTACAAGGTTGGAAAGTTCCATACTGGTCGCTTCATACTTATCCACGGATAGAATTTCATCTCCGTTTTTCAGCCCCGCTTCCTCTGCCGGTGTTCCCTCGTACACTTTAATCACTGTCACTTCCATGGTCTTTGCATTCTGTGAAAGCGCCGCACCGATCCCATAATAATTTCCATTGGTTGATGTCTGCAGATCTTTATATTCATCTACCGTGTAGTATACGGAATAAGGATCTCCAAGCCCGCTCAGCGTTCCTTTATAAATGGCATTGCGGATATCTTTTTCTTTGTAAGAATCGTTGTAATACAAATCGATATATGACAACAGCTCATCCACTTTCTTTATTGCTGCCTGGTCGAGAACATTGTCTTTGGCTGTCTGTTTTACTCCCTGTGGTCCAAATATAACATAATTGTTTGTAAGATTCGCATACGCACGAATTCCGACTCCGGCACCGATTCCCGTAATCAGCAGTCCCAGCACCAGCCCGATAATCACTCCGTTTTTAAAGCCCGATGGTCTTCTTTTTTCCGGTTTCCCGGTTTTGATCATTTCTTCCTGTTCTTCCTGCATTCCTGCCTCCATAATTTTCCCTATAAATCAAGAAGCCACACCTTGCAGCATGGCTTCTTGTCATTTTATGACAACAATAACAATATTATACTTTCAAATGTTTGCGGATCGTCATCTGACTGCCGATAAATCCGATACCGGCTCCAAGGATAACTCCCACCGGAATCAGTGTCCGGAAAACAACCTTCACCGGTTCAAACACGATCATCGAACCGATAAAATTGAATTTCGCTGCAATATAGACAATGATCTTCTGATACATAAAATACAGCACACCAAGCGGAATCGCTGCTCCGATCAGTCCGATCACAATTCCTTCCACAATAAACGGCGCACGCACAAGAAAATCCGTTGCTCCGATCAGCTTCATAATGGCAATTTCTTCCTTACGGACCGAGATACCGACCGTTACGGTATTGCTGATCAAAAAGACAGCCACACACAGCAGAATCAGAATAATTCCTCCGGAAACATATCCCAGCAGTTTATTAAAATCCGTCAGTGTATTTGCCACCTTGGCAGACTCTTTTACCTCGCGCACCCCGGTAAGTCCCTTGATATAGGTTACAAGGGAATCCTGCATCGAAACATCGTTCAGATACACCTGATAATGTGCAGAATTTGCAAGCGGATTATCTGTAAATCCATCCGCAAGTTCTTCTTTTCCCTGAAAATATACTTTTTTATATTCTTTCCACGCCTCGTCGGCAGACACATACTCGTTTTTGCTGACCTCGGCACGCTTATTAATCTTTTCTCCGATGTCACGGATTTGTGCATCTGTCGCATCATTTTCAAAAAATACGGTAACTGACACACCCTCTTCAATAGAATGTACCGTCGCACTGAAATTCGTTACAATAATATAAAACAGACCGAACATAAAAATGCAGGCCGCCATGGTTGCCACGGAAGCAAGCGAAAACATTTTATTTCGAAATATATTTTTTAAGCCCTGTCTGATCGAATAAAAAAAGGTATTAATTCTCATCGTCGTAGCCACCTTCCTTACTGTCACTGACAATCGTACCCTTTTTCACTGTGATCACACGTTTTTTCATAACTTTCACAATTTCCAGATTATGGGTTACAACAATCACTGTAGTTCCTTTGCTGTTGATTTCCTCCAGCAGCTTCATAATCTCCCACGCATTATTGTTATCCAGATTTCCGGTCGGCTCATCTGCAAGCAAAATGCTCGGCTCATTGATCAGAGCACGGGCAATCGCCACTCTCTGCTGCTCACCTCCGGATAGCTGTTTCGGAAAAGAACGGTATTTTGCGGCAAGCCCTACCATTGAAAGCATAAGCGGTACTTTTTTCTTAATATGGCTGTTCGGCTCACCAACCACCTTCTGTGCAAACGCTACATTGTCATAGACATTGCGGTCTTTCAACAGACGGAAATCCTGAAATACCACTCCGATGTTTCTCCGGAATTTCGGGATCTGCTTTCTGCGGATCTTCCCAAGCTTTTTCCCTGCAATGGTAATGCTTCCTTCCGTTGGCTCAAGTTCTTTTAACAACAGTTTAATCAGGGTTGACTTTCCCGAACCGCTGTCTCCTACAACAAATACAAATTCACCATCTTCTATTTCCAGACTCACGTCATTTAAGGCAGGAACTCCTGCCGCATATGTCTTGCTGACATGTTCCAGTGTAATCATAATCTCTCCTTCAATCTCTAATAGTCCAGTGTTTCCATATACTTCATATACTTGACTACCATGAGTGCGATCTTAAACGTGATTGCATCTTCAAAAACCCGCAGATCCAGACCTGTGCTTTTTTGCAGCTTGTCCAGACGATATACCAGCGTATTTCGATGAATGTACAGTTGTCTTGACGTCTCTGACACATTCAGACTGTTTTCAAAGAATTTGTTGATCGTCGTCAGAATTTCCTCATCAAAATCATCTGGTGATTTTCCACCAAAGATTTCTTTGATAAACATTTTGCACAATGGAATTGGAAGCTGATAAATCAGTCGGCCAATTCCCAGCTGAGAATACGCAATCACATCCTGTCCCTCAAAGAAGATCTTTCCGACATCCAGTGCCATGCGCGCCTCTTTATAAGATCTCGAAACCTCTTTCAATTCGTTCACAATGGTACCATATGCGATATGAATATTGCAATTGGTATCAGATTTAAACAGCCTGATGATTACATCTGCTGTCTTATTCAAATCCTCATAGGTTTCATTTTCTGCAAGTTCTTTGACTACAATAATGTTTTTTTCATCTACCGCTGTGACGAAATCCTTTGATTTTCCACCAAAAAGTCCCCGGATCTTCTCCAGCTCATTTCCATCTTTCTCACGGTTTGTCTCCACCAAGAATACCACACGGCGTACTTCTGTTTCAATATGAAGTTTCTTGGCACGATTGTATATATCTACCAAAAGCAGATTGTCCAAAATCAGGTTCTTGATAAAATTATCTTTATCAAAACGTTCCTTATAGGCAACCAAAAGATTCTGAATCTGGAAAGCAGCAATCTTTCCAATCATATACACATCCTCGCTGTCTCCATATGCCAGCAGAATATACTCCAGTTGATGATCATCGAACACTTTAAAGAACTGGCAGCCATTTACCACCTGACTGTCCGCCGGCGATTCCACGAAGGTCTGTGCCGGAGTTACAAACTGTTCTGCATCCGGAAATGTCGCGACCAGAATTTTTCCCTCTACATCAATCACACATAAATCTGTACGTGTAATTGCTTTCAGTCCGTCAATTGTATTTTGAAGTATTTGATTGGATATCATAGTCAGCTCTCCTTATCCCCATATTTCATCCAGAAATCTATCGTTCCCCCACCTGTTTTCTGAACAATTACTTTTATTTTAATACATTCTTCCAAAAAAAGAAAGAGGAAATGTATATTTTTTATGCATTTCCTCTCTTACCACTTTTTCCGGTTAGTAATATTTCACTATAAAATTTTAACAATATCGTTCTAAAAATCATCCGAATATTCCAGAAATCCCTCGCCCAAAACCTCCCGGACATCCGATACGATTACAAACGCAGAGGAATCCACATCATTTACAATCTCTTTCACACGCACGATCTCTTTCCTTGATACAACGCAATACAGAACGCACTTTTTCTCCTCTGTGTACATCCCCTGTGCGTGCAGTCCCGTAACCCCGCGGTCAAGCTCATCCATCAGCCGTTCTGCCACTTCCTCATACCGGTTTGTGATAATAAAAGCTGCTTTGGAAGTCTTAAAGCCCTCCAGAAAGGCATCGGATATTTTTGTCGACACAAAAATAGAAACAACTGCATAAAGTGTAGGTCTTAAACCAAATACATATAATCCGAGAATCACAATGGCTGCATCCAGTACCTGCATCACCTGAACCACCGTATAGTGCCGCATGTGTGACTGGATGATCGCCGCAACCATATCGGTTCCGCCGGTCGTTGCTCCCGCCTTAAGAACCAGTGCCATGCCAATGCCGGTAAATGCCCCGCCAAACAGGGCTGCAAGCATATAATCATCCCCTGACATATCTATCACCGGTATCAGATAAAGCCACACCGAAAGCAAAATGGTTGCAAAGCCCGTTTTCCCGATATATTTTTTTCCAAACCGGATATAGGAATACAGAAATATCGGAATATTCAGCACAATATTCGTCAGCCACAGAGGAATTCCTCCCGGCAGAAGCGCTTCCGTAAGATTTCGTATGATAATGGTAAGACCAGTAAACCCTCCGGTGATCAGCCCCACCCTGTCAAAAATCCACTGAATGGCAATGGCCATAAGTGCAGTGCCCAGCAAAATCAGGAAATAATTTTCCAGTTCTTTCCAGACATTTGCCCTCATGATATGCTTTCCTGCTTTCCATGATAATGAATCAGCTGCCGCTCCAGTTTATGCGTGCGGATCAAATTCCGTATATTTCCGAGCAGTCCCTGCCTGCGCTTTGTAAAATCCCAGGAACCGATTCCATACCACAGTCCGGCAGACAGTTTCTCACAATTCTCCATCAGGAAATGTTCCTGATCCGGACTTGGCAGAACACTTAAGATCATATCAGGAGTCAGTGCATTGATCTCATTGACCATGGCATCCGTCCCCCCCTGACAGTTTTCAAACGCTTCTGCTCCCAGGATCTCGCATTTTCCAAAATGCTCTGACAAAAAAGCACAGGTCTTTTCCACATGTTCCGCGGTATCTCCGATCACAAACACCGTCTGATGATTGCGTTCCACCCGCTTCATCAGTTCAAAAAAGAAATCATGATGTTCGATCTCATGACGGTGCTGGTAAGATCCTGCACCAACAGCTTCTAAAATTCCGTTTTCCGCAATCACGGTATGTTCCGCAAACCCTATGGCTTTGCGGACAAGTTCATCCGTTTCTGCCAGCATAAGCGTATCCATGTTTACTTCTTCTATTGTATGGAATCCATGATCAGACATATCCTTTTCTACATTCATGATCATTTCCCGAACGGTATAATTGTCCAATTCAATTCCAGCAAAATCAATCGTTTTAATCATAACTTCCCTAGTATATCAAAAATACCTCCCGTTTGCAATCATTCAAATACATACTTTTTATGCGTTGTTAACAAAACAATCGTTTGTTTTTATCCCTGTCATCCACAAACAACTTATCCCAAATTATGTGGATAATGTTCATAACTTCGTGTATAACTCGATTTTTCGGCATTTTTTGATTCCGGATAGTGGATAATTTTTTCATTTTATCCACATCTGTGGTTTCCATCCCCCATCTTAGTTTTGATTTTTTTGTGCACTTTGTATATTCGCGTTTTCCCCTGTAACGGTTATCTGCATTGCCTGCGCAATTTTTGTGTAGGAATCTTTCTGATACCCCACATGGCATCCGCATACCGTATACTCATAAGAAGTTCCCGGCATTACCCCGGTATCCGTGTATCCGGTTTCCTCTGTTTCTTCGAGACAGACATATGTTTTCGTCCCCGCGATTCTGCGGTAAATACGATAATAATCAGCCCCCTGCACCGTATTCCATGCTAGTGTCACCGACTCATCCGCATTTACAACCGGTGTCTGCAGAACCGGTGCCTGATCTAAAATCAGGTCAAAATATTCTGCAATGCCCGTGGCATCCGCCACGCCAAGATGTTTCAGCCGGTCGTTACCATTCAGAAATGTTGTACTGTCATCGTGGTTGCTGACATAAGCATGCTCCACAATCAGTCCCGGAAAGCCGGCATACTTGCTCCGCTTGATCACGGCGTAGTAATCTGCCTTTGATTTATCCGGATAGCGGGACCCCACAGCCGAATTCCGGTAAAGAATTCCATTATTTTTCAGTCCAAGTGCCACCAGCTGTTTCTGAATACTTGCTGCCGCCATTTTTCCTTCACTTCCCACCTCTTCTTTATACCCGCTGTTCGGATAATAAACACAGGCTCCATGGTCGGTTTTTTTCAGGGAAGCATTGTTGTGTATCGCAACAAACAGATCTGCTTTCCTGCTTTTTGCAAAATTCACACGGTTTCCAAGTGTCACAAAACGGTCGGAAGAACGCGTCATATATACCTTCACTCCTGCATACTTTTCCAGTTCGGTTTTACAGGCCTTTGCAATGGCAAGATTTAACTGTTTCTCCTTGTATGTTTTTCCGCCCCACTTATATCTGGCACCCTGATCATGCCCTCCATGTCCCGGATCAAGAACTACAACCACCGAATCTGCGTCCGGCGCCTGATTTGCAGCCGCATACACGTTTCCCGGCGGGAAAAGACCAATTCCCAGTATTGCCAATGCCAAAAACACGCCTGCCATTTTTTTCATTTGTACTTTCTTTTTCATTTGTTTCCTACTTTACTTTAATTGCTGTGGTGTTTGAAAATGCTCCGTAATAGTTCTTTTTGTTTACCGTTTTGTATGCGCGGACCTTATAGCGATAGGTTGCCCCTTTTTTCAGTTTTGTATTCCGATACGAAGTTCCTTTGACCGCTGCAATCTTTGTATATTTTCCGGTCTTCGTGTTCAGCCGGTATACCTGATAGCCGGTTGCCCCGGAAACCTTACTCCACTGCACGGTAACTGCTGCATCTTTTGCACTGAGTTTTATCGTTTTTACCTTTGCTGGATTTGCAGGTTTTTCCGCTTTTTTGGTCGTTACCTGCTTTTCTGCGGAATACGCGCCCCTGTAATTTTTATTTCTGTAAGTTTTGTATGCACTGACTTTATATGTATAAGTCTTTCCCGCAGCAAGTTTCTGATCGCTGTAGAAAAGCGTCCGGGCACTTTTTACCGTCGCAATCTGTCTGTATTCCCCGGTTGCTGTATCCAGCCGGTAAATCATATATCCGGTTACTCCGTCCACTGCTTTCCACGTCAGTTTCACGGAAGAAGTCCCGGTTGCGGAAACATTCGTCAAGTTCACCTGTCCCGGCAATGTCACATCGCTGTAAACATCCGAAAAACTGCCCGCCAATACATTGTCATTATTTTTTTCATATGCGCGGATTTTAAACTTATATTCGGTTGCGCCTGTCAGGCCGCTTACAGTATAAGAAGTACTTCCTCCTTCTACGTCAGCAACCATTTCATACTGATCGCTTGCAGCGCTGTACTGATAAATCTGATATCCGGCAGCTCCCTGCGTCTGTTTCCATGACAATCCAAGAGAGGTTTCGGTCCGCGTCTGCGTTGCAATTCCGCTGACCTTTTTCGGCAAAGTAGTTACCGAAGCCGGAGAAGAAAATGTTCCGTAATAAGCATTTCCTCCTATCGTCCAGTAACATCTCACTTTATACTGATAAACTTTTCCTCCTTCTGCCGTTGTGTCTGTATAACTGCAATCTGTTGTTGTCTTCAGCAACGTATATTTTCCCTGATCTGAGTCACTGCGCCACACCTGATAACCTTCCACATCATCCGCAGAAACACTGTCCCAGCTCAGATTTACAGTACCCGAAGCACCATCCGCAGCCTTTAGCCCGGTCGTCTGTTCACTGGTATCCTTATACCAGAAATTTGCATCCAGGCTTCCCGCATAGCCATCTATTTTTGCAGCAGATGAATACTGCCAGAATTCATAATCGTATGCGGCATCCGCATATGGCGTTCCCGATTTTGTATTGTTTGTCGTGGTATTGTTGTACCGTGCCACCCACAGGGAACAGTCATACAAAGCATCCGTATTGATATAGTTTTTGATCCACGCATAAGATGCATATACGCCTGCCCGGTATCCGGCTGCCGTAATGGTATCCGCAAATGCCTGACATAACGCTGTCTCTTTTGTTTTGGAAAGTTTTCCCGCAGTCAGACGCTTGTTTGCCCCTGCCTCCCGGTCCATGATGATCGGCATCGACACATTCCAACCGTACTGGTCAATCATATCGAGCACATACTGTGCTTCCTCCCGTGCCTCTGTCTCATTCAGAGCCTGGGAAAAGAAATACAGTCCGACATTGATATCATTGGAAACTGCTCCCTGAATATGACTGTCTGCACAATTATCTCTGTAAATACTTCCATCTTTCGTATCTCTGGATGCCACACGCACGAAAGCAAAATCAATTCCGGCTCCGTGAATACTTTCCCAGTCCAATCCGGTCTGTGTCCACTTTGTTTTGTCTTTGGAATACTTTTTCTTCAGTGCTGCATCCGCCTGCCAGTATGATACATCAATTCCGTTGACCAGTTCATCATCCGCATAGTCCGCTTTGTGATAATAGGTTGCGCTGGTATAATCACCGGCCGTCGTAAAAGACGCATTCAAAAAAGCACTCGAATACGACGATGCTTTTTTCAAGGATGTCCGATTCCCGAAAACAGGTGCATTCTTTTCTATCAGTGTATCCAGATCCGGCTTTGACTCATACACGGTCTCATCCTCTATGCTCTGTCCCATGACGCCATCCATCTGCGCTTCGGGCACCTGAGCCTTTAACTGCTGTGGCGCCACAATACAAACCGCCGTCACCGCCAGTCCTGCCATAACTATCTTCGCCTTGGTAAATGCCAATTTCTGTTCCTCCCTCTGTTACCGTTCAATAAACTACTCATTTTACATAGTAACTTTATATGATTGTGCTTGTCAATGTTATTTCCCTTGCAAAATCTGTTTTTTGCAAATTTAAGAAATCCTTAAATAATATTAAGAAAAAGAGCACTTGCTTTCGCAAGTGCTCCTGTTATACTTATGTTATCTTAATTGTTAGAAAATTCTTCGAACTGCAAGAATGGTTCTGTAATTTGCAGGAGAAGTATATTTAATACCGTCTCTTGCATTGCTTGCATGTACAATCGTATTGTTTCCAACATAGATTGCAACATGTCCGCTGTAACATACGATATCACCCGGCTGCATGTTTGATGTGCTGACGCCATATCCTACACTTCTTAAAGCACTTGAGCTGTGTGGAAGGCTGACACCGAAACGTGCGTATACAGACATTACAAATCCGGAACAATCCGTTCCGTTTGTAAGGCTTGTCCCACCATATACATATGGATTTCCTACAAACTGTCCTGCATAACTTGCAACCGCTGATCCTGTTGAAGATGCGCTTGATGAATCCTGTACGGAAGAATCTGAGCTTTGTGACTGTGAAGAACCTGAAGAGGTTGTCTGAGATGCACTCTCTGCTTTCTGTGCTGCTCTGTCCGCAGCCTCACGCTCCTCTTTTTCCTTCTGTAATCTTGC
>OGWT01001685.1_pt1 | contig 16380 bp, 20 predicted proteins | sample 1576101 | NCBI WGS metagenome assembly OGWT01 (sample SAMEA3541481, study PRJEB24748) | human gut metagenome | biome: human gut; feature: human-associated habitat; material: faeces | place: China | collected 2012 | reverse complement strand
GCAGCATCACCGTGGGCGGCATGGAGGTTTCCCGAATCGACCCGGAAAAGCTCATGAGCCTGTATTCCATCGTGTTTCAGGATGTGACCCTGTTTGACAACACGATCCTGGAAAACATTCGTCTGGGGCGCAAGGGTGCCACCGACGAGGAGGTCCTTGCGGCGGCAAAGCTGGCAAACTGCGAGGAATTTGCCGAAAAGCTGCCGGACAAGTGGAACACGAACATCGGCGAGAATGGCTGCGCTCTTTCCGGCGGCGAGCGTCAGCGCATTTCCATTGCCCGCGCCTTCCTGAAGGATGCGCCCATCATTCTGCTGGACGAAGCCACCGCCAGCTTGGACGTGGAGAACGAAACTGCCATTCAGGAGGCTCTTTCCCGGCTCATAAAACACAAAACTGTCCTTATCATTGCCCACCGGATGCGCACCGTAGCCGGGGCGGACAAAATCGTGGTGCTGTCCGACGGCGTGGTGGCCGAACAGGGCGCGCCCGATGCACTTTATGCCCGGAACGGCCAGTACACCCACATGGTGGATCTGCAGACCGAAAGCCAGAGCTGGGCCATCTGACCTAATTCAAAAACAGCCCCTCGACACAACAAAAAAGGACATCTATTCGAAAGAATAGGTGTCCTTTTTAGCACCCGAATCCGTCAGCTAACAGTCATGTTTAAATCACTTCCTTATCACTGTTAAGCCAATGGTTTCAAGGTTTTACTTTTTTTAAGCCGGACCTCAAGAAGCATAGATTTTGATTTCTTGAACCAATGGGCTTGTGTCAGGTATTCCTTGTTCAATGTCTACTGTGATGTTGGATCTAAATCCGTCGAATTCGACGGGTTTAGGCAGTTAGCCAGATCCGATTCATAATCACCACGCACCACCGCACTCGGTGAGTGAACGACATTAACCTGCACATTGACACTTGCGTTCATAAAAACGCCGATCTTTTCAGCCGCGCCTCGCTTCATTTGTTCTGTCACATGCGTGTAAGTGTCCAGCGTGAATGCGGCACTATAGTGGCCGAGCATGCCAGCGACCGTTTTTGCATCTACGCCGCTCTGAATTGCTAAGGTCGAAAATGTATGTCTCAAATCATGAAAGCGAACGCTTTCATCCACTCCGGCAGCGGCGAGCATTTGCTTGTGCAGATGGCGAAGAGAGTCTGGACTCCAGTAGCCATTGGTTCTCGGACACCAAAACATGAGGGGACTATCCGGATGCTTGTTGTGCTCATCTATGAGCAAAGCAACAGTATTCTCCGGAAGAGCTATTGTTCGAATCGAATTCTCAGTCTTCGGTACAGAAATGCACAACTCTCCCCCAGAACGAGTGAGCTGCTTGTTAACCGTCAGCATTCGTGTTTCCGGATTCAAGTCGGCCCACTCCAGGCCAAGTAATTCTCCCCGTCGAAGCCCACTTGTCAATTCCAAATAGAAAAGCGCATAGACCCCAAGCCGCTTGGCCTCATCCAGATATGCACCAATCTTGTCCTGCGGCAGGACATGCATTTCCTTCTTTTCACGTTTCGGAATTTTGCAGTTATCGCAAGGGTTGAAGGGAATAATCCGCTCCTTAACTGCCTGTTTCAGAGCGCCGCTCAATACCGCATGAATGTGCTTCACGGTGCTTGCAGACAATGGCTCATATTTCCGATTTCCATGGTTGTCTAAGCGGCCCTGTGTGTGCAGATCATTGTAGAAGCGCTGAATCTGGATTGAGCTGAGCTTTGAAAGCTGGATATGGCCCAAAACCGGGATGATGTGGTTCTCGATCATGCTCCTATAACCATCTGCTGAGCTGGGGCGAAGATTTGGCTTTGTGTAGGAATCAAACCAAAGCCGAATCCATGTAGAAAGGGGCTGTGAATCATATCCTTTGCCCTTGCGATAATAAGGCCCTGTATCCTGTTGGATGGCTCGTGCCAGCTTCGCTGCGCATTCTTTTCGTGTCTTAGCAAAAACGCCCTTTTGAATACGCTTTCCCGTTAGAATATCGTAGCCGGCAGTATATCGACCTTCCCAACAGCCGGGGTATCTCTCTCGAATGCTGCCTTCGCCATTCGCTCTTTGCCTACCAGCCATAATGATCTCCCTTTTCCATTTGCGTCTGAGCATCAAGCCACGAGAGAAATTTTCCTTTGTCAATATAGACCCTTTGACCACTTACCGTATGGGGAAAGTCATCTCTCTTTACAAGCCGTCCAAGAGCCTTTATCTCGGCAGCATTATCCGTAGCAAGAATCTGTGTGGCAACCTTTTCATCGCCAAAGGAAAGTGCCTTGCGGTACATCATATACTGCTCCATTGAGGAAAAGGTGATACCATTGTGCGTAAATGTGGAAGGATACCAGTTGCTAAGGTATCCATTCTCTTCGTTATTGTTGTGAAAACAGATAACAGTCATTCCCATTTCCTCGTTCCTCCATAAACGAACATCTTCTCATGCATGGATATCTCTGACATATTACTATTATACCGAGCGCAGGATGAAATGGCAATCCCAACTTTTTTACTGTCAATTTCTACTTCTTCCTTATTTGGATGTAACTCCAGTAAGTCAACAGAGGGCCAGCCCCATTAGAGCTGGCCCTCTATGCACCAAAAGGCATACCTTTTGACGGACTGAACTGAACATGAAAAACACGCCCCAAGAGTGCGCCAAAACATCGGCGTTCACTTTTGGGGCGTGTCATTTTTGTTTAGTACATTTTGGGTCAGCGGGGGCAACGAGGAGCTTCCCACTAGCCCTCAGCTTTTGTAAAGATTATTTTGTTATCAACGACTTTGAAAAGCAGCTCATCTCCGTCGTTAAGATCCAATGCATTCCGCACCCATTTTGCAATATGAATCTGCCCATCACTAAACATAGTTGTAACATACGAATTAAGGCTCTCTCTAGTTACTCCCGGGATCAAGCCATCATCAATAGCGCTGTAAATTGTTGCTCGAGCTTTTGGGGCAGTGCTCCACTTTTCTTCTTGCAATCTATCAATAATTCTTGCTGGGCTTAATTTTTCTTCTAGAATTAGCCTTGCAATGTGCTGAGCCAGCTCAGGAGAAATAGAGCAAATTGCCGGTCGTCCCTTTTCGGATAAATGGCCTCTGTATTGTTCCTCAGCATGGCCCGGATCATAGATTCCATTGATGGAGCCCCGATCTATTTCCCGATAAATCGTTGCGTTATGGATGCCTAATACACGAGCGATATCAACTTTCTTAGTGCCTTTGTCTAACAATTCTTTTATCCTTAGTCTTTGCTCATATGATAGGTGACTGTATGTTCTTGGCATGCATCGCGCCCCCAACATTTATTCTCATTATTATTCTATAATCCTGTTCTTCCCGTGCGATGAACAATTTAGGGCAAATCTTATTTCGGAGTGCAGGCACCACCCTGCATGGGCAGCTTGTTGACACCCTTGTAGTCCACAAACTTGCTGGCAGTTGGTTTTACAGCCGGCACTTTCTGTACGGTGCTGCCCATCATTGCCTTCATCTTTTCAATCTTCTTATCGAGTTTAGGGGTAGGTTGTCCATTCCGGGTTGCCTGCGCCTTGGCCTGCGTGAGCCGCTGGTATTGTTGTTTCAGAGAGAGTTCCTGCTTTGCCATGCTGTGCTCCTTTCTATTACAAGACCCCTATTTTCTTTATAATATCAAATAATGTGCTTTTCTTCAAGCAATGCCCAGTTTCTTATAATACTCCTTATGAGAAAATCGGCGATGAAGTGCGGTCACTGGCGGATTTAGCGCCTTTTGAGATACCTTCATCTTGGGAATGGTGCCGTGTAGGAGACCTTTTCTCGAATATGTCTGGGCTTGCATACAAAAAGGACGCTCTCGCCATAAAGGCAGACAAAATGGTGAGAGTACTGCGTGGCGGGAATATCGGTGAAGAGCAGTTCTATTTTAAGGGCGATGATGTTTTCATTTCAAGCGAGCTTGTAAAGCCAGAACTGTATTTGAGAAAAAACTATATGATTACACCTGCAGTTAGTAGCCTGGATCACATCGGCAAAATCGCACTCATAGACAAAGATTATTCCGACACGGTTGTTGGCGGTTTTGTACTTATGCTCATACCACACTTTAACGACGATGTCGTATCAGAATATCTGTTCTACGCTTTTGCTGCTAAACACCATCGTGATAACTGCCGAAACATTACGCACAAATCCGGCCAAGCGTTTTATAACCTCTCTCGTGAGCAGATGATGAACCTGCCAGTCCCGATTCCGCCACGCGAGGAAATGGGACGGATTATTGCGATGCTGAAACGAGTGCTCCCCAGGGTGGCAGATTACGCTGTTGCGGACACAGCACTTCAAAATCTCAACGGCAGTTTCCCAGAAGCCCTCAAGAAGTCGATTCTGCAAGAGGCAGTCCAGGGCAAGCTGGTACCCCAAGACCCTTCTGACGAGCCTGCAGAGGCTCTGCTGGAGCGTATCCGGGTGGAAAAGCAGCGGCTCATCAAGGAAGGCAAAATCAAAAAGGACAAGCACGAATCCGTCATTTTCAGACGGGATAATTCTCATTATGAAAAGCGTGGTTCTAAGGAAGAAAATATTAATGATATTATTCCTTTTGAACTACCAGATTCTTGGGAATGGATTAGATTGTCTGCAATACTTACATCCACAGATGCAGGAAAAAGCCCTCAGTGTGAGAATCGCCCTCGTACTATTGGCGAGTGGGGCGTTATAAAAACTACCGCAATTCAGGACGGATACTTCCTCGCTGAAGAAAACAAAGTCTTACCCCTGGATTTCGATTTACAGGAATCTATGGTAGTACATCACGGAGATCTACTTATCACCAGAGCTGGCCCTCGAAATAGAACGGGAGTTATTTGTGTTGTAGATGGCGAGCCTGAAAATTTGATTCTATCGGATAAAACTGTTCGATTATCATATCTGCGTAATTTTGTGAATCCACATTATGTAATGACTGCATTAAGTAGTCCTGCAATGCAATATTTTGTTGTTGATGCCATGACAGGAATGGCATCATCACAGGTTAATATTTCGCAGGAAAAAATGAAAACTTTTTTGTTACCGCTTCCGCCGCTCAATGAGCAACAGCGAATTGTTGATGAAGTTAGCAAGATATTCGGTCGCATTGATAAGCTGAATTTCTGAATTTTCTCATTATGAGAAGTTGGACGGAATCGAGCGTTGTATCGACGATGAGATACCGTTTGAAATTCCGGACAGCTGGGCATGGACATCAGTTGGAGAAGTGTGTACCAATATCCAATATGGTTCCTCACAAAAATCTTCTCCGACTGGAAAAATTGCTGTGTTAAGAATGGGGAATTTACAAAACGGACGAATCGTATTAGATAAGTTGGTCTACACATCCGACTCAAAAGAAATCGAAAAATATCCGTTAGAATATAACGATTTACTATTCAATCGAACCAACAGCAAAGAATTAGTTGGTAAGGTAGCAATTTATAAAAGTGAAATTCCAGCCATTTATGCCGGATATTTAGTGCGCTTACACCCAATCTTAATCGACAGTGATTATCTCAATTATGTTATGCAATCACAGTATTACTGGATTTATTGTCAAAATGTCAGAAGCGATGCAATAGGGCAATCCAATATAAATGCTGAGAAGCTCAAACGTTTTGTTTTTCCACTTCCGCCATTGCAAGAACAGAAAAGAATCGTAAATCAGATTTCTTGTGCAATGAGTAAAATTGAACATCTTAAATGAACAAGGCATACACTTCAACAGTCCGAAGTGTATGCCTTTTCTTTTACCAGTCTACGATTGTATCAACAATTTCTCGCTGTTCTGTAGCTGTTTTTCTGAGGTAAATACGGGTGGTTTCGATGCTTTCATGACCCATGAGATCGGCAAGGAACGCTATATCATTACAGCGATCAAGAAAACTCTTAGCAAACCTATGACGGAATGAATGCGGATACACAACCACAGGATTGATGCCGTATTTCATTGCCAGTTTTTTCAGCTGCCCAGAGATGCCACGGGTGGTAATACGTTCCCCATACTTGTTCAAAAAAATGAAGCCGCTTTCTTGTCGCTTTTCAGCCAACCAAGAAAGGGCTTCATTTTGCAATTCTTTAGGGATATAAATTCTGCGTAATTTACCACCCTTGGAGTACAGGTCAAGATGCCCTAACTTAACATGTTCAACCTTGATCTGAATCAACTCGCTGACTCTGGCTCCGGTGGCGGCAAGGAAGCGGATCACGAAATACCAGAACATTTCATCATCATTCTTGAGGCAGGACTTGAAATATTCGTAATCCGCTTCGCTGATCACATTTTCCAGAAAAGCTTTCTGCTGCACTCGGACAAAGGGGAGTTTCCACTTTTCTTTACCGATACATTCTAAGTAGCAATTGATGGCTCGTAAACGGAGATTAACCGTCTTGGGCTTGTAATTCTCGATCAGCCATACTTTGTACTCACGCAGCTTCTTCTGGGTAACATCATCGTACTGTTCTCCGTACTGTTTGATGGCAAACATATACGATGAAATGGTGTTTTCTGAGAGGTTTGTGCCCCTCAAATGTCTTTCGAATTTTTCTTTTTCTATCATGGCGAAAGACCTCCTTTCGCTAGATATTATACAATTCTGCGTTAAATCAGCGTAATCTTATCGAACAATCCCTCAATTTTACTAACGATGCGTTCTTGCTCCTGCATGGGTGGTATAGGAATCAGAATCTTACTTAATTCATCCTGATTTATTTTGGGCATTTTAACTCGGCTTGACATCGCAGTTGCTACTTGCAGATTGAAAGCATCGGACAACATATATTTCAAAAGATACTTTCTATTTATTGCTGTATTCAGTGGGTACATATCTGCACTACACAATCCATCAAATGGAGCAATTACCGCTTTTCGTAAAAGTGGACGAATTTTTGAGTAAATAATTTGCCCTTTATAAAACAGATGGTTTGGACTTGCTACCTTACTGTGGGATAGCTCTGCTTCAGCTGCTCCATGATTCGATAATTGACCTGTCTGAGCAAGCTCAGTCGGGTGTCATCATCTGCTTCTTGAGGAGTCTCCGTAAGCGGTTTGGTCTCCTGCTTCGCAGGAAAGGCCTTTTGCTCTGCGGGCATCTTTTTGCAGTGTTTTCTATGCGCGCGAAATAGCTTCGAGATCACGAAACACACCCAGACAAAAAGCGCAGCGCAAGCGATCCATTGGAATACGGGGCGCTTGAAGATCGCGCAGAGAAACAGACAGGGTACAACAAGAACCCTCAGCAGGGTCCATGCGTCAATTCGGCTTTTGACAGCCACAAATAGTCAGTCCTTTCGTATGTAGATTTTGGAATGGACAAAACAAAATGGGCTGCAAGCATTCACAACACTTACAGCCCATATATGTATGTCCAGATCAGAGGGGGAGATCGTCATCGTCATCGCCACTTGGAATCGTCTGCTCCGGGCGTACCTTACCGGTGCTCTTCTGTGCGGTTTTTGTCGTACCCTGCGAAGAGTCCGCCTCATCGCCTTTCGGCTTTGAACCAGTAAAGTGCCACTCGAGGACACTGACATCCGCAGAGATCTGACGAATGCCCTCATCCGTCTCGTAGGGACGCAGATTCAGATTACCGATGATCTCGATCAGACGGCCCTTCTTGATGCCGGCCTTCTGCATCCGATTGGCGATGTACTCGCTTGCGGTGCAGTTGAAGAAAGAGGCGTTGTCCTGATTTCCATATTTTGTGTTGACCACAAATCGGAATGTGCAGTAGTCTCCATTCTTTCCGCTCTTGATCTCCGGATCGGTGACCAGACGGCCCTCCATAATGATGGTTGCGTGCATAATCCTTTTCCTTTCTGCCTTACGGCTTAAAATATTCCAAACACCTTACGGTGCATGGTTCAAAAGTTGCCAGCTGTTGCTTGGCATAGAAAAAGACAGACGCAGGTTGAATCTTTCAATCCGCAAGTCTGTCTAATATGCCTGCGTAAATGACACAGGCTCACATCTTAAAAAGCTCCCTGAGGAGAAGACATCTAATAAAGAACACTGTAAGCATAGCATTCCTATGATGCGCATTCCAGAGTACCTAAATCTGCTTGCTTGTAGAAAAAGAGAGTTCTTCAAAGCCAAATACAGTCGAGGACGGCTGAAGGGCCTCCGGGAGATTCGGGAGATCATTGGTCGGTTTTTTGAGGTAAAATCGATATAAGCTTCCAGCTTTGAGTTTATATCGTCCATCCAGAACCCGCTGTACGTGGCTTCCATTCTCCAGTTCCAGAACGATGGCGTGGCGCTTTCTATGAATATTGACCTGCTCTTGGACAAGCAGTCCCTCGAGACACTCGTACTGCTGCCTGCTCACCTGTCGGTAGAAAGAACACGTCTTCACACCGCCCGTAATCGCTACACCGGCGGACAGAATAAGCAACTTATGGTCATGTGAGATCATGGCAAAGATGACTCCCAAAACCGTGATCGACAGAATCGAGAATATCAGCTTGGCAAAACGAATAGCGATAGGGTTTGGCATTTTCATGGAATACTCCTTTCTCTACCGATATGGCAGGACAAAATGAGGGCCGGAAAGATACTCTCCTTTCCGGCCCGTGATACTATGCGTGTTCCAGAATGACCTGGCGTGTCAAATACAAGTTTGTGGTTGCTTCCAGCACATCCTGCCTATGATTTGAAAGGCTGCATGCGTTGTTTAGCCGCGCCTGGTTGTCAGATTCTTCCGTATAAATGGCGGAAATCACTTTGTCGGCTGAGCTGACATCTCGAACATCGTTTTCAAAGCATCGTACCAGCTCAGGGACGCTCAGCGGCGTCTGGGTAACCAACTTCATGATTCGCTGTTCCGCTTCTGTACCCTTATCTGGCTGCAGGAGGTAGACGGCCTCAAAGAAGTTGACTTTACCTTGCTTGAGCAGCTTTGCGATATTAAGCAAGCGCTGTGTACCCTGAACACCCCGCAGCGGTATGACATAGGTATCATAAAGCATGTTGTAGAGCGCATCCGCACCGGTGTATCCAACACCTTTGATGATGAGCTTTCGCTTTACGAGCATCTCGAGTGCCTTCTCAAATCCGGAGGGATCCAATTTCACTTCCTCCATCTTTTCAAAATATTTCTTGCGGAGCTCGTCGTGCGTCAGGACATCCCACAGCAACATACTCCAGATACTGAACTCCGGAATAGAAACTGGCTGGAGCTTCCCAAGCCGCATAATATAAGGCATATCTTTGCCGTCTTCATTGCGAATCTGATAACTGCCAGCGGCAGCATAGAATGTCATCATAATGCTCTCCTCCTCAGCCATTCTGTTCTTTCTTACGAAGATACGAGACGAAGAACAACAACTTAATACAGGATTTCCAATAATGCTGGCTCGTTACGGAGCTTGCTGCGAGCACGCGAGATCCATGCGTTGACGTTATTTACGCTCGTATCATAGTGTTTTGCAATCTCCGTGGCCTCATAGCCCTTCAGCTTCATCTCGATGGCTTCCACACCTTTTCGAGCGACGCCATTGTATTTATCCTTACAGGCAGCAAGCGCAGACATAGCGGTGGCATCCGTTACGGTCTCATCAAAATCAACAGAAGTGCAAGTCAGCATATCGAGAAGAGAGGCATTTTCATCTTCGCTGATCTCTACACTTCTTTCCAGCCGGTAGTTCATTGCGCGGCAGTGATCTACGATGGCATTGTAAATGTACCGGCAGGCGAAAGGTGCAAAAGCTCCCATATCCGGCTGATACTTCAGCGCCGCTCTGCAGATAGCCTCGCAACCAATGGCGTAAAAGTCATCATAGGTCAGGAGCGGACGGTTCGGAATGGAAATGCGCGTGCGGATGACCCAGTTGACCAGGTCCAAATTCTCCAGCACCAGGGCGTCTTGATAATCAGTCATGTCGAGCACCTCCTTTATGCGACACAGTTGTTTCTGGCAAGTACTTCATTGCAGAGGCGGATCAGCTCACGGCATCGATACTCACTGCACATGCCGATGTGAGCGTCACGCAGGCTAAGTCCGAATGAATCCGCGAACCAGCGATAAGCTTCTTCACGAGTCATGATCCCGTTCTTCCAGATAAGGTCGAACTTTCGATGAGCCTGAATACGGAGATTCCGGAGATTCCCATTCGCCGGCACACCCATTGGTTTGTCAGTATTCGGGTGTGCCGCAACATAGGTGTTACAGGCGGGATAGTTGTGACATACATAGAGCTTTCGGTCAGATTTCGCATCATGATAGATTTCGGATGCAGGTCTCAGGATCATGGCCGCCCCGCAATGCGGACAGCGGAAGGATCTACTGCGCTGGGCTCGGGTCTTTCTTTTTTTCAAAATGGTCATCTCCTTTTTTTGCGTTCTACTAGAGTTCACTCAAAAAACAGGGGGGTACCCCCCGTCGCTTTGAAAAGAAATTTGTAAACTTTTTGTGAACGGACGAAAAAGAGCTATTGCACGCAAAATGCAATAGCTCTAAACGGGATATTGAGTTCTGTAGGATAAGTCAAACTTGAAGCGGAGGCTTAACCGTGTTAGGCAAAGGTTGTCCTTTCTATTGGACAGGTTTTATGCTATGATATAATTGCTTTACAGAAATTGGTTCGACCAGGTTGAAAGGATGATGAACATATGCCTCGCTCCTCATTTCAGAAGCTGAAGATTATCTACATCATGGAGTACCTGCTGAAGAACTCAGATGAAGACCATGCCGTAACCACCAGCCAGATCATTGCCTACCTGAAGTCTCATGATATTACTGCGGAGAGAAAGACGATCTATAGTGATATCGATGCTCTACGAGATTTTGGATTGGACATCATCCAGGTATCTGAGGGGAACAATCACGGCTACTACGTGGCAAGCCGTGACTTTGAACTACCGGAGCTCAAGCTCCTCGTGGATAGCGTCCAATCCTCGAAATTTATTACCCATAAGAAAACGCTGTCCCTGATCAAAAAGATTGAAAAGCTGGCCAGCATTCATAGCGCACAACTGCTCAACCGGCAGGTATTCGTGAAGAACAGGATCAAGACGATGAATGAGTCCATCTACTATAATGTCGATGAGATTCATAACGGCATCTCAAGTAATCGGAAGATCCGGTTCCTGTATTTCGAGTATAATGTCGCCAAGGAGCGCGTGTACCGACATGGTGGAGCTTATTATGTTGTCAGCCCATTTGCAATGACATGGGACGATGAGAACTACTACATGGTGGCCTTTGATTCTGCTGCAGGGATCATCAAACACTACCGCGTCGATAAGATGGAAAAGATCACCGTTCTGGATGAAGAACGAGATGGTCAGGACGCTTACGAGGCGCTCGATATGGCCGTCTATGCGCGTAAGACATTCGGCATGTTCACCGGCGAGGAGGTCAAGGTTCATCTCCGTTTCGAAAATCATCTCGTGGGCGCCATACTCGACCGTCTCGGGCGGGATGTGATCTTAGTCCCGGATGGAGAAGGTCACTTTACAGTATGGACAGATGTGATCGTCAGCCCACAGTTCTTTGCGTGGCTCTGCGGATTTCAGACGGCAGCGAAGGTCATTGGGCCTGATGATGTAGTCAAGCAGATGGCGGAGCACGTCAAGTCGATCGCAGCACAGTACGAATAAAGCTTGAACCTTGGACGCGGAGGAGCTATATATGTCCTACCCAAAACCACTATCTGAGAAATCTCTAAACCGGCTATATATGCAGGCGGGTTTATCAACGGAGGCGTGTGATTTCCTTCATTCGTTATTTGCCGCCTGTGCAAATCTGTACGGTGCAATCGCCCTGCGTGATGTGTGGTCGATTTATCAGGAGTTAAAAAGCGAAGCGCCTCGAATTCGCCGGTATGACCTCATTGCCTTTTCCGCAATTGTCCGTCGTGAGGTGCAGCCCTATCGGGTATATGAGATCGAGGAATTGTACACAGAAGAGCCTCACAACGATCTGGATCGGCACATCGTATCGAAGGAACTGATTGGCACCGGTTATGGCAAGATGTTTTCCTTCTATGCGTTGATGGAAGGACTCGGCGATCATCCGTACTGTGTTCCTACCAATTTCCTCTCTTATGCGGCACCGTCCGCATCAGCAGTGGAAAAATCACTGGCGGATTTTATCGGAAATCTGGAATCCACCGCAGCAGAATGTGCGCCAAGACAGCGCAAAGCGTATCCCAACGAAAATCGTGGGAAGAAGCTGGGGACGTTTTCGTTCCTCAATTTGAGCGAGCGGTTTGATCTGGAGTATTATAAAAAAGTCCCTGCCACATATTCCGCTCTGCTGGAAGAATACAGCGGTACAGAAGCGGAAAAAATCATGCGTCAGCATAGATGGGATGAAAATATTGGCCGTCTGCACACAACGGAAATCATTCAAAACCTGGAAAATGAACTGCATGAGGTCGGCGTCCGCCTGACGGAAAAGCAGCAAGATACGCTTATGCGGCTCATCGTGCAGTATCACAATGGAAGCCGCTTGTGGTGTCTGCGCGGTTGGAAGCCAAATGAACTGGCAGATATGCACGGCAATTCCGACGTTCCAAGCATCTCGTTTGGTCCGGGCCTTCAGCAGGCCTTTGCTGACGGAACAATGGACAAGGGTGATCTCGTTCGCAAAATACAGGAACTGGGATGGAAGGTGATGGAATGAGTGCCGCGGATAAAATCAAGGAAGCGGACTGGAGACTTTTCAGATCCCGTCTCCCAATCTGGCAGGAAGCCTATATGGAGCGGTTGAACCGCGAATATATCGCTCTGCTCTCAGGGACCGGCTCCGCATCCGAGAAATTCTGGGAGCTGGAAAGACGCATGCGCGAGGACAAAAGGCGGGGCGGCGTGGTGATGCGCATGAGCCGCAGCGATATGGAGCTGAACCTATTGAGCCTGCTGTCTGACGGCGTAATTTCCACCGCGGAACTCGATGGGTTCAGCGGGGAACTGCGGGAAAAGCTGACCTTTGTGCTGCGGGATCATAGGGACTGGGATCATGGCGACAGTTGAGCAAGCACTTTCCCGCCTGCAAAGATCCGCCTTCCGCGCAAAGTTCCATTTGAGAGAGCAGGACAGGCAGTACATAGCGGACAAGGGTATGGAGACCATTCAGCGCCATGCTGCCGACTTCATCAGAACGCGGCTTGCACCGGCAAGCATCCCTAATGACGGCAAACAGACGCCGATGCGCGGGCATCCGGTGTTTATCGCCCAGCACGCCTGCGCCTGCTGCTGCCGCAGATGCCTGCATAAGTGGTATCACGTCCCGGTGGGACGGGAGCTGACGGAAAATGAACAGGAACGCATCGTGAAACTGCTGATGGCATGGATCACGCGGCAGCTTGACTGCGATACGAGGTGAGAAGGGGAGGCCGCGGGAATGTGTCCGTGCCGGTTGGAGCGGGTTTCCTGGTCTCTTGACGCTTCCGTTTCTGCTATGATCGCATACGATCTGATTTTCGGCGCTGCCGCGTTCGCCGGTCTGTGCGCTGGGGTTTCTGACCTTTTTTCCCACATCGAGCAGATCGATTCCGGTCTTCCCGCAAACAGGGGCCGTATTCTGAAGGATCTTGTCATGATCCTCGTTCCGGCGTTTTTCGTGACTTTGCCGCTCATGCTTTTGTGATCTTCGCATATCATATATCCCAATTCGATCTTGCGGCCCCGACTGTCCAACCCCGCGTTTTCAAAGGAGGGAGGATACGGAAATGCGAAATGGAATTGGGAGTATCATATGGACAATACAATAAGGGGGGATGGCTGCTCTCAATGGATAGGGGCAGCCGAAATTTATGACGCGATGTAAAAACTGTATGCGCACGCTTGCGCTGGCTTTGACACTGGTCCTGTCTCTGAGCATAAGCGTCCCCGCGCGGGCCGCCGTGGACGAGACCAACGCCAACCGGCTTAACGCGCTGGGGCTGTTCCTCGGCACCGGCAGCGGCTACGATCTGGGAGGCTCCGCCACCCGTTTACACGGCATTATCATGCTGACCCGTATGCTTGGCGAGGAGGACGCCGCGCTGTCCTTTGACGGCCCCTGCCCCTTCTCCGATGTGGCGGCCGGAAAGCCCAGCGCCTATACGGGCTACGCGTTCGCGCAGGGGTACACCACCGGCGTGAGCGCCACGACCTTTCACCCCGGCGGCGCTCTGAGCTTCAAGCACTATGTCACGTTTTTGCTGCGGGCATTGGGCTACGATGACGGCGCGGGAGATTTCACCTTTGCCGCATCGCTGGATAAAGCCGTGGAGATCGGCATGATGACCCGCGCCAGCGCTGACTGCATCCTCCAGAAGCAATACGCGCTCTATCGCGGGGATCTGGTGGATCTGTCCGTCAGCGCCCTGACGACGCCTCTGGCGGACGGAAGCGCCACCCTCGCGGAAAGCCTTGCGAAAAAAGGCGTATTTACATGGGAAGAAGGCCGGGCACAGGGCCTGATCGGCGGCGGGCAGGAGGCCTATGTCCATTCTTCTCTGCGGAATACCGGCGCACCAAAGCCTGAGCAGAGTGCCAGTTCCGGCGCTGTGTCCCGTGTGACAAAGACCTACGCGCTGCCCTCCGGCTCCGTCAGCGCCGATGTGATCACGGTGGACACCTCCGCCCCCGGCGTCAGCGTCCGGGCCGCCATGGTGAACCAGAAGCTGGGCGCTTCCGCGCCTTTCAGCAGCATCGTGTCCGCTTCCGGCGCGGATGTGATCGTCAACGCGAATTTCTTTGCCGCCTATTCCGGGCAGGATAAATTCCCCGTGGGCCACGTTATGGCAGACGGAACGTTCCTGTACGGCGTTTCCGGACTGACCTCCTTCGGCTTTACCGGCTCCGGAGCGGTCTATGTGGGACGGCCCGCCGTATTTTTCTATGTCAGGGGCGGCGGGAACTCCTGGGCCTGCTATGAGATGAACAGCAAGACCCAGGGGAGCGACCTGTCTGTGGTTTACACCCCGGCGTTTGGCGGAAGCGTACCCATCAAGATCGACGGCACGGCAACCACCGTTGCGGGCGGCGTGATCACCGATGTCAGAACTGTCACGGCGGGCGAGACCGTGGCGATCCCCGCCGACGGCTACGTCATGGTATTTGGAAATGACTTTACCTCTACCTCTTGGTATCGTGAGCCAGCCGTGGGAACGTCTGTGACCCTGACTCCCGGACTGACCGATTCCGACACCAGCGGCTTCCCCATGGAGGAGATCACCGCCATGGTCAGCGGCGGCCCCCGTCTGGTTGAAAACGGCGCGATCTGCACCACGCTGGAGCCGGGCTTCCAGGAGGCGCGCTTTACCTCCGCGGTAACGTCCCGCACCGCCCTTGGCAAGCTGGCGGACGGCAAGCTGGTCATCGTCTCCACCGGCTCCGCTTCCATTCAGCAGCTTCGGGAGCTGATGCTCCAGCTGGGCTGCGTGGAGGCGGTCAATCTGGATGGCGGCGGCTCCACCGCGCTGGCTTATCAGGGGAAGCTGATCCGCTCCCCGGGACGGGAACTGACGACGACCCTGCAAATTTTTACCCACTGATCTGTTGATCGAAAGCCCCGGCGCTCTGCGCCGGGGCTTTGTTATTGCCGCAGCTCAGCGGCGAAGTTCGGCTTTATAGGCGGGAAGCTTTTGCCGGACCTCTCCGAAGGATCACGGCTTCGAATTGGGTCGGATTGCAATATCCCTTTGCGGCCAGTTCTTCTACAAACGAACCGGCGTTGACTTTCACGACCTTGGAGACAGTACCACAAAAAAACCTTTTCGCTCACTTGCGGTAGTTGCCTTGCTTTTGGTGCAGTCCTATCTTAATGACATTGTTCATAGAGGGAGCATATCGAACCGCCAGCCTGTTTTGTTTTTCGGCGCGCAGGCCCCGGCTGCTCAGCCCAGAAGGGACATGGCAGCCAGAAGAATTGCCAGAAAAGCGAAGCTGATGGCGGAAAAGAGGATGAGAAAGTGCTTGGCGCCGCCGGGAACGCGGCGGGTGTATTCCCGGAAGGTGATGAGGCTGGCCAGAGAGGCCACCAGCGTTCCGGCGCCGCCAACGTTGACGCCAACCAGAAGACCGCGGGCATCCTGCGTGAAACGGCTGAGGAGGATCGCGGCGGGGACGTTGCTGATGATCTGGCAGGTGAGGGCGGAGATCAGCATGGTCCCGTGGGATAAGAGCCGGACAAACAGCATCCGGACAGGCTCCATCCGGGCAAGGTTGCCCGAAAAGGTGAAGAAAGCGGCAAAGGTGGCCAGAAGCCCCCAGTCCACGGACTTTAGCGCATGCCGGTCCAGAAACCAGAGCGCCAGAACGATGATGGCCAGACCGGGACCGTAGGGGATCAGCCGCAGCACCATAGCGACGGCCAGACTGAAGAGCCCGCCGTAGACCGCGGCCCGGCGGCGGTCTACAACGACCTGCGCCTCCG
>OGWT01001684.1_pt1 | contig 16381 bp, 15 predicted proteins | sample 1576101 | NCBI WGS metagenome assembly OGWT01 (sample SAMEA3541481, study PRJEB24748) | human gut metagenome | biome: human gut; feature: human-associated habitat; material: faeces | place: China | collected 2012 | reverse complement strand
AATTCAGTCGATACGTGGGCGGCATCATTCAAGATGGCAATTTTCTTTGTTGCCGCCGGATATCTGATCCGGTATGCAGATTCTTATCGGACACAGACATTAAAGGGGTATGCAGTAAAGTTATTGAAGTCATTGATGCTGCCATATGTCTTATTTAGTATTTTGTCGATTGGATTTCGATTTGCAACGATGATCATGAAGCACAGGATTGATATTCCGGCGATCAAATCTTATATTTTGGCAACGATCACATTAAGAGGAACATTTGCACTATGGTTTTTACCGGTGTTATTTATTGCGGAAATCCTGTTTTTCTGTCTTATCAAATATCTTCCGAAATGGACGAGGTTACGGACAAAATTGCCGAGCATGTTTATGCCTCCGCCACTCGAAGCCTGCCGTAGGAAATTGGATACCCCGTCAAGTTTGGAATCTATTCCCGCCACAGCTCCGCTTAACGTGCCGACGGCTTCTCCGGCCTTGTCCGTCAGTCCCCGTACATCTTCGGCGGTATCTGCCAAGGCATCCGTGGCCGGTTCTCCGATGACCGCATCGCTCACGATGCGCACCACGCTCTTGTCTGTCGTCAGCTTTTCCCAGCCGACATAACCGATCGCACCTCCGACGGCGGCAGTCTTGACGGCTTGTCCGGCGCCCCGTAACGTCTGCGACGGATGAAGTGCCGCTTCACCCACGTTTTTCCCGGTTGCCAAAACAGCCTTGCCGGTACCTTTGGCCGCCTTGCCGCCATACTTCAATATTGTACTCCATACTCCCATATCTCGTTCTTTTTAAGGTCTTACATTTTTTCCGATCTGCTTCCATCTTCGTTTGGCGGCTTCCACAATGTCGCGTTTGTCCGCAACAGGGCGTGCGCCTTCGTCGATTTCATACCAGATGTCACTCATAGTCGTATATTTCACGGCCTTGGTCAGCCGTTGCAGCTTGGTGTTCATCAGCTTGAGCTTCGGCCTGATCCCGAAGACTATCTCCATGCGTTCCCTTTCCGTCATCTTGTTTTCCGCAAGACAGGCCATTCGTATGTCATTTACTATTTCCACACTGCCAAGCATCAGCTCCCGGTAAATCCTGTTGCGCTCCGTGGAAAGGGCTACTGCCAATGCGTTGGTCGTGCTCCGGCTAACCTGCCTGGTAAAATCTTCCATATTGTCCGTCAGCCTTGAGATTTCGTGATAAAAGCCATAAATCTGTGCGGCATAGCAGACGATGGACCGGAAAGAATCCAGATACTTGTTGAACTCCCTTTGCAGGTCGGCCGTAGCCTGTACTTCCTCTTTCGTCCATATATGTCCGGTAGTCTGCAGCATCATCACCTTCTCCTGGTTTTTCAGCTCTTTCTGCGCCTTGTCCGTGTAGAGCAGTATCATTCCGGCCAGAACCGGATCGTTCTGTGCCTGTATCTTGCCGATACAGATGCCCGTCAGCAGCATAACTATCAAAATCGTCCGTTTCATCGCGTCATTCTTTATCGTGTCAGGGAGGCTGCCCGGCGCCAGCGTGACATGGCCATGCGGGCAACTTCACCGTTGTTGCGGTCAAGCATACCTGCCGTCACATTTCTCCATACATCATTGAAAGTATAGTACCGGATGCTCAGGTAGAGCAGATGCAGCTTCCGGCTGAAAGCCGACAGCCTGTCATTCAGCGCCCATAGCGTAGTGCTGCGCTCCGCACCGGTCAGCATATTCTCTTCACCGCCTTTGGCAACGGCATCGTTCAGCAGTGTATATACGGAGACCAGTTCCGTGGCCGTCTCGATATAAAGGTTGTTCATGCCCATACTGGCAACGATACCCTGCGGGTTGTCCTTTATCGCTTTGCCCAGTTTACCCAGAGTCAGGAAGATCCGGACCCCGTCGTTATAGAGATGCGTACAGGCTTTCAGTGACGAAGCGTATCCGTTCACCGTCTTCAGGTAGCCGTTGTACTGTTTCTGCCATTCATGGATGCGGTTGAATTCGGCGGCGATGCTGTTCTGCAGGAGTGCCGTCTGCGTCTGTCCCTTGATCTGTTTTTCAATCTGGCCGTTTATCAGCTCGTTGCCCTCCGCCAGAGCAATCCACTCCAGCGGATTGGAAGCCGCTATCTGGGCTTTGGACACCTGCGGCAGAAGCAGGACGGCAACGAGGGCCAGACTCCAGTTAATGATTCGTGATCTCATATATTCCCTTTTTTCTTTTGTTGTATTCCACCCGTTCGCGGACAAGTGTTACTATGTCATCCCTGCGCCGGATACCGGTCAGATCAAGCCTGGGGGTATTCCGGTCCATCGAGAAAATGCTCACCGTCTTCAGCCCGCAAAGCTGCTGCAGCAGGCTTTGATTTTCCGTGAAGTCCACGATACGGTATAATTCCATATAATCTGTCTTACGCCAGATGATGCCATGCTCGCACACGAGCTGTTCGGACCCGATGCGATAGCGTATGCGTCGTAGATAGATGAACCTGTACACCAGGAACAGGGAAAGCAGAAGGGCGACCCACATGGACAGAGTCGTGAACGGCAAGCCGTCAATTCCGCCAAAGACCCATCCTGCACAGCATAACACAAGAATGGGCAGCTCGTTGATGACGAACTGTCCGGTGTGGGGCACAAACACATGAGTGCGGAATAAACGGTCTGTCTGCATGATGTTTTCGTTTTATCTGTGATAACTGGTCTGCCGTTCTTCCTCGTCCTGTCCTGAATGCCGTACTTCAATCGGATTGACCAGCCCCTCGGTCTCTTTGAGATACTCGGGATTGGTCTTGCCAAGCAACGCATCGTTCCAGTCCTTGTAGCAAGGCAGAATGGGAAATTCTCTGATATTTTCCGGGGAAATGTTCATCTGTCCGGCTATTGCCTTGAACTTTTCCACGAACAGCCGTCCGGCGGCATCATTGTCGAAACAGAGGTAATGGTGTGCCTCCGGTGTGGCGGCAAGCATACCCTTGATCTGACCCTCTGTAGGGGTACCGCCGGTAGATACATACACGCTCTTCCTGGATAGGTCCGGGTTGCTCTTGATCTGTTCCCGGTTGAGCTGATAGAAGGCCATCGCGTCATAGGCACTTTCAAACCATGCCACTCCGCCGACGGAATCCAGGTCACCCTTAAGGTTGGCTATCCACAGCCCCTCGCTCGAATTGCTGCCCTCAGCCTTGCCCTTGTAACTGCCGCTGCCGTCCGGACGCGGGCGGCCTCGTTCCTCAAGGCCGACAACCGTCCCCGGGTCTTTGGGCAAAGACATCGGAAAGGCAAGGTTCGTGTATCGGGTCCCGTCTTCACGGACTTTTGTCGCCAGGTAGAAATCTCGGTGGAAGGCATACTGTGTGTAGAGGTCGATTCCACGGTGTTTGAAGAAAGGATAGAACTTCTTCTGCGTATCCCTGTCCTGAGGGTTGAACCTGTGAATCTCGTAATCCGTTATGTCGAACGGTTTCACGTCACGTTTCGGCTGGATAATCCGTGTACTACGTTCCTCGATGGGATGGTTCAGCAACCGGTTGCACACGAGATTGACAAGCCGGTCCGGAGATACTCCTGCCCGGTATTCCGCGAAAAACTGCGGGTATTCCTTGATGAAGGATATGATGTTATAGACTTTCTGTTCCTGTGCCTTGAAACAGCACTTGCCGTTCGGCATCACGATGAACTTGTCGCCACGGATACGACGGCCTTCGCTGTCCATACGCACATACGACGGATAACGCAGACCGTCACGCTTGTTCAGATGATAGCCCGCGTCAATGAGTATGTCCTGAATGTTCAGTCTCTGTAGAAAATCATCGTATGTAAGGTCTCCGTTCCTCATAAGTTTACCTCCCCATTCTCATATCACCGATTTCCCGGTTCATCTGTGCCTCGAAATTCCGGATGGCAACATCCCTCGGAGTGTCAACACCGGGTTTGAAATAAGGACGCGGCCCATGGTAATGTTCCTCATAACACTCTGGCCCGTGATGGCATCTGAGATTATGCACGACCTCGGAAACCACCACGGCACCTGCTGAAAGGGCCGCAAGAATCTTTATGCCCAGTCCTTTGCTTGTTTCCGGACGGGGGCGCAGGTCTGCCTCGCTGAAGATCTTCGCGAAAAGTTTCGTCCGATGGTAGTCGTCCGTGGCGAGAAACTTGTCGTATTCCTTCTGGGTAATCTCGTGGCTGTAGGTCTGCCCGTCGATGACGGCGGTCATCCTGTACTTTCCTTCTTCCGGTCCGGGTTCCACGGCAATCTGGCTTATCTCGGTTCCATGCCCGCCGATCTCATCCGACAGCTGCAGGCTGTTGCCATAGTCTTCCGTCTGCCCGTTCGCCTGTGCGTATTCCTGGTAATGTCTTGCGGCCAGTTCCTCGTGCACTTCAGGATGGAGGCCGATGGCGATATGCTTGTCACTGTTCAGATCATCCAAGGTCACTTTATCCGCGAAATCTCCGGCAATGACCCCGTTCAGGAGCTCCAGACGTTGCTCAATGGAATGCTCTTCAAGAGAATTCGATGTAAGCGTTTTGATTTCCTCTTCCGTCAGGTCATAGACCATGTCCGCGTTGACATTCTCGGACTGCACGGTGAGGGTTCTGTTCTCCGCATCGACAATAAGCCCGTGCGAAGCAAGGCACTCCGACCATTTTTCGTTCGAGAAATAGACAGGCGAAGCGACAAGCTCCCTGTACGGGCGGGCAGGTTCCTGGCTGCGGGGACGGCTGACCATCGGTGTAATGGCAGCCTGCAAGTCCTGCAGGACATCACGGGGCTGTACGGGTTGTTCCGGCTGTCCTCCCTTGTAATAAAAGCCGTAGCCTCCGGACTGCAGCTCGCCGGGCTTCATGCGTCCGTCAGGACGTTCGGGGACAATGGGCGCTCCGGGGAAAAAGAGCTGTCCGCCGACCCTGCGCAGATGAAAACCGCCCTGCTGGCGCGGTGTCCATCCGAGTATGGGAGGAAACAGCCCCCAACGGCCTGTACGCCCGTATTCACCCATTCCGATACGGTAGCCGTGCAGACCCATCGCCACACGTCCGTTAGCATTGCGGGCATGGACAAAGTTCTTGGGCAGATAGAAATCCTTTGCAAGGATGCTTGTGAGCACATTGTAGGCTTTCTTGTTGGCAGTGTTTGTTCCCCAGTCCGTAAGCGCCAACAGTTGTTTCTCGGTAATCTGATAGGTCAGCAGCGGCGAATCGTGTCCCTGTACGATCAGCTTGTAGCCGCCACCGTCAAATGCGATATGGGCTTGAAGCCCGTTGCGCATCAGTATGTCGCGCATTTCAGGCTGCAAGTCCATCGCTCTGGGGTTTGTATTGGTTCGTATTGCCATAGTCTGATGTTATGATTGTTATCCGCTATGCGTTTCCTTCCTCCATCGCCGCTTCCAGCTGTTCGTCCTTGTAGCGGACAAATTCGGCGGCAGAATCATTCCCGATAACGAGGTTGCGTTCCTCACAGTAACGGGCATATTCCTCCTGCCACTCCGCGGAAAAATGGTTCACATAGTCGAGCCAGCCGTATTCGCCGCTCTGCATTTTCTCTATCAATACCTCTTCGGGATAATACTGGTGCTGTGCCATATCAATCGGTTTTTATTTGTGAATAGCTGCCGAGCGGTTGCGTTCCCCGGCTTTTTTCTGTTCGTTCCACAACTCTTCGGTATATTCCTCTTCCGGAACATAGTCGAGGTTTCCGTCATCTTCCATGACCCAGCAACCGTAACAGCCGAACGTGTATTTGTCCCATTCACGCTTGGACTGTTCCCTCCATCGCTGCTCGTCGCCGGAACAGAAACGGATACCGGTCTTGGAATGAAGGTCAATACCTACCGTGACGGGCTCATCGTCCACGACCAGCGTCAGCGGATCTCCGTGCTGCATTCCGTTCACCTCTGTTGCACCGAGATGCAGCTCCTCGGCCAGCACCTGCAGATTGCGCCCGATGATGGGCGTGGGAACATACATGACCTGCTTCGTCCCCGTGTCAATCTGGACGAAAGCCTTGTTGTGCCTGCCGTCAGCGGTTTCCACATCCGCGATGATGGCCTTGCCCTCAAGCAACTGTTTCTGCTGCGTTTCGTCAAAGCGTTCCAGCGGCGAAGATTTCAATGCCGGATAGAAGACCACGTCCGTCTGGCCACCCTCCATGCGGATAAGAGCGAATCGGGTACGGCTTTCCACCGTTTCTCCGTGCTCGTCGGTGACACGCACGGGAAGAACGGGCGAATGGCGTCCGTTGTAAATATCATCAAGGACGTGCATCGGCAGATCCTCGATCATCTCCTGCGTGAGCCCGAATCGGGCAAGCGTCGAAAAGGGAATCTCTTCAAATTCAAAATGCGCCTTTTTCATACTATATCAAGTTTGTAAAATTATGTTCGGCAAATATAGTATGACCTTGTAAATTCAAACAAAAACACAGATATATAAATGATTATAATATACCATTTTTATAACATTAGTACGATTTTCTTTGAATAATCGTACTAATTGCGATAAAATATGCAAACTAATAGCAGAATGCATGGCCGTTCATGTCGAACATAGACAGACCATGCTAATTTTGCAGCATGAGAAAAATTTTATGGATGATTATATCAGGCATTTCGCTCAGTCTGATACCGGCAATGGCACAATTCAATACAGTTTCCTCCGCTTCCGATTACTATCGGGAGGAAAGTGTGCAGGCGGCCACGAAGGACAAGGAAACAGCTTCAGACAATACGGGTTCCGGGAAAGGTGTATCGGAAAACACCGGCAAATCCGGGGCTCGCGGCGATGTGCAAAGGCAGATGGTGGTTGAGCGTTACCTGAGTGTCAGTTATCCGTTACCGAGAATCAAGGTGACTTCTCCATACGGTTACAGGAAAGACCCCTTTACCGGCAAGCGTAAATTTCATGGGGGAATCGATTTGCAGGCACGTGGCGACAAGGTGCTGGCGATGATGGCGGGAACTGTCGTAAAGGTCGGGCAGGACAAGACTTCCGGCAAGTATGTTACGCTGCAGCACGGGAACTGCATGATCAGCTATTGCCACCTTTCAAAGATTCTCGTAGCCAGGGGAACAGCCGTCCGGCCGCGTGATGCGGTCGGTATTACCGGCTCTACAGGGCGCAGCACGGGAGAACACCTGCATATCACCTGCCGCCTCAATGGCAAGAGTGTCGATCCCGCAATCCTTTTTGAGCATGTCAGGAGAGTACAGCAGGAATGTGTTTCGGCACTGGCCGAACTATGACTTTTTTCTCCCTTTGATTGCATGGCTGATACTGTCGCCCCATACCGACATCCGGACGACGGACATCGGCGGCATGGAAAACGTCTTTCCATAGAAAATGGCGGCCACCACCTTGCCGCCGTGCCTTTCTATTTCCTCCTTGTAGTCGGACACACTCTGTCCGGTCGTCAGCACATCGTCAATGATAATGATTTCTTTTCCCTTTATATCACCGGTAATCTCGTAATTCCGCTCAAGGACACGGCTGTCCGCTCCGTCCGCTTCATGTAGGCTTTCCCGGGCATCGCAGATCACCGTATCGTACAGTCCTGATGTCAGATCCGGCCTGTGCTTGCCCATATACCAGTTCAGCCGCTTGAACCGCTGTTCATACTTTATCCAGTTGCTGCACGGCATGAACATGATATGATAAGGCTTGCCGTCCGCCTGTATGGCGGTCATACATGCCTTGAAGAACTCGATGCCGTGTATCTCTCCCTGCTTGAACCGGTAGATGGAACGGCAGAATGTCCGTTGTGCTTCATTGAGAAAATCATTGTACCGGGACGGATAGTAATAGCCGTAAAATGCAATCCGGATTCCACGGAACTTGAACGGTTTGAGCGGATGCCTGTCGTCGAACCGGTCGGGATACATGCAGCAGAACATACGGCAGGCGTCTCGATGTCCGGCCATTACTGCCATACGGCAATAGCGGCCTCTTTCGTCTTCCCGGCTTGCGCTCCGTGCGGCTGCATACGCCGCTTCACCGGCTTTCCGTCGCCAGAAAGCGATGACATGCAACATCCCGACCACTATGCCGAGCAACACCAGGAGCACAAGTTTCTCACTCATATTGAACCTTTTTACTTTTGCAAAGTAAGCAAATTATCGGTGCTGGCCTTGAAATGGAACCGGTAATTTGTTCGATCCCATTATATATCCTTCTTGCCGTCCCCTTTTACAAGTCTCTTCCTTTTTCCTATGGGGCTTCCTTTCTCTTTTCGTCGGCGAATATAGGACGAAGCGTATCAATGCCAAACCGCATTCCATTCGGATGACGAAAACAGACTGCTGCACAATCGGTTTTCTATCCGGATTTGGCTTATGATACCAACTGCTTCATCCTCCTTATGCCTCAAAAAGTTGAAAATACAGCCCTCAGTTCAAAAAGAGGGAAATAAAAAACAGATTTTCAAACAATTAAAACGGAAAGAAATGAAAGAAGAAATCAGACAGGACGGCAGGACAATACTGTCAAGTGAAGACGGATTCAGCATCCGCATGTTTTTCAACAACCTGAGCGGAAAGAACTTTTCCGGAAAGGAGTACCGGGACTATGTCAGAAACATAGCCTTCGGCGAAATGGGATTCAGACCGGGAACAATCGAACTCTATTGCGACGGGAAGAAAGTCAGGACAGGCACACTTCCCGAACTCTGAACAGCAGTCAGGGGCAAAAGTCAAATTTCGTGAGGATAACTTATAAACGGGAGCCCAAGCGGTTCCGGCTAAAAGAATGAACAACTAAAAAATACAGGTATGGACACAACAGCAGCAACAATGCATCCGGCAGAAGAATATCTCCGTAACGAACAGAACCCACCGGTCTTGTATGTCAGGATTTACGGGGAACGCAGGAAATTGTTTATCAACCGTGGCGGGGAGAACGTCATCGGTATTATTGCGAAAGGGAAACGCAAACATGGCTACATCTTTTCAGACTGGAACAGCATCGAAAAAATCTATTATCCGTCACAGGAAAAGGAAGACGAAAAGGATATGGACAGGAAAATGATTCTCAAATACCAGAAGCTCGCACGCCTTGCCACGCATACCAACGACTGGCTCCGTAAGATTGCAGCAGCAGACCTTGAGAAGTCCCTGTACGAAAACCGTATCACCACGGGAACGGCTATTGACGGAAAGTGCATCCGACTCTCCACGATTGAGAAGTATTGCGGAAGCTGGGACATGCAGCGGTTCCGCCAGGCCATGAAGAATAAGGAGAAATTCTCGACGCTTCGTTTCGACTTTTGCGGTTATGACGGTACGCTTTGGTGCGAGCCGCGGGACAATGGTGACATGGCTGCAGGATTCAGCAAGGAGTACCGGAATTGCGGCAACGGCTATTACTATCTGCTAATCAATGACGAGTTTGTGATTGGTTACGATATTGACTGATAATCCACGGACAGACCTTACCGGGGCCCGGCAGGGTCTGTTTCGGCTTCGGTCTGCCGACGGCATAGTCCCTTTTTATCGACGGCATGGCCATGCGCCGTCCCTTTTTTACCTCAGATCTTCCTTTTCTATTTTTCCATCCGCCTGTTTTCAATCCTTTTCTATCCATCCCTCTTGTAGCTGCTCTTCCGTTCTCCGCCGTGCGACCTCGGGGGATTGGATTTTTCAGCAAAGGTAACCGCCGGTTTCCATTCCTGCCAATGCCGGCATTCTGCCCGTGGGGTCTCGGAAAAATCTTCCTCTCCGGCTGTCGAGCGTATTTTTCCTTACCGGCCATGGCGGATGTCCACCGCCACCTTTCAAGGCAGAAAAATAATCCCTGCGGCCGCAAACGGGCCGAAAAAAGGGAAATAAAAAAATAGGTTAAATCATGGGTTACAACAAATTGACATCATTATCGGCCAACATCAAGGCCATAGAGACAGCAGTAGCTATCCACTCGCAGGGCAGGACAGCCACGCAAGAGGAAAAACAGGTATTGGCGCAGTATTCAGGTTTCGGCGGTATCAAGGATGTACTGGACTTGGGTACGGACAAGCCGCTTGACAAAGAGGTTGCCGGGCTTTTGAACCGTCTGCTGGATGCGTTAAGGACACTTGCAGGGGGTGACGAGGCAGCTTGCCGTTCACTTGTTGAAAGCATCAAGTCATCTGTATTGACAGCGTTCTATACGCCGCAATTCCTGATTGACGCAGTGGCGGCACAGATACACAAGACCTTTTCTGCCAACGGCTTGCAGATGCAAAGTTTTCTTGAACCGAGCGTAGGCATCGGCGGTTTCCTGCCTGTAGCCATGCCCGGCACACGCAGCTATGCTTTTGAGAAAGACACCATTACAGGACTTGTACTTTCGCTGCTGCATGAGGACGCAACCACCGTAACGGCAGGCTTTGAAACGATAGGCACACAGGAGCTGGAGCATCGGAAATTCGATGTCATTGCCTCAAACATTCCTTTCGGCAACTTCCGTGTCTTCGATGCCGACCTGTGGAAAAAGGGCGGTATCTACGAACAGGCCACAAAGACCATTCACAACTATTTTTTTGTCAAGGCTATGGAACTGCTTTCCGAGGGCGGTCTGCTTGCCTTTGTCACTTCAAGAGGTGTGGCCGACACGGCAGGAAATAAGTTTGTACGTGAGTATCTGGTGAACCATGCCGACCTTATCAGCGCAGTACGTTTGCCTGACGCTCTTTTCATGCAGACAAGCGGTATCGAGGTGGGCAGCGACCTGCTCATATTCCAGAAACATACCAATAAGACGGCACTCTCCGCACGTGAACAGATGTTTTTGCAGGTAGCCAAGGAAATGTACGACATGAACGGAACGATGACTGAAAACGCCAACAGGCTGTTTTCCATGCCGAAGACCGTACTGGCGACCGACAGCCGTATCGTGATGAACCAGCACGGCAAATATGTACGCAAACACCAGTGGCTCGGCTCTGATGCGGCCATGGCACAATACCTTTCCGCTTTGCTCAAATACGACTTTGACCGGTATTTCCGCAAAATACTTTTCGGACAGCAGGGCGAAGCGTCCGTGCAGATGTCGCTGTTCGGGATGCAGGAGACGACCGCACTCTCCGTAAACAGAGGACGGAGAGCCTACACGGAAAAACTCGAGGACTGGATGAAAAGCGGTACATTGGTAATGTTCGAGGGGCAGATTGGTACGGTCGTGTTCCGCAAATCAAGCCACTATGCCGATGTGGCCGTGGATTTCGTTCCGGTGAACGAGGGAAAGGTCAATATGGAGCGTGCAGCCGACTATTTCCCTGTCCGTGAAGCGTATTTCCTGCTTTCTACGAAAGAAAGGGATTTGCAGACTGAACAGACTGCCATACGTGAGCGGCTGAACACCCTCTATGATGCCTTTGTAGCCAAATGGGGATTTTTCCATGAGAACGACAACAAGGAGTTTATCATGCTTGACAGCCTCGGTGTCGAGGTGTTCACTATCGAAATGCAGCTTGGCGGCGATATAGTCAAGGCCGACATCATGCGTGAGCCTGTGGCTTTCACTAAGATTGCGACCGACCGTATTCTACAGCCGTCGGAAGCGCTGGCAAGCAGCCTCAATTTCTACGGCAAGGTGGAAATGGACTACATCATGCGCTCTACCAGCCTGTCTGATGAAGATGTAATCGCAGCGTTGCAGGGCGAGATATTCTACAATCCTGTTACGGATGAATGGGAACACAAAGGCAAGTTCATTGCAGGCAACGTGATAGCTAAATGCACGGAATTTGTTTCCTGCATTCCCGACCTTTCGGAAAGGCAGCAGCAATGGACGGAAATATCCGTCAAGGCACTGGAGAACGCAACGCCCGAACCGATACCTTATGAAGAGTTGGATATCAATATGGGCGAGCGTTGGATTGACCCGCAACTTTACGCCGACTTTGCGGCAGAACTTTTCGGGGTGGAAGCCGAAGTGATGTACTTTGATGTCAACGATACCTATGTAGTGCGTCTGAAAGGTTACTCCCCGGCAGCATACAACACCTATTCCGTGCGCAATTTCAACGGTGAAGACCTGTTTGTTCATGCCTTGCATGACACAGTGCCGGAGATAACCAAAGAAGTGTATCGCAACGGCGACAAGGTACGTGTGCCCGACGAGGAAGCCATTCAGGAAGCGGCCACCAAGATACAGGAAATCCGCAGCAATTTCAACCAGTGGCTCGATGCCCGTCCTCTGGAAGTCAGGGATGAACTGGTACGCACATACAACGAGCGTTTCAACTGCTATGTCCGTCCGGCCTACGACGGCTCGGCACAGACCTTTCCGCAGCTTTCCTTTGAGCAGTTCCCGTACAACGAACTCTACCCGTCGCAGAAAGACGCAATCTGGATGATTAAGCAGAACGGCGGCGGCATCTGCTGGCACGAAGTAGGCACAGGCAAGACCATGATTATGTGCGTCTCGGCCTATGAAATGAAGCGTCTGGGATTAGTACAGAAGCCTCTGATTATCGGCCTGAAAGCGAATGTACACGAAATTGCCGACACGTTCCGCAAGGCATACCCGAACGCAAAAGTCCTGTACCCGGGCAAGGAAGATTTCACACCGGCCAACCGCAGAGAGGTATTTTCCAAAATCAAGAACAACAACTGGGATTGCATCATCCTGACGCACGACCAGTTCGCCAAGATACCGCAGTCCGAGGAAACCATGATAGAGATATTCACAGAAGAGCTTTACGATGTGGAGCGAAGCCTTGAAGTGTTGGAACAGTCCACCATGCGCTACCGTAGCCGCAAGATGCAGAAAGGGCTGGAAGTGAGACAGGAAAATTTGAAGGCGAAGCTGTCAGAGCTTCGTAAAAAGCTGGACGACCGCAAGGATGATACCGTGGACTTTCATTCAATGGGTATAGACCACATCTTTGTCGATGAATGCCACATGTTCAAGAACCTCATGTTCCAGACACGCCACAACAGGGTAGCAGGTATCGGCAATACAAAAGGCTCGCAAAGGGCGATGAACCTGCTGTTTGCCATCCGTGACATCCAGCACCGAACGGGCCGTGACCTTGGGGCGACTTTTTTGTCCGGTACGGTGGTGGTAAATGCGCTGACAGAGCTTTATGTGATGTTCAAGTATTTGCGCCCACGTGAACTCAAGCGTCAGCAGATTAGCTGTTTCGATGCCTGGGCGGCCATATTTACCAAAAAGACAGCCGACTATGAGCTGAACGTGACAGGGGCAATCAAGCGCAAGGAGCGTTTCCGCACTTATATCAAAGTGCCCGAACTGGCGATGTTCCTGCGTGAAATCACCGACTACCGTACAGCCGACATGATACATCTTGATGTGCCGGAGAAAAATGTCCGCTTCCTCTCTCATGCGCCGACAATCGAGCAGGAAGAAATGATCGGACGCCTCGTTTCCTTTGCCGGTAGTGGAAACTGGGAAGACCTCGGGCTTGATACGATCGAGCCGGACAACCTCGACAAGGCAAAGATGCTCATTGCTACCAATGTGGCACGCAAGATGGCTCTCGACATGCGCCTTTTGGGTGAGAAGTTCAGCGATGATGCAGGTAACAAGGCTTCCATCTGCGCCCGAACCATCTATGACTATTATGTACGCTCGGCGGCCAATAAGGGTACGCAGTTTGTCTTCAGTGACCTTTCCACTTACAAGCCGAACGAGTGGAACATCTATACCGACATCAAGGAGAAGCTGGTACGCCTCGGCATCCCGGCTGATGAAATCCAGTTTATCCAGTGCGCCACCACGGAGAGGGCAAGGAAACGCCTCTTTGAAGACATGAACAGCGGCAGGGTACGTGTCCTCTTCGGCTCTACGTCGATGCTCGGTACTGGGGTCAACGCCCAGCAGCGGGCTGTGGCGGTGCATCATCTGGAGATACCGTGGAGACCTGCCGACATGGAGCAGCGCAACGGTCGTGCGGTACGCAAGGGCAACACCGTGAAACTCTGGGGCGGTAACGTGGTGGACATAATCATCTATGGAACAGAGAAGACTTTGGATGCCTACAAGTTCAACCTGCTCAAAAACAAGCAGATGTTTATCAACCAGATAAACAACGGCACTATTGCCGTGCGCCGCATCGACGAGGACTGCATGGACGAGGACAGCGGAATGAACTTTGCCGAGTTCGTGGCTATCCTTTCAGGAAATACTGACCTTTTGAACAAGGCCAAGCTCGACAACAAAATCATGCAGCTGGAGAAAGAACAGGCCATATTCAAGAAAGAGCGCATCCGTGCGGAGCGTAAGATTGCGGCCAACACGGAAGCTGTCGGCAAGGCAGAGCGCATCGTGGCGCAGGTCGAGCAGGATATGGAGTATATCGCATCCTATAGCGGCAACAGGGAAACGCTGTTGCTCAATCTGCAGCAGGCTACCCGGGAAGAGACAGGCCGTGAACTGCACCGCATAGCCAAGACATACAGGGGCGAGGCTTACCGTACCATTGGCAGCTATATGGGGCTGAATCTGCTTGTCCGCAGCGAGTACACCCTTTCCGGCTCGTTCGACCGTAACGCTTTCTTTGTAGAGGGCGTAAGCGGACTGAAATACCGCTGTGGCGTGTCGGGAGCCCTGCCGTTGGGATTTGCCGAATCGGCACGATACCCGCAGGCCGCACTTGAAAGGATGCCGTCTTTGATAGAGAAGCAGCAGAAGCAGATAGCCATGCTACAGCACGAAATACCGACCTTGCAGGAAATCACCGCCCGGAAGTGGAGCAAGGCGGAAGAACTGGAGCGGTTGAAACAGGGATGTAAGGAATTGCAGCAGCGGATTGACGAGGCACTCAAGGAAGCCGAGCGTCCGCAGTCCGAAGTTCCCGAAGAAGAAAATACTGTCAGGGCTGCCTGACCGTGATTCATTGATTTAACCTTTTGCCTGTCCGGTCGTGATGATCGGGCAGGTTTTCCTGTGTTTCGTCCTGCCGGGGCCGGCTGGCTTTTGTAGGCTGGCATCTGCCTTTTTTATCCTCCTTTTCCCTTTTTATCGCCTCCCTTTATATCTGTCTTTCAATCCTTTTATATCTTTGTCCTTGCAGTCCGTCCTGACCTTCCGGCTTATTGTTCCGCGAAAGTAACGGATAACAGCTGCACCTTGCAAATCCTCACGGCCTGCGGTGGCCGACGGAAATCTTCCTTCTCGGGGAGAAGCGTATTTCTGTCGCCAGATTTGTCCGGTTGCCGTTATCACATTCATTTAAGAAATATATTTATTATCAATAAGTCTTTAATATAATAGTCGTGAAATAACAAAGCAATCAATTATAATTATTACATTTCAATCAGGGTTACTCCAAAATTGAAGTATAGATTCAGAAGGTAAACAAAAATCATCTGGTACAATTATCCCAATTGTAATTTCAGCTCTTGTTACAGCAACATATAGTTTTGCGCGTGTTTCATCAGCCAATTGTTTAGTTGTATTATTTATCCATGTCAACATGTTTTCTGTTGGATAAACTATAACATTAGGAAAATCCAAGCCTTTTACTTCTCCCATGTTATATCTCTGCTTAATATTTGGATGGATATTTTTCAAGGCTTTATTATTCCAAATTAGAGCAACTGGATTAAATCTATCTACATAGTTCCCAACATCACAGTTCTTAATTAATAGACAATGTTCTTGTTGAGAATTTTCTTTTACTGATTTCATTTCGGGATATTGTGGCATAATCAAACTTGCAAAATCACATATACATCTCGGACATCTATGTGATTTTACAAGAGTTGTTTCGTCTATAGTAACATAGCGCTTATTTTTTTTATTTACACAATCTTGGATAAATGAAGCTATGTCGCCAGAGTACTTTTTGTATTTAGATGATGTATGTGTTGAATATGTATGCTGGCGCGGATCTCCTGCAAATACGCAAGTTATACCTGTTCTTGTTAGTATCAACTTTATAATTTCATAATCATAGCCGACAAAATCTTGGCACTCATCAAAATACAAATAATCAAAAATCGAATTTAACCTTTCAGTAAGTTCCGAGGGATTTTTAAGATACAATTCATTTGCAAGTTCAGATAACTTATCACTAAATACTTTATGCTCTTCTGTTGTTAAATATTTTTTACGATAATTGTCTTTTTCCTCAAATCCGCAACTAAGCTCTTCAGCGTCCTTCTTGCGTCTAAACGTCCTCTCATCACTGAATTAGCAGATAAATTGAGGCTGAAATACCCACTTCTGCCCACAATATCCCCTTGCCCCACTATGCGACTTGAGGCAATACGCAGTATCATACCCATAAGTTGTAGGCGTTATCCAAAATCAGTCTGAAAAATATCTGCGTAAGCATTATTACAGGTATAGATATTCAGCACATACCGCCTTGATGTTCTGATCCACTTGGCTGGTACAGAGACAAACCTGAAGACAAACGCTTTTATGCGACTTGTTGCATTGAGTCCGAACCTCTTT
>OGWT01001680.1_pt1 | contig 16411 bp, 13 predicted proteins | sample 1576101 | NCBI WGS metagenome assembly OGWT01 (sample SAMEA3541481, study PRJEB24748) | human gut metagenome | biome: human gut; feature: human-associated habitat; material: faeces | place: China | collected 2012 | reverse complement strand
AATATCACAATTATACCTGCCAGCATCTGATTTTCATACGGCAAGGTGACAAGCCTGACGATTTGGTTACAGGCGGCGTGAAGTGGTATGCCAAGAATATGAAGACTTCGACCGACCTGGCTTCCACTCCGTTGGACGAAGGGTCGCTGTTCAAATTCGGAAATTGGAATCAGCCGATAGACGCATTGAGCAATAAAAACCCATTTGAACCGTGGATAAATGTCACGCCGGAAGATTTCAAAGTATATCCTGAAGATGGCTTTACCAATGCAGGAACTGGAGTCAAAATGGAGTGGACAACCATTACTAATCTTGGTAAGGACAATAAGTTCGGTGCTCCTCAAATGGCGAATGCCAGGGTGGCTACAGCCGCAGACTTTTGGGAATTGAGGGCGGATAATGTAGAGCAGGGATACGGTGTATTGTACGGAGATGATGCCACGGAAACGGCCGATGATATCGTAGATGCTTACGGCTATGACTATGAACACAGTACGTCTGGACGTGGAATGAGAGGCTGTTTCGCGTATAACAGCGATACGGGCAAAAATCTGTTCTTCCCCATTGGCGCCTCCGGCTACGGACACAGAAAACAAAGCTATACTGCCAGTTGGGGAGATCCTGAAATCCTCAATGGAGTATTAAGATATGCTGGCGGCCGAACAAAATTATATCCAGATCCTAAAGATCGTCCGTTGTTTTACGACATATACAAACGACCGGGAGCCATCTATTGGTTAAACGCGGAGATTCCTAAAGACTACTTTACGCCGACGGATGGTGCCAGCCTGGGATGGGATATCAACTATTTTTCATTTGATTTCAATTTTATCAGTACGGACAACCTAATTAGATCCGGAGGTTCGGATGCTTGCTTTGTGCGTTGCGTAGTAGATCCATAATCATGGGAGAAGAATCAAATTTGACGATTAGCGGTGATGTAAGTAAATTGTGTATCAACGGGAAAAGTAGAATAAAATCGGAGCAGCCTTAAAAGAGAACAAATGTAACCGGACAAGAGAGTGCAAGCTGGAGATGGAAGCAAAATATCATCCGACACTGAATTGTACGCAGCCACCGACCTCTCCTATATCGAGATATGCCGGCAGTGCGGGGGGACTCTCAACGGATTTTCCCGTTATGTCAGTACCTACCATCGCCATTTGATGCAGGAACGCAACGGTATCAAATGAGTCCTGAGGAAGCCGGTAATATCAAGATGAACCAGCGGCACGGAGTTCTGAAACCCTACCTCGACAGTCTGACTGAAGCGTTAATTAAAAGGGTGAAACGTGGGAAGAAAGGTCGGAAATAAACGGCCGGGCGGGGATTGCATTCCCAATTACGTGTCCTGTGTAGGTTGGCAATAATAACATAGGCAACACAAAGAGAAAGGACAGAGTTTAAAACTTACGCAAGGCACATTGAGTATTCAATGAAAAAGCACTTGCAAAGGAATTTGCAAGTGCTTGATTTTTAAGCTCCTCAACAAGGAATTTTGCAATTTTTACAGTGTGGTGTATTTCAGTCTTTTATAAAGATGTCTTTCCCGTTTTTCTCCGATTTTGCACTATGCCAGTCGCTTTATACTTCTGGCTTTTGCTCATTACATGAATGTACCTTGCCTTGCTAAATCAGTCTGTATTCGCAAATATAAAAATATTTACTCAATAACGAACATTGTTCTATTAAAACATTAAACAAAAAATTATGATAAAGCATAATTGTCATTTTTTGACTTGATGCACAATATCATGTATCAATCAGATATAAGGTATTTTCTCAAACTCATATAGATTAATAGATTAGAAATTCAAAGCTAATTATATTTTGGGATAGTAAATCATGAAATATCTAATTTTAGTTTGGGATTTCCATAAAGATGTAAACAGGCCCATGCGGCAGGAGTTGAATATTGTTCGAACACTTTCATGTTTGCCTTAAAAACAGCTTGTTGTATTTCATAGCCATTATCCATTGACTCTAAAAAAATAGGAAGCCAAATTTCAGGAATGGATGCATTTAACCCCCAGCAAGGAGCAATAATGGCTTCATAGCCGAGTGCAATTGCTTGGAGAACAACTGAAGCTATACTATTTCGAAAAGATTCTGTTTTCATTGATCCGGAATAACAAACAAAAAAGATTAAGATTTTGCCATTACTAATAACTGAACTAACATCACAGTTTTTTGTTCCTTCTTGGAATATGAGATGTGTCTCGGAGATATTTTGAGCACCATGCGAACAAACTATGTTTATATCTGAAGACATTTTCTCAAGCATTTCAGACTGAGTATTAATTTGAAACTGATATTTATTTAATGTATTTTCAATATTGTTATATAGATAATTTATAGTTAGATCCCCGCTTTCGATAGGAATCCATATTGATTTTGAATAATTACGTAAAAGAATAGAGTTTTTTGTTCTAAATAATAACCATTCTGTTGATAATACATTTGTTATTGGCATTCTTAACGCAATAAAGTTTTTATTTTCGTCTAATAAAAGGTTATGAGGATAGCCAGATATCTCCAAGTCTTTCACGAGATAAATACTTTCTATATTCTTATTTATTAGTAAAGAAAAACTTTGTAGCTCTTTTTTTACTTCATTGCTTTGGTTGATATATTCTTCATTTGTTATCAATCTTACTTCTCCTTTTTCTTTAATTGTAAAGGCAAAACTAAAATCGAAGAAGTAATCCTGTTTTAGTAATTGCAAATATTTATCGTAATCCCATTGATCCTGTAATGAAAAACCATATTCTTTATTGTGTAATGTCAGTGTATATATTTTACTTTCCGAAAAGCCAATCCACAGTATTGCTGTATTTTCTTTTAATTGGAGTGCTGCATTAAAGTCATCTTGGTGCTCATATAATAAATCAAAATCGTTTAAATCTAATTTAGGTAATTTAAGCGGCATTGTTCCTATTACTTCTTTAGGGCGAAATAAGATACTAAAATCTGATTTTAGCATCATTGCGAGAATGAAACCTGCATTATCATAGTTTTTGAAACTTTCTTGAATAAGGCGCCTGGCTATAGTGAGTGATATTTCATTATCATAGACAAAATCGGATGTATTTCTAGTTTCATTTAACTTTATCAACGATTCCTTAATTCTAGATTTGAGCATTGTGCTATCTCCTGTTAATATATCCTTAATACGATTTATGCTTTCATGAGGCACTATTGATTCGAACACATTTACGAAAAAGCCTAGTCCCGTTGGAGAAAAATCGGCATCAGGATAGATCCGTCTTATATTGTACAATAATGTCAGCCAAGGTATAGCACTGTGGATACCATCTTTAAATAATGTTTCTCTTTCCTTTCTTAAGAAATCTAACAGTATATCTGGCAGGCCATCTGTGTGGTCGGCAATAAGTGATGAATAATAAGCATGAGCCAATATGTTTTTTTCGTAATCACTAAGATTTAGATTATGTTGAAGTTTTTGATATAATGGCAAAATAAACTTTACTAGCCCTACATTTCTGAATAACCGAATTACTTGTCTACCTATTTCTAAAACGAACTCGTGATGATACGGCGGCTTTTTTATAAGACTCGCAACTAGACTTAAATTGACGAACATTAATGATGCATGAATGCTATTAGCATTTGAATATGCCTTAAACGCATTCACAAAACCTAATTCAGGAACTTTATCCTTATAGGACGCCATGATGATTTCTTCAACAAAATCTCGGTTTATTTGATAAAACTCGGACGTCGACAGTCTTTCGACTACACTTCCGGCAAGGAAGTAAAATAACTCTGGCATCTTAAAGTATAAAAGAAGTTGCCTTAGTGGAATTACATACATAAGTGCTGTTTCTACATCTTCATTATTCCAATTGATTTTTTCGCCTTGATAGTGAAGCGTATCTCTAAAGAATGATATGAGTTCAATCTTTTCAACATCTTTTAGCAAATCAAGATTGAAATATTCCTCTGATAACCGTTGACTCTTGTTTCTCGTGTATCCATCTTCAAGAAAAATATTCATATACTTTTTTACACTTTTACCACTCCACTTATATTTTGTTATAGATAGGTTTAATCGCATTAATTTTTTTTCTATTAGAATAGAATCAAAGAGATCTAAGAAAATTTTTATTGAATATAAAAGCGACGGCGATGAATTTTCTTCTAAACTGTAAAGAAATTTCGGATAATAATCCCAATAATTAGGATGAGATTCGACTAATGTTGAAAGTATATCTTTGTAAAGGCTCAAAATGTCTGACTCGTAATGAAAATGGCAATCATTAAGTCTCTCATAACGAAGCAAGTCATGAAATTTAATTATTAACTCTTTAAGTTTCTCCATTTTGATTTCAAATATAATTTATCTACTAAATATACGAACAAAATTTATATTCCTGTTTGGTGATTAATCAACATAGTAAAATCATGTATTCAATGGATATTTAAGGGAAACAAGATCGTCAGGATGCCTATATACTAATCAAACAGGGTATACTCGTGTTGAAAAAGTATTTCTAATAACCTGTTTCTATGGAGAATCAATTGATGATAATAGTTAATCAAACACAAGATCATTCTCGAAAAGACGCTCTTTTTTGTTGTATAATATGTGTTTTTTGAAAATAATCCGTAAGTTTGACCCGTTATCATTACGTCAAACTTGATTGATTATGGAGACTATTGCAGATAGTGACAGGTGTGCCGACAGGCGCATGATCCGTAACAAATAGTCCATTCCCTCGCCCGGCATGGACTGTTTCGGCCCGTGCCCTTTCCCACATCTTACATACAAAACTGCCTGAACCCGCGTACCGCATTTGGTCCGGGAGATTGGCCGCTTTATCCGAAACGGGACATTTCCTTTCCGGTCCAATTTGGTCCGAACAAATTGCGAATCAGAAAAATGCCCGAAATAGCGAAAAAAGCAAAAAAGTTCTTAAAAAGACACAAAATCGGAATACTCGGTCGTTGTTCATTGCAATTTGTTTCGTATATTTGAACAATGATTCGCCGAAATAGGTGGGTTGTTGGCTTTGTCCGCCCTTAAAATCTGGTACATTTTGAGAGACGAAGCACAAGAAAAGCCCTCACGCATTGGCCTACGCCTAATGCGGGGCATCCGATTTTGATTCCACGCATAGGCGTGGGCATCTTGTGCTTATATTCTCAGTAGGTTTACCAGAGCCTTAGGGTGGTATTTGTCACAATGATGCTCACGTTCTTTTTTTCGACGGATAGGAAACTTTAAAAATTATAAAGTTATGCTATCTTTGTGTGGTCACAATACGGTTTAGATCGTAACATATTGTAAAGGTTAAGACACCTTTATGCCTTTGGGTAAACTTACGAACTGTTATAGCGATATAACAGGTTTAGTCCGGCGTAAAATTGTCTGAAACCTGAGCTATGCCCCGGCACGTGCTGTCGGGGCGGGCTTGGGCGTAAGGATGATTACCGGAGAAGGCATCGTAAGGCCGACCCAAAGGGATTGTCCAAGCGTCCTCGCCCTTTTTTATTGCCTTACCGCAACGGGCCGGACGCCGGGAAATCGAATGAAGTATCAACTTCTATCCCGGTTACTATGTTACGGCCAAAATCGAAACCCTGTCATTTATCCGCAGCCGGAGAACTCCGGCCATGCGCGGCGTATTCCGATCCGAGCGTTCGGGAAAGCCCCGTATTTCCAAACCGAAAACTAAGGGAGTGCGCGGCGTTCGCCTGTTCCTGTGGGGGCGGCAGGCCGGGCAATCCCGTGCCGTCGCACTCCCTTTCCGATATTTCTTTTACCCACACCGATATAGGCCGGACACGCACCGATTTGTTTTCATGTCCGATGAAAACCGTTAGTAGACACTCGGCAGCGTTCCGGCTTATTACATTACCCTTTTTTACTAATTTTTTCATAGCCGGGGGACGTGCAATCCGGCAAGCAGTTGTCGTTAAAGGCGTATGGGTACGATTGCTTGGGTACGTCCCCCTTTTTTCGGGATATTCCAATTATTTATTCGATAGATGTTCTATAACACGGTCAGGCTGCGGGGCAAAACGGTTGTTTCCGGCCTTTATTAACTACTTCTTCTTTTCCGGGGGGCGTTCCCGGCAGGCGGTTGCGCGGGTAACTTCGTGTGCACGGTGGACTGAATCGCCTGAGCTTCGTCCCCCTTTTTTATGGCTCTACGAGCAATTTTTCATAATAACATTAGATTGGATGGGCCGAACCCCGGAGCGTTTACAGGAACGTTTCGGACGTTCGGCCTTTTTTTATGCTTACCGCTATGAGAATCGAATATGATAAACTGCAAATCCTGAACGACATCGACCCGTCGCATGCGGTAGCTTTTTCGGGCTACCGAAAGGAAAAAATCAAACTGACGGAAACGGATGCCGATTACACGTCCGTCCGCGAGCGTATCGTCCGGCGCACGGCAAGCGCCGTACTGCTGCTGCGCGATCAGGGTTACAATACTTTCCTCTGCGGCATGGCTACGGGTTTCGACCTGTGGGCGGGGCTGGCGGTACTGTCGCTGAAAAAGCACATGCCCGACCTGCGGCTGATCGCCGTCGTGCCGTTCCGGGGGCAGGCGAAAGGTTTTCCCTACGAGTTTAAAGAACTTCATTCGGCAGTGCTGGCCGCAGCAGATCGGCGCGTCTGCCTGCATGATACCTGTACGCGGTCGTGTTTCCATGAGCGCAACCGGGCGATGCTCGATCATGCGTCTGCACTGGTGTGCTACTACGATGGGCAGTCCGGCGGCACGGCCTACACGGTGGATTTAGCCCGCAAGCGGGATATGACGATTCTGAATCTGTGCGACGACGCACAGGAGTATAACAACAAAGCGGATGAGCGACTGATTTCGGAGATAATGAAGATAAAATAAAAGTGATGTATTATGTTTAAACAGGGCACGAACCGAACTTGTCTTTGCTGCGCAGGCGATTGGCGTTGCCTTGATTGTTAAAGACAAATAAAGTTTGTGCTTTTTTTATTAACCATTTTATTTAAATAATTATGAAAACGAAAAATCCACAATTCAAAGGTTCGCCGGTCGCCGCCGCCAATTTCAGGTGGAGCCTCGACTTTTTCCGGAACCACGATGTTACGACCGTCGGGTACAATTTAATTCCCGACGAGGTGCTGGAAGCATGGGTCGCGCCCGACCCGCAGCAATTAATCTCCGACATGGCCGACGGCAAAGCCGATCCGGACAGCACCCTGCCGTTCGCCGTTTATGCGTGCGCCTACGGTCATCACGACAAGATTTACGCCGCGATTCTCAACGATGATTCGTACGCTACACCTTACGAGAAGGTCATCGAAGATTTCTTTCCGTTTCAGGAAGCCCTGCATTATATCGTGGAAATGAATAAAAAGCGGTTTTATTTCCTGACGTTTCCTATCCTGCATTTCAAAGCCCTGCCCGAAATGCTATCTCAGCTAAGAGAGGCCGTTCAAAGACTCGGCGTTTTACAGCTATAAAGCAGATTTGTCCGGTTCGTAATCAGGCTTACTTTCCGATTCCGGACAAATCGGCGGGGAACGGGCTCCGCAATGCCCGTTCCCTTATTGATATCCTCATCATGGTACGAACCGTTTGCCCACTAACCTGATAATCAATGAAAACGGCGACGGCCCAAGCCGGACGGAGCGATCCGCCCGGCTTTTTTATTTACCGTTGCATGGTATGTCCTTTCTTTTTCTTGCGTCGGTACTTGCGGGCCAGATTTTCGCGTATCTCGTCGAGTTCGTCGGGCGGCAGCGGTTCGTTTTCCAGTCCAACGGCCACGAAATCGAGTGCTCCCAGAAGCGACGATACGGGATCGTCCGGGACGGTCGCCCGCTGCGGCGCGTTCGCCATGCTGATGGGGCACTCCGCCTGTGGGATGGTCTGCGGCTGTACCGGCGTTTTTCCTTGCGGCGGATCTGCGCGTAATGCCGGGACGATTTTGGGGGTTTGCGTTTTTTGTTCCGGCGACTGCACGGTTTTCGGGGTTTGTGCGTTTCGTACCTGCGGCAGCTTCGGCAACAGCGCCGCCCGATCCGCGCGGGGATTGTTGAACAACTCCTGAAAGACGTTGGCCGAATAGTTTTTACCCAACCGCGAACCGTTAAGCACCATTTTCGTATTGTGGTCGATAAAGGTCACGCCGTAGATGCGCCCGCTGCTGGCGTTTTCCCGGAACAGCGCGTCGATGCCGCGCCGTTTCAGGTGTTCCGTAAATTCGCCTTTGGTGCGGGATTCGTGCATGGCGCGGATCACTTCGTCGCGGGTGCGGGATTTGAGTTCTGCCGAGCCGATGTATTTCTCCAAATCGGACAGTCGCTTTTTCTCCAACCGTTCGAATCCCACGTCTTTCCCGATCCGGCTGGATTTGATCGGAACGCCGACGGGTTCCCCTTTGTCGTTCAGGGCCGAATAGACGAGGCCGTGATAACGCTGGCCCTGGTGTTCCCCTTTGCGTTCTTCCAGACCGACGTTATACAGGTTCAGCAGCGCATTGAGTTCTGGAAACGATCCGAATTTATACTGCTGGGTCAGCAACCGCACGACCGAAGATATTTGTTGTTTGAGGTTTTCATGGCCGTATTCCACTTTTTTGATTCGTCCCAAATCCTGCACGGCCTGCCTGTCGGACGGGTGCAGGCCGTATGTACGTTCCATGTCTTTGAGAATCGGGACAGACCGGTTTTGGACTTCCTTGTAGTCGTCGATCTTCGTCCCGTCCTCGCGCATCCGCACCGAAACGATGTGTACGTGTTCGCGGTCGATGTCCCGGTGTCGGAACACGTAATAGGGCTGATCGCCGTAGCCCATGCGCTGCATGTATTCCTGCATGAAAACGGTCAGCCGTTCGTCCGTCAGCTCGTCTTTGGGATCGGGATTGAGCGAAGCGTGGAAAACGGTTTTAGTCAGGTTATGGCCGGAGTTCATATACGGTTCGAAACTTCGCATGGCGCGGTGCATGTCGAACGGCGCGGACGGATCGGACGGCATGGCTACGCGGTTTCCGAACAGTAAATCGGCCTGTCCCGCATTTACTTTCTCCGCGTTATACATGAGCGCACCGTACAGGTTGCTGCCGCCTCTGCTTATTATTCCAATCATTTTTGCTCGAATTGACGGGTAAGTTCGATCACGCTACGGTCGAGCGTTTGAAGCTCCCCGGTGTATTTTTCCAACCGGGCTAACAGGGCGACCGCGCGGCGCTCGTTGAAATTGGTGTGAATCGCTTTTGTGACCTGATTGTAGTTTACACCCACCGACCGCATCAGGGTAAACAGCGAGGTCAGGCGGTTGTAATAGTCGTAAGCCGCCTTGTCGATCTTCACGACTTTAAAGTCTCAGCCGAAAATCCGGGAGAGAATGAATTTCGATTTGTTCGTTGCGCCCGATTTGTCGAGCATGTTCAGAAATTTTGCGTTCTGGGCTTCGTTCAGCCGGAACGTGTAGCGGTAGGTTTTCACGTCTTTCGAACCGCCGCTGCCGCCTTTGTTTTTTCGCATGGCTAAAAGATTTAAAAGTTTAACGACTTCGGAGTTAAACCCCTCCCGATAAGATCGGGACCGTGCTGTCGGACAAAACGGAGTTTGTCGGACGAGCACACTTCTTGCTCTTTGCTCGTCGCAAAGAAAATCCGTCCAAAGGACGGAAGGTGTTGCTTCGCAACCTTTGGTCCGATAAATTGGCAGGGGGATTGTTCCGGGGACAAAGGTACGGCGGCTTTTCCCGGATGGGCACGCAAAAGGGCCGGAAATAACTGGAAACAACCGGAACGACTGTATAAAACCGGGATTTCGGGATTTCTTTTGTCCGTGTCTTCAGGCTGTGTGTACGGATTGCACACGGTATAATCCGGCAACGTAGTATTCCGTGTGAACCGGAGAAACAAAAAACATCCGGGACACTATGGATACATAGTGTACTTCGCATACGGAGTACCCGATTGATCTGCCGGACACAATGGATACACCGTGTATTTAGTATATCTGTGCTGATCGCGGAGATCGCGGAGATCGTGGAGATCGTGAAGATCGTGAAGATCGTGGAGATCGCGGAGATCGCGGAGATCGCGGAGATCGCGGAGATCGTGGAGATCGTGGAGATCGTGAAGATCGTGAAGATCGTGGAGATCGTGAAGATCGTGGAGATCGCGGAGATCGTGAAGATCGTGGAGATCGTGAAGATCATGGAGATCGTGGAGATCATGGAGATCATGGAGATCGTGAAGATCGCGGAGATCATGGAGATCGTGAAACCGTACATACGATATACTCCGCTTAATATTCCTCGGCACACCAAACAAAAAGGTCAACTATTTAAGTTGACCTTTTTGTTTGGTGTGTAGGTTATCCCGATTTAAAAATCATAGGGACATACGTGATTCTTTTCCAACAGCTTTTCGATCCCGGATTCGGGATAGAGGATTCTGCCGCCGACCGAAGTGTAAGGAATTACTCGGCTGTCCCGGTACTCCTGCAAGGTGCGCTTGCTGATATGGAAGATTCGGCAAATCTCCTCGCCGGTTAAATAGCGTTCATTGCAGATGGGCGGTTTTAAATGCGCCGATACCTGTTCGATTTTAGCGATTGCCGTTTCGATGCTTCCGATCAATTCCCTGAACTCGTCGGAACCGCGATCAATGATGTCGTCCATAATTAGCGGGAGTTCGGTTTGACGGCGGCCTTTGCAAGCAAGGCGTTGATAATTTCGGCCTTGTAATAAATCTTATTCCCGATAAAGGAATAAGGAACCGTGCCGGTACTGCGGTAATACTGCAATGTCCGTTTGGAAATTCCGAGTGCAAGACATACTTCCTGCGAATCGAGTCACTGGCCGGCTTTCTTTTCGCCGAATGTTCGGGAAAACAGATTGACCTGTTGTGTCAAGTCGGCAAGACGCTGTTTGATTTTTTCATACGCCTTGGTTTCGATAAGAATGTAATCCATAAGTTAAGTAGATTTTAATTAAACAATCGCGCCGCTCTGATAAGCGGCTGCCGGTACAAAAGAAATACGCAAATACCCGATTGATACACCCTTTCCGGTTACTTCCGGTTGTTTCCGGCCGAAACCGGGGGAGGGGGTTTCTGAGACCTTAAAAATCTCGGAAACCCCCTCCCTCGGTTTTGGCGTTTCTGCTTACAACGGCTCTCTAAGTTTATTCGCTAATGTCTGCATTTCACGACCTATTTTTGTGTCCGTGATTTTTGCATAAATCTGAGTGGATCGGATATTGTCGTGTCCCAACATTCTGGAAACGCTTTCCAACGAAACTCCGTTTGAAAGTGTGACGGTCGTTGCGAACGTATGTCTGGCGATGTGCATTGTAATGGTTTTATGAATGTCGCATATATCTGCGATTTCCAGTAAATAACTGTTTAGTTTTTGATTGGATGAAACGGGCAACAAAACATTTTCCGATATGCACACGGGATGTTCTTTGTATTTCTCGATAATACGGCGGGCGGGTTCCAACAACGGAATCCGGCACATGTTTTTTGTTTTTTGACGGGTTTTGTAAATCCAGACATTGTTTTGATTATCTGTTGCAAGATGCTCCGGCGTCAGACACTTTACGTCGATGTAAGATAAGCCGGTGTAGCAACAGAATACAAAGATGTCCCGAACCAGTTTTAACCGTTCTATGTGAATTTCTTTCGTAATGATACGGTTTAATTCTTCTTGTGTCAGAAAGTCTTTCTCTACGGGGTATTCTTTCAGTTTGTAATTCTCGAACGGATTGCGTTTGATCCACTCGTTGATTAGTGCGATCCGAATAATTTTTTTCAGTGCTTTCAGGTGTTTGACGGCGGAATTATGGATACATTTTTTATCTGTTTTCAGAAAAATGTCGAAATCGGATATGAACTGATAAGTGATTTCGGAAATACATAAATCGCTACACCGGTATTGCCGTTGTATAAACTCTTTCAGGTGTTTGATCGTCACATTATACCGGTCTGCGGTTTTTTGAGAAAATTCCTTGCCTACCAATGCGTTCATTTTTTTGTTATGGTCGGCGAATAATTCCAGAATGGTTTTAGAGGACTGGTTTTGTCCGAGAAACCGCTGCTTGATGATTCGTGCGGTTATTTCCTTATTATTTTGTTCCAGTTCTCGGTGGATGCTGTAAATGGATACCCGGACGCTGTCGAGATAACGGTTTAATTCGATGGAAAGATCGTCATTCCCTAAAATGCGTTCTTTCTTTGAGTCCCAGTTCTCCGGCTTCACGGCACGTTTTAACAGAAATTCATCCCGGATGCCGTTTACCGTGATGCGGACAATGATCGTTGATTCTCCTGTTTTAAGCAATCTTGTTCTTTTAATAAAGAACAGAATGGCGAATGTTCGTCTTTTCATAGCTACTGATTTTTAATGACACAAAATTATTAGACCAGAGCTGACTTGTCAAGAGGCAAAACATTGCATAATAATGCGTTAACGCTAAATCGGGGGCGCTTTTCGGGCGATTTTGAATAACCCCCGAATAAGGCTGGAAATCGGTGTGTAAAATTGCACCTTTTCTCTTTGTACCAGAAAAAGAAAACCCGATAAATCGTTGATTTACCGGGTTTTTCATCTTTTTTCTTTACTGAAGTTGCTCCTCAACAAGGACTTGAACCTTGGACCCCCTGATTAACAGTCAGGTGATCTAACCAACTGAGCTATTGAGGAATATGTTTCCAAAAGAGAGCGGTTGAAGTTTTTTAATCGAACCCGATGTTTCTCTTTTGCGAGTGCAAATATATACCAAATAATTTATTCTGCAAACAGTTTTGGTAAAAATATCTTCGCTTTTTGCTATTACGACCGCGGGCGTGGCGTATCGGGAATATTGGTGTCGGTCGAGGCGGTCTTCCGTTCGAATGAAATAAAAAAATCCGGAACGTTTCTGATCCTCAGAAAACGTTCCGGATAGGATCGGGATCGGTTACGGGAACCGGGTCCGATCGACGGGCGGCGAATTGTGGAACGCCGTCCGCCGGTTGTTATTGCTGGAAAATTTCTTTGTACTTGTTGATAAAATAGACCGGTGTACAACTCCAGGCATGGCAGTAGCTGTTGATCGGGTAGAAATTATAGGGGGATTTAAAGTCGTCCTTCGGATCGTACACTTCCCAGAAAGTGTCGGCTCCCTTGCGGATCATACTGCCCCAGTAATCGACCAGCAGTTCTTTTGCCTGCCGGTTCATGCCGCAGTGCAGCATTGCTTCGATCAGATAGTGGTAGGCGTAAGGAGAGCCCGGATAACAGCTTGCCGGATCGGCAAATGCGGCTTCGAGCGCCCGGACGCTCTCTTTTTGGGACAGCGTGCCCGAAAGAATCATCCATACCTGCGATAGGTAGGAAACCTGCCTGTCCGGGCCGGATACGACGACTCCGTTTTTCGAATCGTAGAAGTTTTTCCGCGAAGCCTTCCGCATGGCTTTGACAACTCCGGGCCATTCGGCCACTTCCTGTTCGCGTCCGAGCATCCGAGCGAGTTCGTAGCTCCGGTCGATGGCGAAAGTCATCAGCCCCTGCATCGGCGCGTGGCGGTTCAGGTCTTCTTTCCAGTCGAAAACAAGCCACCATTGCGGTTTCTTGTCCATGTCGTAGATGCCGTCTTTGAGGTAGGTGCGGGCGAATTCGATCTGGCGGACCACCACCGGCCATAGATCTTCGGCGGTTTCGCGGTCGCCGGTGGCCTTCAGATATTCGTACAGGGTCACTCCGTAGAGCAGGCTGTAATCCATGCAGTGTTGCCCGGTTTGCGGGTGCGGGTCGGGATATTCGAACACCGTCGCATGCAACCAGCCGTCTTCGTCGGCCAGCGCGGCGAGCAGGTAGAGGCAGCGCCGGGTAAGTTCATGGTTCTTGAACGAGTAGGTATTGGCGAGGGATTCGAGGTACAAGTCGCCGATCCACAGCCGTTGGTCGCGTTTCGGGCCGTCTTCGTAGACGGTCTGCATACACTCTTTCAGCGTGGTCAGGCCCGTCCGGTTGATCTGGGCGATTATGGGATCCGTGGTCGGAGCCAGTTCTTCGGGCGTGCCGCTCGCCGACGTTACGGCGGTAAACTGCATGTCGGTAATGGCGAAATCGAACGACGAATGGGCCAGCATCTCGATCTTTACATAACGGAAGGCCATACGGCGGGGCAGCGTGACCGTCGCCGGCGCGCGCATCACGGTGACCACTTCGTCCTGCAGCCATGCGCGGCTCAGACCGCCCGGATAGGGATCGAATGGGGTATTCAGTTCGGCGGGCACCTCGGCGAACGTCAGGCGGAACCGCAACGGAGCGTCGGCGTCGGTGTTCAGTTTGCCGATCGTGAACGAGAAGTAGCCGGTAAGATGTTCCCCGAAATCGACGGTCACCTCTTTCAGCGCCTTGAACGATTGGTTGTACAGCGTTTCCATGCCGTCGGTCTCGACCATCTTCCAGCCCTGGAAGGCGTCCGGATCCTTTTCGCTGCGGACGAGGCATTGCGGTTTTTTGACGGTTTCGGTTAGTTTCGGCATGTTGTCGGCGGCTTTGCGCAGCCAGTTTTCCCGTTCTGCGGCGAAGGCTACCGGCTGGGCATGCACCGATGCGGCGGTCGCCCCGAGAAGTACTACGGATTGCAACAGGTGTACGATTTTTCTCATCGAGTCAGATTTAGGTTAAAAAATATATGCGGTTAAAATATGAGTCCGTATGTCGTTTCGTGTCCGAAAGATCAATTCCCCAGCGAGCGGACGAATTCCAGAGCCTCCTGGCTCAGGTAACGGTCCGTCCGGTCAATCCAACCCGATTTCGGAAGTTCCGTACGCTGTTTGTCGATGCGTCCCGTGATCGGATAGGTCGGTTTGCTCAACGTTTCGTAACGGGCGCGCTGCGACGGACGGATCGTTCGGGTGAAGACCTGCTCTTTGGTCGGCTTGCGCTCGATTTCCCATTTGAATCCTTTCATCAACTGCGACTGCGTTTCCGGAATTTTATCCATCGGGTAGATCGAATAGGACGGGTTGCCTCGGTAGACGATCTCGCTGACCTGCCGCTCGGTGAATCGGAACGTGATGTCGGCGCATTCCGCGACCAAGAATCCGCTGATGTACCGGTCGGTACTGTCTCCGTCCTCCATGTAGTAGTAGGTTTGGCCGTTTCCGTTCACATCGGTTTTGAAGATCTCCCCATTGTTGAAGTAGGTTTCGATCACTTTGCCTTTCACCTGGTTGAAATGCGTCGAATCGACCCTCGAGCACATCAGCGGTTCCCCTCTGAACACCGCTTTTTCGATGGTTTGGTTTTTCGTGAAGATATCGACCGTCTGGGCCGTGATTTGGTTTTCCCCGTTCCACAGCACCGGATTGGTGTACATGTGGATCGTCGAGTCGATCGAGAACCCCACGATCGAGTCACACACGGCCTGGAAATCCGAGCGGTAGATGCGCACGTTGTAATATCCGCGGACGATCCTTACCAGCGAATCCGCCGGATCGACGATTGCCGCCGAATCGGCGGCCGCTTTTACCGTCGCCGAGTCCGCGGCAGGGGCGGGGGAGGGCGCTTTCTGCACGGTCGAATCCGGGGAGGTCGCCAGCGTGTCCGCTGCGAAAACCTGTTGCAGCGAATCCAGTTTCAGCAGGGCCACACCGACATCAGGATAAAGCGGTAGGCCTGAGCGGCGTCAACCGCCGTCATGATGACCCAGTAGAGGAAGAAGAAAACGAGCGTCGCCGTAAAGAACGGCAGGGAACCGGCAAACCCGCTCTTCCGTCCCTCACAGGTAAGCACGGGCGGGATCTTGCTTCCCACAATCCAAAGAACCCAGGTAGGCAGGGCGACCGCGAGAAGCGCGATCACAATGTTCAGGATGACCTGAAGCGGCGTGAAATGAACCATCTTTTGACTCAGTGTCCAATAAGTAAATTAGCCGTGTGCGAGTTTAATGGATCCCGCGTCCGGTTTCCTCCCCGCCTCGGGGGCAGAAAGCTCCTGAATGATGCCGCACTGATGTCCCTGCGTATGACCGTGGCAGCTGTGCTCAAGCTCGTAGAGCTTTGTCTGAAGTTCTGTCAGCGCCCGGATTCTGGCATCCACCGCCTCAATCTGCCGATGAAGGAGCTCGTGAATATGCCCGGCCTCCTCCGGCTTACTGCTGTCGTAATTCAGAATCTCACGGATTTCCTCAAGACTCATATCGAGTTTCCGGCAGTGAGCAATAAAGCGAAGCCTCGCAAGATGCCGGTCACCGTAGGAGCGGTAGTTATTCTGCAGGCGCATCGGGGGCTCAAGAAGCCTCTCTTTCTCGTAATAGCGGATCGTCTCAACCGGAACCCCGGTCTCACGCGACAGTTCTCCGATTCTCATAGGGTTAATCCTTAATTCTGTTCACTCAATAACTCTTGACCCTGTAGCAACTACAGGCTTTTTAATTAATCA
>OGWT01001678.1_pt1 | contig 16422 bp, 18 predicted proteins | sample 1576101 | NCBI WGS metagenome assembly OGWT01 (sample SAMEA3541481, study PRJEB24748) | human gut metagenome | biome: human gut; feature: human-associated habitat; material: faeces | place: China | collected 2012 | reverse complement strand
GGGGGATCGGGTACAAATGGAAAAACGAAGAAATGTGAGCCTGGGTGCGTTGCTGTGGCGCTATTTGATATTGACAGGCGTTTCGGCAGCAGCACTGGCGGCGGCATGGTGGATAACGCTCATGCTGCTGATGAACGCGGGTTTTGTGCTGCCCGCCCGCACGCAGAGTGACCATGCCTCGGACGCGGCGGCCGCAATGCGCCTGCAGGGCAGCTTTGACGCATCGCTGGCGGACGAACTGTGCAATTATGTTTATTTCGCCCCGGACGGCACAGTGCTGGAGACGAACCTTTCCGGCCGTCGGCTGGCGGACGCGAAGGAGGCCCGGCGGACGTTGGAGGGAGGGGCGTGGTTTTACCAGCGTGTGGATTTCAGCGATGGGTCGCTGTGCCTGTTTCAGTTCGATTACAGCGTGCTTTACGGCAACGAGGCCCTGCGCGGCGTTCTTCCGGATTTTGAGCTTGCCAGCCTGGTGCTGCTCGCCGTGGTGCTGGTGACAACGGTAACGCTTATCACACGGGGCGTTTCAGCTTTTAAAGCAGACCGGCGTGAATTTTATCGGGAACATCGAAGCCCGGGATATTCCCGAGGACGCGGCGGACGTGGTGGTATGCGACGGGTTTACCGGCAACGTGATTTTGAAGCTTTATGAAGGCGTAGCCATGACGCTGATGAACAAAATCAAGGGCATTTTGACCAAGAACCTAAAGACGAAAATCGCGGCGGGCATGATTTACAGCGACATGAAGGAGCTAAAAAAGGCTATGGATTACAACGAATACGGCGGCGCGCCGATTATGGGCGTAGCCAAGCCGGTATTTAAAGCCCATGGCAGCGCGAAAGCGAAAACCTTTAAAAACGCCCTCCGTTTAACGGCGGCTTATGTAAAGGGCGGCGTGGTAGAGGAGATTAACGAGTCACTGCAATCGCTGAAGGGAATGGATAGCAATGAGTAAGCAGGAAAACACAAAAGCATCGGGCTGGGACTTCCGGCGGCTGGAAGAGAATTTAGGCTACGCCTTTCAGAATCCGAAGCTGCTGAAAACCGCCCTGACCCACTCCTCCTATGCCAACGAGGCCCATAACGGCACCCGCAGCAACGAGCGGCTGGAATTTCTGGGGGACGCGGTTTTAAGTATCGTGGTGTCCGATTATATTTTCCGAAACTGCCCCCATCTGCCGGAAGGCGAGCTGACCAAAATGCGGGCTTCCCTGGTGTGCGAGAAATCCCTCCAGCGCTTTTCCAGGGTTCTGGAAATCGGGAGCTTCCTCCGGCTCAGCCGGGGCGAGCAAAATTCCGGCGGAGCGGAGCGGTCCTCTATTTTGGCCGACGCCTTTGAGGCAGTGCTGGCGGCGATTTATTTAGACGGCGGCATGGAAAAGGCCAGGGAGTTCGTCTTGCGCTTTACCGTCCCGGAAATGGAAAATCCCAAGCCCAAGGCCTTTAAGGATTATAAAACGGCTTTGCAGGAGATCGTCCAGCAAAATCCGGAGGAAAAGCTTAACTATGTGCTGGTGGGGGAAAGCGGTCCGGATCATAATAAGCATTTTGTTGTTGAGGTTCATTTGAACAGCAATGTCATCGGGAAAGGCGGAGGCAGAAGCAAAAAGGAAGCTGAACAACAGGCTGCTCGGGAAGCATTGGAGCTGATGGGCTATTAAACACAGCAATGTGGCGTTTTTTATTCCCCATGCGGGCTGCCCTCATCAGTGCAGCTTCTGCGATCAGAAAAGCATCACCGGTGAGAGCAGGCGGGTTGAGCCTGGCGAGGTCGCCGCTGTTCTAGAGGATGCGCGGCAGGCGCTGAGGGGAAAGCAAAAGGCGTCTGAAATCTCTTTTTTCGGCGGCAGCTTTACCGCGGTGCCTCCGGCCTATCAGGAGTCGCTTTTGAAAGCCGCCTACCCCTTCGTAAAGCGGGGGGATTTTTCCGGTATCCGGATTTCCACCAGGCCGGATGCTATCGACCCTCCGGTTTTAGAGCGGCTGAAACAGTATGGGGTGAAAAGTATCGAACTGGGCGCCCAGAGCATGGACGACAGGGTGCTGGTTCTCAACCAGCGGGGACATACCGCCCAAGACGTGGTCAACGCCTCCCGGATGATTCGGGAATATGGATTTTCGTTAGGGCTTCAGATGATGACGGGCCTTTATGGCAGTTCTCCGGAATCCGATTGGCAAACCGGAAAAAAATTAGTCTTATGCAAGCCTGATTGCGTCAGAATTTACCCTACCGTGGTGCTGAAGGGCACCAAGCTGGGGGAATACTATGAGGCCGGCCTTTACAGCCCGCCTGACGCGGAACAGTCCATTCCCTTATGCGCCGGATTGCTGCGTTTGTTCCGGCAGAATAAAATCGATGTAATCCGCCTGGGGCTTCACGACGCCTTGGAGCTGAAGCGGAACCTATTAGCTGGAGCTTATCACCCGGCGTTCCGGGAAAAATGCCAGTCCTATTTGTTTTATAAGGACATTTTAGCCCGCGTTTGCGCTATGGGACAGAAGCCGTCTGCCATTGAAATTTTGGGCAACCCAAGGGAGCTTTCCCAGATTGTGGGACAAAAGCGGGAGAACATACAGAAGCTGAGGGAACAGGGGATCGACGCCCGGGCGGTGCCGGACCCGTCGATTCCTTCGGGAGAAATAGAAGTTAAGTGCAGGTGAGATCGTGCTATTAAAATCACTAAAGCTGCAAGGCTTTAAAACCTTTCCGGATCAGACTAAGCTTTCCTTTGGACCGGGAATCACCGCCGTGGTAGGACCTAACGGCAGCGGAAAGAGCAATATCAGCGACGCCATCCGCTGGGTTTTGGGAGAGCAGTCCTGCAAAACCCTGCGCTGCTCCAGAATGGAGGATGTTATTTTCAACGGCACTCCAGCGAGAAAATCCCAGGGTTACGCCCAGGTGACCCTTACCATCGACAATAGGGACAGAAGGCTTCCCTTTGGGGAGGATGAGGTGGCCATCACCCGCCGGTACTATCGTTCCGGAGACAGCGAGTATTTGATTAACAAAGCGGTTGTACGGCTGAAGGATATTCATGAGCTGTTTATGGACACCGGCTTGGGACGGGACGGCTATTCGATTATCGGCCAAGGCAAAATCGACAGCATCGTGGCCTCCCGTTCTGAGGACCGGAGGGAAATCTTCGAGGAGGCCGCTGGAATCTCCAGGTACCGCTACCGCAAGGGGGAAGCGGAGAAAAGGCTGAATCAGACTGAGGAAAACCTGCTCAGGCTGAGAGATATCCTGTCCGAGCTGGAAGCCCGGGTAGGCCCCTTGGAGGAGCAGGCGAAAAAGGCCAAGGACTATTTGGCCTACGCAGACGAAAAGCGGGTTTTGGAGATCGGCCTGTGGCTGAATACCCTGGAAAAATCGGGAAAAGTCCTGCGGGAGCAGGAGGATAAAATCCTGGTGGCCAGAAATCAGGATGAGGAGGTTGAGAATCAGATTCAGGAGATTCAGGCCCGGGAGGAAACGATCTTTTTAGAGATGAACTCCCACGCTGCTAAAGTGGATGAGCGCCGGCGGGAAATTCAAAGCCTTCAGGAGCTTTCTGGGGAAAAGGAGCACGAAGCCAGCCTGCTGAACAGCGACATTTCCCATAACGAGGAATTGATCTCCAGAGTGGAGGCTCAGATTCAGGAGGCCAGTTCCTCGGCAGATTCCATCGACGCGGAAATTGAGAAGCGCCGGGCGCTGATTTTAGAAAAAAAGAGCCGGGAGGCGGAAGATCAAAATGCCTTGGCTGCCTGTGAGCAGGAGCTGTTATCCTTGCAGGAGGAAGCGGGAAAATACTTGACAGAGGGAGAGGCCCTCAGCGGGGAAATCGCTTCGCTGACGGAAAAGGCCGGAGAGGCCAAGCTGACCGGGGTCACGGCGGCCTCCTCCATCAGTGAGATTGAAGCCCGCCTTGCCAAGGTGCAGGCGGATATTGCCCAGCGGCTCAGCGGCCTGCATCAGACCAATGAAGCGCTCAAGGATTACCAGCAAATGCTGGACGATACCAATGACCGGATCGGCGGCCTTGCCAACACAGTCAAGGGCTATGAGCTCCGCTTGGATTCCAGGCGGGGGAAATTAGCGGACAGCAAAAAGCTTGCCGACCAGCTTTCCCTGGATGCACAGGAAAAGCTTCGACGGGCGAATTTGCTGAGAGAGCTGGAGAGAAACCTGGAGGGCTTTCAAAAAAGCGTAAAAACGGTCATGAAGGAATCCCAGAGGGGAGCCTTATCCGGTGTCCATGGACCGGTGTCCCGCCTGTTCCAGGTTTCCAGCGAATACGCTGTGGCCATCGAAACTGCATTAGGCGGCGCTATGCAGAATTTGGTGGTGAGCACCGAGCAGGATGCGAAAAGGGCTATCCAGCTTTTAAAGCAGCGGGACAGCGGACGGGCTACCTTTCTGCCCTTGTCCACTATTAAAGGAAACGTGCTGAAGGAGCCGGGCCTGGAGGACTGTATGGGCTTTGTGGGCGTTGCGAGCCGGCTTTGCCGGTTTGACGCTCAGTATCAGGGCGTCATCGATTCCCTGCTGGGCAGGGTAGCGGTGGCGGAAAGCCTGGACGACGCTGTGGCCATTGCCAAACAGTTCCACTACCGGTTCCGGATCGTCACCCTGGACGGCCAGGTGGTTAACGCCGGCGGCTCCCTGACCGGAGGCTCGCTGGCCAGAAATTCGGGGCTCTTGAGCCGGGTAGGCGAAATAGAAAAGTATGAAAAGGAAGCGGCTGTTCTTCAGGAAAAGCTGAAAAAGGCCCAGGAGGAGTATCATCAGCTGCAGGCGGAGGTTTCTAAAAACGAGGCGGCGCTGTTAGGCGCCCAGGGAGAGCTGTCCTCCGCCCAGGAGGAGCGGATCCGTCTGGAGGCGGAACAGAAGAACCGCCGGGCGGAGCGGGAAAATCTGCAAAGGGCAGTTGAGGATCTGCAAAAGGAACGGGATCAGTCTCAGATACGGCTGAAAGAATTAAGGGCGGCCTTGGAGGCGTCCCGCAAGGTCCAGGAGGAAGCGGAACATGAAATTTCCGTAATCGAGGAAAAGCTTTCCAAAATCACCGGAAGCCAGGCGGAGTTCAGCGAAAAGCGGGAAGGAATCTCCCAAAGGATGCAGGAGCTTCGCATGGGACTCTTATCTCTGGAAAAGGATCAATCCTCTTTAGAGGCTGAGATCGCTTCCATGGAAAGCCGCAGGCAGGGGGAAACCGGAAGGATTACCCAGCTGGAGGAGGAAATTCAGGAGCTTAAACAAAAGAATGGGGAACTGCAAAAGGAGATTGCTCAGTGCCTGACCCAGGCTCAGAAGCTGAAAGAACAAGCCGCCGGAGTGGAGAAATCCATCGAAGCGCTGAATCAGGAGCGGCTGGAGCTGGAAAAACAGTCCGCCCGTCTGCGGGCGGAGGAACGGGAAAAGCAGTCTCAAAGAGAGCTTACCGGCCGGGAGCTGGCCCGCTTGGAGGAACGGAAAGCCAATCTCCAAAAGGAATATGATGAAATTATCAGCCGCCTGTGGGAAGAATATGAATTGACCCGGAGACAGGCGGAGGAAACCGTCGGCCGGATAGAGGAGCCGGGCAAGGCTCAAAAGCGGCTGAATGAGCTGAAAAGTAAAATTAAAAGCTTGGGCACCGTCAATGTGGCCGCCATCGAGGAATATCAGGAGGTTTCCGAACGGTACCTCTTTATGCAGGAGCAGGTAGGAGACGTGGAGAAATCCCGGGAGGAGCTGCTTAAGCTGATCCGGGATCTGACGCAGAATATGCGTTCCTTGTTTGTTGCCCGGTTTGAGGAGATCAACAAGCATTTCGGCGCTACTTTTCAGGAGCTGTTCGGCGGAGGCGGGGCCCAGCTGAAGCTTTCCGACCCGGAGGACATTTTAAATTCCGGCATCGACATTTATGTCCAGCCTCCGGGAAAAATTGTCAGTCATTTGGAGCTTCTGTCCGGCGGCGAAAAGGCCCTGGTCGCTATCTGTCTCTACTTCTCCATTATGAAGGTCAGCCCGGCGCCGTTTTGCGTGCTGGACGAAATCGAGGCCGCACTGGATGACGTGAATGTCACCCGGTTCGCCTCGTATCTCCGCAGAATGAACGACAATACCCAGTTTATCGTCATCACCCACCGCCGGGGCACCATGGAGGAAGCCGATGTGCTTTACGGCGTTACCATGCAGGATGAGGGCGTTTCGAAGCTTCTTGAGCTGCGGGCGTCTGAGATCGAAGCCAAGCTGGGCATGAAAGCGTAACAAAAGGAGGAAGTCCTGTTGGGATTATTCAGTAAAATCAAAGAAGGCTTAAAAAAGACAAGGGACAGCGTAGTGGGGCAGATTGACTCTATGCTGAAATCCTTTACGAAAATTGACGACGACCTGTTCGAAGAGCTGGAGGAGCTTTTGGTGATGGGAGACGTGGGCATCAATACGGCTCAGCGCATTTGTGAGGAACTGAAAGCCAGAGTAAAGCGCGACGGCGTAAAAGACCCTAACCAGATCATGGGAATGCTTCGTAACGTGGTAAGGGAAATGCTGGAAGGAGATACCAGCCTCCATTTGGCAACCAAGCCTTCCATTATTCTGGTGATCGGGGTCAACGGCGTAGGAAAAACCACCACCATCGGTAAAATTTCCGCCCGTCTGACCCGGGAAGGGAAAAAGGTCGTGATCGCGGCGGCGGATACGTTCCGGGCGGCAGCCATCGACCAGCTGGCGGTCTGGGCGGACCGTTCCGGCGCCGACCTGGTAAAACAAGGCGAAGGCTCCGACCCAGCCGCGGTGGTGTTCGACGCAATCTCGGCGGCGAAATCCCGGAACGCGGATGTGATTATCTGTGATACCGCGGGGCGGCTTCACAACAAAAAGAATCTGATGGACGAGCTGAGCAAAATCGGCAGGATCATCGACCGGGAGCTGCCGGAGGCGGAAAAGGAAATTCTTCTGGTGCTGGATGCGGCCACCGGCCAAAATGCTGTGAACCAGGCTCGGGAATTTAAAAATTCCTGCGGCATTACCGGCATTGTGCTGACCAAGCTGGACGGCACCGCCCGGGGCGGCGTGGTCATCGCCATCAAGGAGGATTTGAATGTTCCGGTAAAGTTTATCGGCGTAGGGGAGCAGATCGACGATCTTCAGCCCTTCGACCCGGAGGATTTCGCCAACGCTCTGTTCGAGCCGGAGCAAGTCTGAAGCAGGAAACCGGAGAAAATAATATTGAGCGGCTTTACGCGCCGCGAACGCTGAAAAAGCAAAATGAAAAATTTTCACCCGGATGAGCGGAACGAAAACGCTGTGCGCTGCTCGGAATCAAACGGAAAAAGAGAAACGCGCAAGCAGAGACGTGGACAAAAATATTTTTTCTTTGCACGCTTCTGTCTGAAAAAGGACTGCTTGCATGAACATAAAATGAATAAAGAGGTGGCTTACCATGCAGTTTGTCATGGCGACCAATAATTTAAAAAAACGGGATGAAATGGAGCGCATTTTAAAGGAGCTTGGGATCGAGGTTCTGACCGCGAAGCAGGCCGGCGCCGATTTAGGAGATGTGGAGGAAACCGGCACTACCTTTGAGGAGAACGCCTATATTAAGGCAAAGGCGGCCTTGGACTTGACCGGTAAGGCCTCGATCGCCGACGATTCCGGCCTGATGGTGGACGCCTTAAACGGAGAGCCAGGGGTGTATTCCGCCCGTTATGGCGGCCCGGGCGCCACCGACGAGGAAAAGGTGCAAAAGCTTTTGAAAAACATGGAGAATGTACCGGAGGAAAAACGAACCGCCAGGTTTGTCTCCGCCATTTGCTGCTTATTCCCAAATGGAAAAGAGCTAATGGTGCGGGGAGAGTGCCCGGGAAAAATCGCGTACGCGCCGGCTGGAGAGGGCGGGTTCGGCTATGACCCGGTGTTTGTGGTAGAGGGCGGAAAAACCTTCGCCGAGCTGACGGCGGAGGAAAAGGACGCTGTGAGCCATCGCGGCGGCGCCCTAAGAAAATTAAAAGCGGCGCTGAGAGAAACGCTGGAAGGAGCTAAGGAATGTTAACAAGCAAGCAAAGGGCCTATCTCAGAGGATTGGGAAACCCGCTGGATACTATTTTAATGGTGGGAAAGGGCGGCATGAGCCCGGAAATTCTGAAGCAGGCGGATGACGCCATCACCGCACGAGAAATCATCAAGGGTAAGTGCCTGGAGACCTCGCCGTTATCCTCCCGGGAAGCGGCGGAGGAGATCGCCTCGCAAATCGGAGCCGAGGTGGTTCAGGTGATCGGCACAAAGTTTATTTTATACCGAAGAAATGAGAAAAAACCGGTGATTGTACTGCCGAAAAAATAAGGGAGCGTTATGGAACAGCGAATTGGAATTTTAGGGGGAACCTTTAATCCTATCCACAACGCCCATTTAAAAATGGCCTTGGATTTTTCAGAGACGCTTCATTTTGACAAGGTGCTGATCATCCCCACCAGAATCCCTCCCCATAAGCGGGCGGCGGATATGGCCTCAACCGAGGACCGGCTGGAAATGTGCCGGCTGGCGGCGCGGAGCAGTCCGGTATTTCAGGTGTCCGACCTGGAGATCAGGCGGCCCGGCCCCAGCTATACCTCGGACACTTTGGAATTTTTAAGCGGGGAAAATCCAGAAGCCAGATTCTACTTTTTAACGGGAGCGGATATGTTCCTCACCATTCAGGATTGGCGGCGGCCGGAAAAAATCTTTGAGCTTGCCACGATCTGCGCGGCCCCCAGAGAAAAATCTGATATTTTTATTTTACAAAACCACGCGAATCGGTTAAAATTACAATATGGAAGTTTGTTCCAATATGAAATTTTGGATATCCCCTTAATGCCGGTTTCCTCTACGGAAATCCGCAGACGGACCCGCTCTGGGGAGCCGATCGATCCTTTTGTGCCCAAGCAGGTGGCGGACTATATCCGGGAACGCCGCCTGTATCAATAAAAATGGGGGAGGTTTTTCCATGTCCATATCAGCGATGACGGTCGAGGACTGCAAAAAAATCATTCGGAAACGCCTGGGAGACTACCGTTACCAGCATTCGGTAAACGTATCGAAATGTGCTGCGGATTTGGCGGAAAAATATGGCGCCGATCCGCATAAGGCAAAAATCGCCGGCATACTTCACGACGCTACTAAGGAGACCCCATATCCGGAGCAGTTGCAAATGATGGAGCGTTATGGTATCCTATTAAGCGATATTGAAAAACAAGCGCCAAAGCTTTGGCACGCCGTTTCCGGCGCCTGCTTTATGGAGTATGAGCTGGGGATCGAGGACGAGGATATTTTGAACGCGGTGCGGTACCATACCACCGCCCGCAAAGGAATGACCACCCTGGAAAAAGTGATTTACATCGCTGATTTTATTTCTGCGGAACGGGATTATCCCGGTGTGGACGAGCTGAGAAGGGCGTCCCGGGAAAGCTTAGAAAGGGTGATGCTGGAGGGCCTTTCCTTCAGCATGTGCGATCTGTCCAAGCGGAAAATGCTGATCCATCCCAACACCTTTGAAGCATATAATGAAATTTTACTCGCTATGAAAAAGGAGTGATCCGTTTTTATGACATCCTTGGAGCTTGCGAAAGAAGCGGCCAAAATTTTAGACAGCAAAAAGGGAATCGATATTCAAGCCATCGGCGTCAGGGAGGTTACCACCCTGGCCGACTACTTTGTCATAGCTGCCGGCGGCAGCGGCACCCAAGTAAAGGCCCTAGCGGATGAGGTGGAATTTCAGCTCAAGCAGCTGGGAATTTCCCCTAACCATATTGAGGGGCACCGCTCCAATACCTGGATTCTTTTGGATTACGGCAATGTAGTGGTTCATGTGTTTTTGAAAGAGACTCGCGACTTTTATGACCTGGAGCGGTTGTGGCAGGACGGCGAGCAGATAGATTTATCTAGTGTGCTGGAATAAACAGGAGGGGTTCAATTTTGAAGTACGATCATACCGGCATGGAAGCAAAATGGCAGAAGCAATGGGAAGAAAAGGGCGTATTCCACGCGAGCAATGACTCCGATAAGCCCAAGTACTACACCCTGATCGAGTTTCCCTATCCCAGCGGCCAGGGACTGCACGTTGGCCATCCCAGATCCTATACGGCTCTGGATATCGTGGCGAGAAAACGCCGCTTGATGGGCTATAATGTGCTGTATCCTATCGGTTGGGATGCCTTTGGCCTGCCTACCGAAAATTTTGCCATTAAAAACCACGTCCATCCGGAGGTGGTGACAAAGAAAAATATCGCCCGCTTTAAGCAGCAGCTGCAGTCACTCGGCATTTCCTTTGACTGGAGCCGTGAGATCAACACCACGGATCCCAGCTATTATAAATGGACACAGTGGATCTTTTTGCAGCTGTTTAAGCACGGCTTGGCGTATAAAAAAGAGGCTTCCGTAAACTGGTGCACCTCCTGCAAATGCGTGCTGGCCAACGAAGAGGTGGTCAACGGCGTTTGCGAGCGCTGCGGTAGCGAAGTGGTGCGAAAGGTGAAATCCCAGTGGATGCTGAAGATCACCGAGTATGCTCAGCGCCTGATCGATGATTTGGATTTGGTGGATTATCCGGACCGTGTCAAGGCGCAGCAGAAAAACTGGATCGGCCGTTCTACCGGTGCAGAGGTGGATTTTGACACCACCCTGGGCGATAAGCTAACCGTGTACACCACCCGGCCGGATACCCTGTTCGGCGCGACTTATATGGTGATTTCCCCGGAGCATCCCATGATTGAAAAATGGGCTGGTCAAATTCAGAATATGGACGAGGTACGGGCTTACCAGGAGGCGGCCGCGAAGAAGTCCGATTTTGAGCGGACTGAAGTAGCTAAGGACAAAACCGGTGTAAAGCTGCTTGGCGTACAGGCCATCAATCCGGTCAATGACCGGGAAATCCCGATCTTTATTTCCGATTACGTTTTGGTGTCCTATGGCACCGGCGCAATTATGGCGGTGCCTGCCCACGATACCAGAGACTGGGAATTCGCTAAGAAATTCGGCCTTCCCATTATCGAAGTCGTAAAGGGCGGTAATGTACAGGAAGAAGCCTTTACAGACTGTGCGACAGGAATTATGGTAAACTCCGGGCTGTTGGATGGCCTCTCTGTAGAGGAGGCCAAGGTGAAGATCACCAAGTGGCTTACGGAAAATCACAGAGGCCGCGCTAAGGTGAACTTTAAGCTGAGAGACTGGGTATTCTCCCGTCAGAGATACTGGGGAGAGCCTATCCCGATTGTGTATTGCGAGAAATGCGGCTATGTTCCTCTGCCGGAGAGCGAGCTGCCTCTGACCCTGCCGGAAGTAGATTCTTATGAGCCGACGGAAAATGGGGAATCTCCCTTAGCCAATATGACCGATTGGGTGAATACCACCTGTCCTCACTGCGGCGGCCCCGCCAAGCGGGAAACCGATACCATGCCTCAGTGGGCCGGCTCGTCCTGGTATTTTCTGCGGTATACCGATCCCCGCAACGATCAAGCCCTGGCGTCTCAACAGGCGCTGGAGTACTGGACGCCGGTGGACTGGTATAACGGCGGAATGGAGCATACCACACTGCACCTGCTTTACAGCCGCTTCTGGCATAAGTTCCTTTACGATATCAAGGTTGTTCCCACGCCGGAGCCCTATGCCAAGCGCACCAGCCATGGCATGATCCTGGGAGAAAACGGCGAGAAAATGAGCAAATCCAGAGGAAATGTGGTAAACCCGGATGACATCGTCAAGGAATACGGGGCCGATACCATGCGCTTGTTTGAAATGTTCATCGGCGACTTTGAGAAGGCCGCGCCCTGGAGCGCCGCTGGAATCCGCGGCTGCCGCCGCTTTGTGGAGCGCTATTGGAACTTGCAGGATATCCTGGTAAAGGATGGCGGAATCCGTGCCTCGCTGGAGACTCCTTTCCATAAAACCATCAAAAAGGTGGGAGAGGATATTGAAAACCTGAAGTTCAATACCGCGATCGCCGCCTTAATGTCCCTGATTAATGATATTTATGACAGCGGCTCTATCACGCCGGAGGAGCTTAAGGTGTTTACGATTCTGCTGAACCCATTTGCCCCTCATGTCACGGAAGAGGTGTGGAGCCTTAATAAGCTGGGAGAGGAAATGGTATGCCAGCAGCAGTGGCCAGCCTATGACGAGAATAAATGCAAGGATGAGACCATAGAAATTGTCGTGCAGGTAAACGGCAAGGTTCGCGGCAAGCTTTCCATGCCCGCCGATGTGGCCAAGGATGCGGCCGTTGCCGCGGCGAAGGCAGATGAGAAAATCTGCGCCGCAATCGGCGGAAAGACTATTCTCAAGGAGATTTACGTGCCTGGAAAGCTGGTCAACCTTGTGGTAAAATGAGCCGGTTCTGTGGAAATTAGAGAGTTTTTTCAGGGCGTTGTGTAACAAGTGGAGATTGTAAATATTTACCAAATTAGGGTTTTATTTCCTAGAGAATAAAACAAATTTGTGAACTTTCACACATTGCCCTTGACACCTAAGATCCGCTACTGTATAATATTTTAGTATCGTGAGACACAAATACCCCTGTCGTTCGACGGAGGGGAGGGAAATAGATGGCTGAAATTAGAATTAAGGATAACGAGTCTTTGGACAGTGCTTTGAGAAGATTTAAGAAGCAGTGCGCCAGAGCCGGCGTTATTGCCGAGGTGCGTAAGAGAGAAGCTTATGAAAAGCCCTCCGTACGTCGCAAAAAGAAGTCTGAAGCAGCTCGTAAGCGCAAGTTTAAATAAGCTGCGACAGGCTTATGACAGCGGCTGCTCCAATTGAATTCAAGCGTTTTGAAAAAGCGGGCAGGATTGCCCGCTTTTTTAATGCCGCCGAAAAGGCCGGATACATCCACCAGCTGAGCTGGTGGTCAAAAATGGCCCCCAAAGGGGCTGCCGCAAGAGATAGGCCCAGAGGGCCTGGGCAAGCTATGGGTTCATCCCGTGGTTTTGATTGGAGGTTTTTATGTCTTTTTTTCTGCCTACGGTAGCTTTGAAACGGGTGACGGATATCTCTGAAGAACTGCTGAATTCCTTGGGAATCCGGGCTGTGTTTTTAGATGTAGACAATACCCTATCGACTCATGGCTCTCAGTCTCCGTTTGAGGGCTCGGTGGCTTGGGCCCAAAATCTGGTGGAACAGGGCTTCCAGCTTTTTATTATTTCGAATAATTTTAAAGAGCGGGTAGAACCTTTTGCCGCCCAGTTTCAGCTGCCCTTTGTCCATTTCGCGGCAAAGCCGCTGCCGTGGGGATATTTAAAAGCAAAAAAAGGCTTGCGGAATCAAGTGAAAAACAGCCAGTGCCTGGTGGTAGGAGACCAAATATTTACAGATATCATCGGGGCTAATCTATGCGGCATGAAATCAGTGCTGCTGGAGCCGATTCAGCTGGAGAATACCGCCAGCTTTCGGCTGAGACGGAAGTGGGAACGGCGATTTCGCAAAAAAGCGAAAATGGGCCGGAGTTAAAAAAAGCCAGGAGGTAGTGAGGAAAGTTGAAAAAGATATTGGTACTGCTGGGGCCGAACTTAAATATGATCGGCGTGCGGGAAAAAGGAATTTACGGCACGGAAACAGCGGAGAGCATTGACGCCCAGATTCGGGACTACGCAGACAAGGCGGGCTGCGCCTGCGAAATCTTCCAGTCCAATTGGGAGGGGGCTTTAGTGGATAAAATCCACGAGGCGAAGGATGTGTTCGATGGGGCGGTCATCAATGCGGGAGCGCTGACCCATTACAGTTATGCCCTGAGGGATGCGATTTCCTGCCTGCGGATTCCCTTTGTAGAGGTTCATATGAGCAATATTTATGCCCGGGAGGAATTCCGGCACCATTCCGTGATTTCGCCGGTATGCGCCGGACAGATCGCGGGCTTCGGAAAAAACAGCTATTTTTTGGCTATCGACGCTTTAAAGCGCTTACTTTGAAATGAAAGAATACAGATGGATAAAAGTGTTTTGTAAAATCGTTGAAAAGCATCGATAAAAGCCAGAAAGGAGGCGGCGGTTATGGCGGAAAGAACAGAGCGGCTAATGTCGCTTTTGCCGGAGGCGGTGGGAGAGCAGGCCGTAGACGGCGCGTTGATCACATCTCCGGCAAACCGTTTGTATCTCACCGGGATGGAAACCTCGGTGGGCTACGTGCTGGTCACCCGGCGGGAAGCCTATTTTATTGTGGACTTCCGTTATTATGAGGCTGCCTGCAAGCAGGTTTCCCATTGCAAGGTGGTGGAGTTTTCCAAAATCGGGGAGACGCTGAAGGAGCTTGCCCGTCAGGAAGGGCTCAAGGGCATTTTATTAGAGTATGAGGGGATTTCCTTGTCCTCTGCCCAGCAGATGGAAACGATTTTCCATGCGGCTGGGGCTAGGGTGGTTAAGGATCGAACCTTAGACCGGCTTCTGCACCAAATGCGCCGGATCAAGGAGCCGGGAGAGCTTCGGGAGATGAACACAGCCCAAGAAATTACCGACGCCGCTTTTTCCCACATCCTTGCTAAAATCAAGGAAGGAATCACGGAACGGGAGCTGGCGCTGGAAATCGAATTTTTTATGAGGAGAAACGGCGCGGAAAGCGTTTCCTTTGATTTGATCGTGGTTTCCGGAAAGAACGGCTCCTTGCCTCACGGCGTGCCTGAGGAAAAGCCCGTTGAAAAAGGCGATTTTATCACAATGGATATTGGTGCCGTCTATCACCATTATTGCAGCGACATGACGAGAACAGTGGCTCTCGGCCAGGTGACGGATGAACAAAAACAGGTATATGAGACGGTCCTAAAGGCTCAGCTGGCCGCCTTGGCCGCGATTGGCCCTGGAAAGTCCTGTAAGGAGGTGGACGCCGCGGCCAGAGATTTAATCACGCAAGCGGGCTATGGGCGCTGCTTCGGCCACGCAACCGGCCATTCCGTAGGTCTGGAAATCCACGAGGAGCCCAGATGCGGTCCGTCCAGCCCGGATATCCTGGAGCCGGGCGTAGTGATGACTGTTGAGCCCGGAATTTATCTGCCGGACCGGTTTGGCGTAAGGATCGAGGATATGGTGGTAATTACAGAAAACGGGTATCAGAATTTTACGAAATCATCAAAAGAGTTGATTCTTTTATAATTTGTGAGAAAAAACTTGAAAAATACGGTGATTTAGGATAAACTCTATATTAGATAATTTTGTATTGGAGGATCATATATGGTATCAGCAGGTGATTTCAGAAACGGCATTACCTTTGAAATGGATGGGAATGTATATTCGATTATAGAATTCCAGCATGTTAAACCCGGAAAGGGAGCGGCTTTTGTCCGCACCAAAATCAGAAACGTGATTACCGGCAGCGTGGTGGAAAAGACCTTCAATCCCAACGACAAATATCCCACCGCCTTTATCGACAGAAAGGATATGCAGTATCTGTACAACGACGGAGATCTGTATTATTTCATGGATTTGGAGTCTTATGAGCAGCTGCCAATCAACAAAAGCGTGCTGGGCGACAACTTTAAATTTGTGAAAGAAAATATGGAGTGCAAGGTGCTTTCTTATAAGGGCAGCGTGTTCGGCGTGGAGCCCCCGTTCTTTGTGGAGCTTCAGGTGACCAAGACGGATCCCGGCTTTAAGGGGGATACCGCTACCAACGCCACTAAGCCTGCCACTTTGGAAACCGGCGCGGAGATCAAGGTTCCGTTGTTTATCGACGAAGGGGAAATGATCCGCGTAGATACCCGTACCGGCGAATATATGGAGCGCGCTTAACCAATACTATTCATTGGCGGTTTCCTGTTTTTGGAAGTGGATTGTGAAGGAAGCGGAAAGAAAGGAAGCCCAATCAATTCAGAAACGAACAAAACGAATTTAAGGAGGTACAGGTATGACTTTAACAGAAAAAACCGCGTACATCAAAGGTCTTGTAGAAGGGTTGGAGCTGAACGCTGACGAAAAAGAGGTCAAGGTTATCAATGCGATCATCGGCCTGTTAGACGATATGGCCCTGACGGTTTCCGACTTAGAGGAAAGCATGAACGATATGGGCAACCAGCTGGATGAGGTAGACGAGGACTTGTATTATCTGGAGCAGGACTTCTACGATGAGGATGAAGATGACGGCGAGGATGAGGAATATTATGAGGTCACCTGTCCCACCTGTAATGAAACTATCTGCGTTTCCGAGGATGTTTTGCTGAAGGGCGGTATTCAGTGCCCTAACTGCGGCGAATCCTTGGAGTTCGACTTCGACGATTTAGAGTGCGACTGCGGTTGCTGCTCTGATGCTGACGATGAGGACTATTGCGGCTGTGGCTGCGGCGAGCAGGTAGAAGAACCTATTAAATAAAAACAGCTGTCTTCATTTTCACAGCTTGCCCTTTGTTACCGGCAGCTAATCAGAAAGCGGCTGCTTTGTAAAATCTTGAGGCGGAGATGCAAAGGGCGGCGGATACGAAGCTGTTACCCCTGAGCAGATAGAG
>OGWT01001673.1_pt1 | contig 16458 bp, 10 predicted proteins | sample 1576101 | NCBI WGS metagenome assembly OGWT01 (sample SAMEA3541481, study PRJEB24748) | human gut metagenome | biome: human gut; feature: human-associated habitat; material: faeces | place: China | collected 2012 | reverse complement strand
AGGGCGAGCTGAAGGGTGCCAGGTTGAAAAACGCCGCGGCGGAGGTCGGGTCGAATATCGTCGAGGGGATCGGAGCGATGATCGGCACTTCGCGTGTCAAGCGACAGCAGCAGGAGATCGACCGCCTCAACGCAGAGAACACCGCCCTGCACGAACAGATCGGGACGCTGAACCGCGCCAACCGCGAGGAGAAGGCCCGACACGAGCAGGCCGAACAGCAGCTGCAGGCAAAGCTCGACCGTATCGAACACTGGCTGCCCGACACGCAGACGCTCATCAGCTGGGGCGAATACTGCCGCGACATGGGGATCTCGGAATCGGGCGCCCGCGAGATTATCGCCATGAAGCCCATCTACGTCTCCGGTGAACTCCATGCCCGGGAGTATTCGCGCCGCTTCGACGTCTCGAATACCGAGATCCGCCTGCAACAAGACCCGAACGGTCCCGGAAGCTTCCAGCTGCTCATCGATCGCCAACCCGCACACGCCTGGTTCCGCCAACGGTATGTGGAGCTCATGACCCGCCTGGGCTACCCCGTCCGACCCGAACGCCCCGTCATCCGACGACATACCATCAAACGGTAATAATCTCAATGGGAAAGATTCTACTTTTTCATTGAGATTGCCATGTGAGATTTCGCAATTTATCACTACATTTGCATTATACGCCAATTTAATGCAAATATGGGAAAAGACATCAATAGGCTTAAAGTCGTGCTTGTAGAACAAAAAAAGACAGGCAAATGGCTTGCAGAGCAGCTCGGCAAGGATCCGTCAACCGTATCAAAATGGTGTTCCAATAAAATGCAGCCTTCATTAGAGATTCTTATACAAATTGCAGGCTTATTAGATATTGATGTTCGAGAACTAATTGTAAATACAAAATAGCATGGGAACCAACTTTTTCACAAATGAAAAAGAAAACACCTTACTCGAAAAAATAGAAGGCGTTTTCAAATATCGCAAAGTGCATTTTTTCGATGCACTTGTTGGTTATTTCCGTGCATCAGGATATTTTCGGATTAGAAAATTCATCCAACAGACACCCAAAATTCGCATTTTAGTAGGCATCAATGTAGACAAGCTTACCTATCAAGCCAATAGGCAAGGTTTATTATTTAATCCATCAGAAGAAAAAACCCAGGAAGAATTCTTTGATGAAATAAAACGGAACATACAAGAAGCAAAATACGACAAAGAAGTCGAAGATGGAATGTACCAGTTCATTGAGGATATCATGACTGGTCGGATCACAATGCGCATCCATCCCAAACAGAATATACATGCCAAAATATATATATTCAGAGAGGAAGTATACCATCCTCACGGCTATGGTTCTGTAATTACAGGTTCCAGTAATTTGACAGAAGCTGGACTGGAGAAGAACTTTGAGTTCAATGTTGAGCTTCGATATGACGATGACATACAATTCGCCACTGAAACATTTGAAAAACTGTGGGCAGAATCTGTGGAGATTGACATTTCACATATTGAAAAAATCAAGAGGGAATCCTATCTAAATCCAGATTTCACTCCATATGAAGTTTATCTCAAATTCTTGCTGGAATATTTCGGCAAAAGCATAGACTTTGATCCAAATTCAGTTTCCGATCTACCTAACGGGTACAAAAAACTATCTTACCAGATCGATGCTGTAAATGATGGATACGCCAAAATGATGAAACATAATGGTTTCTTCCTTTCCGACGTCGTCGGATTAGGGAAAACCGTCGTTTCTGCTTTAATTGCAAAAAAGTTTTTCTTTTCAAATGGATTTCCGGCTTATCGCTCGCACACATTAATCATTGTTCCCCCGGCAATGCAGGCCAGTTGGGAAGCAACCTTATCTGAATTTAAATTAGATAATTTCAAGGTTATTACCAACGGCAGTTTACACAAAATCCAGAATCCGGAATTATATGATTTGATAATTGTTGATGAGGCCCATAAATTCAGAAGTGATACAGCCTCAATGTATACCGAGCTTCAAAAACTTTGTAAAACGCAAGCCAAGCATTACGACGGAAGTCTTCACGATAAGAAAGTCATTTTAGTATCTGCCACTCCGTTGAATAACAAGCCGGAGGACATAGCAAATCTTGTATATCTTTTCCAAGACTCCAAGGATAGTACTTTGGAAGAAGGAAATTTACAAAAGTTCTTCAGAGAGCAGATTGATCGGTATAACAAATTAAAAAAGCAAAAGAATATTTCGCTTATTGCTGAAGAGATAAAAGCCATTTACGAACGGATTAGGGTAAAAGTTGTCGAGCCGCTAACCGTAAGACGAACTCGCACGGACTTAATGGAAAACGATGCCTACAAACAAGACTTATTAAAGCAGGGCATTCAGTTCCCGGAAGTTAAAGCTCCTTGCAAGATATACTATCAGCTCGATGACAGGTTAGATGATTTATACGACAAAACAATCATGTATTTAAGTGACCAGAATAACGGTCTTCAATATTATCGTTATCAAGCCATAAAATACCTAAAACCAGACAAGAAAAACAAATACAAAAAGGCCGACATGATATCTGTTCAATTGGCGAAGATTATGAAAACTCTCCTCGTCAAGCGAATAGATAGCAGTTTTTATGCCTTCAAGCAATCACTTAAGCGTTATTACAACGCCAATCAAATAATGCTCAACATGTTCGAAAAAGGGACAATCTACATTGCCCCCAATCTGAAAGTCAATGAACTATTGAGCGAAGATAAAGAGGAGGATCTCATCAAATTAATTGAAGAAGCCAGAGATACAGATCCAACTATTGAAATATGCACTCCTAATGATTTTGTAGAAGGATTCAAAGATGGAATTGAGGCCGATAACAAAATTCTAAAGGAGCTTGTTAAACTTTGGGATGAAGTAGATTCAGACCCCAAGTTAGACATCTTTATTGACTATCTGAAGACTCGACTATTTGATAAAGAGATTAACCAGGAAGGGAAACTGGTCATATTCTCCGAAAGCAAGGAAACGACAAAATATCTGTCAGACTCACTCCGCGAGAATGGGTTTGACCACATATTAACCGTTCAGAGCGACAATCGGGACACACAAATGCCCATTTTATTAGCTAATTTTGATGCTAACTATAAAGGAGAAAAGAAAAACGACTTCAATATTGTCATCTCCACCGAGGTTCTTGCCGAAGGAGTGAATCTTCATAGGGCCAATGTTATTGTCAATTATGACACCCCGTGGAACTCGACAAGGCTCATGCAGCGTATCGGTCGTGTCAACCGTATCGGTAGTTCAGCAAAGGCGATCTACATTTTCAACTTTTTCCCAACCTCCAAAGTCAATAATGACATCGAGTTGGAGAAAAAAGCCAAAATGAAACTCTTCGCTTTCCATGCCGCTTTGGGAGAAGACAGCCAAATCTATTCAACCGACGAAACTCCCGAAAGTTTCGGATTATTCGATAAAAATATAGATGAGGAACGCGATGAGAAACTTCGCTATTTAATGTGGCTAAGGCAACTTAAAGCAGAGAACCCAGATTTGATTAAACGCATCAACAAACTTCCATTAAGGGCTCGCGTAGGACGCAAAAGCAAATTGCTTCCCGGAAGTACCATCGTGTTTATTCGAAACAAAAGACGAGATGCCTTTACATTCATCCGGGCTAACGGAGATGTTGAAGACCTGACATTTCTGGAAGCAGCCAAAGAATTTGAAGCCCGAATCGATGAGAAATCTATTACATTGCATGCAAAACACCACGAGCAAGTAGCAAAGGCCATTGAAATATTCGCTTCAATGGAAAAAGAATCTCAAGTTGCCAAACGCAAAGTCAATCCGTCTCAAGGCCCGAATGAAAAAAAGGCTTTGATCTATCTCGATGGCTTTACAAACATTCCTGATATTTCAGATCAAGAACTTGACTTAATAGAAAAAGCCAAGATCGCCATTACAACAGGGAAGTTCCAGCAGTTACAACGGGATATTAACAAACTAAGAACCGCCACAAAAAAGACTCCGGTCAAACCGGTCGTTTTATTAGAGCTGTTAATAAAAATCATTTCAGCATACCCCTTGGAGCACATTCAGGATAATACTGGAGACAAATACACCCAACAGGGAAAGATTACAGATGAGTTTACTCCGGAGATTATTATTTCTGAAAGTTTCAACATTTAAATGAATGACTATGAATCAGACAGATCTGAAACACATACTATCAGCCCGATTTAACCTGGATGCCTGGAAGCCCATCCTCAATCAGATGTTCCCACAGGTGGAATATTTCATAAATGGGGTTGATTCCCACACCTCTTCAGCCAAGGAGATTCACGCCATAAAGAATGGAGGGCAAATCGGCACAGCCCGATTAAGCGATGGCCGGTCGCTGGCCGTCTTTCAGTTTGAAGTTGCAGATAGCGTACATATTGGACGCAACCGCAAAAGTTTGCGTGAAATCGCCGCCCAATATGTAGATCAAAGCCTTATCCATGGGGCTCTGGTATTCTATTATTCAAACAATCAAGACGACTATCGTCTCACATATATTGCCAAGCAGTCGTTCTTCAATGAAAATGGAGAATTCATCAAGAAAGAAACAGCCCCGAAAAGATATACATTCCTTTTAGGGTTCAATGAACCTTGCACCACAGCGGCAAGTCGAATTCTTGAATTGATTGACAAAAACAACTCTGGATCTGTAACTCTTGCCGACGTAACGGAGGCCTTTTCCGTAGAGCGTCTGAACAAAGAGTTTTTCTCCGAGTACAAGAAACATTATCAGACATTCCTTGCTACCCTCAGCGACGAAAAACGAAACCGAGATTATGTCAAAAAGTTACTTGGTCGTTTGGTATTCCTTCAATTCCTGCAGAAAAAGGGATGGATGGGGGTACCTGCCACCTGTTCGACCTGGGAGGGCGGTAACCGCAATTACCTGCAGGATCTCATAAAAAGATACAAGGGAAATTCGCGTCTGTTAAGTGATATTCTGGAGCCGCTGTTTTTTAAAACCCTCAATACAGAACGCCCTAATGATCTCGCCCCTTCAATATTGGGAGAGAACATTCGCATCCCCTATCTGAACGGCGGACTTTTTGAACCGGACGCTATCGATCAGCTTCAAATTGACTTCAGCTACGATCTGTTTGCAAATCTGGTAGAATTCTTTGGCCAATATAATTTTACAATTGACGAGAATGACCCCGAGGACAGCGAAATCGGCATTGACCCCGAGATGCTCGGCCATATCTTCGAGAACCTTCTGGAAGACAACAAGGACAAGGGAGCATTCTATACACCCAAGGAGATTGTACAATACATGTGTCGACAAAGTATTATCCAATATCTGAAGACACATGAACCCCGCGAAGAGTATGCCGAGGCCATCACGCTGCTGATTAATTCGGGGGTTGTGGATCCCGTATTGCAGAATAAAGAGGTTGCTCGCCGCATTACCAGTTTGCTGGAAAACGTCAAGGTCTGTGATCCGGCCATTGGTTCCGGTGCATTTCCGATGGGAATCATGAGCGTCTTGTTCCATGCCCGCCATGCACTCCAGGCTTTTGCCGACAGCAAAGGTGACTGGAATGCAGCAGAAGTCAAACGCGATATCATTCAGAACAATATTTACGGCGTCGACATTGAGCAAGGAGCCGTGGATATCGCACGTCTGCGCTTTTGGCTCTCTCTCGTTGTCGATGAGAAGACCCCTCAACCTCTGCCCAACCTGGATTACAAAATCATGTGCGGCAACTCACAAATCTATCGCTATCGCATTGATGTTCCTATCGAGACCGTTTTTGAAGAATACAATCTTGCCGGTCGGGAAAAAGCGCAAAAGGATAAAACGGAATGGACCAATTTAACACTTGAAAGCTATCGGGCTCTTGTATCTTCGTATACCGAAGAGCATGAAGACAAGAAAACTCTCCGGGATAAAATTCTTGAAATAAAGAATTATTTTAAAACGACGTTAGCTAAAGGCGACATTCATAAGCGCAAGGCTATTGAGGCAAAAATTGTCGAATATGAATCGATTCTCTTATTCGGTCCTCGAAAGGCAAATGAGGATCCCCAAGGTTACGCCCTCGCAAAAAGGCAATTGCAACAGGCCAAATCAAAAGAAAACGAGATCCTTAATAATGCAAAATATAAGGATTCCGTCGAATGGCGATTTGAATACCCTCAATTGCTCGATGACAAAGGCAATTTTATCGGCTTCGACATCATCATTGCCAATCCTCCATATATTAAAGAAGGACGTATGTCCAAGGTGTATTTTGAACCTTATAAGGATTCTCCATATTATCAGGGGAAGATGGACATATGGTATCTTTTCGCATGCAACAGCCTGGATTTACTAAATCCCAATGGGATCTTATGCTTTATTGCAACCAATAACTGGGTTACGAGTTTTGGAGCCCGCAAATTAAGAAATAAGGTCATTAAAGAGACCCGTATTTGCAATCTTGTCGATTTTGGAGCAGTCATGATGTTTGAAAGCGCAAGCATCCAAACAATGATTATGATATTTCAAAAGGACCGCGTAACAAACGATTATACCTTTGATTATCGTAAAATGACAGCAAATAAAGCGACGGAAAAAGACGCCATAGCTGTCCTGACCAAGAATGCGACAAACGCAGAATACTATACCCCCATCGTAAGAAGGGAAACTCTTGTTGATAAACCCTTCTCATTCAGCAGGAACGGCAACATATTGGAGCAGATTGCAAATGTAGATAACTGCATATATCTGAACAATAAAGAACTTGCCCAAGGGATAGTTTTTCCTCAGGATACTTTAAATAAACGGAATCAAGAAAAATTAGGAAAAGATTTTATTGTTGGAACAGGCATTTATTGTTTAACTACCGATGAATTAACTGCACTAAATCTTAGTTCGAACGAAGAAAAACTAATTAAGCCCTATTATACTACAGACCAGATCAAACAATATTATGTTGATCCCCAAAATACTAAATGGATAATATATACAGATTCTAGTTACAAAAAAGAAAATAGCTTAAATGATTTCCCGCATATTAAGGCTCATTTAGATAAATATAAATCAATATTTACATCTGACAACAAACCCTATGGACTGCACAGGGCGAGAGAGGAGCGTTTCTTCATAGGAGAGAAAGTGATAGCCGTAAGAAAATGCCCCCTCAAACCGATTTTTGCCTATTCCGATGGAACAGAATATGTTTCAGCCACATTCTATATCATAAAAACAGATCGAGTGAACCTGAAGTATCTTACAGGATTACTCAATTCTCAGCTGATTAAATACTGGTTGAAAAACAAAGGGAAAATGCAGGGTTCAAATTATCAATTGGACAAAGAACCTCTACAGCGGATTCCCATAGCTGTTCCTTCTGCCGAGACACAAAACTTGATCGCCATATTAGTCGACCACATACGATTATTACTTGGCACTAACGAGAGAGCATATGACCATACGCCCAATTCATTTATAGCCAAACAATTTGAATCGCTTATCAATGGTTGTGTATATGAAATATACTTTAAATCACACATGCAAGAGTTGGGGATTTCCATTATCGAGCATTTAACTGATTACATCGAAACATTGAAAGAATCACGAAATAATATCCAAAAAGTTTGGACTACTTATAAGCAACTTGACAACACTGGCATTCTGCATATATTAAATTCATTGGAATCGTTAAGTCCCAATTTACTTAATCCTATCATCCGAGAATAAGTATGACTGCTATTACCCGATTAGAAATAAATGGCTTCAAAGCCTTTCCCAAAGAATTTGTTCTTGATTTATGCCCGGATGAGCCCAAGAACCTGCTATTATACGGAGAAAATGGGAGCGGCAAATCGTCCATATACTATGCATTACATGTATTGTTGCAAAGTTCGTTCAAAGAAGATCATGGCGCAAAATATTTTAAGGCCGACGATGAGACAAATAACGAATATCTGGTAAACCTTAATCGTGTACAAGATGTTAAGGATAATACATTCTCCCCATATATTAAAATCACTCTTAACAATGGTGAGACATGGCGATTAGATAGAGATGGTCTGACATCAGAACATGGAACAAAAATCGAAAATTTTACCTCATTGAACAATGAGGCAATATTCATCAATCATTCTTACATATCCCGCTGTCGGACTGCTCGAAACTCGGAGGATATCAATCTTTGGGATGTCTTCAATAAAGATATTTTATCATTTTATCGTCCTGGAGGTGACTCTAATTTTTTGTCAGTTATCTATGATGAAATCGTAGAGGAGGCTAGTGGAATGCCAAACGTAAAAAACAAGGCTTTTTTACAAAAAATAGATAACTTTAATGATGCATTAAAGAACCTTATTGACAAGGCGAATACCAAAATATCGGATATATACAATCAAAATTTTCGATTTCAGGATGATAAAGAGTTAAGTATAGACTTGGTCTATCTGGGAGATGTTGATGCAAATAATATACACCATGAATCTTATTACTTATTTTATGGGAAAAAGAGGCACGGAAAAACAATACCCAAATCTCTGTATAAGCCTAAAATCGGATTATCAATCAAAGAAGGAGGACAGGTCATTCTTAAGCCACAGACCTATTTTAACGAAGCAAAATTCACGGCTATAGCCCTTGCCATTCGATTTGCCTGCATACAAGCTCCATCAGGTTTTATCGTGTTAGACGATATGCTCATTAGCCTTGATATGAGCAATCGAGCAAAAGTTGTTAAGTTCTTAATAAGTATTTCTGATAAATACAAAATCTATCTGTTTACACACGATAGAATGTTTTTTGAATATGTTAAACATAAAACCAAAAACTATAAAGATCAATGGTTATATAAGGAAATATATATGGACGACAATAAATGTCCATACCTTAGACATAGCGATGATTATCTCGAGCAAGCTGCGCATTTTATAAAACAGCATGAATATGAAATAGCAGGGAATTGCCTCCGAAAAGCCGCAGAATTATTGTGTAAAGATTTTCTACCCAAAAAATGGCAATTCTCAACCGATTACAGTCAACTGGATTTGAATGGACTTCTTCAGAATTGTAAAAGGTTCGCGGCTGAAAGCGGTATAGAAGATATTAGCACGTTTGAAGAGCTCGATGACTTTCGTAAATTCATTTTAAATCCGTCCAGTCATGACAATTATGATGTAGCCAAATATCGATATGAGGTGGAAGACTGTTTACACACACTACAATCATTTCAAGCTATCACGGTAAACCCTTTTTTAGAGTATGGGACCAAACTTTTTTTTGAATTAAAAACACCCCCACCCAGTATTGACAATTATAAGTTCGAACTTATATTATGCGACACCTTCAAAATAATAAAACAGCCCGATAAGGAACCTATTATATCAAAAGGCATGATTAATTATAGAGTTATTCATAATGGAATACTTGGACAAATACAATCTGACAATACTACCTTAAAACATTTCTTTGATAAAAATTATGATAAATCAGATAAAAGTATGGATTCCAATTATCTAAACAGCATCATAGAAGTTAAAACAGGAAAACGACTCCATGATTTCATATAGTCAAGAAAGACCTACAACACTTGCTGTATGACAAATGTATGACAAAACAAAACGAAAACCGCGTTGCAGATAGCTGCAACGCGGTTTCTGTGAGGTCTGAAGCGGATTCGAACCGCTGTACAAGGTTTTGCAGACCTTTGCCTAGCCACTCGGCCATCAGACCCTGATTCCCTGGATCGGGTTTGCAAATATACGAAGATTTCTCTTTTCTGCAAAACTTCCGGGCAACTTTGCATTTTTATCGGCAAAAACCTATCTTTACAACCGCTAACCGAAGCCCCGAAGCGGGTCCGGAACCTACGGTTTCGCCCAAAAGAGGCGGAGCCGAACTCATTCGGGGATTGCCGGATACGGAAAATGAAGCGCGAAATTCCAGACATAGCCCTTACCCTCACGCCGGGAATAGGCCCGAAAGGGGCGGTCCATCTGCTCGACGTATTCGGTTCGGCAGAGGCGGTTTTCTCCGCTTCGGCCGACGAACTCATCGAAAAAGCCCGACTCCGACCGGAACTCGCGCGGGCGATCCTCCAAAAGAAAGCGTTCGCAGACGCAGAGCGCGAAGTCAAACATTGCCGCAAACACGGGATCGAGATCATCGCCTCCACCGACGCACAATACCCGGCCCTGCTGCGCGAAACCGCCGACTACCCGCATGTGCTGTATGTTCTGGGTTCCCCGGAAGCGCTCGGCAAGACGACGCTTACGATGGTCGGCACGCGTCGGATGACTCCGTACGGGCAACAGATGGCCGACCGGCTGATCGGCGAACTGGCAGACCGGGTGGCGGATACGGTGATCGTGAGCGGCCTAGCCTTCGGCATCGATACGGCCTGTCACCGTGCGGCGCTCGCTTTCGGCATGCCGACCGTCGGCATCATCGCCTCGGCCCTTCCCGGCATCACGCCCGCACAGCACACGGCCGTCGCCCGGGATATGATCGAACACGGCGGAGCCGTCGTTTCGGAGCTGCACTCCCAAACCAGGCAGAACGGCAACTTTTACCACTCCCGCAACCGTCTGCTGGCAGGCATAAGCGGCGGTACGGTCGTCGTAGAATCGCCCGTCGAAGGCGGGTCGATGGATACGGCACGGCTGGCGGACGGCTACAACCGCACGCTGATGGCCGTCCCTGGACGCGCGACGGACTTCGCCTCGGCCGGAGCCAATCTGCTGATTCGGACCCAGCGTGCCCAAATGGTATGCACGGGCGAAGATATCGTGCGGGAAATGATGTGGGACCAGAACCGCCCCGGCGATCTGATCGACCGGCCGACAGCGGCTCCCGCAGCACTCACGCGCGACGAAGAGGGGCTGCTGGGCTGCTTCCGCACCGACGACCCGATATCCGCAGAAGAGCTTTGCGAACTCTCGGGGCTCGGATTCGGCGAACTTTCGGCCCTGCTGCTGGGACTCGAAATGGCCGGAGCCGTCCGGCAGCTTCCGGGGAACCGATATATGAAACTACGCTAATAAAAAATAAATACAAAATACACTATCCCAATCCTATGAAACAATTCGTCATCTTATTTCTTTTATTTACTATCAGCCCAATCAGTTTCACTTTTGCACAAAACAAAATTTTCTGTGAAATTATTGAACAAATCGTAAGTCAGAAAAAAACTCGAATATACCTCGATTACGGGCAAGAACGCAATAAAAAGAAAGATATCAGACTCGAAAACGAAAATGAAAAAGCTGAAATCTTCTATTCCCGGGTGGAAGCACTTAACATTATGTCCGCATTGGGTTGGAAATTCGAGCAAGCATATGTAAAAGTATCTGGAAGCAGCGGAAACGGATATGGCAGTACATCAAGTACAACTCACTACTTGTTGAGTAAAGATGTAGATTCAATTCAGGAAATAAACAACATTATTGATGAAATAAAAGCAAAAAAATCCGAATTAAATAATATACCCACCGAATCAGAACAACGAGACACCAACTCTATAAACAAAATATTTTAAGACAAAATTTCCGAAACATTGAATTATCTGATCGACACCCACTCGCATATCTACGCCGAAGAGTTCGACGCCGACCGCGACGAGGCGATCCGCCGCGCCCGCGAAGCCGGGGTGGAGCGGCTGCTGCTGCCGGCGATCGACTCCGAGAGCCACGGGCGCCTCTTCGACACCGTGCGCCGCTATCCGGACCACTGCACCCCGATGATGGGGCTGCACCCGACCTCCATCAACGACAATCCCCGTTGGCGGGAAGAGCTGGCGTTGGTCGAACGCTACCTCTGCTCGCCACCCGAAGGCGTCGGACGATTCTGCGCCGTGGGCGAAATCGGACTCGACTACTACTGGGACGACCGCTTCAAGGCCGAACAGCTCGAGGCATTCACGAAACAGTGCCGCCTGGCCGCGACCTATGACCTTCCCGTCGCCATCCATACGCGGGCGGCCTGGAAAGATATGTGCCGCACTGTCGAAACGGAAACGAAGGCCGCCCGCGAAAAAGGGCTGCGCCTGCGGGGTGTTTTCCACGCCTTCGCCGAAGACGCCGACACCTACCGGCAGTTGAAGGAGTGCGGCGACTTCCTGTTCGGCATCGGCGGTGTGGTGACCTTCAAAAAGAGCCGGCTGGCCGATACCGTACGCGAAATGGAGCTCGACGACCTGGTGCTCGAAACCGACTGTCCCTACCTGACGCCGGTTCCCTATCGCGGCCAGCGAAACGAATCCGGATATATTCCTTATATTTGCAACAAAATCGCAGCGCTGAAAGGCACGACACCCGAAGAGGTAGCGGCAGCCACGACCCGCAACGCCCGGCGGATGTTCGGCTTCGACGCGGCGCGACAGACGACAAACGACCATTCAAGCCCTACCGAATCGATATGAAACCTTCGATCCTGATTATCTATACCGGCGGCACGATCGGCATGAAGCCCGACCCGACGACCGGCGCCCTCGTACCGTTCGACTTCAGCGGCATCTTCGAGGAGTTCCCGACCCTCCAAAGCCTGAACATCGGCATCAAGGTATTCACGATGGACCCCGTGATCGACTCATCGAACGTCAGCCCCCGCAACTGGCTCGACCTGGCGGCGATCATCCGCGACAACTACGCCCGCTACGACGGGTTCGTCGTGCTGCACGGCACCGACACGATGTCCTACACCGCTTCGGCCCTGAGCTTCCTGCTCGAAAACCTGGCCAAACCCGTCGTCTTCACCGGCAGCCAGATTCCGATCGGCGTGCTGCGCACCGACGGGCGCGAAAACCTGATGACGGCCATCGAAATCGCTTCGGCCCGCATCGACGGCCGCCCCGCCGTTCCCGAAGTGTCGCTCTATTTCCAGAACTGTCTGTTCCGCGCCAACCGCACGACCAAACGCAGTTCGGAAGACTTGAGCGCCTTCTGGTCGTACAACTATCCGGCCCTGGCCGACGTGGGCGTCAATATCACCTACCACACCGAATACATTCTCCAGCCGGAGCGCTACGACGAACCCCTGCACATCGCCGCCCGCCTGAGCGGAGGTATCGCCGTCGTCAAGCTCTTCCCCGGCATCGAGGAACGGACCCTGCGCGCGATGCTCTCGGCCGAAGGGCTCCGGGGCGTCGTGCTCGAAACCTTCGGCGCAGGAAACGCCCCGACCAGCGAATGGTTCATCCGCGTGCTCGAAGAGGCGATCGACCGGGGACTGATCGTCCTCAACGTCACGCAGTGCCGGGGCGGTCGGGTCATGATGGAACTCTACGAAACGGGACTCCGCCTGCAGCGGATCGGCGTGCTCTGCGGCCACGACATGACCACCGAAGCGGCCGTCACAAAATTGATGTACGTCCTCGGACTCGAACTGCCCCGCGAGCAAACGCTCGACCTGCTCCGCACGCCCCTCAAAGGAGAATTTACCGACTAAAACATTGTGCGTACGAAAATAATTTTGTATATTTCGGAGCTAAAAATCGCATCGACAGGGTCTCGGAGAGAGGCACGCAGACTGTCCGAAAAAGGATAAAACATTACCGCTCAATTCATTGCAGAGAATATTACTGCCGAAAAGAGAAACCGGGGCATTTTTCCGACCAGACAGCCGGATTGTCGAAAAAAGCTAAAATAAAACGAATTTGAACCGCGATAAGCCAGACAGGACAAAAAAAAATTACATTTTTTGAAATAAAAAACGCAAACGAAAAAACGATCAACTAATCAAAATTTTAATTAAACAACCATGAAAAAACTTTTTTTGATTGTAGCAGTCGCCATCTTCTCGCTTGGTACTGTTAACGCTTTCGCCCAGGAGACGACTACGCCTGCAACCGAGGAGACCGCAGTCGTTGAAGAAACCGTAGTGGACGAAGTTCCGGCTTCGGACACTCAGCTTGCCGAAGCTAAGCCGATGCACCAGGTGCTGATGCAGAAGTTCCTCGAAGGCGGTTGGGAGTGGATGCTTCCGGTGCTCCTCTGCTTGGTATTCGGTCTTGCCATTGCCATCGAGCGTATGCTTTACCTGAGCCTTTCCACCATCAACTCCAAGAAACTGATCGCACAGGTCGAAGAAGCGCTGAAAAAGGGCGGTATCGAAGCTGCCAAGGAAGTTTGCCGCAACAAGCGCGGTCCGGTCGCATCGATCTTCTATCAGGGTCTGGATCGTTACAACCAGGGTTTGGACAGTGTCGAGAAAGCCGTCGTTTCCTACGGTTCGGTACAGACCGGCCGCATGGAGTCGGGCTTGAGCTGGATCGGTCTGTTCATCGCACTTAGCCCGATGCTCGGATTTATGGGTACCGTCGTGGGTATGATCGAGGCGTTCGACGCCATCCAGGCTGCGGGCGATATCTCTCCGACGCTGGTTGCCGGCGGTATCAAGGTCGCCCTGCTGACCACCCTGCTGGGTCTTATCGCTGCGGTTATTCTTCAGTTGTTCTACAACTATATCGTTTCCAAGATCGACTCGCTCGTAAACGATATGGAGGATTCGTCCATCACCCTGATGGATATCCTGACGGCTTACAAGAAATAATTCGCACTTATAAAGACTTTATTCCCTATTATGAAAAAAATATTAAACATATTGCTGGGCGTCATCCTGCTGATTACGGTGATTCTGACCGTATATGCAATGGTGGCCGGCGGCAGCAACGAGGCGATCAACCTGAACCTCATCTGGAGTTATATCCTGATCGCAGTCGGTATTGCAACAGCACTGTTCACGGCCGTTTGGGGTATGGTCAACAGTTCCAAAGGCATCAAAGGAACGCTGCTTTCGACACTTCTGATCATCGTCATCGTCGCGGCAGCCTACCTGATCGCCCGCGGACATACGATCGAAATTCCGGACGTCGCGAACGGAGGCTTCTTCCCGCATCCTGAAACCGTTATCACGGAAGCCAGCATTCTGGTAACCTACGTAGCTCTGGGTGCCGCTGTTCTGACAGCTATTTTCACAGAGATATACAAAGCTTTCAAATAGAGTTTGAACGATGCCTATAGATAAAAGAAAAGTACAGGAGATCAATGCCGGTTCAATGGCCGACATCGCTTTCTTGCTGCTCATATTCTTCCTGGTGGCTACGACGATGAACGTCGATACGGGTATCGCCCGTAACCTGCCGCCGATGCCCCCCGAGGATCAAAAGGTCGAGGATATGAAGGTGAAGATACGTAACCTTCTGCCCGTTCTGGTGAACGGCCGCGGCGATATCTTCGTGGGCAGGGCCGGCGAACAGGAGTACGTCGATATCCACCAGTTGAAGGACCGGGCGAAGGACTTCCTCCTCAATGTGATGGACGATCCCAACCTGCCCGAAAAAGAGGTCGAGGAGTTCGAGCTCCCCGACGGCAGCAAATGGAGCTATCCGGTCGGAAAAGGCGTACTCTCGCTGCAAACGACCAAAGATACCCAATATCAGATCTACATCATGGTACAGAACGAGCTGACGCGTGCGATCAACGAAATCCGTGACGAAGTTTCGAAGAATAAATTCCAAATGAAATTCTCGGATCTCGGAGAAGCGGAGCGCGGTATCGTAGCCAAAGCCGTTCCCATGAGTATCTCGGAAGCAGAACCCAGAGATTTAGGAGGAAAAAAGTAGTATGGCAGTAATTAAAAAGAAAGGCAACAAAAGTTTGCCCCCGATCTCTACCGCCTCGCTGCCGGACGTGATCTTCATGATCCTGTTCTTCTTCATGGTATCTACGACCATGCGCGATCAGGAATTACATGTAAAATACCAAGTTCCAGAAGCAACCGAGGTGCAGAAACTGGAGAAGAAATCACTCGTAAGTTACATCCACATCGGAGAGCCGATCGGCGTTTGGCGGGAACAGTACGGTCCTGCACCCCGTATTCAGCTCAACGATGCCTTCAAAACCGCTCAGGATATCGGCCAGTTCGTAGCTGCCGAGCGTGACAAGCTCAATGAGTCGGAGCGTGCCTTGATGACGATCTGTCTGAAGGCCGACCGATATACGACTATGGGCCGTATCACGGAGATCAAGCAGGAACTTCGCCGCGCGAATGCCCTGAAAATTTCCTACGCGGCTGCGAAAACCCTGGGATACTAATTTCAGGAAGGATTCATTCCCGAAGGGGATGTGTCAAATTGAGAAATTTGGCGCATCCCCTTTCAGGTATGTAAGAACAGACATCGAGGTTCACGGCGAAGAACGTGTCCTGACCGTACATAATCGAGCCGCGATACCGATAATAACGAAGCGGTTTGCCTGTTATGATACACCGTCTTTTTATTCGCCGGTTCGGAAAGAGCCTCGGGATAAAAAACAAAAAAACAGAAAGATACAGGACAAACAGGGCCAAGCCCACGATCGAGCGCCAAAAAAGAGGTCGCAAGAGCGGGAATCGGAAACCAAGCCGAAACAGAAAAAACGGGGCGATTACCGACACTCCTACTCCTACTCCTACTCCTACTCCTACTCCTACTCCTACTCCTACTCCTACTCCTA
>OGWT01001668.1_pt1 | contig 16494 bp, 17 predicted proteins | sample 1576101 | NCBI WGS metagenome assembly OGWT01 (sample SAMEA3541481, study PRJEB24748) | human gut metagenome | biome: human gut; feature: human-associated habitat; material: faeces | place: China | collected 2012 | reverse complement strand
CAAACTTCCACAGGCACTTTCACCAAATACAATTTCAATCATCTTATATACCTCCTACAATAATAATTACGGTTTAAGGCGCGGCAGCCAGCCGCGTCTTTTTCCATCTCAAAGCCGAAGCTGTTAGAATGGGAGAGTAAATGGCCTGTCAGTACGCACCTTGGGCCAACACGCCCGCATCGGAGTCCGTCAGCCGCCTCTCTTATTCGCAGCATTCGATTTACGCAGGTAGAGCCACCTTGTGCGCTCGCGTCAACCAGGAGATTGAACAGGCAATGAGAAAAGGGCGGAAAGCCATATCCAATCAGAAGGAGGAACGATATGAACGCAGTTGGAATCGATGTTTCCAAAGGGAAAAGCATGGTGGCTGCCCTGCGGCCAATGGGTGAAGTGGCGTTGCTGCCACAGGAATTTCTCCACACCGAGGTCGGTCTGGAGCAGATGGCCTACGCCATCGTTGCGCTGGGGGAAGATACCCGCGTCATCATGGAGGCCACCGGACGCTACCATGAGCCGATAGCGGCGGCGCTGCACGAGTACGGCATTTATGTCTGCGTCCTCAATCCGTTATTCATCAAGCAGAGCGGAGGCGGCTCTATCCGCAAGGTCAAAACCGACAAGGCAGACGCCATGAAGATCGCCAAGTATGGCCTTGACAACTGGGTGGAGCTGCGGGAATATACTCCCATGGACACGGTAAGACAACAACTGAAGCTGTGCAGCCGCCAGTACAACCTCTACATGAAAACGGTGGTATCGCTGCAAAACAATCTCATTTCATTGACCGACAAGACCTTTCCCGGTGTGAACGAACTGTTCTCCAGCCCGGAGCGCGCCGACGGCCACCAAAAATGGGTGGACTTTGTCATGACCTTCTGGCACTGTGACTGCATCTGCCGTGTCAGCGAGAAGGCATTCACCGATCGCTACCAGAAATGGTGCAAACGCAAGGGCTACCATTTCAGCACAGAGAAAGCATTAGACCTCTACGCCGGAAGCTGCGGCCATTTCACCACGCTGCCGAAGAATGACAACACAAAGCTGCTCATTACGACCGCTGCCCAGCAGCTGCTCGCAGGCAAGACGACGCTGGCCGCACTGCGCACCGAGATGACGCGCCTTGCAAAGCAGTTGCCGGAGTACGATACCGTGCGGGCCATGTACGGCGTCGGTGAAACGACCGCTGCCCAGCTCATGGCGGAGATCGGCGATGTGCGCCGTTTCCCACGCCGCAGTTCCATCGTTGGATTTGCCGGCGTTGATCCGGCCGTAGACCAGTCCGGCAAGCACAGCGCCAAGAGCGTCCCTACGACCAAGCGAGGCTCTCCACATCTGCGGAAAACGCTGTACCAGATCGTCTGTACATACCTGAAAAGGTCTCCCGCGGATGAGCCGGTGTACCAGTTCCTCGATAAAAAACGCGCCGAGGGCAAGCCGTACTTTGTCTATATGACCGCCGCTCAGAACAAGTTCCTGCGCATCTACTACGCCCGCGTGAAAGAGTGTCTTGAGGCATTCGACGAGCGGCAGGATACCGTGCAGAACTAAATCCGCCGACAATTTCATCCCGGCTGGCGATGTGATTTTTCTCCAGCCTGTTTTGTTATGCCCATTTTCGGTCTCGTAAACTTTGCGGGACTTTTTTCGTTTTTTCTATTGACTTTTGTTTGCAGGACTCCGATTTAATTACTCCCGTATGAATAAATTATATCATGCAAAACAATTTCTTCTGCCCGGTTGTGAATGTTATTGCAACGCTGCACCCATTCCATTTGACGGGTACGCTTCAATTCCTCGGTCACGCCCTCGGCAGCTTTCATCTGCTCCATGATGGTGTCTAACCGTTCCTGTGCCTGTTCGTTCAGGTCTGCAAGATATGTCCACAATTCTCCGGTCAGTATCAATGTGTTCAATCTGGCTGGGTGGACTTCTCTTAAATATTCCCGGTGCATCCGTCCGTACTTTCCGATGGGGCGGTGTTCTTCCGGCAGCTTCAAGTCTGGGATGTAGTAATCTCCAACAAGGATATAATCAATTCCGTTTTCCGTTATTCTTGGTTTCAGTTCGCTCATGTTTTTAATCTCCTCATTCTGGCTCATTTTTTTGCAAGTCTGGCTCTCCAGAAATATTGGTAAATCTTTGGTAAATTTGAGACTGAAGCACAAAAAACGCTTAAAAACGGGGCTTATGAGACGATATGAGACTTTTCATCATGCCCGGTAAATCCTGCCGTGACACACAAAGAGTATCTTTTTCATTACATTCGCTCTCCTGCGTTACTTCTTTTTCACCAGTATAGCAGGAAACCGCCTGTTCGTCGAGAGAAGAATGCAGCCACGCCTGAGATTCTATGGCTTCCAGTAGTTTGCCTTTCTTCCATCCGAAGCGCAGCGCGGCTTGGATGTACCACGCCCGCTCCTCGTTGCTGCCGCACCGCTCTAAAATCGCCACATTCTGCGTCCAGCCGAGGTTCATCGCCTGCCTCATGATTTCAGGGGATGCCCCGTAGGCTGCGTAAAATGCCCGCATACGGCGCAAATTGCGGGGAGAAAAGCCCTCGACATCAGGGCAGGTTATTTGCAGGTACTCGGACGCTGCAACAGCCGCACCTTTCTCCGCTCTGCCGCTGACCAGACGGCCAATCTCGCGGTACAATTCCATCTGCGGCAGTTGCGCCGCCATAAGCGCGTCCAGTGCGGCAAACATGGTGGTGTAATCTGTAGGCTTGCGGATATTCATGGGCTTTCTCCTTTCTGGCGTTGTGTGCCTGTTCTGTAAAGTAGAAGCAGCGGAATGGCAATGCCATCCCGCTGCTGTTTCAATTTTAAGGGTTTGTTTCCTCCAGAGGGTTCGGTCGGTATCCGTCCATCAGAGTATCGTTCTCCATGATGAAGGGGTGTGTCGTATCCTGGCCCCATGAGGTATCGTATTTCTCCATCAGGTAGTCGCTCAGCTCCGTGCGGTTCTGAAGTTTCACTAAACGGTACGGCTCCTGGAACGCCACCTTTTCGATGAAGTACATCGTACCGTCCTCCGCTGGCAGCAGCACGCCGACATGACCAATGAAGAGCGTATTGTCCTCATCCGAGAATTTATCATGGAAGACAACAGAGATCATGCTCGCTTTGCTGTCGGCAAACGCGATGCCGCGGGCTGCCCAGTCCTCCTGAAGCACTTTGACCTGCGCTTCGACCTCTGTGCTGTCCGCGGCGTTCACCGGTGCAAACAGCGCACAGAATTTGGAGATGCTGTCACCGCAGAGCGCGTTAGGATTGGCGTCGACTGTCTCTAAATCGGTAAAGAGCGAGTCCTCGCCCTGTACCTCCGGCTGGTCGGCTCCTGCTGTGATGAATTCGCTGAACAGGCCAAATGCTGTAATGCGGCAGTTATAACCGGGAAAGCTGCCGTTTGCCGCTGTCCATTCATCCTGCATTTCGTAGGGATCATACTTGGTGTCGGTCGGCGCGGCGCTCTCGAAGCCATCGGTCAGCCATTCGCTCTTGACGCTGGCGTTAAACTGTTCCACTCGATTCAGTAGAGCAGCAATGCGTGATTCTTCGATTCCCGCATCCGTGAGAAGCTCGGAAAGCTGTTTTCTGGAATCCTCATCTGTCAGGTTGGAGTACTTCACCGTTTCTAATGCAGGCTGCTCTGTGGTCGGTTCTTCCTGCTTGCCGCAGGCAGTCAAGACAACAGCAGCGGAGAGCAAGCATAGAATTAGCACCGTGGCTCGTATTTGTCTATACATAGGTTGTAACCTTCCTTACCTCATAAATTAGTTCATTGCATTTGTAGTATTGCCTAAAAATTGAATGCTCGAATATCATAGCGTATTTTGTAAAAAAGTCTATGTCAAAATTAAAAACATTCTGCAAAGCCGCAAAGGAAAAACGGCAAGCTTGCCATTCTTTCCTTTGCGGTCTTATCTTATAAGACCCACGCCCGCAACGGGATATGCTTGGCATAGATCATTCGAATTTTCTCCGCTTTGGCTGATCCACGACCTGCTCAATTTCTACGTCGTTGCGGAAGGTGACCTTGATGCGGTTGCCTGCCAGAACGGTGACCTTTTCCAGCATCTGATAGATCACACCGTCGTCCCACTCTGTGATTCCCACAGTCGCCGTGGTCATTGCCGAGGCTGCCGCATGGATACGGCGGCCGATCTGCTCCTGTTCCTGCCGGATACTGAGAATAGCGGCCTTTCGGCGTTTCAGTTCCTCCATTGTGGTGGAGATGGCACGGAAGCGCTCGGCATATTCGTCAGGGTCACCATTTGCCGCCCCTGCCAGAAGCATATCGAACTGTTTGCCCAACTCCGTGACCGCTCGGTCAATGTCTCCGAGGCTCATGTTCTCACCGGGGACCGGAGCCAATTCCTGCTCCATCGCATCCACAAGCTGGTCCGCCAGCACCTTGCGCCCCGACATGGAGGCGTTGATGGCTGCCAGCACCGCCTGCTGGAGCGGCGCTTCGTCCAGCGTCGGAGATTCTTTGCAGTATTTCTTGCCGTAATCCAAGCGACTGCTGCAGCGCCACACGGCACGCTTCTCGCCGTGCTGTGTCCACACCACTCTGCGGTACGCTGTGCCACACTCGCCGCAGAACAGCAGACCGCTGAGAGCATACTTGCCGCTATAGCGGCTCATGCCTGTGGGGGCGCTCTTTTTCGTGCCGCCGGTCTGGGCCCGGCGACGCGCCAGCTCCATCTGCACAGCATCGAACTGTTCCCGAGAGATGATGGCCTCGTGGTGGTTCTGAATCAGATACATGGGAAGCTGTCCAGTATTACGGATGACCTGCTTGCTGATGCAGTCCCGAATGAAGGTCTTTTGGAGCAGGACATCACCGCAGTATTTTTCATCAGAGAGGATCGTCCGCAGGTTGGAGGTTGTCCATTCCGTCGTTCCTGCCGAATTCTTGAATCCGCCCGTTTCCAATGCTTCCTTGATATTGCGCAGCGTCTGACCGGATAAGTACAGTTCATAAATCTTTCGGACAGTCTCTGCCTGCTCCGCATTGACCACCATCTCTCCGTCAGGCCCTTTTTCGTACCCCAGCAGGGTCTTATACTGGATGTTTGCCTTTCCCGTCCGCATCGCCTGATGCTTGCCCCATTTCACACGGGAGGATATTCCTTCACTTTCGGACTGTGCGAAGGCGCCGTGGATGGTGATGAGGAATTCGCTTTCCGGGTAGATAGAATTGATGTTCTGCTCCTCGAAGATGACCGGGATGCCCATGCTGTGCAGCTCGCGGGTATAACTCAGGGTGTCCACGGTGTTGCGAGCGAAGCGGGATACCGATTTGGCGAGGATCATGTCGATCTTGCCCTTCCTGCACTGCCGGATCATGCGAAGAAAATCCTTGCGCTTGCAGGCGGAGGTACCGGTGATACCCTCATCCGCGAAGATATCCGCCATCGTCCAGTTGGGATTTGCCATGATCTTTTCCGTGTAGTATGCTTTCTGGTTTTCATAACTATTGAGCTGCTCATCTTTTTTTGTGGACACACGGCAGTATGCGGCTACCCGGAGATTTTTCTTCTTTTCCTGATCCTGCGGCGATTCCTCCTTTGCAGGGATGATAATGACCTTCGGTTCAGGGCGGGTCTGCGTCATGCATCATCACACTCCTCTAAAACTTGATTGTTTTTCAGCAGGACTTTGACCGTCTTACTGCCATATCTCAGCGTGATCTCTCGTGAGAATATGCAAATCGAGGGCTTCTGGTACTACCTGTTTCTCGGCGTTTTTGAGGCGGCGACCATCCGCTACGCGGTGGCGAAAATATTCGACCCGCTGCTGTTCGGGCGCGGCTGGTGTGGCTACGCCTGCTGGACGGCGATGGTGCTGGATTTTCTGCCCTATCAGCAGCCGCAGAAGCCGCGCAAGGAAAAACTGGGCATTCTCTGCTACGAGTGCACAAAGGCCTGCCCCACAAAGGCGCTGCGTTAACGGTCGTTGTCGTACCCATCACGCGATAAGTGTCAAGGGCACAGGGGGGCCTCAAAGCAAAATCGGAACCGTCTCGGTCCCGATTTATCCTTTTTGCCGCTGCTTACTCGGCGGATCTTCTGTTGTTTCCGTTCAGCCTTTCCTGCTCCGATCCTATTCTGTGTCAAAGACGATTTTGCAATTGTGCAGACCAGAAGTCCCTGAAGTATTGCGCCGCAATTACGGAAAAATGTTATCGGATTTCTTTCGGGGCATTTTGGCGGCAAGGTGCCAGCACGCTAAACAGAGAATATTGATCAGCAGTACATGAACGATCATGTTAGGCACTGTAAAGTTGTATGTGTTTGAAACCTCGCCAAACTCCAGAAGATAGCGGCAGCCCATCCCCGCCAAAATATATAAAGAATTGAATGCCATGAGCATAGGCGTCGTTTTTAATAGGCAGCCCTTTTTGTACGGGAACGCCTGCGATAAGAACGCACCCATGATGAGGCACCACATAACGGATAAGTAAACGCTGTACCAATGAGAGTCATTCGGATAAGTCTTTGTAAAATTATATGTCGGAAACAGGAAACACCCCATAAATGAGCCTAACAGGAACGCCAGCCAGCGAAAGACAGTTCTTTTCTGCTTTTCCGAGGGAGTTTTTCCGTGGTTGGAAAACTTTATTTTGCCGTTTATGTATGCAAACGCCAACGCAGGAATGCCACCGCAAACCGCGCAGGTCAAAAGCAGCATAAGTATCAGTTCACCCATTGTGCTCCTCCATATCGTACTTTAAATGACAGACCTGTGCGTTCATCATACCATAACGCAAAAGAGTGCGCAACCGAATTTGCGGCTTTGCGCCGGAAATACAGCACCAAAAACCGAATCGTGGATCGTAGAGCATTTTCGGCTAAAATAGAAGATCGGCATGATTTCTCTATTTTTCCCTATATTCTACCGTCAGGGGATGTTTTTTCCCTCAGACTTGCTCTATGCTCAAAGCATCTTCAATACAGGAGACATTTCAAATGAACCAGACAGCCATCGGCAGCTACATCGCGCGCAAGCGCAAGGAACAGAATCTGACGCAGGAGCAACTGGCAGAGCAGCTCAGCGTGTCCAACAAGACCATCTCCAAGTGGGAGAATGGAAAGTGTATGCCAGACTACAGCATCATTCAAAAGCTCTGCGAGGCGATTCATGTGACGCTCCCGGAGCTGATGGACGGCGAGGACGCGGCGGACAGCAGCGTGCGCGTCTACGACGATGCACAGATCCTCGACCTGCTGCGCCGCACGCAGGAACTGGAGCGGCAGAAGGGCATTCTTTACGGCCTTGTCCTTGTCGTCCTCGGTATTGCCAGCAGCGCCATGTCAGGGACAGTCGGAGGTACTGATGTGCAGGATTTTGTCTCCGGCATTTTGATGGGGCTCTCTATTGTGGAAATTCTCGCTGGCATTGGAGTTGCCGGGAAAAAGCTCCTAAATCAGTAATAAGGGGGAGGACAGCTTCGTCCTCCCTCTTACTTTTTGTTGTCTGCCGGTCAGAATACCCGGAAGCTACCGCGCGCCAGCGGGATATCCCCGCCGTACTGCCGGAAGTAGTCCAGCAGCAGATCGGACATCTCCGTGCCGATCTCGCGCACGACCGGGCAGCCGACGTAGCAGTCGTACCCGCCCGTGCCGCTGGCGCGGTAGCTGCTCAGACATGCGGTAAATACGTCCGTATCCTTCACGGGCGCTCCGTTGACCGTCAGCTCGGCCACGCGCTTGCCGACCGGCTTTGTGATATCGTAGGCATAGCTCACGCCGGCGTAGTAGTCGTAATTGTAATGCTCGACCTTGGGCTTCAGGAAGCAGTCCGACACGCGCAGCGTGCCGTCCGGGCTTCGGGTGAAGTATTCCGCGCTGCGCTCCATCGCCCTGCGCAGGACCGCGCCGGTGATCTCAAGCACCGTCAGCGTATTCGTGTAGGGATAGGCGTTGAGAATATCCCTGCGGCACACGATCTGCGGGAGGCCCGCCGCGTCGTTGGCAAGGCTCGTGACCGAAAGCTGCGCGCCGCTCGCGGCAAGCTGCACCGTGTTGAAGAGGTCCGCGAGCGCGGTGCCCTCTGCCGCCATGCGCAGCGGCGTATCCGGCGTCATCGGCGTTTTCAGGTGGCCCACCACCTGATCGAGCCATTCCTGCGCGCCGCGCTCCAGATCGGCAAACTCCGCGAGCCAGTCTGCCCGGCACTTGCCGTGCGCGCGGACCGTTTCGCTGGAAAAGCGCTTTTCGCCGCCGGACACGACAGCCTCCATGCGCAGAAACTCCTGTCCCTTGTCGGACGGCTGCACGACGAACGTGCCGCTCACCGTCTGCCCGGGGACGGACATATGCTGGTGCCCGGTCAACAGAATATCGAAATCCAACTCCCGGCAGATGCGGTAGGCGACGTTCTCGTGAGTCGTGGAGAGCACGCGCCCCGTGGCAAGGTCGCGCTCAAAGCCGCCGTGGTAGACGCACACCGTCAGGTCGACCTGCCCCCGCAGCTTTTCCAGTGCGGCGGCCGCGGCGGGGACGGGGTCGGTGATCGCAATGCCGGCAAGATGCTCCGGCTTTTCCCAGATGTTCACATAGTCGGTCACGATGCCGACGATGCCGATCCGCAGTCCGTTTTCCAGTGTGTGGATGCGCGCGGGAAAGCGCACCCCCGCCCCGTCCCGGCGCACGTTTTCACACACGCAGCAGGCCTGCAGCGCATCGAGATAGCTGTCAAGGTACGGCATCCCATAGTTGAAGTCGTGGTTGCCGAGCGTTATATAATCATAGCCGCAGCGGTTCATCATGTCGGCAAAGCGCGCGGCGCTGCCGACGGTATCGTGGCAGAAGGCCCCCAGCGGCGAGCCCTGCAGGATGTCGCCGCCGTCGATGACGAGGGTGTTGCCGTCCTTGCGGAAGAGGCTGGCGCACTTGAACAGCCCCAGCTCCTTTTCCCCCTGTCCGCGGTAATCGGTCGGATAAATGTAGCCGTGCAGGTCGGAGGTGAAGTAAATGGTCAGCTTTTTTTCATCCATACCTTACCCCCGTGCCAGCTTCACGCGGATCTTCGCCGAGATCCACTCGATGATGAGCACCAGCACAATCAGCCCCAGCAGGATCGCGCCGACCTCATTCCAGCGGTACGAGCTCATGGCGAAGATCAACGGCGCGCCGATGCCGCCCGCGCCCACAAGACCAAGCACGGTCGCGTCGCGCAGGTTCATGTCGAAGCGGTAGATGATCGTGGAGGTGAAGTCCGCCGTCAGCTGCGGCAGAATGCCATAACGGATCTTCTGGAAGGTCGTGCAGCCCGCGGCGTCCAGGGACTCCAGAATTCGCTTGTCGAGGTCCTCGATGCTCTCGATGAACATCTTCGACACCATGCCGATCGAGCAGAGCGACATCGTCAAAAGGCCCGCAAACGGGCCGGGGCCGGTGACACGGATGAACATCAGGCCGTAGACGAATGCAGGGATGGTGCGGATGCCGGCGATGAGCACGCGGCCGATGAACGCCACGCCCTTCGGCACCAGATTGCTCGCCGACAGAAACGACAGCGGCAGCGAGATCACCGCGCCCACGACCGTGCCGAGGAACGCAATGCAGAACGTTTCCAGCAGCAGGTACGGCACGCCGTTCGTGCCGAAGGTAAACAGCAGCTTTGTCGAGGGATGGAAAATGCCGGAGAGGATGTTCCCCGCCACCTCCAATCCGTTGCCGGTGGGGTTGCTGACCTTCACCGCCGTGCCGGACCAGGCGAGAAGGCAGGCGACGATAAAGGCCGCCAGCAGCTGCCACACCCATGTTTTCGGTGCGGAGGCGTAGGCTTTTTTGATTCTTTCGTTCATTGCCCTTTCCCCCTTACGTCAGGCGCTTGCGCAGCGCGTGGCTGAGGCCCTCGATGACCATGACGGTGACAAAGAGGACAATCAGGATCATGCCAAGGCTGTCGTATTCGCGCCAGCCGATCTTTTCATTCATGATAAGGCCCAGTCCGCCCGCGCCCACATAGCCGAGGATGGAGGCATAGCGCACGTTGCCCTCCAGGCAGAACAGTGACACGGACAGATAGGTGGGCAGCACCTGCGGAAAAACGGCGGTCGTAAAGGCGCGCAGGCGCGTGGCGCCCAGCGCCTCCATCGCCTCATAGGGCCCCATATCCACCGTTTCGATGATCTCAAAGAGCTGCTTGCCCACATAGGCAAACGTGAAAACGGCGATGGCGCAGGTACCGGCCATCGTGCCGAGGCCGAAAATGTACGTGGCGATCAGCGCACACACGAGCGTCGGCAGCGTGCGCACAAGGCTCAGAAAAAGGCGCACGAGAAACACCACGGCGCGGTTCGTTACGATATTGCTGGCCGCGGCGATGGCAAACGGGATCGCCAGCACCGCGCCGATGAACGAACCGAGGAAGGACATCTTGATCGTGTCCCACAGCGGCTGCCAGATCTTGCCGAGATAGGCGGTGTTCGGTGGAAACATCGCCTTGAGGATATCGAAGAACTTGCCGCCCTTTGTGACCAACACAGAGAGGTCAAAGCCCGTAATGCGGATGGAAAGAATCGCCAGCAAAGCCACGATCACAATGACCAGCGGCGCGCGGCTGCGCTTTTCCTCCACCCCGGTGCCGTTCGGCAGCGTGTAGATACGGGGCTTGAAGATGCGGTCGTACAGGCTCATACGCTTGCCTCCGTCCCGGTATCCTCCCCGTAGATGGAATCGAGCACCGCCTGATCGACCTTATCAGACGGACCATCGTAGACGATCTTACCGGCGCGGATGCCGATGATGCGGTCGGCATATTCCAGCGCCAGCTCCACATGGTGGATGTTGAGCAGGATGGAGATGCCCATCTCCTGATTGATGCGCACAAAGTCCTGCATCACCTGCTTGGCCGTCACAGGGTCGAGGGCGGCGACCGGCTCGTCCGCCAGAATGATGCTCGGGCTCTGCGTCAGCGTCCGTGCCAGCGCCACGCGCTGCTGCTGCCCGCCGGAGAGCTGGTCGGCGCGCATATACGCCTTATCGAGAATGCCGACCTTGTCGAGCGACTCGAGCGCCTTGAGCTTGTCCTCCTTGCGGAACGCGCCCAGAAGCACGCGCCAGAACGGCATATCCGGCACGCAGGCGGAGAGCACGTTTTTGATGACGCTCGTGCGCGTGACCAGATTGAATGACTGGAACACCATGCCGATGCCCCGGCGGAACTGCCGCAGCGCCTTGCCGGAAAGGGTGCTCACGTCCGTTCCGTTCACCGTCAGCGTGCCGGCGGTGATCCGGTGCATGCGGTTCACCGCGCGCAGCAGCGTCGATTTTCCCGCGCCGGAGCGGCCGATGATGGCGACGAACTCGCCGTCCTGAATGGTCAGGTTCACATCGTCAAGTCCCACCGTGCCGTTGGAATATACCTTGGATACATGGTCAAATACGATCATACGGTTTCCTCTTTTTCTTGAATAAAACGCGGGGAGGACGGCACAGCGGAAGGTCCTCACCGTGCATGTCCTCCCCGCGTTTGGGAAAGTTTTGATTTAGTTCGCGGCGGTCAACTCCTGAATGAGCTTCTGCGCGGCGCGCTCGTTGTCATAGTCGGAGGACTGCGCCTTCTGATAGCCGTTGTGGCTGTAGATGGCGATGACCTGCTTGCCCTCGTCGGTGTTGCCGATGTTGATGAAGGCATCCTGCAGGGCGGCGATCAGATCGTCGTCCATGATGGGAGAGTTCTTGCTCACGGAGATGGTGTCATTGTAAATGGGCGCGGTGACACCGATAACATTGGTCTCCTCCCAGATGGAGCCCTCACGGCCAAATTCGCTATTCCAGCGCTCGGCATAGTCACGGCGGGCATCGGCATAGGTCACGAGCACATCGACCTGACCGGAGGCGAGACGCGCGAAAGCGCTGGCGTAGGAATCGGACTGCACGGCACTGCTCAGATCAGAGATGCCCTTGCCGTAGTGATCCTGTAACCACAGGGCGGGGTAGATGTAGCCTGCGGGGGAAGAGGTGCCCATGATGCTCCAGTTGGCGCTGTCGAGGTCCTCCCAGGTCAGCTCCTCGCCGTTGTTGACCTTGGCAGCCAGCTCCTGACCCTTGTCGGAGGGACCGGCAATAATCAGCGCGCGGTAGGAGACCGCCTGCTTGTCGGACGCCTCGGTGGGCTGACCGTCGTTCCAGTCCTTGGCGTTGTCGGAGTCCTTGTTCAGGCTGTCGCGGGTGGCGGTCAGGATGACCTCGGCGCCGTCGTCATAGAGAACATAGGTGCCGCCCGGGATCAGGCCGACGTCGATCGTACCGGCCTCAAGGCCCTCGCCGACGGCTTCGTAGGTGGTGCCGACGGTGATCTCGACCTCGCCGACCTCATAGCCCTCCTTGGCCAGCTCGTCCTTGAGCAGCTGCTTGAGGGGCTCGGTCGCAGTGATGATCTCCTGCGGCTCGCGGGACGGAACGAACGCCACCTTCAGCGTTTCGATCTGCTTCGCGCCGCTCTCGCCGTCCTGCTGGGATTCGTCAGCGGTGGTGTCCTTGCTGCCGCAGCCGGCCAGCAGGCCGAGGCTCATGACCAGCGTGAGCAAAAGTGCAAGACTTCTTTTCATTGTGCTTTCCTCCATAATGTATCGTTTGCATTTCTCCGCCGGATACCCCGTCGGAGCCGATGATCGCGGAAAACGGCATTTTCCACCGTACCGCATTTTGAGTATAGCACAGCCGCGGAGGAAAAGAATTTCCGGTTGAGTAAAAATTGTACCGATTAAACACTTTCATTCTGGTCAAAATAGCGCGCCATCAGATTTTCAAACGTCAAAATGACATACCCGAAGAAGGGATTCGGCAGGCTGCCCGCCAGTGTCTGTTTTGCTCCGTCGATCACAAATACCAAGTCGGAGAGCTGGGCGAGCGTGGAGTCGCCGCGTCTGGTAAAGGTCACGATTTTATGCCCATGCTGTTTGGCATGGCGCACATCGTTGAGCACCGGCTCCGTTTCCCCACTCTGGCTGATAGCAAACATGACAGCCGCCTCGTCGCGCATTGTGCCGTGGCGGGCCTCCTGAAAAACCATATAGTCATAAAAGTGCACATTGTTAAACGCCTTAAAGCCACAGATTGCCAGTCGGTGCATGATATATGTCCCAACAATATTGGAAAAGCCCTCGCCGGTCGTGAACACTTTTCCGCTGCGGCGCTCCATAAGTAATGCACAGAAGCGGGTGATCAAGGTATCATCATAATTATCGATCAGACTTTTGAGGTCTTCGGGCTTTTTTTCTTCAGATGAGGCTAATTGACGGCTGAGGTGATAATAGAGTTCACTGTAGCCGTCAAAGCCCAGACGCTTGCACATCTTTACGATGCTGGTCGTGGACAGAAAATTCTCGCTTGCGATCTGCTGGATGCCCACGCGCTTCTCCCCCCGCTCAATATGCGAGGCGATGCTGGTGATCACCTTACGTTCATCCTCTGAGAGCAGATTGGTCAGCAGGAAATAATTGTCTCCCATGACGTTTTCCTTTCCTTGGCAGGTTTTGTGCATAACATTAACAGCTATCTGTATTCTGGGAAATCTTTATTATTTTACTGTACCACATATGTGTAAAATCAGCTACGCAAATTATGTAAAAATTTGGGCTTGAGCCTGCCATGAACGATATTCATTGCAATTTATCTCGTTCGAGACTCCGCTAAACCTTGGTTTCTGTTCTATGAACAACCAGTTTGTTTTTCCATCCATTTTGCAATAAATTCTTTCAACATTCTCCTGCAAATTCGATATGAAACTGCAACCCAGCCCGATATTTGCTCATCGCAATTTTGTTTTATCCAGCGACAACCTTAGTAATTGCATCTTGAATTCCGGGGCAATCCACGAGGCAAACTCGCAGGCGATCATCGGATGGGCAAACGTTTCTCCGTTTTTTCCCTGCTTGGAAACGATGCCGATTGCCTTTGTCTGGTCAATCCATAACTTTGGTGTCAACGTAAATGAGGCGTTCTTCTTTCTCTTCGAAAGTTCTGCATAACCGACCTCACTATAATTCGGATTGTTCTCCTGTTCCCAGAGGTTTAAGAATGCTAAAGTATTTCCATTTCTCAGCCAACTCTGTATCACATATCCTGGAGCATCCTCGCTGTGAGCTCGGGCAATCTCGGTCAGAGAGATATAGCTCTCATCTTGCTTTCTGCCCTGTAATTCCGAGCTTTTCCTCCGCTTTGCCCGTTTCAACACCTCTTGCTTACTTCTTCCATAACCGGCAAGATTCGAAAGCATATATTCGGCAATATCGTTTTCCTGCGCAATTCGCAATATGACTCGATCCCGTTCCTCGCAGGTAAGGTTGTCTTCAGCTACAAGGTATTCCAGCATAACTCCAATTCCGTACATATCTACCAGATTCAGTTTCTTTGCCACACGATCACCTCGCAAGGTCATTGTAGCATAACTTTCAGAGTTGTAAAAGACAAATTAAATCTGAACCACAGCAGGAGACACATAACGCGTATCTTTCCTCGGTGCCCCATCCTTGTCGTAGTCAATATTACAGCGAGCCGCCTTCTCAAATTGCACATCCAAGAATTTCTCCAACCCGACAACAGCCACATATTTGCCATTAGAAAGAAGGTGATCTACCGTAGCGCGGGTTCATTTCAACTTTCCGGTTGGAGAAGATATCTGTTTTGAATGAAGCATATCCACCACTTTTCCCAAGCTTGCTCCTGCCATATAGAAATCAAAAATCATTGATACGATATTCGCTTCATCCTTGTTGACTTCAAGTGTCCCGTCGCTGATCAACTCAAAACCATATGGTATTCTCATGCTTTATTCCTCCTAAAAGCAAAAATTCCCATGTGTTACCCCATTCAAGAGATAAAACATAGGAATATAGATTATTTCATTTTCTCCCGTGCCGTTATTTTGCACAGTTTGCAGGTCAAATTTGTGTGTTCGCCCTGTTAAAAGAGCAAAAGCTGCGTATAACATAAGTTATACACAGCTTTTGTCTAATTTGTCATGCCGTATCAGAATAGATTTCCCGTCTTCCGCAAGAAGAATCTCTTGATTCTTCGTCGAATAACAATTGGAGCATATGCGAGGCTTCCTTTCTGGCGGGCAACTGCTTACAATAGTCTTATTGCTTAAAAGGAGATGAGACTATGCCAAAAGAATATCCCGCTGAATTCAAGACCAAGATTATCAAGCGTTACCAAAAGGGAGAATCCATTCAATCGCTCAGTCAGGAATTGCATATCGCGCAAAGCACACTCTACGACTGGAGAAGAGAATACTGCTCCATCAAAACAGCAAATCGTACCTACACGCCAAAAGAGTTCGACACCCTTTCAAGGCGGCTGGAAAAGTTGGAGCATGAACTGGAGATCATTCGGCTCACTGGGTACATATCAAATGTGCCCTTGCAGAAAAAGCTGGTCTTCTTGGAAAGCCTCTACCAAAAGTCAGACAACCCGTATAGTGTCTACGAGCTCTGTGAAGCGTTGGATGTTGCCCGCGGAACCTTCTACAACCACATCTTCCGCCGAGCCGACCGCAGCAAGCGCGATCAAGAGCAGGCGCGGCTTATGCGGCTGGTACAGCAGGTCTTTGATGACAGTGCCCAGCGATTCGGCGCCGAAAAAATTCGCATCGCTCTGACCGAAAGCGGCATCCGGGTCAGCACCAAACGCATCGCGGCGATCATGCAAGAGCTTGATCTGCACAGCATCCGCCCAGACGCAAAAAAGCAATTCAAGAAGCGTCAGCAGTACAAAAAACAGAATCTACTGGAGCAGCAGTTCACTGCGGAGCGTCCCAACCAAATCTGGGTCAGCGATATTACATACTTCAAAATCAACGACTACTGGCTCTACTTTTGTATGATCCTCGACCTTTTCTCCCGCAGGGTCATCGGCTATCGGGTGTCCCGCAACGCAAGCACTCATCTGGTCACAAGCACCTTCCGGGACGCCTATCAAGCACGAGGCAATCCCATTGGGCTGACCTTTCACAGCGATCGCGGCGCACAGTATACCTCAGCCACGCTTACGGAACTGCTGCAAAAATGCGGTGCGAAACAGTCCTTTTCCGCTACAGCACGGCCCCATGACAATGCGGTCGCCGAAGCGTTTTTTGCTTCCTTCAAAAAAGAGGAGGCGTACCGCAGGGAGTACACCTCGGAGCAAAGCTACCGCAAAAGCGTGGCGCAATATGTCCAATTCTATAATGAGCTGCGTCCCCATCGGACCTTGAAATACAAGACCCCACAGGCTTTTGAGGAGGCGTACTGGGCGAGTTTATCGTAAAACTGTGTTCAAATAACGACTTTGCGTAAAAATATTCGTTTCATGTTTTGAAAGTTTTCGCATTCACTCACAAGAAGGGCATAAGAAAAAAGCCTTGATTTCTCAAGGCTTTGCGGGCATGTAGAAGCCCGCTTTTCGATAAAAATGTTCGAAAAGCGGGCTTCATTCAATCAGGACAGCACCTTTGATTTCCTCTCCTCGCTGTTTCTTTCCTTCGTGTTTAT
>OGWT01001666.1_pt1 | contig 16515 bp, 13 predicted proteins | sample 1576101 | NCBI WGS metagenome assembly OGWT01 (sample SAMEA3541481, study PRJEB24748) | human gut metagenome | biome: human gut; feature: human-associated habitat; material: faeces | place: China | collected 2012 | reverse complement strand
CCATCTGTAAAGCTTCTCTGCGTTCTTCCCCTATCACAATAATTTGTTCGCACCTTCATAACCTATAAAACGTGTAAATACAGCGATCTCTCTGGATCCATTGAGAAAGCCCCAAAACGAAAAGAATTTATCAGTCAAAACCGCCTGATAAGCCGCAGGCTGAGAAGCCCTCAAAAGGCTTCCAACGGGTAAGCGTTCCAGAAGAAGGAAAGCTATGCACCTGCTTCACTTTCCCCTGCTATCCGTAAAACGGCGCATTTAACCGGCCGATGGCATGGATCTGATATTCAGCTTTTTATGAGCGACCCGATCCGCCCGGCGCTTGAAGCGAAAGCTGACAGTCGGCTTTCTCTGGCTTAACCCAGATTTCCATGATAAAACAGCAAAAAGAGCTTAGATAGTTTCCATACTAAGCGCTTTTTGCTGTGCCCATTGAATCCTGCTTCTCCAGAACTGCAAAGCGGCTATCCCACACCAGCGCCATAAAGAGCCTGCGGTCCCTTCATGGCGATTGCCAATCTCCTCGATCCGGCTTGATTATTTATCCGATTTTTGCAAATCCTATCAGCAAGGAGTGTGATGGAAATGCAATCCATTTGGAGCAGTACCGAAAATTTTCTCCCGCGGGAGCCGCTGAAAGGAGACTTAACGACCGACGCCGCCGTCATCGGAGGCGGTATGGCCGGGATTCTGACCGCTTATTTTCTTAAACAGCACGGCGTGGAACCTGTTGTGCTGGAAGCGAAAACCGTTGGCAGCGGACAAACAAGGAATACAACGGCAAAGATCACTTCACAGCATGACCTGATCTATCATAAGCTGCTGGAAACGCTTGGCGTAGAAACGGCCCGCGCTTACGCCGAAGCAAATCAGCGCGCCATTCAGGAGTATGAACGCATTATCCGGGAGCATAAAATAAACTGCTGCTTTGAACAAAAGCCGGCGTTTCTTTATTCTCTGGAGGAGTCGGAGCCATTGCTGCGGGAATCCAAAGCCGCCGCCCATTTGGGAATAGAAGCGAGGTTCACAACTGATACGGGACTTCCTTTTCCTGTAAAAGGCGCTGTGCGGTTTGATGGGCAGGCTCAATTTCATCCGCTGAAGTTTTTAAACGCAATCGCGCAGGAACTGACAGTTTATGAGCGCACCAGAGTTCGAACCATTGAAGGAGACCGTATTATAACAGACAAAGGAACTGTCACCGCGAAGAACGTCGTATTTGCGGCCCATTATCCGTTTATAAATATGCCCGGGTACTACTTTATGAGAATGCATCAGGAACGAAGCTATGTGCTGGCGCTTCAAAATGCAATGCAGCTTGAGGGAATGTATCTTGGTATTGACAAGGCTAGCGGATGGTCTCTCCGCAACGCGGGAGAGCTGCTTTTGTTCGGCGGAGCAAATCACCGTACAGGGGAAAACCGGAACGGCGGAAAATACCGGCAGCTCCGCGAAAAGTCTCAAGAGCTTTGGCAGGACAGCCGTGAGATTGCTCACTGGTCCGCGCAGGACTGTATGACGCTGGACGGCGTCCCCTATATTGGGAATTTTTCGGAGAACACACCCCATTGGTACGTGGCGACTGGTTTTCAAAAATGGGGCATGACCAGCTCCATGGTTTCCGCCATGCTGATATCCGATCTCATTATGAAACGGGAAAACCCGTGGCAGAAAGCCTTTTCTCCACAGCGCTTTACGCCGGGAGCATCGTCTAAATCTCTGCTGGAGGATGGCCTTCATTCCGTGCGGGATCTTTCCCGCCGCATCTTTGCTCCCGGCCGCGCCGAAGTGGAGGCACTTCCTCCGGGGCATGGCGGCGTTGTAGAACGTGACGGTAAAAAAGTCGGCGTTTACCGCGATGAAGCCGGAAACGACTATGTGGTTTCCATCCGCTGCCCTCATCTTGGTTGTCAGCTTGAATGGAATCCGGATGAAAAAAGCTGGGACTGCCCCTGTCACGGTTCCCGCTTTGATTATAAAGGAAATCTGATCGACAACCCGGCTCAGGAGGATCTGTGTCATGATTAAAGCGCGCTTTTATGGAAGCTCCCGTCTCCCCTATTTTGAGGGCTGGTATCTCAAACAGCAAAACAGCCGCGATACCGTTGCGCTGATTCCGGCAATCCATATCGATCGCCGGGGCGCCTGTTCCGCTTCGCTGCAAGTCATTACAAACGAAGGAAGCTACGCCGTCAAATATCCTATCCGGCAGTTTTCGGTGCAAAAGCGCCCCGCCGTTCTGCGCCTTGGCAATAACATTTTTTCCGAGCGGGGCTGTCACCTGTTTTGTCAAACCCCTGAACTTGACCTCAAAGGGATGCTGCGTTATGGCCCCATGTCCCGGCCTGCCGCGGATATCATGGGGCCATTCCGATTTATTCCATTTATGGAATGCCGCCACAGCGTATTCAGCCTAGCTCACCGGGTAAACGGCCATATTACCGTGAATGGAAAATGTTATTATTTTCGTGACGGCACCGGATATATGGAAGGCGACTGCGGCCGCTCATTCCCCAGACGCTATTTATGGACGCAGGCAAACATCGGCGGAAATTCGGTAATGCTGTCGGTTGCGGACATCCCATTTGGCGGCATCCATTTTAGCGGCTGCATTGCTTCCGTTTATCTGAGAGGAGAAGAATACCGATTCGCTACCTATCTCGGAGCGCAGGTTCAGGCACTGCATGACGGCCAAGTAGTAATCCGTCAAGGAAGCGATATCCTTGCCGCCCGTTTACTGGAACCAGCACCGCATCCTCTATATGCTCCGCGTTTTGGCGATATGAGCCGAGTGATCCATGAAAGTCCCTCCTGCAAGGTTCAGTATATCTTCAAGAAGCGGAAAAACGTCTTGCTTAACGCCGTGACCTCCCAAGCCAGCTTTGAAGACGCATGGAACCAATAAAAACTTAATTCATTTATTAGAACACTTTCTTCAAAAAATTGCTTGATTTCTAGGTTTATAGAATAGAAAAAGAGGCCGGAATTAGGTTGTCTCATTTTGAGTTCCAAACTTCTACCTCTGTTAAAAAATCGCGATCTCTAAGAGATCGCGATTTTTTATGTTAGCACACCTGATTTTTCCGCTCCAAGGTATCGTCCAAAATAAAACTCGGATAAATTAGCGCATGCCATTCATTGGTCCAACGGAGATAAATCGACCTCCAATTCACTGTTAGTTTTTGAGCATTTTTCCCTTTCTGAGAAGCATTAAAACTATAACCCCTAAAAAGGCTCTAATCCTTATCCAAGTTAATCAAAATCAACGACCGATATCATAAACTGAACGCACTTTTAATGTGTTCGGTTTACCACGCAATATCTTCACCGTTTTGGCGTTCCCGTTTATGTCAAAATAATTGTCGGATAGTATCATATCGCTGTCTGGAGAATCTATCTCTACACAGCGGGCATAAGCCTGGGCCTCCACGGTAATCTCATCACCACACACGGTACATTTTAATTGAGGATCTTGAAACATAAAATGCTTAGGAGCGCAGAATAGCACCGAGCCTTCGGATACTTTTTCTCCGGCCACTTCCAACTTATAGCTAAAATAATGTCGCCTTTCATTTCCCTCAGAGAAATCCAGCTTATTCAGCCAAGCACTGGACAACGCCGGAACACGCACCCTCTCCTCTCCGCTTCGCAACACGCCAGACGATGCATCCCGCAAGGCCCACCGGACAATTCCCGATATCTCTCGGCGTGTTTCATTGGATACACAAAGACGGACAGATTTTTCAATGTCATGATATTCCGATACACAAGACGGCCGTTGTGTCATCTCTCCTTCTTCACAGCAGGAGATCATTACCGGAGCAAAAAAGCGGCGTGCGAAATAATGCAATGCTTTCCATCTGCCGAAATAATCTATGCTTGACCAAGAAGCTACCGGCCAGCAATCGTTAATCTGCCAGTAGATGGTGCCCATACATCTGCCGCGGTTTCTACGCCAATGCTCTACGCCATATTTTACCGCTTCCGCCTGCAGCAATTGTGAGGCGTAAATCAGCGTATCAAAATTAAGGGGATAAAGATAGGTCTGAGAAAGGTAATTCAAAATCTTTCCGTTTGCCTGACCATTGCGTTGATGCATTTCCATTACTCTAGAAAAAATATTTCGGTCTTCCGGTCGTGTAAAGCTTTCCACCGTTTTCAGGCTTGGAAAGGACTGAAAACCAAATTCCGACACATAGCGAAAATAGTAATTTCGATAGTCAGAAAAAGGCTTGTTCTGATGCCATACATCCCAATAATGTACGTCACCCCGGTTTGGGTCATTAGGACATTCAAACCCGCCACCACTAGATGGTGAGGACGGCCAATAAAATGTTTGAGGATCATTTTCCTTTGCCAAACGCCGGATAATATACTCGAACATTTGGATATAATCTGACCGAGTCTTAGCGTTAGAGTGATAGTCTCCTTTATCCTGCTGCCACTCCATCTCGTTATTACCACACCACAAAGCCAAAGAAGCGTGATGTCTCAAGCGGCGCATATTTTGGGTAATCTCTAGGCGTATAGATTTCTCAAACTCATCCGTCAGGCTGTAATCAGCACAAGCGAACATACAGTCTTGCCATACCATAAGCCCCAATTCGTCACAGCAGTCATAAAAATCATCGCTAGGATAATAACCGCCGCCCCATACGCGCACTGTGTTATAATTAGCAGCTACGCAATCCTCCAAAAGCCTGCGGGTTCGAGACGGCGTGACCCGGGAAAGAATATTATCCTCCGGAATATAATCTGCGCCCATAGCAAAAATTTCAACACCGTTAACTACCTGGGTAAAACTCTCTCCCCATTCATCTTTCTCATTTTTTACCGTAATGGTTCTCAGCCCGATTCTCCGCTTCCAGTAATCCAACATCTGGCCTTCAGGCCCTAAAAGCTGAACCTCAACGGTATATAATGGCTGTTGACCGTATCCGTTAGGCCACCATAACTCCGGCCGACCTATCTCAATAGGCTCTCCATCGCTTTTCCATTGAGTTTTATCCGGCGCCGTCACTATAACCCGTACCCGTGTGGCAATCGGAGATAATGCTTCTTTTTCTATCTGAAAAGAAAGCGTTACCTTTTCTGTCTCGTGGTTCTGAATCACATATACCTGCTCCAGCCGGGCGTCATTCACCCCCACCAGAGAAATTCCCCTCCAAATCCCCGCATCCGGAAGCCTTGGACCCCAGTCCCACCCAAACATACAGTGGGCTTTTCTCAGCAGAGGGAACCCTTCCATGGCATCAGAAGATCCTTCCATCGGATCTTCCGCGAACGCCTTTTTGATATACCGGGTTGGTGAAAAAAAGCGGACAGAAATTTCATTCTCTCCAGCATTTAAAAAAGCCTTCACATCATATTCCCATGTGCAATGCATATTTTTTGCCCGTCCGATCAAATTCCCATTAATCCTAAGTTCTGCAATGGTGTCAAGCCCCTTGCATTCCAGCAAAACCCTTCTGCAGCCAAGCAACTCGGCATCAGCTGTAAAACCACGTCGGTATTCAAAGTCCTCATCCATAATCCTGGTTGCCTGAAGTTCATTATCTCGCCAAAAAGGATCCTCCATTTTCTCCGCCCGTAGCAAATCACTATAGACACTTCCCGGCACTCTCGCCGGCAGTATCTCCCCTGTTTTTAGCCGGCAAAGCGTCCATTCGCCGTCAAGGCTTTGCATTTTTACCATTTGGATTCCTCCTTTATTTTAATTGACTGCGACTAAATTTATAATCACACAAATTTCTATTCCAGCCACGTCCTGCTTTTCCTCTGCCGATTACGGCTGGTTAATCGAAACGATAACCTTCAGAGTGGTATCCCTCTCCAAGCGGCACATATCCAATCCTCGGGCTATCTGGGAAATCGGAAGCCGGTGAGAAATAATAGGCTCTAATCCAAACTTTCCGGAATGAAGCCATTCCACGCAGTGAGCCAGAGCAATTCGGGCACTGTCCGTTCCTGTAAATTCCGGCAGCCGCATTCCGGCAGATTCCAGTTCGGGGTATCGGTCGCTCCATTGGAAGGGCGGCACTCCATAGGCGATAATTCTGGCGTCAGGCGCACCAAGAGCGATCATTTCCCGTACCACATCTCCTCCTGTAGCGTCAATAATTACATCTGGATGCCCTTCAAACCGTTTATGAATCTCATCAATGTACCCTGATTCCTGGGAGTTCAAGGAAAAATCAGCCCCCATCTCTAAGGACTTTTCCAAACGCAGTTTCCTGCGGCCAATACCGCAAAGCTTGGCAGCTCCCATCATTCGCGCCAAGCGGTGGTAAATAAGTCCCGCCGGGCCCAGGCCGTAAACCGCCACTTTATCTCCCTTTCGAATCAGAGGCGTGCCGTCCGGCCGGAACAAAAGTCTGGCAGAACCAATCACCATTTCCATCATAGCCGCAACGTCTTCAGGAGCATCTTCATTGACCTTTCCTACAGCGGCTTCCTCCGTATCAATCAGTAAGTAATCAGCAAACGCCCTTCCATTTACGGTCCAATATACCACTCTGTCCCCAATTTCAAACCCCTTAACCGCTTTGCCGAGTTCCACTACCCTCCCGGTACATTCGTGTCCCAGAATAAACGGGAACCGATCGTTCGGCCAATCTTTTTCCGGCGTATCCGTAGCGTAAATTTTATTATCGGTAGTATTACAGATAGCGCCCGTAGTGACATGAATCTTCATCTGGGTGTCCTTTATAATTTGCGGCTCACCGATCTCCATAATTTCAAGATCACAATTTCCCTTTACCACAACTGCTTTCATAATTCACAACTCCTTTGTTGTATAATGGGAGAAAAGCCCTTGTTAAAAGCAAGAGTCTTTTCTCCCCAGTAAGCTTCTACGCTAATTTCAATAAATGTAATGAAGTTCTACCGTTTCCCCGTTGCGTCTGCCCGATTCCCGCATCTGCTCAATGATATAGTCTACACGGTATCCGTCTACCACGGAAGAACTTCCCTCTGCCAGATGTCCGGAATTACAGCTGTCCACAAACGCCTGGAATTCATTAATCCACTGTTCATTGCACTCATAATATTCCGATTCAGGGCCACACATTCCCTGGAACCACCAGGTAACCTGCATAGCTTCATAGCCCTGCCATGAGGGATTGTCCACCCGCAGATAGCCTCTGGTCCCGATGACTTCTACACTTTCATTCCAGCCGCCGCGGAAGGGCCGCCACTGAGGTCCTAAATTTGGAATATCCACCCTTCCTAGTCTCATGTCTATTGTTAATCCGCTTTCCATTTCCAATTCCGCGTTCAAATAGTAATCCCGTCCGTTCTTATTGTCATAACGGCATTTACAGGAAACCTTAGAGATATCTCCAAAGCAATACCGCAGCAAATCGAGATGATGGCTGCCTGAGTGGGTCAGAAATCCCCCGCCGGAGAGACTCGCGTCATCGTGCCAAGATTTCAAATCCTTATGAGAGGAAACCTCCGGCTCTGGCGCCGAATTATAAATGCTGAATGTAACAAATTCCAATTCTCCCATATCCGCCAAATATTCTTTAATCTTTCGGAAACCTGGATTGAACCGCTTCATATAGGCTGTTTGAAACAGAACCTTTTCCTTTTGCACCAATTCTACCAATCTTTGTGAGTCTTCCGCACGAATGCAAAGGGGTTTCTCGCATAAAATCTTACGGTGTCCAGCCAGAATGGCATCTACACAGCCCTGGTAGTGCATATGGTTCGGTAAGGCCACCACAATACCATCTAAATCTTTTTCCTTCTCCAACAGTTCCTTATAATCCTTATAATAATGAGCGCCGTACTTTTCAGCGGCTGTCTTACCCGACTGATCAATGGAAGCGATTGCCGCAATTTTGGCTTCCGGGATTCTTTCCAGTGCGAAAAAGTGACATTCCGTAATGATACCAGCGCCTAAAATACCAAGTTTAACCATTATGACAACCTCCTAAAATTCTTTATTTTTAAAAAGCAGAACACAAAATAAATTTCTATCCCTTAATACCACTTGTGGCTACAGACTCAATAAATTGACGTTGCAAAATCAGATAAACTACAACAATAGGAAGCGCCGTCAGAGTACAGGCTGCCATGGTGGCTCCCCATTTCATATCCTGCAACGTACGGTAGCGGTCAATCGCTACCTGCATAGTCGCGATTTCATCGTGTTGAACTGAGATCATCATGGGCCAAAGATAGTTATTCCAGGACCAGAAAAAGTTAGTGAGTATCACCGTCACAAAGGCCGGAATAATCATAGGAATGATGATTTTAAAGAAAATACGGAAATGTCCGCTGCCATCGATAAGGGCCGCCTCAATGTAATCGTTGGGAAGCGTGAGCATATTTTGACGAAGCAGAAAAATGGAGAATGAGCTCACCACACTAGGCAGGATCATCCCACTATAGGTTCCAATCAGATTCAGAGTCGTCATCGTCATAAAGAGAGGCACAATCAATAGCTGAAACGGTACCATCATAAACGCCATCACAATTCCAAAAAGCAACTTTTTCCCTGGAAATCTCAGCTTTACCAATGCATAAGCGACCATTCCAGACAGCAGGGCATTCAGAACCACAGTAGTAACCGAGACAATCATGCTGTTCATAAACGCCCGTGGTACATTCATGGTTTGAAACACATACTGAAAATGCTCAAAGGTTATGCTGTTGGGAATAATTTCCGGAGGGTATTGAATAATTTCATTTGACGGTTTTAACGCCGAAGATACCATCCAATAGAAAGGAAAGAAAGCAACAAGCGCACCGACAATCAAAACCACATAAAGCAGTATCTTTTTAGAAATCCGTTTGCCTAAACGATTCATTTTCATCCCTCCTATTCGACATCCCGCTTAAAGATTTTATTTTCTAAAATACTGATTAAAACGATCAGTATTCCCACCACCACGCCGATAGTAGAAGCATAACTCATGTCATGGGAGATAAAGCCTTGTTGATACAAGTATAATACCATTGTGGTAGAACTGCCTTGCGGCCCCCCTGTAGTCATAATATAGGGCTCATTAAAAATCTGGAATGCCCAAATAGTGGCCATCATAATGCAGAAAATGATGGTGGGATTCAACAGAGGAAGCTTAATTCTGAAAAAGATCTGCCAGCCGCCGGCACCGTCGATTTGAGCCGCCTCAATGTAATCCTTGGAAATTCCCTGATATGCCGCCAAAAAAATCACTGTATAGTAACCAATATCCATCCATGCCTTTACCAAAGAAATCGAAATCATTGCCATTGAAGTGCTGGTGAGCCAGGCCACACCTTCGATTCCCATACATTCCAGCAAATAATTGACCAGGCCATTGGAGGTCTGCAGCAACCATTTCCACAGAATCGCTACAACCACAGAACCTACCACCACGGGCAGAAAAAACAATCCCCGGAATATATTTCGGCCCTTAAATTTACGATTCAGCAAACTGGCCACGAACATTCCTCCCAAAATAGAGGTAGGAATTTGGACAATAAAGTAAATAAAGGAATTACCTACTGATTGCCAAAATCTTGGATCTTGAAACAGCCTGACGTAATTATCAAATCCAATAAACTGGGTGAAGGAATTGGTCACCATGTCCCATTCCGCAAAGCTTCCCGCAATCGCCATAAATGTTGGGTAAATCATAAAGGCAAGGCAGAATACAAGGTACGGCGCCACAAATCCCACAGCGGATTTATCCCACTTTTTTTTATGGTTTATAAGGCCCGATGAAACTGTTTTCATTCTTTATCACCTCTCGAATTGAGAGAGGGATCCTTCAGGGATCCCCCTCTTGCTACTCACCGACCCTCTTGTAAAATCTTATTTGCCTCTTCCTCAGCCCAAGCCATTGCGTCAGCCGCAGACATTCCGTCATATGCCACTTTTAGATAAGCCTTTTGCAGCGGATCCATGATATCGCAGGCAAAGCTGGAATTAATGGTACCGATAGTACCGTGATTTCCCACTTCCATAGTATCAGTCATATCCTCTCCCCATTTTTCAAATCCGGCTTGAAACGCCTCGTTCTCCAGCAGATTGTCGTAGCAGGGAAGATCCGCCGTCACATCAAAGTCCGCAGCGCACTGCTCCTCGGAAAGCAGGAACTTTAAAAATTCCCAGGAAGCCCGACGTACACGGTCTCTTTCTTCACCCTCCTCGGCTCCTAATTCATCAATAATGCACAAATTTCGCACAAAGGTATAGGTATCATATTCTCCGCGTGTATTTCCGTCCGGAATCGGAATGGGCCCTACCACATATTCAAAGCCTTCCGGAGCATCACTGGCCGCCATCTTAATATTTTCCGTGGCACCTCTGGTGCATGCAGTCTGTTCCATAAAGAATGGATCCATATCCCAAATCTCCTTTTGCGCCCAGCCGTTGCCAAAAACAGTTTCCCAAAATTCCAGGCTTTTTACGCCGTTTTCCGTATTGAAACACACTGTTTGACCATCATCACTGACCAGCTGTCCGCTTCCTGTCGCGGCAATATACAGTGGATAAACGTAGGATTCCCAGCGCCACCATTCATCCTGCATCCAGGGAGCAATCGCCCATCTCTTAGCCTCTGGATTCGTCACCATTTCGGCCAGCTCGTAAAATTCCGAATAGGTCTCTGGCAGTTTGTTCACATCCCATCCGACCTCTTCCAGGATCTTCTTGTTATAGAAGAAAACATAAGGAGATTGGTACCAGGAAATGGAGTAGGTATTGCCATCGGTCCAGGTATAGTTCAAGTCGGGGTCAAAGTTCTCCATCACCTCTTCGAAATCCGGAAAATTATTCAAGGGATACAGAAGGTCATGATCCACATACCACAAATCCTCGATGTTCAGAGATTGGTGGATATTGGAATTGGTTCTAGACTGTATGTAGGTCATCAGCATCTCATTGTCCGTATTGTCTGGAGCCACACTACCGGTAACCTTGATATTAGGATATTTCTCCATAAATTTCTGAATCTGTTCCTCGCCAAGCTGGATGCGCTCTGGAGTTTCATAGTACCAATAACGGATGGTCGTCTCAGGCATATCGCTGATATCCTCGGCCGTAATCCAATTCACCTCGCCTGTGGAATCACCGCCTGGGGAAGTCAAGTTTTCTGAAACCAAGGACTCGCCATAAGATGCAGTCCCTCCGTTTGCACATCCACCGGAAGTCAACATCATGGCTGCAGATAAAAGAACTGCTAGGGATTTCACTGACTTTTTCATTGTTATCCTCCTTTTAATACTCTATGATTTCTGCCGATGTGGCAGTTTTCCCCAATAGATTCGTAAAAGAGAATATGCTACTCTTAATATGACGCAGAAATTACATTTAGACAAATTTGTAACATTACTTTAAATTTGTTTTTTCTGTTGAAACCATGCGTTAAAAATAAAATCTTGCAATAATTCCAAAAAATAAATAATTATTTTATTATTTTTATATTATTTATGTTATATTATAACATTCTTTTTAGTTTTGTCAATGTTATTTTAATTAATTTTAAGTGATTTTGTAATTATAAGTAATGTTTACCTGTTTGTAAATAAAATTAAATAGAAAAATCTAGCAATCTTTTAGATTGACAGTTCCGTTAGAATATGGCATAGTAAAATTAGAAGTTAAATCTTGGGGATTCAGCCATGGAGAAAAATTTAAAATATCTTTTATGCGACTTGTACGTTATTTTTTGTAATGTGTTTTCATTTCACAAAACATCGATCCGTGTTGAAAACCACTTTTAGCACTTTTTTGTAAACAGAAATTGATTTTCACACCGCACAAAACAGTTTGTTAGGGGTATTGTATGAAAAGAAAAGTTTCGATGCAGGACATAGCAGATGCCCTGGAAATTTCAAAAAATTCTGTTTCCATCGCTTTGCGCGGCAAACCAGGCATCAGCAATGCTCTTCGGGAAAAAATCTTAATATCAGCCGCGGAAATGGGTTATTTAGGGCCCCATCAAACCAATCAAAAGGGAAACAACCTTCTTTTAGTCGTGGATGATAACTTTGACGGCAATGACATTTTTTTCGCACCTTTAATTGCCGCCCTTTTACGTTGCGCCAAAGAAAAGGGATATAATATGCTGATGACCAGCGTGACTGACTCTATGCAGGAAACTGGTGCTATCCCGCAGGCTTTTTATGATATCAGTGCCTCCGGGGTGATTTTGCTTGGAAACATCCGACGTAGTTACGCAGAAAAATACGTGAGTTCCAAAATTCCCTGTGTAATGATGCTCCACCATCTTTACGGTGTCCCAATGGATCACGTGCTCAGCGCCAATGAGGACGGCGCTTTCGCAGTCACTCGACACCTTATTTCCAAGGGGCATCGCAAAATTGGTTATCTAGCAGATATTGGCACCTTTACAAGTTTTTCACAGCGCCAGAGAGGATACCAACGTGCTCTTCGAGAGGCAAAAATTCCCTTTCGAGAAGATTTTGAAATTTTGCTCGATACTCATCAAACCTTAGTGAAGGACATGGCGCCTTATGTCGAGCATATTTTACAGCTTCAGGATCGTCCTACTGCATGGCTTTGCGGCAATGATGACGTTGCTATTGCGTTGATCAATGAATTCCGCAACCAAGGCATCCAAGTGCCTTACGATGTCTCTGTTGCCGGTTTCGACGGCATTTCCACCGCTTTTCTGTTTCATCCTAAACTTTGCACCTATATGGTCAGAATTGATACTCTAGGGTACCGCGGTGTAGAGCTTCTTTTAAACCGAATCAACAAAAAAGAGGATCCCCCTCAAATTTGCTGTGTACTGGGGAATCTCGTTGAAGGCGACTCTGTGGCAGAGCGAAAAACTGAGTCTGCTCCTCTCTAATCCGCTGCCGCACAAATATGTCTCTGGTTTGTGTATTTTGCTCATCAGGCATGAAATGGCTTCCTTGAAATCCTCCATCGTATCAATTCTCATTCGTCACTGTTTCCTTTTGAGTGCGGCGGTGGCATATTGTCTCATACCAGTCAGGTACTCCTTTACCTTTTGAAATAGTTTCTCTCTTACCTAAAACGCCAGGTTCTTTCCTTTTCCATCATTTTACCCTTTCTATTACAATATAATTTGGTTGGAAGCCCAGCATCCGGCTGGGCTTCTTTCCATCTCGTGCCTAAGCTAAATAAGAGGAGCAACTGGCTGACGCCCCCTTTCTTGGACTTGCATGCCCGTTTATGAGACTGTCAGCCATCCTCTTGTTGCAGCGTTCGGTTTAAGCAGGTTGAGCCTTGAGTTCGCGTCACCTAATAGATTGAATCGGCAGCGAGAAAAAGATGGGTTCCGGTTGCAAATTTTGTGTTGGAGGAATGAACGTGAACTGTGTAGGCATTGATGTTTCCAAAGGCAAGAGCATGATTGCCGTCATGCGGCCTTTGGGAGAGATGGTGATCCCGCCCTTTGAGGTGGGACACACTGATGCTGAGTTGTGCGAGTTGTCCAGACGGCTAGGGGGCTTGGAGGGCGAGACCCGCGTAGTGACGGAAGCTACAGGGAACTACCATTTGCCGGTTGCCAGCTTCCTTTACGATTCCGGTTTTTACGTCTCCGTTGTAAATGCCATGCTGGTACATGGCTACGGGAACAACAGTCTGCGGAGGGTAAAGACCGACAAGAAGGACGCAGTCAAACTAGCCAACTACGGCCTTGACCACTGGCTGACGCTGCCCAGATACATCCCAGAAGACGAGGTACGGCTTATGCTGAAAACCACTTACCGGCAATACCAGTAATGCACCAAAGTACAGACCATGCTCAAAAACAACTTAATCTCCTTGCTTGACACCGCTTTCCCGGACGCAAACCGCTTGTTTACCAGTCCCACCAGAGCGGACGGTAGCGAGAAGTGGGTGGATTTCATTTCTGCCTTTTGGCATTGTGAGTGTGTTTGCGAGCTGTCCAAAAAAGCATTTACAGCCAAATACCAGAAATGGTGTAAGAGGCATGGCTATAACTTCAGTCAGGACAAGGCGCTGGACATTTACGCCTCTGCCTGCGGGCACTTCAGCGTCATGCCAAAGAACGATACTACAAAGATTCTGGTGGAACAGGCGGTATCCCAGCTTCAGGCCACTTCCGCTGCGCTGGCCGCGCTCAGGAATGAAATGCAGTCCCTGGCGGCATCGCTGCCGGAGCACCCCATTGTGATGGGGATGTTCGGAGTTGGCCCCGCACTCGGCCCCCAGCTTATGGCGGAGATTGGCGACGTGCGCCGCTTCCACTCCAAAAAGGCGCTGGTGGCTTTTGCGGGCATTGACGCCCCGCCGTACCAGTCCGGCCAGATGGAAATCCGCAGCCGCAGTATCTCTAAGCGTGGCTCTGCCGTTCTGCGCAGGACACTGTTTCTGGTGATGAGCGCCATTCTCCGGTGTTCTCCTGCCGATGAGCCGGTGTACCAGTTTATGGACAGAAAACGTATCGAGGGCAAGCCCTACCGTGTTTACATGATGGCCTCCGCCAACAAGTTCCTGCGCATCTACTACGCCACTGTGAATCAATACCTCGACAGCCTTGAAGCCTGATCTCTACCCTAATCTGTTCGTTTCAGGCCAGCGCCAGAATTTTTCAATGGCGGCGGCTTGGTTTTTTATACCCTTTTTGCAGTCCCTAAAAAATTGCGATTCCTCTCAATTTAGTTCTTGACATTTGTTAGCAGGTTTCATAATGCTCTCGAATAATCATCTCGATGAATTGGCCCATAGCGCTTCCCGTTGCTTTGATTTCCTCGCTGATTCGGTTGTGCAGTTCCAGCGGGATTCTGCAGGTGATGCCTTTCAGCTCCATTCTTTTCTCGCTCCTTTTTCATTGGTTTTCCCCTTTTGGGCAACACAAGCATACTCCAAACCATCCTGGAAAGCTATCACCAACACCAATGAACATTCAGGGGAAAAAGCCTTCACAAACGTCACAACCAACAACACCAGAAAATCATATGGATTTTGAGAAAAACTAATATTTGTTACAGTATCTATGCTAAATGGGAAACTGCTGTCCGTCAGTCGTCACGAAAAATGTATGAGCAATTAGTAACCGCATATCCCGAAATAAAGATATAAGCTTACAGTTATATCTGTGACTAAACAGATGCGCTGTATTTTATAATCGGCACATTGGTGTTTGCCTTTTCTTCTGTAAAATGAAAATATAACAAAAAAGCAGGAAAAAGCACTATGGGGAAATCATTATTTGAGCAATGGGCGGAATATATCGTCAGGCTGGGGATTATCGTCTCACCAACATTTCTCTACCCGATGGGATCGTATATATCAGCGGATGAACAATATCCGTAGCAGATCGGCAGAAATCATAAATCATGAATTTGATCCTAATATAGTTAAATCCGCTACCGATAAAAAGCTGGTAGCGGATTTCATACTATATCAAACCAAAATATTTTCAAAAAGCTTTTTAACTTATCAATGACAGTTTGTTTTTTCAGGACCCTATTAGAGCCGCCTGAAAACTTTGACATCAGAGGTAATATTTTACTAAGATCTGTTCCTGTGGTTTTTATTTCACCATCTCTAAATGAGTTCTCTATAAATTTTTGAGCCTCATCGTGTTTAAAGTTGAAAAATTAGAGGGAATCATTCAAGCTTTGATAACAGTTGATTGTACCGTATCCCCCGTTATAGGAAAAGCTGAAAGCTTTGGAATCACTGTATGGTCAATTCAGCGTACATACCTTATGCGAAGCACTGGAGGTTCCTCGTAATACTTTTTACAATCATATTTTTCGGAATAAACGAAGTGACACACTTGCAGCTAAACGCCGAGAACAATTAAAAGTGCAGATACAGAATATTTATGATGATAGCGAACAAATTTACGGCGCGGGAAAAATCGCAGCGATACTTCACACGAAAGGAATTAAGGCCAGTGAAAAATACGTTTCTGAGATTATGAAAGAATTAGGAATCAGCAGTGTTGGTATCACAGCAAAGCAAGACCATAAGAAATGGGAAAAAGGAAAGAACAGAAATTTTTTACATCAACAATTTCATACAGACCGACCGAATCAAGTCTGGGTCAGCGACATCACAATTTTTAAGTTTAGCGATAAATATTACTATCTTTGTGCTATTATCGGCCTATTCTCACGAAAGATCATTTCTTATCGGATATCGCAGAGCAGCAGTACGCAACTGCTCACCAAAACTTTTAGGCAGGCTTATTCGGAAAGGAAACCAGAAACAGGACTCATGTTTCACAGTGATCGGGGGACGCAGTATATTTCCTATACGTTTGTGCGTTTATTGGAGACACTTGGAGTTAAACAATCTCTTTCCCGAACCGGGCGACCCCATGATAATGCTGTTTCAGAAGCATTCTTTTCCATTCTTAAAAAGGAGGAACTGTATCGCAGGCATTACAAATCTGAAATAGATATGATACAGGGTATCCATCGTTTTATTAACTTTTATAACAATGAACGTCCGCATTCTACATTACAATATAAGACTCCAGTGCAGAAAGAGCAGGAATACTGGGATAAAAAGAAAGAATCCTCATTAAAATGAGAATTCCGGGTTCG
>OGWT01001654.1_pt1 | contig 16556 bp, 6 predicted proteins | sample 1576101 | NCBI WGS metagenome assembly OGWT01 (sample SAMEA3541481, study PRJEB24748) | human gut metagenome | biome: human gut; feature: human-associated habitat; material: faeces | place: China | collected 2012 | reverse complement strand
CACCTGGAACTCTTGATTGGGGTTATCGTGGAGAACTTCTTATCATTTTCAAAGGACGTACTAATAAATATCTTGTATCAGCATTTAAAGAACTTAAAGATACAGTTCGTTTTATGCTTGGTATTAAGAACCATTCATTAGATAAATGTTCACAAGATTTTGATAGAGTTTCTTGTGAATTTCCTTACCGTCCTATGACTGATGATTTTGAAGGAGACCGTATTTGTCAATTACTTGTTCGTCGTAGAGAACAAATTACTTGGGAAGAAGTTGAAACTCTGGAAGAACTTGGAACTACTGAGCGTGGAGAAGGAGGGTTTGGTTCTACTGGTGGTACTGGCGAAGCTAAAGTTGAAGAAACTACTACTACCGAAAATACAGAATCTCAGGCTAATGAAGAACCTGCTAAAGTATCTGGAACTACACAGAATCGCTTTGCTAAATAATGCTTGACGATAAACCTCTTATTGAACATACTTATATTCAAACTAGAAGTAAGAATGAATATAAAGTAGTTGCTATTGGTAAAATTAAATGTCCCGAAAGCGGTTATTGGTATGATGCAGTATTCTATGTTCATGCCAATAACTCTCCGGGATTTTATGCAAGAACTATTCAAAATTTTATGAGTAATTTTGAAGATGTCGAAAATATAGTTGAAACATGATAAGAATCACTTGCTATACCAAAAAGAATTGTGAAGCCTGCCATACTATGATTAGTATTATAGGTAATGCTGTTGCAGAAGTTAATGATGATTGTAATATTAATATTGTAAATATTGCTAATCTTCCACCAAATAAACTTGTGGAACTTAATGTTGAAGTATTTCCTACTACTATTATCGAAAAAGATAATAAGGAAATTACTAGATTGAAAGGAACTTTTCCTGAGAATTATATTACAGATATTATTTATAAACTTGAAAAAGAATGAAGAGATAATTATATAGCGAGAACACGCTAATGTTCATAGTTAAGTTATACAGAATGAGCCTATCGTTGTTATCAATGGTAGGCTTAATTATTTCATCTCATCATTCCCTTACGGGGCGCGGAGGCAACGCAGTTGCCGACCTTAAAGTCAGAAGAATCTACAGATATTGTAGATATTGACGATTAAGATATTATCTAAGAATCGGTTGCTTCGCAACCTCAGCCCCCCGTAGAGGATATGAATGAGATATATCACTAACCATTAATATAGATAAAGATATGAAAGATAAATACGGAAGACATTATAATCTTGATGATGAACAAGATTTACAAGATTATATAAGTCGTCAATCAAATTATCAAGTACCTAATGAACCTAAAGGTATTGGTTGTTTACAAGGTTTTATTATAGGAGTTGTTATATTCGTTCTATGTTGTGCTGCTTTTAGAGCTTGTGAACGAAATATTAAAGACCCTAATTCTAGTCAATATGAATATTCATTTTTAGATTAAGTATGAAAAAGAAATTTATATGGCTGAAAAGATTAATATGTAAAATACATGGTCATGATAGAGTTTTTGTGATTGAACCAAGAACTAGAATTAAAGGTAAGTCCCGACATCGTTATGGAAATCTTGTTATTAGTCTTAATAGAAAAGGTGGTAAAGGTGGAAGTGTAAGAGTTGCTGATGGTGGTTATTATGTTTGTGCTCGTTGTGGAAAGAAATTGACAAATTGGGAGCGATTATAAAGCTCTCTGTGAGACTTTATACCTAAAGTAATATAGTTGTTCAGTTCGATAAAGAAAACGGCAAGGCGAGCCGGAAAACCGCCAAAAAGCAATAGTTTAGTAATAGAAAAGCCCGTAGGCTAGTAGGATAGTTGATTCCTTACTAGTTCTACGGGCTTCTTTTTTATCCGCAGTTAGACCTGCTTTAATTATTGAACTTACCAATAATATATTTTCTTAATTTAATTTCTCCTTTTTCATTCCTTTCAACTTTGACATTTCTATATTGTTTATTATACATAGCAACAAATTTAATCATATTTCCTTTAAATAATCTATTATGATTTATAATATAAGTTGATTGAACATCTGTTATATCTAATAATGGTTCGTTACCATTTTCTTTATAAGTAAGTTGCTTTAAAGCTTCTACTATTGTATCTTTGTTACAACATAAATCTCTAGCAGCATCTCCAATAGTGAATTTAACTATATTACTATCGAACTCAATATGTTCCATTATATAATCAATTAAACAATGAGTATATTTTGTATAATAAACCCCTTTAACTTTAAAATAATTAAAATCTCTACAATAAAATCGTCTATCGCTAATGTTAGTATGAACATCTACTGTGTGATTAAGTACATCAATATCTACTACATTAGCATTAATTGTAGGTACAGGAAAACTACTAATAGTAACTTTACTTCGTTCTTTTTCTTCTCGCTTAGTATCTTTCTTTGCAGATTCTTTAGCTGGTTTTAATATAAACTCTGGCATATCTTTATATGGTTATTAGTTATTAGTTGAACAAATATACGAATAAGTCCGAACATATCGACTAATTTTAGTCTAAAGTATACGGAAATTTCCAAAAATTATACTTTTGTAATTATCTGATTATCAATAAGTTAGAGTATAGCAGCAATTATCTTATATATACTATAAAAGTCTACGACCAGACTTATCATCCAATCATAGACCTTATAATTACTTCCCATTAACAATCCATTCAGCAATAGATTGAGTAGGAATAATACCAAGCATATTTTCAGTCAGTTTATAATACTTATTATTTTGGTCTAATTGCATTATACGATTAATTCCACGATAAATAGGAATTTGTCTCTTAACATAAACGGCAAGTTTATTCTCACCTTTATATAGACCGGTAGTATAATTAGGATTGAACTCATCTCCCTCAATAAAATACTTAGCAATAAAACCAAATGCGGACTGTACATCTTTGAATGATTGACCTAAAGCAACAGGACTTGACCAAAGTTTATCAAATTCAGATACAGCACCAATGTTATACATAATAGTTTCAGAAGATAAACGGTCTGCTTGATAAAGAGCAAGATTAGCTATAATCTTAGCTGTTTCATCGTCATCGTCAGCGGCAAGTAATGCACAACTAGCAGCAATACCGCCAAGAAGACCATAAGCAATACCGGTAAGTTCTCCTAAAGCTCTACGAATATTAGCTCGTTCAGCATTTGACATTGTAGCATAATTAAACTTGTAGTTTAAGAAAGTATCAATAAACGCTCTACAAACTTGTTGTACACCAGCAATAAATAGATTAGTTCCATCATCATTAGCTTTAGCTTTAGCTCTATCTGTAAGTCCTTTAAATTCTGTTGTTGCAAAATCCCAAAGACTTACATAGAATCCACGTTCAATACTTTCTCTACTTTCATTATAATAACCATTTACACGGAAATGTTTAAGAGCTCCTGTATAAATATGTTTATGATATTGCATAAGTAGACTACCAAATACCCAAGTAGATTCTATACGAGCACCTCCTAAGCGGTCATACACACCATGAATCTTTTTATTAACTGATACAACTTTACCTTTAAATTTAGCAAGTTTACCTAAATCTACTAAACTATCATCTTTAAGTTTAGCATAACCATCTTGAAGTTCAAATTGGTCTATCAGTCTAGGTTCAGATTCAAACTGTTTTTTAGCTTCTTTAGTAAGTTCATTTCTTATTTCCGCATATCTTAATCCATAAGTTTTATCACTAAGACTACGTAAAAACTCTGTATTTACATCTTTCTTAAACCAAAGATAATCTTTAAGTCTATTCTTGTCTTCTTTAATACGATTGATGAATTTAGCATAAAGTTCTTCAAGTTCAACATTACCTTCGATAGTTTTACGAAGTGCAACTTCTTCAAGCATTCTATTGTAATTATGGAAATCTCCTATAATAACTTCACCTTTCTGATTCTTATAAACTCTATTACTAAGCATCATAGATAACATAGCAGTATTCTGCATAAAATGTTCACCAGCACTTTGTGGACTATAAGCAAAATCTCTCATCTTATTGATTATTTCAATACTATCAATAGATTTAGATGTTTCACGAATACCATTATAGTCCACAACTCCCATGAGTTTAATTATTGCATCAGTAAGATTATCACTAGTATCTTTATTCATGTTAGTAAGGAAATATGGAACTGCTTTAATATAATATCCAAATTTAGCATTCTCCCAATCTTTATGATTGAAGTATTCTCCTGCATAGCGTTCCATGAATATATTAGTAGAACCAGTCAATATGTTACCAATACCTCCTGTAATATTAAACATCATATATTTAGCACTAGCAATATTCTGTCCAACAGCAGCAAATTTATCCCATGTATTCTTACCTTTATATTCATCAAATAAGAAACGTTTAGACCAAGTTTCAATTAAATCAATAACTCTTTTAGGAGCTTGAGTCTTATAAACTTTTCTATCTTCTGTAGAAGTTCTTCTATCAACAGCTAGATTATTAAATCCTGTAAGACGATAAGCTTGCGCTTGTGTTCTCATATATTCAAGAAGATAATAAAGGTCTAATTTAGTTTGCGTTTTAGCATTAGCTTGAATAGCTCCTTTAATAAATTCTTCAAATACTGATTCATAATCTTTATCCATCAGTTTAACATCAAGCTGTCTATTATACTCAGCAGATTCTTCATTATGTTTCTTAATATCATCAACTCTAGCTTTATAATCTTCATCAGATTCAGTAAGACCTTGTTCCGGTATAGGTTCTATCTTTCTATAAGTCTTGTCCTTCAACGAAGCTAATAACGGTATATTAGTTTCTCGGTCATATTCATAACCAATATTATCGCTAATATGTCTATCTGGGTCTAAACTTTGTCCAAATCCAATAGCATTAAATGCGGCTTTAACAGTATTAGGGAACGATGATTCTGTCCTTCTCCTACGGGGGAACAGCCCTTTAGCAACGAATGACATAGCAGTATTATTCTCTTTAGTTAAATCATAAAGAGTATCTTGCATTAACTTTCTTATTCGTCTTTCATATTCATTAGAATTATCAGTTCTATAATACTTAGCACTACCATTATAATTATCAGTATATCTATTATAATTAGCATTAACTGTTTCAGAAAGTGGTTTACTTCTTGTATTGTTATATGAAGCTACATAGTTTCTAGTATTAGCAGATTCATCTTTAACTCTTATTGTAGTCCAAATACGAATTGGTTCCATTTTACCATTCAAAGGATTAAAGATATGATTTTTATCTTCAAATTCCTTAAGTTTACCGTCTCTAATAGCTTGTTCACGTTCTTGCCAATAATAACTTGTAGGAACAAATTCTATATTCTCATTTAAAAACTTAAGAGCTTTAGAACGTTTCTCATCAACATAATCCTTATTAATAACATTACCATTATCATCAAGTTTAGGAGTAACATAACCAAATATATCATTATTAGGTTCGTTAGTATATCCTATAAAGATTCCATTCTCATCATAATTCTTAGCATTAGCTATTGTTCTCCATGCAGCAAAGAACTCTTTACCTTTTTGTTTAGCAGCATCTTCATCTAAATTATAAGTAACTTTATCAGTATGAAACTCAACTTCTTCTTTCAAGAACTTCTTAACTTTCTCGTCTTTACGACGTAAACGTTTAATTTCATCAAGTCTATCATAAAGTCCGCTAAGTTCTCTAACTTGTTCTATAGTCAAATCAGATAATTTAATCTTACCTGTGTTTGGATTAAGAGCGTCTTTAAGAATATCATTAATAGCTTTAACTGTATCATTAAAAGCTTTAGTAACAGCAGGAGTTTGTTCTTTACTATTAATAAATCCTTCATAGAACTTCTTACTATATATTTCGGTTATAGGAGCTTTATTACGAAGAAGCTTAACTTCTGCCGATGCTCCATCATTAGCACGATTAGCGTATTGAGCTTCTTGCTCTTCTTTAATAGCTTTTACTTGATTATCATTAAATTGACGACCATCAATAACTCCATAATTATCATAAGCATTTTCTGTATGTTGAACTATACTCTTGAATTGAGGATTCTTTTCTTCTTTATTTCCATTAAGAGCTGCAAAAGCTTCATTAATTTCTGCTTGAAGTTTCTCATTAATTCTATAATAAGTATTTTCGTTCAACCATTCAACAGCATTAGCATATTCATCTACTTGTAATAATACATCTTCATTTTCTATTTGTCGTCCAGCACTATCAAAATGTTTGTACTTATTAATAATACTAAGATAATGTTTTAAGTCTTCTTCAAAACCTTCTCTAGTTTTACGTTCAAAGAATGCTTTTTTAATTCTAGTAATTTCGTCTACATATTTACGAAGATTAGAAGCTCTATTATAAGCGTCTTGAGGTTTCCATTCTCCTGTATTGAAATCAGTAGTTTCTTGCATCTCTCTAATTTCAGAGTTCAAACGTTTAATAGCAGCATTATCTTCTTCTGTACGATTACCTTTGAATATTCTTAATAACTTATTACGTTCATCATTTAGTTTAAGATACTTAATATAATAATCAATATTATAGTCATTAAGCATAGAAGCTTCATTATCAGTTACTCTTTGATAATATTCTGAAACATATTTCTGTTCAGTATTAGCAAGATACCATAAGTCACGTTTATGTTTAGCTCTTAGATATTCTTTACTAAATTCTCCATAATTATCTTTGGCTTCTGCAACTTTAGCATTTAAACCATTCTTATCTTCTGTAAATTTATCAGTATGATTAGAAACAAATTTACCAGTTACAGGATTAATAATATTATTCCAATTAATCGTTTTACCAGCTTTAGCAGCTTCTGATTTAATACTAGCTAATTGTTTCTTATAGTTCTTTACATATTCATCTCCTTCAAACTTAAGTTTATCGAGTTTAGAAGTAGCTTCTCTAAGAATGATTTGTACAATAGGATAACTAATTTCTTGTGCATCTTGGAATAACCAATCAAGAACACTAGCATCTTTAAGTATATAATTGGTTATATCAGAAAGTCCTTTATCAAAGTTAGGATTAGTACTAAGAGGTTTAAATATATTTTCTGCAACAATTTCAAATCCTTGTTTTAGTTTAAGATTATTCTTAATATTATTAATAGTTTCTTGAATACCTTTAATATTACGTCTAGTAGAATCATCTACATTATCGGTAGCTATTTCATTTATTAATGGGAATGAATTGCCAAATGTACTAGCTTGTAATATTAGACTTATATATTCATTACGCAATCCTTCATTATTAGTAATAGCATTAATAGTATAATCTGAAACTATATCATGCGCAGTACCTTCTTCATCAACAATAAAGTTATTAAGTTTACGTTCAAGCTCATGAGCTTTAGTAATATAAAACTCTGCTGAACGTTTAATAGTATCTTGTTTACGTTCTTCTATACTAGCAATACGTTGTTCTTCTACTCCATAATTAAGAATATCTTGATATGCAATAGAAGCACTTTCATCAGAATTAACTCTAGCTCTAGTTTTAAGGTCTAATACAAATTGTTGAGCCAAATTGCCAAGCTTAGATATATTAGTAGTTTCAATATCCATATCAATAGAACTTGCGTGTTCTACATCTTCTATATCTTTTTCTACTTCAATCGTTTCACTTTTGATATAAGGAACAACAGTATAAATATTATCAGTAGATTGTACTCCATTACGTTTGGCATTAGTTAATCCTTCAAGTTGTTCATCAGTAGATATTTTCTTATTAAGCTTAACTTGTTTACGAGTTATAATATAATCTTTAAGATTACCATCATTATCCATTATAGTTTGAACAGCTCCTATATTCTTAGTACCAAATGCTTGTTTAAGAGTTTGACTTCCATTCCAAGCCCAAAATACTTTAGTACCAGGATTAGCAAACTTATCATTTATACTACGAATAAAGTTTCTAACTGACGCATCTTGTTCAGCAATAGTAGCAATAAAATTCCTATCAGTAGGAACTATTATTTCTTTATCAATAGTAGGTTTTTTATATCTATAAGGTTCTATTCCTTCTTTAGTAAATAACTCATTCTTTTCTTCTGCAAGACGAGAGAATGGAGCTTGTCTTTCTTGACTAAGATTAATTATATCTTCATAATATCTACTAGAAGGATATTTATTATTTATAGGATTAGAACTAAATTCTCCATGTTCATTCTCTTCAAGATTATTTAATGGAATAAGATATACTTGTTTATTGTTATCTTCTTCATATAATCCAACTTTATATAAAGTAGAAACTTTCTTATTAACTATATTAATATAATTAGTAGAAAGAACTGTTTTAGTTCTACCAAGTTTATCAGTAATATCTTTAACTATTCCTATCTCTTTAGCAAGTTCTGTATCTTTAACAGTGCCAAAATTAAAATAATACATCTTTTGACTATTAGGAAGATATGTAAGACTAGCTTTATTCTTATTATATCTTATTCTATAAGTAGGAATTTGTGGTATATTAGAATGACTACGAATATAATCTTCATATATATTATTAGCAGCAAGTTCTTTATCGTTCACAGAACTAACACCGAATTTTATACTATCAATAATTCCAGTACCTCCATCTTCACGAGAAGTATATAAAGCACTATTCTTAATAACTTTACTAACATTTCCTCTACGGAACTGATAGCCTTCTACAACAAAAGCATATTTAATAATGTCAATAGCAGTTAGTCTAATAATAGGATTAGTATTATTGAACGCTGCATCGAACATTTTATATATACTTTCCATGTCTTGTTGTTGGTCGTTAAAACGAATGATTTGACTACTTATTCCACGTGTACGGAACTCAAATCCGTTAAACAAGTTTACGTTCAGTTCAGAAAAGATAGTTCGCTGTGAGCCAAGTAAATGGCTTTGTACGAAGTGTACTTTTTGAGCCGGAGTGAGTTTAGCAAAAGCATTAACTTCTTCTTGTGTAGGATTCGCAACATTATCTATATTAATATTATAGTTAATATCATAACCAAATCCATAGATTCTCCTTGTCTCATCCTCTACGGGGGAACGTCCCTCTGATTCTACTTTACTTGCAGTAAATATATCTACTGTAATATTGCCATTTTTTTCAAGTTCAATAGGTTGTGATATAATAGCAGAATTGTTCTTATACATATATTCAAGAACATACTTCTTAAAATCATTATAAAGTTTCTCATTAACACTTCCACTAATATAATTCTGAATACTATTGATAGCATTAACAAAATTATGAGATTCGGTTTCAAATAAACCTTTATTAATAAGAATGCTAGGAACTGTACTATATCTCATGAATGCATCTAATGCAGGATAAACACTTGGTTTTTCAGTTTCTGCTAAATATAATTCTGGCATAAATACTCCTGTTTCAGTAGCTTTAGTGATACCAGGATAAATAGCTTCTAATAATGGTTCTCCATTTACATTAATTCTATTAGCATCGTCGCTATTAATAATAGTTCCTATATCATCAATTACTTTACGTGTACTATATATAGTTTGTTTAGCACCAAATTTATCAGGATTAAGCACTTTAACATGATTAGAAATAACTCTACTATATTCATTAATATAATTAAAGTTAAGAACAGCAGCTAAATCTAATAATAAACTTGTAGTATCATAACCAAGTCCACTACGTTCAGCAGCTAATCTTTCTTCCATTGCTGGAACATCAATCATATTAACGTCAGCATTAGATGTATTATCAAAACTAATAGTACTATTAGGAAACAGTTGAGTAAATTCAGCTCCATATTCATTAACAAGAGCTTGCATTACTTCTGTAATATTATTATTATCAGTAACTACTTCGTTACGAATTTTAACTCCTAATTGATTAGCAATACGCTTAATAGCAGTATGTATAGGATTATAATTACCACGAACAAATACAGATTGAGATTCATAATATGCTTCAACAACTTTACTAACACCCGGTTGACGTAACCAAAGCATAGCTGTATAAGCATCGCAACCTATATCAAATAATGTTTTAAATGCAGCAAATGTATATTCATTCTCATTCTTAATAGCACCTTCTTTGATAGCATCAAGAATATGTGCAGTAGTATGAGAACTTGCAACTGTAATATAATCACCAACTACATTCTTATTATTTTTACTATTACCAATACGATTATGATAAACAATACCATCTTTAACAGGAAATGCTTGTTCAGCAATATTCAAATCAACATTCTTTCCATAACGAACTTTAATAGGAACACTAAGTTCAGCTTTAGCAACATTGAATACAGAGTTACCTGTATCACGAGCAACACTAAATGCTTTCAATGTAGCACCGCCCATAGCATTTCTATGGAATTGAATCTGGTCAAAAAGATTATAAACATTTCTTTGTTTAGCGCCAACAGTGTCAAGTTCATCAAGAGCTTTATTTGCAGTAGTAATATCATCAAAGTTACTACGAGCAAGGTTCTCTTCGAGACTTGATTTATCATTCATGATAGCAATCATACTATCAACTATACGATTATTTCGAGCACGTCTTGTATTTTGGTCTTCTATTGACATTTGTTTGAAGTCTTCAAACTTCATTTGAGTATTACCAGCATTTTGCCAAGCTTTATATCTACTTACAGTATCTTCATCAGTTTCTCCATCAATATATTCTACTTTATGAATACGACCATCTTTACCAAGATAAGTCTCATAAGCAATACCATAAATAGAGTCAACGTCAAAGTCAGAACCAGTCTGTGTTACCCATTCATCTGGAACTACAATAGTACTTCCCATCCATTCAGGTAGAAAACCTACAACTTTCATAACAGCCATAGACTGTTTACCTTCTGTTGGAATACGATAACCAATACATTTAAGAACTTCTTCATCAATATCTTCAATACGAATCTCTTTAACAAGATTACCATTTTCATCATATTGATTGAACATAGCTTTTGCCCATTTAGGTAGAAGTATTTCTACTTCTGAACCATCTTTATGATAAGCAAGTTCTACTCGTTCTCCGGTATCAGTTTCAATAGTTTCACCAGCTTTAAGTTGTTTACTCTTTTTAATAAGTCCATCAAGCCCAACACTAGTTATCTGTGCTCCGTGCCATCCAGGAAGTTTTTGTCTTGTAATAAACTTATTAAATTGACTTTGAGCAATACTTTCAATCTTACTTGAAACTATATTCATATAACTAGGCATAACAGGTCCTGCATCTTCATTCTTAACAGTAAGATATTCAATAGTATTACTATCAAGTCCAAGACGAGCAGCTTCTATTAATGCTAGTTTATATATACGATTGTAATCAACTTTACCGTTATTGTCTCCTATAATACGATAGTTTTTATCAAACTTAATACCATACTTATCCATAAGACTATTAAAGTCTTCACGAATATTAGCAACATAAGCTCTAATAAAGTTATTCTTATGACTAGCAACAGCAGCTTGACTATTATCAAGTATTTTTTTCATCACTTGAATACCTGCTTTATTCTGAGCATCAACCATATGTTGAGGAACATCTTGTTGTTTATAAAGATACATATAACTAAATGGTTGTTTAACTTCTTTAGCTTTTTCTCTAAATACAGCAAGATTTTCAGGAGTTACAACTCCTTCATTATTCCAATAAGTAAGTACATCATAATTAGCAGCTTTACTTGTTTCTTGAGTATTAACTTGGTCAATATCATTTTCTATCATGAAATTAGCAAGTTCTCCCAAACTTGTTCCTTCAAGGAACTTAGGTACAAGAACAAATTCTGCATTCTTAATCTGACGTGGAAGATGTCTACCAAAATGTTTATTATAATAATGGTCATAGTAGAAGTTCTTCATTACTTGTATAAATCCTTGTAATTCATTAGGATTAATTTGGTTAACATCAGTTGTATTATCAGTTAATTGTTCAATCAATCTAGCATATTTAGGATATTCTCCTAATATCTTCAATCGACGAGCAGCTTCATATATTGTAATATAAGATTGAGCATCATTAATAGTAGTAGTTGTAGCACTACTTTCTCCTTCACGTTCAGCAGGAACATAACCAAAACCTTCTGCAATTTCTTCTGCTTTAGCTTTATCTGTTCCAGCAGCTATAAGTTTATCATAAAGTATATTACGATTACTACTAGGTCTGATACTATTCTTAACAGTAATAGCATTCCAACCAGTTCTAAGTGTTACAGGTTTACCATTAGGTAAAGTTAATACTTTATTTCCATTCATAAGTTGAGAACCCGCTATCTCATTAACTGATTGAGTAAATGGACTATCAACTCCTTGTGTAGATTTATAATTAGTTATAGAATAACTTGTTCCACCAGCTTGACTTTCTTTAGCACGTTTAAGAAACGTTTGAGGGTCTTTATAATACTTACTATTACCTTCAAATAAATCATCAAAATTAGCAAAATGAATATAAGCATTAAGTCCATATTCTATAATTTCATTATCATTAATACCTTCAAGAAATGAACCAAACTTATTATGAGTTTCATTAACAAAATAAGTTTGATAAGCATCAATCCATTTAGTAACTATTTGTTCAAGTTCTGATTCAATTCCTTCACTAATACTGATAGTTGCAGACGCATTTGACGATTCTGAATATCCTGATAGATTAATTTCCCCCGTAGAGGATGTGGAGGACACTAATCTCTCAAGCTCTTCACCAATATTATAACCAACACTACTATCAAGTTTAGTAAATTTGAAAGCATTACCTGTTAGTTTATTACCATCATAAACTCCTTTTTTAGGATTATAATGAAACCATTCAACAAGATGTTCTTTATCGTTATGTTGTACATCATAAAGAGCTTTATAATAATCGAATATTTCTCCTTTAACAATATTCATAAATCCATTAAATAACGGATGCTTCTTATTAATAGAACGAGCTTCTGGATGATTAACTTTAAATTCTTCTCTAGCAATAGATTCTACTTCATTCGCATAAGCAGAAACATAATCGCTAAATACAGCTTGTCCATCATATTTAGCATTAGCTAAATAATAATTTCCTTTACCGTCATCAGTAAATATTCCACTAAAGTAATGATATTGCCATCCTTCTTTTGAGTCATTAATGACATAAGCAATTCTTTGTTCAGTACCTACTTGTGCATTTATATTAAGAAGTTTACCCGGACTTGTTTTAATAACTTCCGGAGTATTAGTAACAAGATTGATAACTTCTTCTACTGTAGCAGCTTGTGCATTAAGTTTAGTAAGTTGTTCGTTAGCAATATCTATATTAGCTACTTTAATAAGTTCTTTCTTTCTATCTTTTATGTAAGCATTCATAGCTTTAGTATCATATTGCCATAAATCATAAGCATGATACTTAGGCATACTTATTGCAAAGTTCTTAGGAGCGTCTGATGGTATTCTCATTAAGAATGGCGCAATTTCTATCTCTTGACCATTAGCTGTTATAGTATTATATTTTTTATAAGTTTGAAGTTTCTTATGATAAGCATAAAGTCCTACTAAATAATAGTCCCCATCAGACATTTTAGTATAATCAGTATTAGTTCCTGATTGTTGATTGCTAACTCCATTAAGTAAATAAGGAGCTATAATCTTTTCTGCATAAGGACTAAGTTCATAATCTCCATTAGGTTTTTGTCTGAATAAACCTACTATACCTTGTTCTGGATTATCAATAAGAATATTACTATAAGCATATTCTGTAGAACGAAGTTTCTCTTTAACCCAATTATTAAGAACTTCTCTATCTCCACATATCTTAGCAATATTAGTAATGAAGTTATTATATATAACATCACTATTAAGATTACCAGCAGTATTTCTAGAATTAAGTTCAGCTTTAGATAAAGTATAAGGTTCAATTGCTAATGCTATATTACCTAATGCTTCTTCTGAACCTACAAGATATTCTCCATCAAATTTAGGTAGTTCAAGTTCTATATATTTAGCATTTGGAACTTGTGCAGCAAGTGCTTGACGATAAGCATTTAATCTACGTCTATTTTCTGCTTGTACTTCTCTATATTTTAAATCTCTACTTTCTTTTTCAGCAAGACTTTTCTTAGCAGCACTATTTACTTTTTGAGCATAACTTAATAATCTATATAGATTATCTTTTCTATGAGTTTCTGAATCTCTATTGTGACGTTCTATATAGTTATCAATAGCTAAATCGTTCATGCTAGGAAAGTATGTTTTATATATATCTTTAAGCTCCATAACTAATGAATCAAATTTAATAGCATTTTCTTCACTAGCTTTTTGAGAAGCACTAGAACGTCTAGCTAATTTAATCTTAGAAGTTTTACTAGTATCTCCTAGTTTCTTAATCTTTTCTTCTAATTCAGCCAACAACCCTTCTATATAAATATTATCATTCTGTATAGAACTACCTTTTAAATCATTTCTAAGATTAAAGTATAGTTTACGTACAGGATTATTAGAAGTATTGCTCTGAATAGATTTTATAGTACCAAATCCATCAATAGATATTTCAAGTTTATCAATAACAAACTTATTTAAATCTGTATATATTTTATTAGCAAAATCAGGTTTAGCTTTCATGTCATCTGCTAACTTAATAAAAGAAGCAAATTCTTTTTTATTATTAGCTACAGCTTCTATTGCATCAATAAAATCATTAATAGATTTAAAACCTCCAAGATTACCTATAATATTAGATAATTCAATAACACATTCTTGATATGTATGACAAGTAGGAACTCCAAGAGGATTACTACGGTCTACATCATAAGCTCCATTTTCGTGTTTCTGAGTACTATTAAGTCTTTGTAATCCATTAAAGTATTGTCTTACATCGTTGCTTACGTGTTCTGTATAATTAGAAATATTAGAACCAAAATCCCATTGTTTAGTACTAAGGTCTACTTCATCGGATTGTTCTACATCAGATATAATATCTTCTGTATTATCAGACATAAGACTTATTTTAAAAGCTTCATCTGCAAAATCAGTATTACGTCCTAAAGAAGCTATTTTACTATTACAGAATACATCATTCCAAAAATCTGGGTCACCAAGAGCACTTTGAACTAAATCTTTAAAATTACGTTCTTGGTCAGTTCCATTCTCTTCAATAGCATAATAGGCAGCTTCGATATTATTTATATCAAAACTGCCATACTGATTAGCTTTAGCTATAAGTTGTTTTTTAAGAGCATTCTTAGTAGTAGCTATAAGACTAGTAATATAATTATCTTTAGGTTTATTATTAGAAGCACTAAGTCTATAATCAATATTACTAATAATATCAGCACAATATTGTGTTGCAGTATCAAACGCAGCTTGACTACGAAAAGCATACATTCCACTATTAGCATTTACTTTAGAAGTATTATTAACATTAAAGAAGTTTCTATTACGATAATCTTTAATAAGTCTACGAAGAGTATTCTTATTAATATTTTCAAGATTATCAGTATTAGCAACTGAATCTTCTCTACAAAACTGAAGGAAACCATCAGTCTTTAATAGAGTTCCAAGTCTATAACAATTAGCAGCATTGTTATATTCTAGTTCCTTAATTATATCATTTACTTTAGGAACTTCATGAAATACAATAGAACATCCGTCCATATAATTATCTTTATGAGAACGTTCGACAGATGAGCGATTTTAAGGCTCTCTGCCGAACTTTCTCGATTACATCTTTACTTCTTTATTTGCAATAAATTTGCGTCTCACCAGCAGCCAAAGAACGGTCAAATTCGGTGCGTTCAGCCATCGAAAGTCCGGCACGAATCGAAGCCATATTTGGAACTATAATATCTTCACCTGCAATATCTATTGAACTAAACATATCACTAATATCTACATCAAGTCCCATAGTATCATCTGCTTGTTGAGATGCTTCAGCGGCTGTAATATCTTGTTCATTAATAATAGTTTCTATTGACTGAGTAGGTTCTTCTACTTGTTTATCAACATTATCTTGAATAAGTTTTTCTTCAACACTTTTTATATCTTTGAACTTCTTACCGAACGCTCTAAGTTCTTGAGCTAATAGAGTATTATCTTTAATCTTATTGAATCCAAATAATTCTCTAATAAGTTCTATAACTTTTTGCCATAGATTTGGTCGTTTAACATCAGCAGATACTTCTTTTGTACTACTAATATTATTAAGAGCTTCGTTAAGAACATTATTTGTAAGACTTTCAACAATAAACTCTTCAAGCATATAGTTATAATCTTGATTAGGAAAACTAGCTGGGTCAACTACTTTACGAAGTTGAGCTATATAATTATCTTTATCGTATAGATTATCTTGTATATGTTTGGCAAATTCAGGATAAGCATCAGGATTATTAAGAGCATCAATAAATCTATCACGAATAGTAGTCATTTCATCTATAAAAGATTGTGATTGCATGATACCATTATCATATATACGTTTATGAAGTTGTTCATGAACTAAAGTTCTAACAGCTTTATATTGACTACCTCTAGCTAAATCGAAATATGATTTTAATAAAGTAACTTTACCTGTACCTGTATTATAAACAGCAAAATCAGTTTCGTTACCATCAGTAACAATATCTACATTAGTAGGTATTAGTTCGTTTA
>OGWT01001645.1_pt1 | contig 16613 bp, 7 predicted proteins | sample 1576101 | NCBI WGS metagenome assembly OGWT01 (sample SAMEA3541481, study PRJEB24748) | human gut metagenome | biome: human gut; feature: human-associated habitat; material: faeces | place: China | collected 2012 | reverse complement strand
TCGTCAGAAGCTCGAAATATTATCTGGGAATGAACTTCAGCTTCCGCTACAAACGCTTTGACCTGATGACGCAGATGAACGGCGCTTTCGGTCATAAGATCTTCAACGGTACATCGCTAGCTTATATGAACTTGAGCCAGTTCCCTACATACAACGCGTTGGCTAAGGCTCCGGAAAGCAAGATCTACGACCAGTCGATCTCTGATTATTGGTTGGAAAAGGGCAATTATTTGAATATCGATTATATTACGTTGGGTTACAACATCGATTGCAAGAAGATCGAGAAATACGTGAAGAATATCCGTGTGACATTCTCGGTGAACAACGTGGCTACGATCACGGGTTACTCCGGCTTATCTCCGATGATTAACAGTACGACGGTCGATAAAGATAATAAGGATCTAGGTATGGATAACAAACGTTTCTATCCGTTATCCCGTACGTATTCATTAGGTTTGAGTGTTAACTTCTAAATCCATTTAAAGAGTCATGAAAAAGAAATTTATATATAGCTTTATGATAGCCGCTGCCGCCGCGGCATTTTCTTCCTGTTCTAATTTTTTGGAAGAGCGTCCTACAGACGCGTTTGATGAGGAGACGGCGTTTCAAAGCCCTACGTTGGTCTATGTAAACACGGTTGCGAGCCTGTACAATAATATGTTCAAGATCATGGGTAACGACCGTCATGTATATGACTTGAATACCTTCTCCAGCGATGAGGCTATGCTTCCTTGCCGTATCGGCGACTGGGAAGATGGCGGTTTATGGCAGAATATTTTCTTACACCGTTGGGGCACGATGAATGATTTGACCAAGAACTCTTGGGATTTCTTGTATGAGCAGATCGGAAAATGCAACCAGAGTGTTGATAAGTTGCAAGCCTTTGCCGAGGAACAACCGGACGTGGAATATTTCAAGGTTTATCTGGAAGAGGTCCGTGCGGTCCGTGCGTTTTTCTATTATGAGTTGTTGGATTTGTTCGCTCGTGTTCCGTTGGTAACTTCCTCTACGACACCGATGTCTGAGGTAAAGCAATCTGAGCGTAGCGTTGTATTTAACTTTGTCCGTTCGGAGCTGGAGGAGGCGTTGCCTTATCTTTCGGATAACCGCAGCAACCAAAAGGGCGAGTATTACGGGCGTATTACCAAGCCGGTGGCTTATATGATCTTGGCTAAGTTGGCGTTGAACGCGGAGGTTTATGCGGACGACAATTGGACGGACGGCAATCGTCCGGCTGGAAAGAACATCAAGTTTACCGTTGACGGTAAAGAGATGAACGCTTGGGAAGCAACGATCGCCTATGTGGATAAGTTGGAGGCTTTGGGCTATAAGTTGCAGGGAAACTTCTCGGAGAATTTCGCCGTAGCGAACGCATTCAGTTTCACATACCAGAGATTAGGATTTCCCCAATATAGATATGCCTGTCCATCATCGTCTATCAATACACTCGGGTCAATACTGTCATACTCAGCACCAATCAAGGGTTTTCCGAGAGGATCAGTAAAAGGGCCCAAAGGACTATCTGCAACCAACACTCCGATTCCTCGTCCCTGTACCGGGCAATATAAATAGAACTTTCCATTACGCTCGATACATTGAGGAGCCCAGGCACCATTCTCAAATCCTCCCCAACCTGATACGGCAGGATCTGCCCACTTGAAATTATATAAATTGGCTATGGTTCCATGATCTGTCCAGTTCACCATATCGGTGCTGGTGTAAAGCAACCATTCTTTCATGCGGAAACCTGCCATTCCTTCGGGAGCATAATCCTCGTCATGGGTAGTATAAAGGTATACCATACCCTTATGTACCATGGGGGCAGGGTCGGCAGTGAATTTTGTCTGTATAATAGGGGTCTGGGCATTCAAATGTCCCAGAGGAGAAGCTATAAACAGTATAGCTACCGTCAATCCGGATAAAATAAGTTTCTTCATTACTTCTGGTATTTAAAAATCGATGTTTCCCAATAGTACTAGAATTTCACACTAACTCTTTTTCCGTTGTAGTTAACCACTTTCTGAGTTCCGTCTTGAAGTACGATTGTGAACTTTCTATTATTCAACATTCCCTTATATGCACCTTTTCGAGCCCCTATGGTTAACTGGCGTGATGTATTATTCCATACGACAGGAATCTCTGTATATGCTCCCAGTTCATAATTATAGTTATCAAATTCATCCTCATAAAGAACAAAAGAACCATCGGCACCGGCATATACTCTCAATTCAAGGTTATCCCACGGTTTTTCCGTTGCATACTGCACTTTAGGACCTATTGGAATAATACTGCCTGCCTTGACATACAAAGGAATGACATCGATAGTCGTTTCCTTTTCTATTTCCTGTCCACCGTCATGCTTTTCATTCGTCCAGAAATCATACCAGGTAGCACCCTCCGGCAAATATACCTTTGCGGACTTAGCCTGCATAAAGTCTACCGGAGCTTTATCCTCAAACTTCTGAGCATTATTTCTATTCCAACCATCATTCTCATTTACCTTCACTACCTTTTCCTGAGTGTACTGCGCACTGACCACCGGCGCTACAAGAATGGATTTGCCAAACATATACTGGTCTTTTATATCCCATACATTCTTATCACCGGCAAAATCCATTACCAAAGCACGCATAAAGCTCGATTGACGTTCAGTCACTTCCCAAGAAGTGGAATATATATAAGGCAACAAAGAATAACGCAGATTAATCATCTTTTCAATAGCATCATATACAGGTTCGCCTTTTTTCCCAAATTGATAAATTTCTCTCGGCGTATCAGCTCCATGCGAACGCATCATCGGAGTAAATGTCCCGAATTGTAGCCAACGTACATATAATTCCTGAAACATTGGATTCTTAGGTGCACTCCCGTCATTCCAACTCTTGTTATAATGTCCGGCAAAGAAACCACCTATATCAGTATTGAAATTAGGATTTCCGGTAAGGGTAAAGTTTAAGCCTGCCGGAATCTGATTACGCAGTGATTCCCAGGAAGATCCGATATCTCCCGACCATACATTGGCTCCGTAACGCTGCTGCCCGGCAAATACGGAACGGGTAAGAATAAACACACGTTTATCGGAAGTTACTGCACGTTGGTTATCATATACTCCACCTACTGTCAACAGCGGATAAGCATTGCGTACTTTACGGAATGAACCCAGATAAGTCTTCGTATTAAAGTCTTCCGGTTTCCAGTCTAAATGGTCAGGTTCTGTAGAATCCATCCACCATCCATCCATGCCTAATTTAAAAATGCCTTCATTCAGATATTTCCAGTAGATATCACGAGCTTTTGGATTATAAGCATCGTATACACGTACTCCGGAGGGATATTCCATATCGGGTGGCCAAGTTTCAAGTCCCGACTGAGGCCATGTAGAGAAGTTAAACAGCATACCTTTCTTATCCAGTTCTCTATAAGGTTTGGTCATTGGTCCAAACGAAGACCAGATAGAAATCAGCATGTGCGCATTCATTCCATGTACATCATTAATCATCTTTTGAGGTTCGTTGAACAACGGATTTTTGAAATCCATAGCATTCCACAAATAATTGTGTCCCCAGTATTGCCAATCCTGAATAATTCCGTCAAGAGGAACACCTAATTCACGATATTTTCTCACCACTCCTACTGTTTCTTCCTGACTTTTATAGCGTTCCTTGCTTTGGAAATAACCATAAGTCCACAAAGGAAACATGGGTACTTGTCCGGTCAATGCACGCATTTGTGCAACTACACCATCAGCATTTCCACCATACATGAAGTAATAGTCTATACAATCTCCTACTTCAGATTGAAAAGACGTCCCTTCCGCTTTATCAGCAAAGTTAGTTGGTGAATAATTATCCCAGAAAAGACCATATCCTTTCACTGACTGTACAAATGGAACCACGTCCTCCACATTGCCCTGTACAAGGTGTTTGGTTTGATTACGTTGTGACATTTTTCCATTCTGGAGGATTCCTAATCCATAAAGAGGTTCATCTTTATCTAAAATAAACGATTGCTTGATTGCAAACGTTTTGGTTCCCGCATCATCAAAATCGGTAAACTCGGGCTTTCCTTTTTCACTAAGCAACGGCTCTCCTTTCGCATTAAAGAAAGACACAACACCAGACTCCAAGTTAAGAGTAACCCCCATTTCACTACTTTTCAGGCTTACAATATTGCCTTCCTGAGTAACGGCAGTCTTCACCTTCTGAGGAGTTTCTATTACAGAAAGACTCTCCTTTGTATACTTCCACCCATTAGGAGATTTTAGTATTCTTACAATTGACGGAGTATAGAATTGCAATTCTACATCTACAGAATTAACGGTCGCCTTAATTCCCTCAGGAATTTGCTGATAATCTTGCCCCGCAAGTGGGATACAACAACACAGCGCCATTAATATTAATACAATTTTAATTGATTTCATGGTATTTATTACATTTAATGATTAAAATTCGCATTCCATAATTTTGTACGATACAAAAATAGCTGCATATCACTATACACCTTTTTCAATATTAGATATTTGACTTTCAATATTAGATAAATTGATGGCTATCAATCATAATATTCCATCAAATAACCATAATAATAAGCTTGATTGCCATCCATTGTATATTCATCCAATGTTCTTGCCCCCCAAGAATCAGCACCTCCTACGCCATGAATATTCAAATCAATATTCACATTCACATAATCGCGTACGGGTAGTTCATAAGCATGCCTGTTCTTTTCCAAATCTTCCTCACCATACGGCCACACACGAAAGCAGAGCGGTTGCAAACCTGTCACTTTTATCGTTCGGCCCTCCTTATCATTCAGTGAAAACCAACGGACATCACATCTGTTTGCATTATCCTGTGGAAAAGCATAATCCGTGACAAAACTATTGAGATCCGTTGCATAGCAACCGACTAAAGCAGCCGTTTTCCTATCCGGATAGTTCTCAAATTCACCACGACCATACCATTTGACATAATCCATGGAAGAGGGTAAACGCATCCTCATTCCAAACTTAGGCATTAATGGGATCTTTTCTTTTTCCGGTTTATAGAAAGCTACAACTTGTATCTTTCCGCTCCCATTTACAGTATAGCGCAATTGATAAGCAGCACCTACCACAGGCAACGACATACTAACCTCCACTACAGCCAGCCCATTCTTCACAGAATAATCCACACCTTCGACTACACGTTCACCAGCAGCGTTTCTCCATATTCCTAAACGGTTATTATAACCATTATTCATCTGATTACTGTTCGCCGGTTTCCAGAAATAAGGTTCCAAAGGAGCATATAGAATTTCCGTTCCATCATTTTTCCAACTTGTCAAAGCACCGGATTTCACATCTACAATGAAACAATTCAATCCAGCCATTATCTCAATAGTAGCCTGTGATGCATTCACTTCAACACTTCCCCCTTCTGAAGCAATAGACTCCGGTTTGGCCATATTCACCAAAAATTGTTCCTTACTAATAATAAAACCTTTTTCAGCCCAGCATGTACTCTGTTTCAGCTTGGCAAATACATTCAGGAAAAGCTCACCCGATCCCGTGAAAGCGGGAATATCCAAATGATCTCCGGCTACAAGCGGTACTTCTCCCGACTTTACAAGTTCACCATTCTGCAACCATTCATACTCATAATCGAACTCATCCAAAGCCGTAAATTCATACTTATTGGTAAGACGCACCTTATTCGGACCTTCAAGTGAAAAACCAATATTCTGATACACTTTCTGAACCTGATAATAGTGTGGGTGAGGAACACGGTCAGCCCCAATTAAACCATTAAAACAGAAATCCCCATTATTAGGAAAATCACCGAAATCTCCTCCATAAGCCCAGAATTCACCTTCCTTCAATAGCAAAGAACCTGAATTTTCCACTCCTTTCTTATATCCCGGATTTATCTTCTTTGCAATTCCCTGATCGACCCAATCCCAAATAGCCGCACCTGAAACGTGATCATTAGCCTCAATGACATCCCAATACTCCTGCAAATTGCCTACTGAATTTCCCATGGCATGAGCATACTCACGCATAAAGATAGGTTTATCACGTTTTTCCCGGGCATATTCCTTAAACTTTCCGGGAGTATAATAAGAAGGATCATTAAAAGCCGATACAGAAAGATCGGTATCGCTAAAAATAATACGTGAAGCATCTATGGCCTGTATTGTATCTGCCATGGTCTGCATATTGCGTCCGGCACCTCCTTCATTACCCAAAGACCAAAAGACCACACAAGGGTGATTCTTATCTCGTTGTACCAATGCAAGTGCCCTGTCTACATGCGCTAACGTCCATTCCGGGTTATCACCAAGTATTTTATTACCTAAACCATAATCATGACTTTCCTGATTAGCCTCATCCATCACATAGAAACCATATCTGTCACACAATTCATAAAACAACGGGGAATTAGGATAGTGTGCAGTACGGATCATATTAATATTGGCTTGTTTCATCAGTCTCAAATCCTTTTCCATAGTCTCACTGTCCACAAGTCGGCCGGTGCGTGGATGATGTTCATGGCGATTCACTCCCTTCAATTTAACAGGCTGTCCATTAAACTTAAATACATTTCCATCAATCTCGCATTTCCATATTCCTATATGTGATTGAAACTCCTCAACCACCTTCTTACCATCGTAAAGCCTAATTTCAACATCATACAAGTTTGGCTTTTCCGCCGACCATAGCTTCGGATTTTCCACAACAGATGACAAAGTATAGCAGCCTGTGGATGTTGCCGGCAAATTCTTTACAGGAGTGATTAACCGTTTCACAAATCTTTCCTCATTCCGATTCTTCCCTTTTAACAGAACCTCAAGACTCAGTTTTCCCGATTTACTGTCCGACAAGTTTCTTAACCAGACTTTTGCCTTAAAACCGGCAGACGAAAAATCATCTGCCAGATCGGTAGTCAGTGAATAGTCTTTTATATGGATTTTAGGGCGTACCCATAACTCTACCGGGCGATAAATCCCACTAAAACGCCACATATCCTGATCTTCCAGATAGCTGCCATCCGACCAACGGTATACCTCTACCGCCAGACGGTTTTGCCCCTCATTTACATATCCGGTAATATCAAACTCCGCCGGAGCCATAGAATTCTGGCTATATCCTACTTTTTTCCCATTAATCCATACATACATAGCCGACTTAACTCCTTCGAAGTGCAAATACAATTGCTTATCTTTCATATCCTCCGAAACATCAAAAGTTGTCACATAAGACCCCACCGGATTGCGATTCTCATAACTAAAAAAATGCTTGGGAGGTTCTCCTGTCACTTTTGGCTGGTCTTTCTTAAAAGGATATGTCCAATTGGTATAAATAGGTTTTCCATAGCCTTGTAACTGCCATGTCCCCGGTACAGAAATGTTATCCCAGCCACTCACATCAAAATTATTTTTATAAAAGTCCGACGGCCGACTTTGCGGATCGGGAGACCAGTAAAACTTCCACCTCCCGTTCAAAGACACAATCTCTTCACACGAGGATTTCCCGGACGGTAACATCAATGTACTGTGATACTCCTCTTTATTGATACCTACTACGCGAGGATTTTCCCAATCAGGCACTTGCTGTGCACGCATCTGAAAGGTAAAACAAACAGTTAACAGAAATATATAAATTCTCATGTTTATCATTTTATAACAGCTACAAATCCTCCACGCGGCAAGCATTTTATCTCCACACTCATTTCGTCTTCTGACAAAGGAAGATCCTCTGCAATAGTAAAGCTTCTGTCATATATACCATCCTCAAACAAGGTTATTTTCTTACCGACAACGGAAAGGTCTTTCAGCAAAAAACAAAGGGTTCTCGGTTTATTGGTTCCATTAATCCCTGCAATATACCATACATCTCCTTTGCGCCGTGCCATAACAACCTCCATACCCGGATAGCCGGTCAAAAGCTTCGTATCATCCCAGGCTGCCGGCAAATCCGATAATAACTTTTTTACAGGTTTCGGCATATCATAGTAAACCGAAGGCCTGTCTGGCATATGCTGCAAGGCCGACTCAAAAATTATCGGTAATGCCAATTCATGACCGTAAGAGGTGATATGCGGATGCTGAGAATCAGAGAAAGTGCCCGGAGTATAATCCATTGGACCTACGACATTTCTCGTAAAGGGTAAGGTAGCATTGTGTTCCGCAGCCCGATTCGTCAAAACCGGAGTGTTATTGTACCATTCCGCCCCATATACTCCCTCCACCGACATCATGTGAGGATACGTACGTTGCCATCCGCGAGGAATAGTGGCACCATGAAAGTTAAGCATCAATTTATACTTCACGGCATCTTCAAGCAGATCTATATAATAATTCATTGTAGAAACACTATCACCCGAGAAGAAGTCAACTTTAATGCCGGCAACTCCCATATCGCTTAACCATTTATATTCCTTTTCCCTGTCTGCCTTTTTATTCAGACGAAAGAGAGGACCGGGACCTATCCAATTCGTGCTCGAATTATACCAGACCAAAGGTTTAACACCTTGACTCAAAGCATATTTCACGGCATCTTGGATGTTTCCCCCATTTCTCATTACATCCCATTCCCAATCGATCAGATCATAAGGCCACTTCATCTTGACTGCTAGGTCAATGTATTCCTTCACGATTTGATAATCTTGAGAACCATGGTTGTATGCCCAATAAATCCATGACACCATTCCGGGTTTTATCCATTCCGTATCCTCCACCTTAGAAGGGTCAGACACATCCGTCACCAGTGTAGACTCAGCAATATCAGCTAAAGAACCAGCAATAAGCAATCGCCATGGAGACTCCCACACACCGCTAAAAGCAAGTTTTTTATCCCCCAATCGCACCTGATAATTATCGCGATTATCCCCATTATACAGAAAAGAGCCACAATGCCCCCGTCTGATATTAGCCTCCGTAATCAGCACAAACACAGAATCCCGTGGCTCTATAAGCGCCGGATAGCCCCAAAGGTCAACCTCCGGACGATTGGCAAGCTTACCGTCAGTAGACAGCGGGAAAAACTTTTCATAACCCGGATCATATTGTTGTATCCATCTTTTACTCCCTTGTGGCAAGGCGTACGCCGTATATTCATTAATGATATGTTCTTCATCCGAAATAGCCTTAAGCCCATACTTAAATGCAATCCCATCGTTGTACACCCTAAACGTTACCTCCAAAGTTTGCCCTTCATCGTTTTCCAGAGAATAAACTCGTTCGGAAGCCTCATTCACACAATGGCTCCGTTTTCCCGTAATCATCCTATAATCATCAATCACGGATTTCGGTTCCGAAACTGATTTCAGTCTTAAGTTACCGGCAAACTTTTGCGCATCTGTTTCCAATCCCAGTTCGGAACGAAAAAGAATACTATCTCCCTTGTAATGCACAACGAAAGCGGCTTTTCCATAATCGCCATCCTTTGTTGTCACTACACCAACCTTTAAGGTTCCGTCAGGAGAAATAGTATCAAATGTTGCCGAGTGGCACGAACTGATTATAACAGCTATTACAATCCCCCATGTTTTTCTAAGTAAGTTCATAAACATACATATTTAGTTAGTACAACGACCCTTATTTTGTTAACCCAACAAAAGTAGGGAAATACCTCTGTACATATTTGCAATTTTAGATAATCCATTTGTGATTTTAGATAATATCGTCCTTCTATCCCACTGTAAAGCAAGAAAAGCCCGAAGCATATTTCTATCGCTTCGAGCTTTTCAATCATTTGTTATTCCTTTCCCAAAAACTATTTACCATTAAATTCCTATCAAAATAAATGCAAAATTTAACCTCTAACTTTATCTAACTTAATTTTTTCCTACCACTAATTCACTACATTTTGAAATACGGCGATATTATATCCTCTGATGTCATGCGACCATTTATTTATCCATTACCATTGATTCGGGAACCAACAACCGTACTGCAAAAATCCCTCCTGCTGTAGTATCCGGCTTACTCTGGAACCTAACCGTAATTTTATCTTTCGATTTCAGCAAAGTGGCCGGAATATTATATTCCACATTACAGAACAAGTCTTTCTTCCATTTCCCGACAATATTTTCCGTAGCGATAGTTTGACCGTCAACCAGAATATCAAAGCTCCTGCTACCAGACTCAGCTCCCCAATAACGGACCATCAATGAGAGATTCTCATTTCCTTTCGTGGTCAGTGTATATTCGAAATATCCTCCATTACGGGCATCACGCCACGCCTCACCGGCATGTACTCCACGATGCGAATCCTGAGTTTTCATTGCATGATCCGACTCAGGTTGTTGCTCACCCGATGATACCATATCCACAGTACGCTTGTCGAGTATCATTCTCCCACGTTCTTCAGCTTCCACAGCTTGTTTATATTCCCTGAATGCGGGCTCGGACATTGATAACCAATACATCATATAGCGGCTATCATGAATTCCATAGAATGGTTCAAGTATTAGATTCTTATATTTTCCCTGAGTAAACAAACCGGGAACAGTAAAACTAAAAGATTTTCCTTCGACAGGCCTCATACTATTCAATTTATTCAGAATATCACTTCTTTCCCCTATAATATAAGGTGCGTCAAAAAGTGAAACCAGCGATCCGTGCGCAATATGCTCCCAACGCCCGTCTCCGGCAATTAATCCGGGCATATTTTCCGTTCCCGTCCTCGCACCTAACAAAATAGGGCCACGCATGATCGAGATAGCGTTAGGTACATTGGGCAGTTCTTCAATTCTCACGGTCATCGGAGTCTTTACTTCTACCACATCTCCTTTTGACCATTGGCGATCAATGGCTATATAAGAGCCTGGCTGCGCACTTTTTGCATAATCAACCCCGTTGCAGACCACCTGCATTTTTCCCTGCTCCACCCATGAGGGATAACGTATCAGCAGTTTAAACTGTGTTGCTTTGGAAGGATTAACAGTCAGCGTAGTCCCCTCTTCATTCGGAAAGTCCGTTTCTTGTACAATCTTAATCTTCTTCTCTTTCCAGTTCAATTCAGAAGGTATAAAAAGATTCACATACAGAGCATTATCCGCCGTATCATGGGTATAAATAAACTGCCCGTATTTACCATGATTCTCCATACCGGTACCTACACAACACCACATTGCTTCTCCCGGTGCCGAATAAACACGATAATGCGAGGGGCAAGCAGGTGTGAAATATACATATCCCCCATGTTCAGGATGCTGGGTAGAAAGGATATGATTATACAGGGCACGTTCATAAAAATCGGCATATTCCACTTTGGGATGGATACGGAACAGACCTTCGGTAAGTTTCAGCATATTGTTAGTATTACACGACTCCGGTCCCTGACGTTCATGCATATAATCGGAACATTTTCCTGCTTCGGGAAAATGCTCACCCCGACTGTTTCCGCCTAATGACAAAGAGCGATGAGAAACTACAGTCTCCCAGAAAAATTCAGCAGCAGTCATAAATTCATTGTAATCCGAAGCAGTTTTCGAATTAAGTTCGGCCACACGTTGATATCCCACGGCTTTAGGCACTTGTGTATTGGCATGCTTGTTATCCAGATTATCAATGCGCCTTGCCATACTGTCGAAAATCTGCTTATGTGAGAAGCGCTTCGCCGTATCGAGGTATTTGGGATTGCCGGTCATTTGCCAGGCATCCGCATACACTTCATTCATACCGCCGAATTCATTATCCAGCATACGCTCCATTTGCCGGTCGTCTAAATTAGAAATAACGTCGACGCCCCAGTCACAAAACTTCAGGAAGATCTTTTTCGCTTTTTCATTTTTACCGTAAAGCCAGGCATCCCGCAGTCCGGCATAGGTTTTATGCATATTATACCAGGCAACCCAATAGTTCCATACAATGCCTACATTCCCTTTTCTTATTTCTTCTGCAAACTTCTTACTGTTTGGAAAACCGCAAATAGAACCGTCACCATTAGCCTGCTGTACACGTGCAAATTCAGAAACCATATAATCCATGCGTTTTTTGCATTCCAAATTACCTGTAGCGGCATAATGAATGGCTAAAGCAGTCAGATAGTGCCCACCGATATGCCCGTCAAGACCGTCTTTTTCCCAATTACCATACGTTTCCGCTTTCTTAGGTAATCCTGCTTCACGCAGGAAAGGAGCCAGCAAACGATCGGTATCATACTGAAGCAGAACCTTAACGTTCAAATCACAAGCATGCTTAAAAGGACCTGCGGTTATTCTCACATCTCCCAGAGGAAAAGTGTTCGGATAAAGCGCGTCCTGCGCAGTAAGGCTTGTAAAACTAATCGTTATCAGTAACAATAGAATCCATTTTTTCTTCATTTCCTAATCCTTGATTTATTTCCACTTATAATCATACTTTCATATGATCTGACACAATGCAAAAATAGGCCTATTATGTTATAGTCATTGTCAATTTCAGACATTTGATTTTAGATTTCAGATAAAACTTCTTTCGTAGCCTCACCGCAACTCTACCGTACTTACTCCGTACATTTTTCAAAAGATGTAACATCATGAAAGAAACGTGTAACATCATTATTGGGCTGAGAAAACAGAATGCTGTATGTTTGCGACATAAAATTCAGAACCATGAAAAACATTGCAATCATCTTAGTATGCGCATTGGCGTATTGCTTCGGGGTACAGGCACAAAGTAGTATCCCCCACTCCCAGGCCGGTTTCGACGTAGAAAAAACAGGAATAGCCCAAGGGAAAATAGAAACGGTGACTTATAACTCTAAAACCGTCGGTACGAAGCGGAAAGCATTGGTTTATACCCCTCCCGGCTTCAGCAAAAGCAAGAAATACCCCGTACTTTATCTTCTGCATGGTATCGGTGGCGATGAACTGGAGTGGTTCAATAATGGCAAACCGCAAGTCATTCTCGATAACCTGTATGCCGAAGGCAAACTAACGCCGATGATCGTAGTACTCCCCAACGGAAGGGCCATAAAAGATGACCGCGCTACGGGCAATATCATGGCTCCGGATAAAGTAGAAGGCTTCGCCATTTTTGAAAAAGATCTGCTGAACGACCTGGTTCCTTTTATTGAGAAGACATATCCTGTAATCAAGAATCGAGAGAGCAGGGCCATCGCAGGACTGTCAATGGGTGGCGGGCAATCCTTAAACTTTGGTCTGGGAAATCTGGATAAATTTGCTTGGGTAGGAGGATTCTCATCCGCCCCCAACACCAAAGCACCCGAAGTGCTTGTCCCAAATCCTGAAGCTACCAAACAGCAACTGAAACTGTTGTGGATATCCTGCGGAGATAATGACAACCTAATGTCCTTCAGCGAGCGTACTCACCTCTACCTGCAACAGCATCGGATTCCCCACATCTTCTATGTGGAGCCCGGAGGCCACGACTTCAATGTATGGAAAAACGACCTCTACCTGTTCTCTCAATTGCTATTCAAGCCTGTAGATACGTCAAGCTTCGACAAATATGGCCTTCATGGAGCACGCGCAGAATCCAACGTACGGAACTCCAAATATCCGCAACTGACGGCAGACCACCGCGCTATTTTTCGCATAAAAGCCCCGGATGCACAGAAAGTACAGATAGACCTAGGACGGAAATATGATATGGTCAGACAGGAAGGGGGCATCTGGGAAACGGTAACCGATTCTTTGGGTGAAGGTTTTCATTACTATTCACTATTGATTGACGGAGTAGCGGTATCCGATCCCGGAAGTGAGACTTTCTATGGCATGGGACGCATGGCAAGCGGCATTGAAGTTCCTTTCAAGGGTGGAGAATATTATGCACTGAAGGATGTGCCACATGGTGATATCCGCATGAAACGCTACTATTCGGAAGTAAGTCGTTCGTGGAGACGCTTCTTTGTATATACACCTGCCGGATATGACACCCGCACGGCTGAAAAATATCCTGTTTTATACCTGTTGCATGGTGGCGGAGAAGATGAACGCGGTTGGGCTACACAAGGCAAAACCGATCTGATAATGGACAACCTGATCGCTGAGGGAAAAGCTAAACCGATGTTGATAGTGATGCTCGATGGCAATATGGCTTCTGCCGGGTTCAATGCCGGTGCCTTGAAAGCATTCGAAGCCGAGCTGATGCAGGCTGTCATTCCATTTGTAGAAGATAACTACCGTGTCAGAAAAGAAGCAGACAGCCGGGCACTTGCAGGCCTCTCTATGGGAGGCATACAAACACTTTATGCCGGCCTATACCATACAGATTTGTTCGCTCATCTCGGTGTATTCAGTTCCGGATGGCTACCTTTCTACCAGAAAATCGCAGATGACCAATACGAGTTTATCAGCAAGAATAAAGCAGCGATAGACTCTCAACTCAGATTACTCTGGATTGCCATGGGAGGTAAAGAAGATATAGCCTATCAGAACTGTCAGAATATGCTTAAAGAGTTTGATACGCTAAAACTAAAGTATACATATTCCGAATACCCGGGTGGACACACCTGGCCGGTATGGAGGAATAATCTGTATCATTTTGCACAATTGTTATTCAACAAATGACAAAAGACACATTAGAAAACAATCTATCTTCTTACTCAATACTTACAAGGATTATCACAAATATATCTGATTTTGAAATTCAAATATCTAATATCGAAAGCCAGTCATTCTTCGATAGCTTACTTTTGTCGCATAGTGTCCTATTGAACAAATAATAACATAAATATTTACGTATAAAAAAGATTAGATTGGTTATGAAAAGAATTCAAGTCGTTTTATTATTGTTTGCTATTGTCCCTATGTTTGCAATAACAAAAGCAATAGCCGGTAATAATAATCAGCCCAAAACGTCCAAGTTTGTTTATCATGGAGCTGGTAATCCGTATCTACCGTTATGGGAACATTTGCCGGACGGAGAACCCCGTGTTTTTGAAGATCCCGACAATCCGGGAAAATTTCGTACTTACATCATCGGTTCGCACGATGTCCGCTTCGGCAGTTATTGCGGGCCGGACATCAGAATGTGGTCAGCACCCGTAGAAGATTTATCAAGTTGGCGTGACGAAGGGCCTATCTTTACCTATCAGGTAGAAGGACAATGGGATGTGATGTACGCTCCCGACCTTGTTGAAGTGAAAAGGAAGGACGGCACAAAAGAATATTATCTGTACCCGCATAGCCGCGGTAGAGACAGAGAAGCAATGGTTGCCAAAGGAAGCCGTCCTGACGGACCTTTTACCCCTATCAACCTGACCGCTGATGGTACAAAAACCCTACCCGGAAGTATTCTGGGATTCGACCCGTCGGTATATATTGAATATATCACAGACCCGAACGACCCGGATTATGAAATCGGATTCAGAGCCTATGGATATTGGGGATTTCAACGCTCATTAGCCGCCCAACTGGATCAGAACACCATGTATTCCGTACGCCCCGGAACAGAGGTTATCCCCTATTTCATGCCGGCAGGCGTCCGCAGAGGCAACAACCGTGGTCCGAAGAATATTTCATATCCGCACATCTTTCCCGGAGAAGACCTTGAAGCATTCAACTTCTTTGAAGCTTCATCCATACGTAAGATCGGAAACAAATACGTGACCATCTATAGCGGACATTCAGGTCCCGACTATGGATTGGGCAGTTCCAACTCCACTTTGCGTTACGCTTATGGTGATTCTCCACTGGGTCCATGGAAAAGCGGCGGCGTTCTGGTCGATTCGCGTGCCCCGGTGTTAAATCAGGATGGTTCACACCTGCAAACAACTAATGCAGGACACAATACACACGGAAGTATAGAACTCATTAACGGACAATGGTATGTATTCTACCACCGTCCGCCCCGTGGCTTCGGCAACGCCCGCCAGTCGATGGTAGCTCCAATCCATGTGGAATGGGATAAGAAGCCGGTATCGGAAGGCGGTAAAGTTTCCATCAGAGCCTACGATCCGTATGCAAAAAATAAAATCTGGACAGCCAAAGACAGCCAAGGAAATGAATACAAAGGAGCAGAAGTAACCTCGGAAGGATTCCATATATTCGGTCTTGACCCCTATCAGTATTATTCCGCGGGATTTGCATGTTATCTCTCCGACGGACGTATCCAACAGGATTCATGGGACATCTGGGATAACCACGCTCCTATCACAAACGTGAAGAACGGCAATATAATAGGATATAAGTACTTCGGTTTCGGCGGATTGAATAAAGATAAACTGGGCCTGAAAGCTTTCGAAGGAACCAAAAAGGGAAACAAAACAGCCTTCAACCTCTTCCTTGCACCGAAAACATCAAAGACATTTAAAGTGAATGTTTGGTTAGACGGTCCGTGGAATAACGAAACCTGGAAAGGAACGAAGATAGGTGAGATAGTTGTTCCCGCCAATTCGGCACAGGAAACAACACAGTTTACAATCGACGTATCGAAGTTTGTTGACCATTTGGACAAGAAACATGCAATCTACCTCGTTGCTGAAAGTCAGGAGACCGGCGATCTCTTTGATTTAGCCGGATTGGGATTCAGTTCCAACAAGAAGAAAATTGTTCGTCCGGTTGTCCCCAAAGTAAATATCGAAGTAAACGGAAAAGCAATCGAAGTACCGGAAACTCCTGTACGTTCCACCGAAAGCAATGGTATCACCGGCTATGACATCTATGAGGCTGTCTACAAACTTC
>OGWT01001632.1_pt1 | contig 16714 bp, 10 predicted proteins | sample 1576101 | NCBI WGS metagenome assembly OGWT01 (sample SAMEA3541481, study PRJEB24748) | human gut metagenome | biome: human gut; feature: human-associated habitat; material: faeces | place: China | collected 2012 | reverse complement strand
GATTGTCCTCCGCATAGGTATCCGCCTGCTCGATCTCGTATGGGTAAAAAAATTCACTCGTGTATTTTGTATTCAGATTATGCTCATCTCTTGGCGAAGAATAGTTCGCATCAAAGTCTACCTGTTCAAAATCATCGAGGTCTAATACCCTTGCTTTTCCTATTATGCCTTCTTCTGAAAGTAAATTTGATTCTGCATATACTGAACAACGTCCGTCTTCTCCGATTTTCTCCAGCATAGTTCCATCTCTGGTTAAACGCTGCTCGTATACCGCATAGTAGGGTTCAACCAAAAAAACAGGAAATTCTTCCACTTCCGGCACAATGATCGGCACATCCACTTCAATCGTCCGCCCATGCGCTTCATAAGTCTTTGTCCACCGCCCCATAGCTTCTGCCTGCTGGCGCAGTTCGGAAACGGAAACCATGTCGCTGTTTGCCAATGCCAGCGTCGGGACAAGAAGCAGCGCACAAAGTGCAAACAATATTTTCTTCATTGCATTTTCCTCCCAACCTTAGAATACTTTATCATTATAACGTATTTTTATTCAGAATAAAAGGGTTGTTTACCGGTTTTTATTTTCCAGACGGATCGTATCTGCGATCAGTGCAATAAATTCCGAGTTTGTCGGCTTACCTTTTCCGTTGCTTACTGTACTATTTTCCTGGGAGGATTATATGCTTCTGCGGCAGCTTTATTTGTTTCCTCCTTTCTTAGAGAGAATAAACAGACATTTGTATTTGTACTGGGTGACTTGGAGGAAGCGGGTTACTTTTATCATGACCTGACACAGGTGAACGGTGATGAGCATATTTTGTTCTTTCCATCCTCGTATCGTCGGGCTGTTAAATATGGGCAGAAAGATGCAGCCAATGAGATCCTGCGTACGGAAGTGTTGAGCCGTTTACAGAAAGGCGATCCGCTATGTGTGGTGACTTATCCTGAAGCGTTGGCGGAGAAAGTGGTATCACAAAAGGTACTGATGGACAAGACGTTAAAACTTGGTGTGGGTGAGCATGTGGACACAGAGTTTATCACGGAAGTGCTGTCCGGTTACGGATTCGAGCATGTAGATTATGTTTATGAACCGGGGCAATATGCTGTACGCGGTAGTATTATTGACGTCTTCTCTTTTGCTTCCGAGTATCCTTACCGTATTGACTTTTTTGGTGACGAGGTAGACAGCATCCGTACTTTTGAAGTGGAAAACCAGCTTTCGAAAGAGAAGAAACAGAGCATTGCCATCGTGCCCGAGCTGACGAATGCCGCCGACAAGAGCGGGGTGTCTTTCTTTGAATTCATTCCTCGGGAAACAGTTCTGGCAATGAAAGATTTTCTTTGGGTACGTGAAAGAATACAGGTAGTACGGGAGGAGGTACTCTCTCCTCAGGCGCTTGCCGCATACGAGGGAGAGAAGACGGAACTGATGAATTTGGAACTGAAGCTGATAGACGGGGCGGAATTTACAGTACGGGCTTTGGAATTCAAACGGATTGAATTTGGTAACAAACCTACAGGAACTCCACAGGCTACGTTGGCTTTCGATACGACAGTCCAGCCTATTTTTCATAAGAATTTTGATTTGGTAAGCACTTCATTCACTGATTATCAGAAACGAGGTTACACCTTATATATATGTACCGATAGTGAGAAGCAGGCAAAGCGTCTGAAAGATATCTTTGAGGAGCGTGGTGATCATATCACGTTCATTCCGGTCAACAAGACTTTACATGAGGGCTTTACAGATAATGTATTGAAAAGCTGCTTTTTTACAGACCATCAGATTTTTGACCGTTTCCATAAATACAATCTTCGTAGCGACAAGGCGCGTAGCGGTAAGGTGGCGTTGACCTTAAAAGAGTTGAGCCAGTTTGAGCCGGGTGACTTTGTGGTACATATAGATCATGGTGTAGGTCGTTTTGGCGGTTTGGTACGCATTCCGAATGGAAATACCACTCAGGAAGTGATTAAACTTACTTATCAGAATGAGGATGTGGTATTTGTTTCCATTCATTCCCTGCATAAAATATCCAAGTATAAAGGGAAGGAGGGAGAAACTCCCCGCCTGAACAAATTGGGAACCGGTGCGTGGGAAAAAATGAAAGAGCGTACCAAGAGTAAAATCAAAGATATAGCTCGTGATCTGATCAAACTGTATTCGCAACGTAAACAGGAAAAAGGATTTTCGTATAGTCCCGACAGTTTTATGCAACATGAATTAGAGGCAAGCTTTATCTATGAGGATACCCCCGATCAGTTGAAGGCGACCCAAGATGCCAAAGCCGATATGGAGAGCGATCGCCCTATGGACCGTTTAGTGTGTGGTGATGTGGGATTCGGAAAGACCGAAGTAGCGATTCGTGCCGCTTTCAAAGCTGTGACAGATAACAAACAGGTGGCTGTGCTGGTTCCCACTACGGTTTTAGCTTATCAGCACTTTCAGACTTTTAGCGAACGGTTGAAAGATTTTCCATGTAAGGTGGATTATTTGAGCCGTGCCCGCAGTACGAAAGATGTTTCCAGAATAGTGAAAGAACTGGCAAATGGAAAAATAAATATTTTGATCGGTACACATAAAATCATCGGTAAAAGCGTTAAGTTCAAAGATTTAGGATTGCTGATCATTGATGAGGAACAGAAGTTCGGAGTAAGTGTGAAAGAGAAGTTGCGTCAGATGAAAGTGAATGTGGATACACTTACTATGACCGCTACCCCCATCCCCCGTACTTTGCAGTTCTCGTTAATGGGCGCCCGTGATCTTTCTGTTATTCAGACTCCGCCTCCCAACCGTTATCCCATTCAGACAGAGGTGCATACCTTTAATGAAGATATCATAACGGAAGCGATCAATTTTGAAATGAGCCGTAACGGACAGGTATTCTTTGTCAATAACCGCATACAGAATCTGGTAGAATTGGAAGCCATGATCAAGCGGAATATACCCGATTGCCGTGTCTGCATAGGTCATGGACAGATGGAGCCCGAAAAGCTGGAAAAGATTATTTTCGACTTTGTGAACTATGATTATGATGTGCTGCTGGCAACCACCATTATCGAGAGTGGCATTGACATACCGAATGCCAATACGATTATCATCAACCAGGCGCAGAATTTTGGCTTGAGTGATTTGCACCAGATGCGTGGACGTGTGGGAAGAAGCAATAAAAAAGCATTCTGTTATTTGTTGGCGCCTCCGTTGACTTCACTGACTCCTGAGGCAAAGCGTCGTCTTCAAGCCATTGAAAATTTCAGTGATCTGGGCAGCGGTATTCATATAGCCATGCAGGATTTGGATATCCGTGGAGCAGGAAATATGCTGGGGGCGGAGCAGAGTGGTTTCATTGCCGATTTGGGCTATGAAACTTATCAGAAGATATTGGCTGAAGCGGTGAAGGAATTGAAAGAGGATGAGTTTGCCGATCTTTACGCAGAGGAGTTGCAGGCAGCGGGAGAAGAGAAAATCAGTGGCGAGAACTTTGTGGATGAATGTCAGGTGGAAAGTGATTTGGAATTGCTTTTCCCTAATGAGTATATCCCCAGCAGCAGCGAACGTATGTTGCTTTATCGTGAACTGGACGGATTGGAATTGGATAAGGACCTGCTCGCTTTCAAGGCACGGTTGGAGGACCGTTTCGGAAAGGTTCCTCCCGAAGGGCTGGAACTTCTGCGTATCGTACCTTTGCGCAGATTGGCTAAACGGTTGGGGGTGGAAAAAGTATTCTTGAAAGCCGGACGAATGACTTTGTTCTTTATCAGTAATCAGGAAAGTCCTTATTATCAAAGTGCGGCTTTTGGCAAGGTGATTGATTACATGAGCAAGAATCCGCGTTACTGCAATTTGCGTGAGCAGAACGGCAAGCGTAGTATGGTAGTCAAGAATGTGGAAACGGTAGAGACTGCGGTAGGTATTCTGCAGGAGATGGTGAGTTTGTGATAAAAGATCTCTGTATTGGCGGATTTCTTTCGTAGAAGAGATGAACCAACCGATGGCTCGGCAGAAACCGGCATTGCCGTAGAGTAAGCAGGATATGTTAACGTAAAATTGAATATTAACTAAATAAACAGCTGATTTTTAATTAATTGTTTAACGGAATTGAATTTGGGGTGTTTTATATTAAAAAATAATATAAGACGTTCCTTTTTCTTTTAACTTATCTATATTTTAACTATCTTACTTCCAGTTTAAAAGCGGACACTGAGATTTTTACTCACATATTGTCTAATTAAAAAACACTTGTTATGGAAGTGAAAAAAACACGAAGAGCCGACCTTGAAAAGGGCAAGTCCCGTTGGCTGTTCATGGGTCTCATTGTGACGCTGTCGTTTATGTTTGTTTCGTTCGAATGGACTGAACGTAATGTAACTTACACGATCAGTGATCTAGTCAGTGACCCGGATTTCTTTGAAGAATTAGTTCCTGTAACCTACAATCAGGATAAACCTCTGCCCCCACCGCCTCCGCCGGCTGCCGTCAACCCGGAAGAGCTCAATATAGTGGATAATCAATCAACGGAAACAGAAACCGATATTGCCACTTCGGACCCTACGGATGCTCCTGTTATCATACCGATTCCCGTTGAAGTACCCGAAGAAGTAGTGGAAGAAAATGTGGAATTTGTGGTGGTGGAAGAAATGCCGGTATTTCGTAACGGTAATGCTGATTTGATGAGGTATCTGAGCGAAAACATCAAATATCCTACCGTCAGTGCCGAGCAGGGAGTTCAAGGTAAGGTTGTGGTACAGTTTATTGTGGGCGTTCATGGCGAGATCCTGAATCCGGTAGTGGTGAAGAGCGTGGATCCGTACCTGGACAAGGAAGCAATCCGCGTGATCAGTTCCATGCCAAAATGGAAGCCCGGCAAGCAAAGAGGAAAAGCAGTGAGGGTGAAATACACTGTTCCTGTAGTCTTCAGACTGCAAAATTAAGATTTAATTAGTATGGATGGAGGAAGCGTAATCTCAGAAGAGGACGCTTCCTCTTTTTTTATGAGGAATAAATAGGGAATATTTATGAAAACATGTAAGAAAAAGGGGCGTGAAAGGAAATAGTTAGTAATAAAATGCTTGCTATCTTATTATATTTGTTACCTTTGTGGGTCTTATAATATGAAAAACAATGAAAATAACAATTCTACAGAGAAATATAGAATGGGCCAATCCACAGGCTAATGTAGCAAGGGCGGACGAAGCGATAAGTTGTCTGCCGGATGCTGATCTATTTGTTTTACCCGAAATGTTTTCCACCGGTTTTTGTACGCAACCCGAAGGAATTGCGGAGAGCGCCAACAGTGAAACCCTGCACTGGATGAAGCGTAAGGCAGCCGAGCGGAATTGTGCTATTGCAGGCAGTGTGGCGGTATGTGAGAATGGAAATTATTATAATCGTTTTTACTTTGTCCATCCGGATGGAGCCGTGCAGCATTATGATAAGAAGCATTTGTTTACCTTTGGGGGCGAACACAAGCGTTTCACCGCCGGTACGGAGCGTGTGGTGGTGAACTTCCGTGGGGTACGTATCCTGTTGGAAGTATGTTATGACCTTCGCTTCCCTGTTTGGGCACGTAACCTGGGTGATTATGACATGATACTTTATGTGGCAAGCTGGCCTACCCCCCGTGTGGATGCCTGGAGCGCGCTGCTTCGTGTGCGGGCTATTGAAAATCAGTGTTATGTAGCCGGAGTGAACCGCATGGGAGTTGATCCTGCCTGTGAATATTCGGGTGGCAGCGCTATCATCGATCCCTACGGAAAGACGATAGCCGAATGTCCGTGGAGCAGGGAAAGCGCGGTATCGGCTGATATAGATATGGAGGCATTGCAGACTTTCCGGAAGAAATTCCCGGTATTGGATGATGCAGACCCCTTTACATTGATATGAAACAATTAACAAAATAATAGATAATGGCTGAAAAGAAATTATTGTTGGGCGATGAGGCAATTGCCCTCGGAGCGATACATGCCGGCATATCAGGTGTATATGCCTATCCGGGTACACCGTCCACTGAAATCACGGAGTTTATCCAGAATAATCCTTTAGCAAAGGAAAGAAAACTGCACAGCACTTGGTGTACCAATGAAAAAACGGCCATGGAGGCTGCGCTGGGTATGTCATACGCGGGAAAGCGTGCTTTGGTATGTATGAAACATGTAGGTATGAATGTGGCTGCCGATGCGTTTGTCAATTCTGCCATAACCGGCGTGAACGGTGGGCTGGTGGTGCTGGCTGCCGATGATCCTTCCATGAATTCGTCACAGAACGAACAGGATTCACGCTTTTATGGAAAATTTGCTATGATTCCCATGCTGGAACCGTCTTCCCAACAAGAAGCATACGATATGATGGATTACGCATATACACTATCGGAAAAACTGAAGTTGCCGGTGCTGATGCGTGTGGTTACCCGTCTGGCACATTCGCGTGCCGGTGTGGAAGTAGCCGATATCCGTGAGGAAAATCAGTTGAATCCTGATCATGAACGTGCCCACTGGGTATTGCTGCCGGGTAATGCGCGTAAACAATATCTGGATTTGGTGAAAAAGCAGGAAAAACTGGAAGAAGCTTCCTCCAAATCTCCTTATAATTATCTGGAAGGGTTGAATCCCGAATATGATTATGAGTTCGGAGTGATAGCTTGCGGTATCGGTTATAATTATGTGAAAGAGGCAGATACGGATGGTTGCCATATTCCGGTATTGAAAGTTTCGCAGTATCCGTTGCCGGCTGACGAAATCAGGACGATGGCAGACCGTTGCGGATATGTTTTGGTAGTGGAAGATGGCCAGCCGTTTGTGGAAGAGCAGGTAAAAGCGATTCTTTCCTCAGACTATGAGATCAAGGGACGCCTGACCGAAACTTTGCCACGTACCGGTGAACTGACTCCGGATAATGTGGGCGAGGCAATCGGATGGGGAATCAAACGTCCGTTTGGTAAACCTCAGGTGGTGATGCCGCGTCCGCCTGCATTGTGTCAGGGATGTGGTCATCGGGATGTGTATGATGCATTGAACAAGGTGGCTGCGGAATATCCGGATGCACGCATTTTCGGTGATATCGGTTGCTATACATTAGGTGCGTTGCCCCCGTTCCGTGCTATTGACAGTTGTGTGGATATGGGTGCTTCCATAACCATGGCCAAAGGTGCTTCCGATGCGGGAGTATTTCCGGCCATTGCGGTTATCGGTGACTCTACATTCACTCATTCCGGTATGACCGGTCTGCTGGATGCGGTCAATGACCATGCCAATATCACTGTGGTGATTTCGGATAACCTGACTACTGCCATGACCGGTGGACAGGACTCTGCCGGTACGAACAAATTCGAGGCGATCTGCCTGGGATTAGGGGTAGAACCCGAACATGTGCGTGTGGTGGTTCCATTACCAAAGAATATGGAAGAAATCACCCGTACCATTCGTGAGGAAATAGAATATAAAGGGGTGTCTGTCATTATTCCGCGCAGAGAATGTATCCAGACATTGAATCGTAAACTAAGACAGAAAAAAGCAGATAAGGCATGAGAAAAGATATCATACTTTCGGGCGTAGGAGGACAGGGTATCCTGACTATCGCTACTATTATAGGAGAAGCTGCTACGGCAGAAGGCATCAATTTGAAGCAGGCTGAGGTACACGGTATGAGCCAGCGCGGAGGAGATGTACAGTCCAATCTGCGTCTATCCGACGAAACGATTTATTCGGATCTGATCGCTCAGGGTGAGGCGGATCTGATTATTTCCATGGAACCGATGGAGGCGTTGCGTTATCTGCCTTACTTGCAGGAAGAAGGTTGGGTGATTACGTCTGCTAATCCTTTCAAGAACATTCCCGACTATCCTGAAGAAGTGGATCTGATGAGAACTTTGGAAAGTCTTCCGCATGTGGTGAAGTTGGAAATAGAGGATATGGCAAAAGAAAACAGTATGCCTAAATGCGCGAATGTGATTCTGCTGGGCATGGCTGCGAAGTATATTGAGATCGTATCACCGGAACAGTTGCGTGAAAGCATAGGGCGTGTGTTTGCCACAAAAGGTGAGAAGATTGTTGAAATGAATCAGAAGGCTTTTGATATAGGCTTGAATGCGGTAAAGAACTGGTAATGCCATGAAGATATTTAGTGAAGAATTAGTGGAGAAAGCGGTGAAGGAACTGCACATCGCCAATCTTGCACAGGCTACTATCGGTGATGTGCTGCTGGTAGCCCAGTATCTGGAAAAGGAAACGGGGATTCCTTTTATCCGTATGGATCAGGGATCTCCCGGCCTTGCAGCCAATCAGATAGGGATTGAAGCGGAGAAAGCCGCTTTAGACAGGGGAGTCGGATCGCAATATCCGGCTGCCGCAGGAGTGCCCGAGTTGAAAAAGGAGGCTTCCCGTTTTGTAAAAGCTTTCTTGAATCTGGAAATCTCTCCGCGCGCTTGTGTGCCTACCACCGGGTCGGTGGCGGGTTCATTCGGCTCGTTCATAGCCTGTACGCAGCGTATTCCGGGGAAAGACAAGGTATTGTTCATTGATCCCGGATTTCCTATTCAGAAATCCCAGCTTCGCATTATCGGCGTGGAGTGGGAAGAATTTGATATCTATCATTATCGTGGACAGGCCTTGCGTGAGAAATTGGAAAGTTTCCTGAGTAAAGGCGATATAGCAACGATTATCTATTCTAATCCGAATAATCCGGCATGGATTTGTCTGGAAGAGGAGGAGTTGCAGATAATCGGCGAACTGGCAACCCAATACGATGTGATTGTCATGGAAGACCTCGCTTATTTCTGCATGGATTTCCGTCGGGATATGGGACATCCTTTCGAACCGCCCTATCCGCCTACTGTGGCAAGATATACGGATAATTATATCCTGATGCTTTCTTCTTCCAAGATATTCAGTTATGCCGGACAGCGTATGGCATTGACATGTATCAGCGACAAACTGTTCGACCGCCAGTTCCCTGCATTAGCAGAACGGTATAAAGATGCAGGGGTATTCGGTCCTACACTGATTGCTTCCATCCTTTATATGATTACTTCGGGATGTACGGCTTCCACTCAGTATGCATACGCTGAGATGCTCCGTCTGTCTACCGAAGGTAAAATCAATTTTGTGGAAGATACCCGCGAATATGCCCGTCGTGCGGAACGCATGAAGAAAATATTTACCGACAATGGTTTCCACATCGTATATGACTATGATGCTACCCAGGTGGTGGGAGATGGTTTCTTCTTTACCATAGGTTACGGAAATATGACAGGGGGTGAATTGCTCCGGGAGTTATTGTATTATGGGGTAAGCAGCATCTCGCTTTCTACTACCGGTAGCGAGCAGGAAGGTGTCCGCGCCTGTACTTCCAGAATGCGTGAGGAACTTTATCCGGTGATGGAAGAACGCATGAGAGCTTTTCATGAAGATCATTGAAAATAATGTGCTAATAGGATAATGTGCCGATTGTCATATGGTGTGTTTGTGCACCAGTACATTGGCTAATTAGCACATTGAAAAATTATTTATTATGATTTGGAACAAAAATAAAGAGTGCATGAGCCGGGACGAAATGAGCGCTCTGCAGGGAAAACGCCTGAACAAGTTGGTGAACCTGGTTTATCATAATGTCCCTTTTTATCGTAACAAGATGCAGGAGATGGATTTATCTCCGGATGATATTCAGACTATTGAAGACATTGTAAAACTTCCTTTTACTACCAAACAGGATTTACGTGATAATTATCCTTATGGACTTCAGGCTGCTCCTGCTTCGGAAATTGTACGTGTACACGCTTCTTCGGGCACAACCGGGAATCCTACCATTGTGGGATATACACGTCGTGACTTGTCCGTATGGTCCGAAGTAATGTCGCGTTGTCTTTCGGCCTATGGGGTTACTCGTAATGATACTTTTTCTGTCAGTTATGGTTATGGGTTATTCACTGGTGGGCTGGGTGCACATTATGGTGTGGAGAATCTGGGGGCGACTGTTATCCCGGCTTCTACCGGAAATACGGAAAAGCATGTTCGTCTGATTCGTGACTTGGGTATAACCGGTATTGCCTGTACTCCTTCTTATGCTCTTTATTTAGCAGAAGTGGTGGAACGTATGGGGCTTACCAAGAAAGATATCGGCCTCCGTATAGGAGCCTTTGGAGCCGAGCCATGGACGGAGAGTATGCGTAAGGAAATAGAAGAGCGGCTGGGCTTGAAAGGCTACAATATTTATGGATTGAGTGAAATTATGGGCCCTGGTGTTTCCTATGAATGCCAGGAACAACATGGTTCGCATATCAATGAGGATCATTTTTATCCTGAAATCATTAACCCTGAAACGCTGGAACGTCTTCCGAATGGAGAAGTGGGAGAATTGGTGTTTACTACTCTGACCAAGGAAGGTATGCCGTTATTGCGCTATCGTACGAAGGACTTGACTTCCCTGATGGAGGGTGAATGTCCGTGTGGAAGAACCAATATTCGTATGTCGGGTATTGTAGGCCGTAGTGACGATATGCTTATTATCCGTGGCATCAATGTATTCCCGTCTCAGGTGGAAAGTGTTATTCTGGATATGCCGCAGTTTGAGCCTCAGTATATGCTGGTGGTGGATAGGAAGAATAATCTTGACTCTTTGCAGGTACAAGTGGAAGTCCGCAAAGACTTCTTCTCGGACGATATGGGACGTATGCTGGCAATGAAGAAAGCGCTGAGTGACAAATTGAAGAGCGTTCTTTCTATCAGTGCTGAAGTGAAGCTGATGGAGCCTAACAGTATTGCCCGTAGTGAAGGCAAGAGTAAACGTGTGATAGATAACCGAATTTTAAAATGAAAAAGTACGCAATATGACAATTAAGCAATTATCTGTTTTCCTGGAAAACAAGACCGGAAGGATAAATGACGTAACCAAGACATTGGCAAAGTATGATATCAATATGCATGCGTTCAGCATGGCGGAATCTACTGATTTTGGTATTCTTCGTTTGATTGTATCGGATGTGGAAAAAGCGGTGGAAGTACTTCGTGCCGAGAATTTTGCCGTGATGCTGACCGATGTGGTATGTATCAGTTGCCCGAATGTGGCTGGTTCTTTGGCTAAAGTTTTGGACTATCTGGCAGCAGAGAATATCTTTATTGAATATATGTATGCTTTTGCTCAGGGAGATACGGCACATGTGGTTATCCGTCCGTCTAATGTGGAGCGATGCATGGAAATCTTGAACAAACTCAATTGTAATGTTTTGACTAAAAATAGTTTGTGATTTCTTTGACATATTCATTCATTTTGTAGTAATGGAAATCCGTATAAGTATAAAAAATAGTTTATCAGAATCTTTTTTAAAGTTAGAAAGCCGCCTCCTCTGAAGCGGCTTTCTGCTTTTCTATTAGAACAAACTCCAAGCAACTGTCAGTCCGGCCATTACAATGGCAACCATACTCATCAGTTTAATCAAAATGTTCAAACTGGGACCGGATGTATCTTTAAACGGGTCACCTACCGTGTCACCGGTAACCGTTGCTTTGTGAACTTCACTTCCTTTACCGCCGAAATTGCCTTCTTCTACATATTTCTTGGCGTTATCCCATGCGCCTCCTGCATTGGCCATGAAAATGGCAAGCACGAAACCGGAGGACAAACCACCAATCAGCAGACCGATGACTCCGGGAACTCCAAACACTAATCCTGTAGCAACCGGAGCGATGATAGCCAAAAGAGACGGGAATACCATTTCACGTTGTGCTCCTTTGGTGGAGATTTGTACACAACGGGCATAGTCGGGTTCGGCTTCTCCAGTCAGAATTCCTTTTATTTCACGGAACTGGCGGCGTACTTCCTCTACCATGTGGGCTGCTGCACGCCCCACTGCATTCATGGTCAGACCGCAGAACAGGAATGCCATCATACTGCCCAAAAACATGCCGCTTAGCACTTTAGGGTTCATCAGGGTTACATCGTAATAAAGCATGTAGTCAGTGAAACTGGCGTTATGAACATCTACGGTAATGCCGTTTGGTAATTCCAGAATGGTCTGCCCCAACCGGGTTAATCCGATACGGATTTCTTCTACATAGGATGCTAACAGAGCCAATCCGGTCAGAGCAGCAGAGCCGATAGCAAAGCCTTTGCCGGTGGCAGCAGTTGTGTTACCCAACGAGTCGAGTGCGTCAGTGCGCCTGCGTACTTCTTTACCTAATCCGCTCATTTCGGCATTACCGCCGGCATTGTCTGCAATTGGTCCGTAAGCATCGGTAGCCAAGGTAATTCCCAATGTTGAGAGCATACCTACGGCAGCAATACCAATACCGTAAAGCCCCATGGAAATATTGGCGAAATCAAACCCGGAAGCAAGCCAATAGGATAAGATGATGCCTACTACTACTGCCAGTACCGGGATAGTGGTGGAAACCATACCTAGTCCGATACCGGAAATGATAACGGTAGCCGGACCTGTCTTTCCACTTTCGGCCAATCGTTGTGTAGGTTTATAAGATTGAGAAGTATAGTATTCGGTAGAGCGACCGATAACGATCCCTACTATTAATCCCACTACCACAGCAAAAGAGATGTTTACCCAGTTTTCCAGTCCCAAGGCCCAAAGGATAAGGAAAGTGGCAACAACAATCAGCACAGAACTTAAGTTGGTTCCTGTAGCTAATGAACCGAGTAGCTCTTTCATTCCTGCATCTTCTTTGGTACGGACAGCGAAAATACCGATGATGGAGAGTAAAATACCTACAGCTGCAATCAGCATAGGCGCAATGACCGCTTTAAACTGCATTACAGTATCATCCGAACCAATGAAGGCAGCTGCGCCCAAAGCGGCGGTAGCCAGGATAGAACCGCAATAAGACTCGTAGAGGTCGGCGCCCATTCCGGCTACGTCACCTACATTGTCACCCACATTATCGGCAATGGTAGCAGGATTACGGGGATCATCTTCCGGAATTCCGGCTTCCACTTTACCTACCAGGTCAGCACCCACATCGGCTGCCTTGGTATAGATTCCACCTCCTACACGGGCGAAAAGTGCTTGCGTGCTGGCTCCCATCCCAAAAGTAAGCATGGTAGTGGTGATGACACATAATTTGGCGGAAGGATTCAAGGTATCTGGCGGAATACAATAATCCAATAATATATACCAGAAGGAAATATCGAGCAGTCCCAACCCAACAACAACCAATCCCATAACAGCTCCGCTACGGAAAGCCACGCGCAGTCCTTTGTTCAGAGAGTGCTGGGCTGCATTGGCGGTACGTGCTGAAGCATAGGTAGCCGTTTTCATTCCCAAAAAACCGGAAAGTCCCGAGAAGAAACCGCCGGTAAGAAAAGCAATGGGCACCCACGGATTTTGTAAGTTGAAGCCGTATGCCATGATAGAAAACAGAATAACTAATCCCAGAAATACCAGCCCTACCACTTTGTATTGTTGTTTCAGATAGGACATGGCGCCCTGGCGCACATAAGAAGCGATTTTTTCCATTGTCGGAGTTCCTTCGCTTTCAAGCATCATTTGTTTGTAGAAATACCATGCGAGTGCCAATGCCAAGAGGGAGGCAATGGGCACAATCCAGAAGAGATACGTTTCCATACGCAGTATTGATTTAAAAGTTGGTTTTGCCCAAAGATAGAAAAAATAAATGATATTCAATAGGATAGGCAATATTTTTATCAATTAATATTTGCGGTACTTTTCTAATTAAGTTTAGGGGAAAATAAATATCAATATCTGTACCTTGGAACACATAGACCTGTTTCTGTGTTTCATCAAAACACGATGAAAGATAAATAAGACTTTAAAAAACGGTTTCACCACAGATTGCACATGATCTGTGGTGAATTTGATACATTACCCTTTTATTTGCCATACAGCTTGTCTATCAAATCAGCGCGTCCTATTTTGCGCAATTCGTTGATGATGGCACGCCGTTCTTCGGGTTTATACCAAAAAAAGAACATCCGTTGAGCCAGTTTCTCTTTTTGTGATTTGGCAGAGAAAACCGGTTGTAACGTATATGGATGATAACCTGTGTACCAGGCTTCAGTAGCTACAGTCATTGGGGTAGGGGTGAAATCCTGCACCTGTTCCAGATGGAAATCCAATTTCTTGGTGATCACTGCCAGTTCTGCCATATCTTCTTCCGTACATCCTGGATGGCTGCTTATAAAATAAGGTATAATCTGCTGTCGCATATTCAATTCCTTATTTATTTTGTCGAAAGTCTTTTTGAAGTCATAAAATTGCGAAAACGAAGGTTTCCTCATGATTTGCAGCACTGGGTCGCTGGTGTGTTCCGGAGCCACTTTCAAACGCCCGCTGACATGATTGGCTATCAGTTCGCGGGTATATTCAGCTGTACTGCGGTTTACTGCCGGATCCTTACTCTGATATTGTAACAGGTCATAGCGTACACCGCTTCCGATAAAGCTTTTCTTGATACCGGGAAGTGCGTCTACCGAATGGTAAATATCCAATAAAGGACGGTGATCCGTGTTCAAATTGGGACATACTTTGGGATGGATACATGACGGGCGTTTGCAGCGGCGGCATATTTTTTCTTCTTTACCGCGCATAGCGTACATGTTGGCGCTAGGCCCTCCCAAGTCGCTCAGATAGCCTTTGAAGTCTGGCATTTCTGTTATGGCTTTCACCTCTTTCAAGATACTTTCCTTGCTTCGGCTTACAATGAATTTTCCCTGATGGGCGGAAATGGTACAGAAGGCACATCCTCCAAAACAACCACGGTGCAGATTAACTGAGAATTTAATCATATCAAACGCCGGGATACGTTTTCCTTTATACTTGGGATGAGGCATACGCGTATACGGCAAATCAAAAGAACGATCCAGCTCTCCTTGTGTCATTGGAGGATAAGGCGGATTGACTACTACCGTTTTGTTACCTACATCTTGCAAGATGCGGGAGGCTTCGTATTTATTGCTTTCCTCTTCAATGAAGCGGAAGTTTTCGGCTTGTTTCTTTTTATCTTTCAGGCATGTTTCATGAGAATGGAGCACGATATCGGGCTTTTCCTGAGTGTCATCAGACGGACGCATGGGTTCGCCCTTACGGGTTATGTAGGCTGTTTGCAAAATATCATGTGGAACCGGAAGACTTTCTGCAGGAGCAGATTCATGGGGCTGTCCGATGGCGTCCGCCAATGTCTTCATTCTCTTGCAAAGTTCCGTAATCGGCTTCTCGCCCATTCCATAGATCAATAAATCGGCTCCTGAATCTATCAGGATTGATTTACGCAGACAGTCTTGCCAATAGTCGTAATGACTGACACGACGCAAAGATGCCTCTATACCTCCCAAAATGACAGGTACATCGGGATAGATCTTTTTTAAAATCTGTGTATAAACGATGCTGGGGTATTCGGGACGCATGTCGTGGCGGCCGTCGGGAGTATAAGCATCCTCGCTGCGCAAACGCTTGTTGGCAGTGTATTTGTTTACCATGCTGTCCATGCATCCGGCGGACACACCGAAAAAGAGGCGTGGACGTCCCAGCTTCTTAAAGTCGCGCAGGTCGTCACGCCAGTTAGGTTGAGGCACAATAGCTACTTTTAAGCCTTGTGCCTCTAATAATCTTCCAATTACTGCCGGACCGAATGAAGGATGATCTACATAGGCGTCACCGCTGAACAAGATAACGTCCAGTTCTTTCCACCCACGCATTTCCACTTCTTTCTTGGTTGTCGGCAACCAGTCTGTAAGTTTGTATTCTTTCAATGATACGTATTGTTTTTTATTTTGCTACAGAGATAAGTTAGTTATATCTCTTCTTCATCCTTATTTTTCTCCTTCTCCCATTGGATATAAAGCAGAATAAGTTGATGAAGTCCGAAAGCTTTCATGTTATTATGATAAATTACATCAATGCAAAGGTCGAGCAACTCTTTGTTGTTTCCCTCTTCACTGGTAATCAGTGAGCGTATATTCAGTTTTAATTTTTCCAGTACAGACTCATCTACAATGCCGTTACTGTCTATTAAGTGCTGAAATAGAGCGTATTTCTCGATTGTTTGCAGGTTTTCTTCCGAAATTTCCATGCAACGTGTGCCTGAGGCATTTGTTTGTATAGTGTACATAGTCCTTATTTTAATGGTTTATACGGACAAAGTTAGGTGTTTTTATGAAATAACCTCTAATTTGCTTCTTTATTTTCATAGAAAATCCTTATTTGCTTCCGAAGAAACCTAATATGGCACTCATTATCCGTGTCCGTTGCTGCACTCCTTCGATGCTTTCGAAAGGGAAGCCCAATACGAAAGTGCGGTAATTGCCTTTGTAGGCAATGCCGGCACTGTAATTGCCGGGAGTGTATATAAATGTGGAATAAGCCGGTGCGACAGGAGTCAGGCAGTCGGGGGCAGGTACGGCATACGTTTTTTCATTCACGGTGCAGGGAATTGTAAAATGGGTGTTGGCACCGTAAATAGTGCCTGATGTTTTTCCGCCCATGCTTCCGCCAAAACTGTATTTCAGTATGTTCTCGGTAAAGCCGAGCGCCGAAGGACTGTTCATGTTGCTGCCGATATAAGAACCGCTGACCAATATGTTTCCACCACGGCGGCAATAATCCGTGATAAGTTGTTGCATGATAGGGGAGAATGCCTGTTTCTCCGCACCCATAATGAGGTCTGTGACCGGATAGTCTGTCAGTCGGACAAATCCGTTTTCCACTGCTTCGTCGCTGCATGAGACAAAGGAATATCCTCCTGCGGATTGTATGGCTTTGCC
>OGWT01001629.1_pt1 | contig 16744 bp, 16 predicted proteins | sample 1576101 | NCBI WGS metagenome assembly OGWT01 (sample SAMEA3541481, study PRJEB24748) | human gut metagenome | biome: human gut; feature: human-associated habitat; material: faeces | place: China | collected 2012 | reverse complement strand
CAAGCTTACAATCGCTACTTTGTCACCTTTTCTTAATTTTCTTGCATATTGCATAACTACAATCCTTCTTTAGATAAAACAATATTAATTTTTATCCGCACGCTGCTTCCCCTTAAATTCCTTCTCTATATAACAATGTTCCTGTTTGGCAATCAACTTAAAACTGTAGATTGGACATTCAGATTTCATTTCGTTACAGCTGCTTTCAAAGTCCAGTTCGATAATATATGGCATCCAATCTATAATTCGCAGAAAATCTTCACAGTCAAAATTACTATCATAAAAATTCAATATCGTACTAAGGGCAGTACCATGGGTTCCTATAACAATATCTTTATCCGTATTATCTGATAAAATCTCATTCAGTGCCTCTATGTTACGATTTTGCACCATAGCAATGGACTCTCCACCCTCTTCATGATAATTATGATCAGCCCATCGTTTCTGGAACATTCCGTGATTGTTTCCATCAGGTCCTTTTTCGCGCTCCCTCAATCTCTCATCTGTTATAATCTCTTTTGTGAAAAAATCTGCTGCCTCTGCAATGGTATCCATACTACGTTTATACGGACTACAATAAAACGCATCTATTTTCTTGTCCTTCAAAAATTCCAGCACAATTGCAGAATCTTTCTTACCCTCTTCCGTCAAAGGTCTTGTCCTGTCTTCTTCCCATTCGTGTTCCGGCTGTGCGTGACGCACGAAATAAACTCTTGTCATTTGATCAGCTCCATTTCATCTTCCATTTTTACGAATCCATATTTTTCATACAATGGTCGTCCCATCTCTGTCGCCTCTAAAGTAATCTGTGATACGCCCTGTTTCCTTATAACCTTTACCAGTAAATCTAATGTATGAAATGCAATCCCCTGTCTCCGATATGCCGATGCCGTATACATATTCATAATATAAGCCTTTTTACCTGTTGGATTATGATATGTCGGCATAACCTGATAAAAACTGACACCACCAGCGCCAATAAAGGTTTCGTTATCATACACCAGATATGCAATATGCTCACCAGTTTCTAATGCGTTCTTATAATATTCATAGGATTCTTTTTCCACCAATGACATATCCACATCATTCGATAGTTTATTGGCAGTACGAAGGACGATAATTCTAGTCCTTACAAGTTCATCAATGTCTGCTATGGTTGCTTTTTTATATTCATAGTTTTTCGCCATCACATACTACTCCTCTAAATCTGTTAACCTTTTCGTAAAACAAATAATTCTATTTGCTTCCGCAAACCCCATTTTCAAATGAAACTTATCAAAAATTCTTTTACTGCATCCGTGTGGATACGATAGTTTATTTTTGAAAGTTCTCTCTTTACATCCCATCCAATCGCTAACCGATCTGCTTCATCTTTCTTTAATCGCTGATAATCTTTGATAGCTTTTGTAATTAATCCTCCACTAGATTTTCATTTATATATTTAAAATAAGGTTTCTTATTAACTTCTGTGCTATGTTCCAAATACCATTTAACACTATCCCTCAATCCGTCTTCTAATGATATGGTTTCTGGGTATATTTTGTTTTGACGCGATACATCCAAATAGTACTCATAGTTGTAAAAACTGAAATAATTTCGCTGTTCAATATCTTCATAAACATTTACAAAATCCGGTATTTTTCCTAAGCTTTCATAGCATTTTGTGACCCAATCTTTAATAGAAACTGCTTCAACATTACCAACATTAAAAATATGCTCTTGCGGCTTGTCTTTAATTATTACCTCCATCAACCTGCATAAATCTTTTACATGAAAGAATTGTAATTTCATACTGCCATCTTTAGGTAAATAGAATTTTCTGTCCGCCAAGGCGCAATCAAATACAAAAGCCTCTCTATACACGTTATTCATTGGTCCATATAAATAAGGCGGTCTTAATATATATGCATCTTTCACTCTTTCAAGTAATGCCTTTTCAGCTGCTATTTTATCGGTTCCATATGAACCCCAAAATTTATTTTCGGATTTCTCTGATTCTTCCAGGAATGGCTGAACACCATACTCAGGATAAACAGCACTTGAACTAATCATAATATACTGATCAAAAGAACCCAATTCCTTAACAAAATCAATTATATCGTTATCATTATAGGCTGTTATATCCGCTACAACATCAAAGAATGTATCCTTTAATACACCACCCAAATTATGCCTATCTCCTTCAATGAGTTTTACACCCTGAACTTGTGGCTTAGAATTTCTGTTAAGTACAAAAACTTCATAACCCACATTCACAAAATATTCTGCCACATATTTACTTACAAAAGTTGTTCCGCCTGTCACTAATATCTTTTTCATAAAGTTCTCCTTTACACCAAAAATCCGATTGATCAGATTTATAAAACATTATTTTCCATTATTATATCATAATCACATAATCCGGAAAAGTAATTATTCTTTCTTTGCCAACCCTTTAACTATCTTATCAAAATCAGATTCTATCGATCGTGTCTTGTTAAAAATATCATATTTTGCTATATTAAAGAGACATGGTTCGTCTAAGAGTGGCTACTGGGAGATTGTTGAAAAGTAGCGGGATGATAGAAAATGAAGGTCTAAATGAAAGTATTAGAGGAGTATAGATTTTATGAAACAAAAACCAGCATACACAACCAAAGAATATAATTATTCCACAAAAAGCGGTAATCTTAATGCAGAGGCAGTGGGAGTGGTAAAAGGCGAGAAACATTTCCCTGTTTTTGAGGGGAAGCTGGTTTTCAAACCTTTGACGAAATCAAAACCATTTTCAGGCCCGCTGTTTGCTTATGCAGAGGTGTTTTGGTCATGGCTGATTGACACATATTTTATGCCGGCTCCGAGGTATCAGCTTGCTTTTTGCAGGGGCTATGAGAGGGTAGAAGAAAAATATTATGATTATGGAACAATTATGCCTTTGATTTATAAAGATGGGGAGCATCTGCTTAATCTTTTGGAGTTTTTCCGTAAATATTCGGATCCTAAGGTGCATATTGATGATTATGTAAATTATTGTCAGATGTTTTATGATTATACAGACATTCTCGAGGCAGAGTACTTTAAGAAAAATCGGGAAATTGCAGAGAAACTGGCTTTACAGATTCTTGTCTCTATTTTAAAGGGAGACCAGAACTATCATTATGAAAATATTGCGTTTGTCTGTGGCAGGAATGATGAGATACTTCGACTTGCACCAATGATTGATCATGAATTTTCCACATATTTTATGTTTCCTGACAATTTGCAAAGGAACAAATACTGGTTTGAGCAGCTACAAAGATCAATACGTGGGGAAGAAGTAAGACCAGATGAGTATGATTATATGACAAATAAATCAGAGCGACAATTGATGGAAAAAAGTGCGGTATGTCTGCATAAAAACCTGCTATATATCAAAAAGAATTATCCGAAGGCTTGTAATACATTTCTGAAAAAACTGGATATTTTACAGAAAGATATCAAAGAAAACAAAGACTGGTTTTCACTGAAAAAAGCATCGGGTTATCCTGATATGGCAAATTCAGATGCCTATCTTATTGGAAAAGCGAAATATAAGGATCATGACGAAAAGAAATCAAGACAATATGAAGAGTTATTTGGGAAAGGTTGGAAAGAGATTGATTTTGAAACTGTAAGTAATGTGGCAGTTAGTGAAATTCAGCAGGTAATTCAACAGATTATTTTATGTTTGAGATGAAAAAAATATGATTTATCAGATAAAAGAGCGATGTAGTTTATAGACACCGCTCTTTTTGATTGGCATGGTATTTTATTTTTCTAGCAGCTTGCGTGCATATGTAAGTATTCTGCCTTCTACATTGCTGTCCTGCTTGATCATTTTGATAGCGGCCATTTATTAGTTGGAGCCATTGTCTCAGCTTTGCCAATGCCCCGGCATATGGCACGAAGCAAGAGGGAATCGTCATAAAGAATCAGACTGCACTGGAGCAGGAGAGAGGTCCGCATATATTAAAATATGTAAATCCGGAGTTCAAGGAAACGCAGAAGAAGAATCATAAAAAGAAACTTGAAGATCCGAATAAATTGAACGAAAAAGCAGAGGCAGAAGAGTATATACGCATGATTGTAACAGATGCAAGGGTTATGAAGTGCTATCATAAGCTTGTTGATGATGGAATTTTACCGGAGAAATTTGAATTGAAACATATGAAGCATGTTGCACAAAATCTACCAAAGGCTGTGTATGAGGATTGTGTGAAGGAAGAATTGGAGATTTTAAAGAAAGCCGGTGAGTTTGGAGGCAAACTTTGCAGTAAGGTGACAATGGAAATTATTAAAGATAAATTGAAGATAGGTTGACTTTTTTGGCTGGAATTGTTAGGATATAAATGAAAGTTTACCACTGACCGATATGTGGTATATAAATGGTCGGGTTGAAAGTTTACCACTGACCGATATGTGGTATATAAATGGTCGGGTTGAAAAAGTCTTTTGCCGTAGTGCAAGAGACTTTTTTTGTGGAGATTAACAAATGATAAGGAATGGTTTTTATATTATCAAAGATAGCTTTTTTTCGGATATGCCGGATCCATATTTGAAAGGAAATAAAAAACAAAATAGACCACATTACTATTGTTTTGAAGATAGCAATTATAATGGAATATATTGGATGATTCCACTTTCAAGTCGGATTGATAAGTATAAGAAAATAGTAAGTAAAAGAACCGGTAAAGGAAGAACCTGTGATATAATTCACATTGTGAAACTTGATGATAATCATGAAAGCGCTTTTCTGATACAGGATATGTTTCCAATTTCAGAAAAATATATAGAACGGGAATACACTATAGCAGGTAATCATCTTCGTTTAACCAGTGAACATGCTGCAAAAGAAATTGAACAAAAAGCAAGAAAAGTTTTGGGAATGCTGAAAAGAGGAATAAAATTTACTCCAACCCAACCAGATATACAGAAAATATATGAGAGGCTGCAACAGGATTTACCAGCAACACATTTGTAATTTTATAATAATACGGGGGTATCTTCACTGTTTCCACCTATAATCCCCAAAATGGTTTAATAACGTTTGCTAACAATGCCTATTGTAAATAAAAACTATCATTATTACAATAGAGATTAGTAATGCTCCGAACAATATGAAAGGCATAAAACCAATATGAAAAAACACACAAACATAATAATCACAGCCGCGGCATCGCTGCTTATCGTCACACTTGCGGGCAGAGAATTCATTAAAAATCATAAGAAAGAGTCTAATGATAAATCGTCTACGAATGTATCAGAAAATACATGTGAAGCTATACCTGACACAAGTATATCTGATACGAGTGTAGCTGATACGAATACACCTGACACGAGTACATCTGAAGCAGATATTCTGGATCCGACCTATGAGAATAATAAAGAGCAATTTTATATATCCGAAATTCCGGATGATATTTTTGAAAAAATGCAGGGCAAATCCTACAAGGCGGATTGTACACTCCCCAGAGAAAATCTGCGATATATACATGTATTACACGTAGGCTTTGACAATCAGGTGCATGAAGGTGAGCTGGTTGTAAATAAAGATATCGCAGATGATGTACTTGAAATATTTAAGGAGCTCTATGAGTCCGGATATCAAATAGAGAAAGTCAGACTTGTTGATGAATATGATGCAGATGATGAGGCATCTATGAGCGACAATAATTCATCGGCCTTCAATTTCAGGTTTATTTCCCACACCACAAAGATATCGAAGCATGGAATGGGAATGGCGGTGGATATCAACACTCTATACAATCCTTATGTCAAAACAGTCGATGGGGAGCTTTCGATTGAGCCTGCAAATGCCGCAGATTATGTTGACCGGAGCAAGGATTTTTCGCACAAGATTGACCATGATGATTTATGCTATAAGCTGTTTACGGAGCATGGTTTTGAGTGGGGAGGCGATTGGACGCATTCCAAGGATTATCAGCATTTTGAAAAATAATGCTGATAATTTCTACGGAAGCAGGTGACCTGCAGCCAGGTACAGCTCATACCATTCCTCGCGAGTCAGAGTAATATCGCATGCCACGATAATTTCCTTCAGGCGGCTTTCGCTTGAAGTTCCGGTAACAATCTGCATATTTGCCGGATGGCGCAAAATCCATGCGGCCGCAATAGTAGTATCGCTGACATTGTATTTTTCGGCTATCACATGAAGTTTTTTATTCAGTTCCGGGTATTCGTCGCTTCCGAGAAAGCAGCCTTTCCATGCCGGCATCTGAAACGGAGACCATGCCTGGAGAGTGATATTGTGGAGGCGGCAGTAGTCGAGCAGACTTCCGTCGTGATCAATTGAACCGGGTGTTTCCATATTGACTTCCATACCATTTGCAACGAGATTGGAAACAGGAATGCTGAACTGAACCTGATTGACAACGAGTGGTTGGCGGACATATTTCTGTAGCAGTTCAATCTGCATAGGCTTATGGTTTGAAACACCAAAATGGCGAACCTTTCCGCTTTCAAAAAGAACATCAAATGCAGCGGCAACCTCTTCCGGTTCTACGAGTGCATCCGGACGATGAAGAAGCAGAAGATCAAGATAATCTGTATGAAGCCTTTTTAAAATACTATCGACAGATTTCAGAATATGCTCCTTTGAGAGATCATAGAAGCCTTGGCGGATGCCACATTTTGACTGCAGGTAAATATCTTCACGCTTTATGGATGGATCGTCTGCAATTGCTTCGCCGAATACGCTCTCGCTCATACCGCCACCGTAGATATCCGCGTGATCAAAGAAATATGCGCCCTGTTCCAGCGCAGCATGAATAAAATGATTCATCTCATCCTTTGATTTTTCAGAAAGGCGCATGCATCCAACTGCAACTGAAGGAACCTTTCGTATGTGATTGCCTAAAATTGTTTCTCTCATAGTAAAAATCTCCTTTGTAATTATTTTCTAATTCCCATAATGAGTGCGGCGTAGCCCCAATCCCATATGAGCTTTGCAAAGCTGTTTTCAAGATATTCGCGTATGTCATCATCATCATATCCTGTCATGCGTGAGATGATGACAATATGCTCTCTGATGGTTTCATATGTCAACGGACTATTGGCATTGTGACTGTACCACAAGAAAAGACTTTGACGTATAGCAGTGTATTCAATCATTATCCACTGCATTTTGATAATCATGTGTTCAATAATCTTTTTAGTGGATGCTGCTTCAGGCGATATCAGGTCGGAAAACAGCTCGTTTGCCAGATAATTGCGAAAAACAATGTCATAATCTGTGAGCATTGAGCAAAATTGTTTCTGCGATGTTTGCAAGGTGCGGCTCATGGAATTATCGTCTGACTGTGAATAAATATTGGAGTATTTACAAGCCTCGGTCAGTACAGGCTGAAGAAAGGCTGTGTATAAACCCTCTTTACGATAATTTACTGATAAATCCTGAAGCAGCTCATTGCATTCAATAAATGTATCTTCGTCCGGGATATGGATATCTTCCATGGCGGTATTCAGTTCGTTAAGCGTATGTCCGGAAAAATATTCCTGTATATGTGCATTGGTGACAGGCTGGTTTTTATATAATTCCAATAAAATGTAAATCCCGTCAAGCAAAGCCTGCTCCACTGAAAGCCCTTTGTCAGATATCAATTTAATCAGATTATCACGGATTAAAAATGCCGTAGATAAATTATTCCGGGTATCGGATATTACAGGAAATGTGACAGATTTTTTGCACCACAGATCAATAACTGCCGGACAGCACGGCATGAGTGTTCGTTCTTCATGTGATGAAAACCGGTGGATTTCTCTGGGAAACAGTGCACATGTCTCTGAAAGCACTTCATCTGAGTATGTCATTACAAGATGACATAGCTTATCATTTGAAAGAAACGGACACCGATGTTTTTCGTCCAGTTTAATAACCAGACTGCCATCCTTATGGCATGTGTAAGAGCTTAGATTGTCACTTTTTCCAGACACTTTATCAGCAGAAAGCTTCTTCCATTTGCGGTTTGTAGCGTCATCTACTGCAATTTTCCACTCCTGACAGCATGTGATACTGCATTTGTCAGCAATACATTTGAAATTGTTGTAATAGTCCGGTTGATAGTTTTTCATGTTTTTCCTTTACTTATATTATACAGATTTGTGAATAGAGCATAGTATAGCTTGTTATTATCAATCAATCACATGATGATTCAGCCATTTTCTTGAGTGGAATCTGGCAGTAAATATAATAGAACGAAGCATCCAGTCACAAGCCATGCCAATCCACACGGCAATCGGACCAAAGCCCCATACACGGCAGAGGTATATGCACAGGCTTACACGGCAAAGCCACATCGTGCAGCAGGATACAATCATGGAGAATTTCACATCGCCTGCGGCACGCAGTCCATATGGCGGTATGAAGGATGGTACCCAGCAGATTGGCTTGGCAATTGTGATAAAGGCAACCATCTCAAAGCAGAGCCTTGCACTGGCCGGTTCCATTCCTGCAAGCATTGTAATAGGCTTTGTGAGTATGAAAATAATCAGACAGCTGGCGATGATAACGACCTCAGACACCAGTGACAGTTTTTTAATGTAGTAGACAGCTTCATCCTTTCTGCCGGCACCAAGACACTGTCCTACAACAGTCATAAGACCTATTCCTATTCCGATAGCGGCAATACCATTTAAGTTTTCGAGTATATTGGTCATGGCCTGGGCGGCGATGGCCACTGTTCCAAGAGTGGATACAGTAGACTGGATAGCCAGCTTTCCAAACTGGAACATGCTGTTCTCGATTCCTGATGGGATACCGATGAGCAGGATTTTTTTAATCAGGCCCCATTCAGGGCGTATAGACATATAGTTCCTGATGAAAATAGGTTCATTTTCTCTACGAAGCTGTATGATAACGACAATCGCGCAAAATATTCGTGATATGAGAGTGGAAATAGCAGCTCCCTCAACACCCATGCCGAAGCCAAAAATCAGGATAGCGTTGCCGCCGATATTCATAAAGTTTGAAATAACAGATATGATCATAGGATTGCGACTGTTATTCTGTGCGCGCATAATGGATGCGCCGGCATCATAGAGACCTATAAAAGGAAATGACAGCAATGTAAAAAAGAAATAAACCTGTGAGTTCCTCATTACATCAGCTTCAACAGCGCCAAATATGGCACGAAGCAGCGACTTTCTTGTTATCAGACAAAAAGCAGATAAAAGTACAGACAGAAATGCCATGACAAAAAATACCTGTCTTGCAGCATGGCGGGCACCTTTTGTATTGTGACTTCCCAGATACTGTGAACAGAGAATCGCACCACCGGCGGCAAGCGCTGAAAGTGCCTGTATGACAAGGATATTGATTGAGTCTACAAGCGAGACCGCTGAGATAGCTGCAGAACCTACATTGCTGACCATCATTGTATCCACAGTTCCCATAAGAGAGGCTAATAGCTGCTCTATTATAATCGGAACCAAAAGCTTTCGAAGTTTAGTATTTGTATAAATATGATTGGTTGTAGTATGCAGGTTTGCTGTTTTTATTTTATCTGAATGTAAATTTGTCATATCTGATTACCTTTATAACTATATATTTTACGTGTTTAGGTTAGTACGATAAATTTATAATGTCAATTACTTCTACTTTTTTGAACAATATTGCACAATCCTCTTTTATTTTGAACCAAAAAGTTATACAATAGTACCATAGTAAAAGGCATCAAAACTAATTCCAAGATTAAATCACGAGAGGTATCAACATGAAAAAAGCAAAGAAACCACCTCTGTACAAAAGCTTCGGCTATGCCTTCGAGGGCATATTTACATGCATCAGAAATGAGCGCAATATCAAGATACACTGCACTGTCGCGATACTTGTAGTGATAGCAGGAGCGGTGTTTGGGATAACACCGACTGAGTGGTGTATCTGCCTGACGCTGTTTGGACTGGTGATAGCCCTGGAGCTGGTAAACACTGCAATTGAGTCAGTTGTAGATTTGGTAACGACAGAGCGAAAGCCGCTTGCCAAGACAGCTAAGGACACAGCAGCAGGAGCAGTGCTTGTGGCAGCAATAATGGCCGCGATAGTTGGACTTATCATTTTTGTGCCAAGGATTGTTTCACTATAATAACAGGAAACGGAGGATTTTACCATGGAAAGACTTACAGACGGATTAAAGAAGATTTTACTTGCAGGAATAGGAACAGTGGCAGTGACTGCTGAGAAATCAAAGGAAGTGCTTGATGAGATGGTTAAGCGCGGTGAGCTGACTGTCGAGCAGGGCAAGGTGCTCAATCAGGAGCTTAAGCACAATATCAAGGATACAGTAAAGAAAAATGTAAATGTGTCTGTTAAGCCACAGTCACCGGAGGAGCTCGAGGAGCTTTTGGACAAGATGACACCTGAGCAGATACAGGCTTTAAAGAACAAGCTTGCACAGATGGATGAGGCTGATGTTGAGGAAGATGCTGATGAAAGCGTTTTCGAGGATGAGGACATCGTAACGGATACCACAGCTGATGAATCACAGACAGTGGAGATAAAAATAGAAGCTGAGGACGATAAAGAGGAAAGCGTGAACTAGTATGGATAGCCGCCTGAAGGAGATGACAGCGGTACTTAAGAAGTACAAGCTCACGCATGGACTTACACCCGAAAAATTCAGACTTATATTGCAGGAGCTGGGACCTACCTATATTAAGCTTGGACAGATAATGTCGCTTCACTCGGATATTCTGCCAAAGGAATATTGTGAGGAGCTTATGAAGCTATGCTCAGATGTGGAGCCTATGCCGTTTGAGCAGGTGGAGGCTGTCATAGATGCTTCATTTGGCTATTCATGGAAGGATGTTTTTGCTTCAATAGATAAAAAGCCTCTTGGGGCAGCTTCTATAGCGCAGGTGCACAGGGCCACACTTAAAACCGGTGAGCAGGTGGTTGTGAAGGTGCAAAGGAAGGGCATTCACGAGGTGATGTCAAAGGACATGGCGCTGCTTCACAAGGCGGTTAAGCTTGTGCCGCCCATCTCTATAAAGGGCATTGTGGATTTTGACATGGTGCTTGATGAGATGTGGGCTGTGGCACAGGAGGAGATGAATTTTCTGCTTGAGGCATCCAATATTGAGGAGTTTGCCGGCAATAACAGGGATGTTGCATTTGTAGCCACACCAAAGCTTTACCGCAAGTATACCACATCACATGTGCTTGTCATGGAGTATATAAAGGGCTTTAATATCGATGATAAGGAGGGACTTTTAAAGGATGGCTATGATCTTGAGGAGATAGGCAGCAAGCTGATTGACAACTATATCAGGCAGGTGATAGAGGATGGCTTCTTCCATGCGGACCCGCATCCGGGCAATGTAAAGATAAGGGATGGCAAAATTGTCTGGATTGATATGGGCATGATGGGAAGGCTTTCTGAGCATGACAAAAAGGAACTGAGCAATGCTGTTTACGGAATCGCCATGAACGATATCGGCATGATAGAGGATGCGGTGCTTGCAATTGGTGACTTTAAGGGTGAGCCTGACAGGGCAAAGCTGTACAAGGATATCAAGATAATCATAAATAAATACGGCAGTCTGGATATGGGACAGGTAGATGTCGCAGAGTTTATTCAGGAGCTTTTGGATGTTATGAAGCGAAATCGTATTGTTATGCCACATGGTTTTACAATGCTTGCTAGGGGAATCACTCAGATAGAGGGTGTGCTTGCGGATATTGCACCGGGCATCAATATGGTAGAGATTGCATCTGCAAGGATTAAACAGGAGATGCTTAAGAATTTTGATTTGAAGGGCGAGCTTAAAAAAGCCGGGAAGACAGCCTACAAATCAGCTCACCGTATGGCAGAACTGCCGGAGAGAATGGCGCAGATACTCGAGGAATATCAAAGAGGGCAGACACGCATAAATCTTGACATGCATGCTTCTGATGAGCTTGCGAGGCTTTTACACAGGCTGGTGAGAAATATCGTCATGGGCTTATGGGTTATGGCACTTCTAATCAGCTCAAGCATAGTGTGTACCACAGATATGACACCTAAGATACTTGGCATACCGGCGCTTGGTGTGATGGGATATGTGTTTGCATGCATCATAGTGCTTTATACGATTGTGAAGCATTTCATATCCAGACGATGATAAAAAGCAGGATTCTGAAATTAATCAGAAATCCTGCTTTTTTATTACGTTATATTATTTCGATGATTTTTTACTCTTTGCTTTTTTAGAATCCTCATCAAGATGATATTTGTCCTGATACATGGTGAACTGACCTACAAATGCAGGCTCCTGTCCGGCCTTAAGCTCATTGAGATAATCATGTGTCTCGAATGATGAGTTGTGTGTCTGGATCAGGCATACAGCAATGTTTGAGCAGTGATCCGAAGCTCTCTCGCAGTTTGTGATGTAATCTGTGAGGAATACGCCGAGTCTGCTGTCACATTTGCCCTTCTGAAGACGTTCGATATGATGATTTCTGATCTCCTTGGTGAGATCGTCAATAACCTGCTCAAGAGGCTCAACCTTGACTGCTTCTGTCAAATCGTTTTTGCCAAATGCCTCTACAGTGAGAGTGAGAATCTCGCGCAGAGCATTATTGAGCACTGTGAGCTCTTTTCTTGCGTTCTTTGAAAACTCAAGCTTGTTGTCATCAATCTGCTTGGCAAGCTTTGCCATATTTATCGCATGATCTCCGATTCTCTCGAAGTCATTGATTGCATGAAGCATCTTTGAAATCTCGTTGTTGCCGTCCTCAGAAACATCCTTTCCGGATAAGTGAATGAGGAAGGTGTCAAGCTGATCCTCTAAGTAATCAAGTCGCTCCTCCATGACTTCAATATCATCAAATTTTGAATCTGAGTAATTGTCAAAGAGGTCTAAAGCATTCTTGAAGCTGTCTCTTGCAAGCTCAGCCATCTCGTTTGTCTTCTCAAGACATTCTTTGACAGCAAGTCCAGGTGAGAGTAAAAGTCTCTCGTCGAGTACAACCTGTCCGTCTGCGTTGTCAGTTGTGACAAGCTTCTTAGCAATCTTTACAAGAGTGTTGCTAAATGGCAGAAGAATAATAGTGGTAGCGATATTGAAGATTGAGTGGAATACCGCAATCATTACAGGAGTGATGCTGTCATTAAATAATGCCAGATCAACAGCATAACGTGCGATACAGTATACTACAAGTCCTATTGCTGTACCGAACAGATTGAAGCTGATGTGGATGATGGATACTCTCTTGGCGTTTTTGTTTACGCCGATTGACGAAAGCAGTGCAGTCACGCATGTACCGATGTTCTGACCCATGATGATCGGGATAGCCATGCTATATGAGATAGCGCCTGTCATGGCCAGTGCCTGCAGCACACCAACTGATGCGGCAGATGACTGGATGACTCCGGTAAATACAGCACCTACAAGCACTCCGAGGAATGGATTGTTAAAGGTGGTGAGCAGTCCGGTAAATTCAGGCATATCTGCGAGTGGTGATACAGCGCCGCTCATGAGCTGCATACCATACATGAGTACGGCAAAACCTGCCATGATGATTCCAACGTCCTTGCGCTTTTCCTTCTTGCTTCCCATAATCATAATCACACCAATAAGCGCTATGACAGGGGAGAAGTTCTCAGGCTTTAACATCGAGATGAACAGATTGTCACTTTCGATACCTGAAAGACTAAGAATCCATGCGGTGAGAGTGGTTCCGATGTTGGAACCCATGATGACACCGACAGTCTGGGCAAGCTCCATGATGCCGGAGTTTACGAGTCCGACAAGCATAACAGTAAGTGCGGATGAGGATTGGATTGCAATAGTGACTATTGCTCCAAAAAATAAGCTCTTGACAGGGTTTGAGGTTACCTCCTTAAGTATCTTTTGGAGATTGCCTCCTGCGAGCTTCTCAAGACTGCCTGACATAACATGCATTCCAAAAAGGAAAAAGGCAAGTCCACCGCATAACTGCAATATAGAGTAAATGTTCATGTTTACCTCCGTTTGTAAAAATAATTTGTTTTACTATTTGCTCCAGTTATACATATTTAGTTTACACAAAACACATATAACATAACATAATTTTTACATTCTATCAATATAATCTGAAATTTTAATAAAAAAAGTGATATTCACTTTTGAACACTTTTGAAAACGTTTTAAAATTTATGTATATTTATGTTTTCTTATGTTTACTTTTGAAGAAAAACGTTGTACAATTACAGTATAATAATTTAAGGTAATTATTCAGAAATTTACATTACAAGGTGGAGGTATATTATGTCAGACATAAAAAGTGTTATTGAAAGCGGCAGGGCTGTACTCGGAATCGAGTTTGGCTCAACAAGAATAAAGGCGGTGCTTATAGGGGAGGACCATGCTCCGATAGCCACAGGTGCCCATGATTGGGAGAATATGCTGGTGGACGGCATCTGGACTTACAGCCTGGATATGATTTGGGAGGGCATTTCAGACTGCTACAGTAAAATGGCGCAGGATGCAAAGGAAAAGTATGGAGTTACCATCAAAAGGCTTGCAGCAATCGGTATTTCCGGCATGATGCACGGCTATCTGCCTTTTGACAGTGAGGATAATCTGCTTGTGCCATTTCGGACATGGAGAAATACCATCACAGGTGAGGCGGCAGCAGAGCTTACAAAGGTGCTTGGCTTTAATATTCCGCAGAGGTGGAGCATAGCGCATCTGTATCAGGCTATATTAAATAAAGAAGAGCATGTATCAAAGATATCATATTTCACAACATTGGCAGGCTATATTCACTGGCAGCTCACAGGTGAAAAGGTAATGGGTGTCGGTGAGGCATCAGGCATGTTTCCTATCGATTCGAAGACCAGGGATTATGATGCGGCAATGCTTGATAAATTTGCAGCATTAGATAAGGTAAAAGAATATCCGTGGGATATAAGAGACATTCTGCCAAAGGTGCTTACGGCTGGAGAAAAGGCAGGTACGCTGACAGAGGAAGGCGCTAAAAGGCTTGATGTAAGCGGCAATCTGGAGAGCGGTATATTGCTTGCACCGCCTGAGGGAGATGCAGGCACGGGAATGGTCGCAACCAATTCTGTTGCAGTGCGTACCGGAAATGTATCAGCGGGCACATCTGTATTTGCTATGGTGGTGCTTGAAAAGGCACTTAAGGCAGTTCATGAGGAGCTTGATATGGTCACCACACCATCGGGAGATGCGGTAGCTATGGTTCACTGCAACAACTGTACGTCAGACTTAAATGCATGGGTGGGATTATTCAAGGAATTTTCAGAGCTGTTTGGCATGGATATAGATATGAATGACATATATGGAAAGCTCTACAACAATGCGCTTACAGCCGATAAGGACTGTGGCGGCCTTGTAGCCTTTAATCTTTTCTCGGGAGAGCCTGTCATCGGACTCAACGAGGGCAGACCTATGTTTGCCAGAAAGCCGGATGCAAGGATGAATCTTGCAAACTTTATGCGCACACATCTCTATGCAAGTCTTGCAACACTAAAAATCGGCTGTGATATTCTCTTTAAAGAGGAAAAAGTAAAGGTAGACACACTTTACGGTCATGGCGGCCTGTTCAAGACAAAGGGTGTGGGACAGAGCATACTTGCAGCAGCCATGGATGCACCGGTTGCGGTCATGGAGACAGCCGGAGAGGGCGGCCCGTGGGGCATGGCAGTGCTCGCAGCTTATATGGTGAATAAAGCAGATGGAGAGCCTTTGGAAAAATATCTTTCAGACAGGGTATTTAATGGCGAAAAGGGCATAGTAATGCAGCCGGACCCTGATGATGTAAAGGGCTTTGATGAGTACATAAATACATATAAGGCAGCAATTGAGGCAGAGCGTGCCATGGTAAAGGCACTTCCGCTGTAATAGCAGTAAAAAATTATAAGAGAGGAACAGAAAATGCTTGAAGAATTAAAGAAACAGGTGTACGAAGCAAACATGGAGCTCCCAAGAAGAGGGCTCATCACATATACATGGGGCAATGTCAGTGGAATTGACAGGGAAACAGGCTATTTTGTCATCAAGCCAAGTGGAGTGGATTATGATGTGCTCACCCCTGATGATATGGTAGTCATGGATCTTGAAGGAAATAAGATAGAGGGAAAATACAAGCCTTCGTCAGACACTGCAACACACTTAGAGCTCTACAAAAAGTATCCGGATATCGGAGGAATTGTACATACGCACTCACCTGAGGCAGTTGCATGGGCACAAGCCGGCAGGGATATTCCGCTCTACGGCACCACTCACGCAGACTATTTCCTGGGCTCAATTCCATGTGCGAGAAATCTCACCACAGAGGAAATCAACGAAGCCTATGAGAAAAACACAGGCCTTGTCATCATAGAGACCTTTGAGAACAGAAAAATCAATCCTGTATACACACCGGCTGTGCTCTGTCAGAATCACGGACCGTTTGCCTGGGGAAAGGATGCGGCTGAGGCTGTGCACAATGCCGTTGTCCTTGAGGAAGTGGCAAAGATGGCAAGGCTCACAGAGTCAGTAAATCCTGACGTTAAGCCGGCACCGGACAACATTAAGGAGAAGCATTTCTACCGTAAGCATGGGGCTAACGCATACTATGGCCAGAACTGATTTGTAGCTGTTAACGTGGCCTAAGTGCCGGTTTCCGTGGCGCACATGCTCTCGTGTTCACTACGCTGCATCACTAAGATACTGTATGAATTATGCTTTTTATGTTTTCTATGCTTGACAAAACCGGCTTTTATGCGCCATCCGTGGCGCATAACGCCTTGTCCCGCCGTCCCTG
>OGWT01001581.1_pt1 | contig 17054 bp, 18 predicted proteins | sample 1576101 | NCBI WGS metagenome assembly OGWT01 (sample SAMEA3541481, study PRJEB24748) | human gut metagenome | biome: human gut; feature: human-associated habitat; material: faeces | place: China | collected 2012 | reverse complement strand
GCCGTCATCGACATCGGCGGCCAGGACATGAAGTATCTGGCGATTTCCGACGGCGGCGCATTGATGGTGCTGGAACGCATGAACAACCTGGATGAGATCATCCGCACCGGCACACCGCTTTCGGCGGATGTGATCCCCGAAATGCTGGGTACCATCTTTTATGAGGGTACCCCTTTACATGACGGCGCTGTTGTGATCCGGGATGGCCGCATTGTGGCCGCTGGGTGTGTGCTGCCGCTTTCCAACAACCTGGAAATGGGCAAAGATATGGGTACCCGCCACCGCGCGGGTCTTGGCATGAGCGAAAATTCTGATGCCATCGTGGTGGTGGTCAGTGAGGAAACCGGTATTATCTCCCTGGCCAAAAATGGTGTTCTGATCCGCCGCCTGGACCGCCAGAACCTGTTCAACCTGCTGCAGGAGGAAATTATTCCGCCGGAAACAGCCGAAGCGCAAAAACAGCCGCTGTTGAACCGGCTGCTGAACAAAGGAGGTGCTGGCAAGCATGCAAAAACAAACGCAGCCCGCTGAACCGGTGCGCAAAGCGAATGGTTCCATTTGGGATAACCGCTTTTTCCTGGGAATTGTTTCTGTGCTGGCCGCAGTGCTGGTCTGGATGGTGGTTTCTACTTTTCTGGATCCGCAGGGTTCCTTTGTCATCAAAGATGTCAGCGTGAATTATGGCTACCAATCTACCATTTATACCTCCAAAGGGCTGGATATTGTGGACCAGCAGGCAGTGGATAACGTGCAGGTGCAGGCGGACGGCAACGGTACTTTGATCGGCAAGCTGTCCAGCTCCGATATTATGGTTTACCCGGTCTATAACGGCGTGCAGGGGGCGGGCAAAACCACCCTGCGGCTGGAGGCCCGCATCACCAACACCGATTATACCAACGTGGGCATCAAGCTGACGGTGCTCAGCCCGCAGACGGTGGATGTTGTGTTTGATACCGTCGGCGAAAAAACACTGCCCGTTACCACCGATACCAGCGGCATTACCATTGCCGACGGCTTTACCCTGAACCGCATTACCACCACCCCCACCGAAGTGACTCTGACCGGCCCGACCAGTGAGCTGGATAAAATCAGCGAGGTGGTGGCCCCTGTTTCGCACGAAGGCTCGCTTTCGGATTCCGTGTCGGCAACAGCATCGCTGGAACTGCGGGATGAAAACGGCGATATTGTAACGCCGGAATACACCACGCTGGACAGCAACACGGCGGATATCAACCTGACAGTCTATCAGGTGCGGGAACTGCCGCTTTCCATCGTGTTTATCAACGCGCCGTCCGGGTTTGATACTTCCTATCTGAAGTATTCGCTCAGCATTCCTACCCTGAATGTGGCGGGCCCGGCCAAGACGGTCGGCGCCCTGACCGAACTGAGCGTTGCGGCTTTTGATCTTGGCCGTGAGTTTGCGTTTGACCGCGACTACCAGAAAAACATTGAACTGCCTGCCGGTGTGGTTTCGCTGGATGGCGTATCCGCTGTAACGATCCGGTTTGATACCACCGATATGACCTCCCGTACCTTTACCGTAACCAACATCCGCACCGTCAATGTGCCCAGTACGATTGACCTGGAAGTGCTGACGGCGCAGATCCATCAGGTTACGCTGTACGGCCCCAAGAGCGAGATGGAAGAACTTTCGGCAGACAGCATTTTGGCCCAGGTGGACTGCCAGAATCTGGCGGTATCCGTTGGCCAGCAAACCGTGGCGGCCAGCATTCAGGTGCCGTCGTCCAGCCACATTTTTGCAGTCGGCAACTATACGGTGCAGTGCCAGGCAAGCTCACAATAACCGGGCATCCATCAGCCGGGGTTCCGGCCTATCCGATGCCCGCCAACCAAAGGAAAACATCAGCCCATGATTCTTGTACGCAATATCCGCCTGCCGCTTTCCTGCCCGGACCCGGAGCAGGAAGCTGTCCGGCAGGCTTACCGCACGCTGCGCCTGCGGGGCAACGCTCCGGCGCAGGCTGGCGTGGCAAAACTTTCGGTGGATGCCCGGCACGGCACGCCTGTGCTGGTGTATACCATCGCCATCACGCTCCATGACGAGGGTGAGGAATCGGCTTTGGCCGGGGCCTCGCCCTGTGTCTGTTTCACCCGCAAACCGGATTTTACCTTCCCGGTTGGTCAAACACCATTGAAACACCGCCCTGTGGTGGTCGGCCTTGGCCCGGCGGGGCTGTTTGCGGCCCTGCTGCTGGCACGCAATGGTTACCACCCCATTGTGCTGGAGCGCGGTCCGGCCCTGGCGGACCGTGTGGCCGCTGTGCAAAAGTTTGAGCAGACCGGCGCGCTGGACCCCAACGCCAATATCCAGTTTGGCGAGGGCGGCGCAGGAACATTCTCGGACGGCAAGCTGACCACCCGCGTGGGAGATCCTTTGTGCGGCTTTGTGACGGATGCCTTTTTGAAGCACGGCGCCCCGGCGGATATCGCCTGGCGGCAAAAGCCCCATGTGGGTACTGACCTGCTGCGCGGCGTTATTACCAGCATCCGCACTGAGATCGAAAACCTTGGCGGGAAAGTACACTTTAACACGGCGCTGACCGGCCTGCAGACCAGCGGCGGCGCGCTGTGCGGCATTACGACCACGGCGGGCAGCATCCTCTGCGACCAGCTGATCCTGGCGGTGGGCCACAGCGCGCGGGATACCTTTGCCGTGCTGCATACCATGGGCCTGCCGCTGGAATGCAAACCGTTTTCGGTGGGATTCCGCGCGGAACATCTGCAAACAGAAATTGAAAAGAGCCTTTACCACGGTGCTGCCGGGAACCCGGCCCTGCCGCGGGGCGAATATCAGCTTAGCCAGCATGTGGGCCAGCGGTGCGTGTACACCTTCTGCATGTGCCCCGGCGGTCAGGTGTGCGCCGCCGCCAGCGAGGATGGCGGCGTGGTGACCAACGGAATGAGCTACCATGCCCGCGATGGCCGCAACGCCAATGCCGCCGTGGTGGTCAGCGTGGATGGCCGCGATTTTGATAACGACCCGGTCAAGGCGGTCGCATTTCAGCGCCAGTTGGAACAGGCCGCTTACCGTGCGGGCGGCGGGGGATACCTTGCCCCGGCAGAAACGGTCGGCAGCTTTCTGGCAGGCCGCGGCAAACTGGAGCTGGGGGCGGTGCAGCCTACCTACCCCCGCGGCGTGACCCCCTGCGACCTTGGCAGCCTGCTGCCGGGGGAACTGGCCGCCGACCTGCGGGATGGCATTACCGCCTTTGGCCGCAAGCTGCGGGCTTACCAGGCACCGGATGCCGTGCTGACGGGGCTGGAAACCCGGACTTCCAGCCCGGTGCGCCTGCTGCGCGGGGATAACTTCCAGTGCACCGGCCTGACGGGACTTTACCCTTGCGGCGAGGGTGCCGGTTACGCAGGCGGCATTATGACCGCCGCCGTGGACGGTGTGCGCTGCGCCGCTGCCCTGATGCAGCAGTACGCCCCGGATAAAGCCTGAACTGCAAAGCCAGGCAAGATGTTGAAATAACGAAACGTGTGAAGAAACGTAAAGAGTGAGAAGAGAAAGAGGAACCGCTATGCCCAACAATCACCCGTATGATAAAAAAGGTGACCGCCGCCAGCAGAATCTGAATGACCTGGTGGATGGTGCCGTCAACTTTGGGCTGGGCATCAGTTCCACGGTGCTTTCCGGTATTGCCGGCGCACTGGACAGTGTGGGGGATTCCCTGAACCGGGCCGCGCAAAGGCCGGAACAGAACAGCTTTATTGCCTACCGCCGTAAGCTGGATAACAGCCTGGCCGGGCATTACGGCGGCTGGATGACCATGGGCGTGCTGGGCTGGGTGTTCGGCGGCTGCTTTGCCATTGCTGCGCTGGTTATGGCCATCCTTGCCGGTGCGGCACCCAATGATGCAAGCTTGTGGAGCGCAATGCCGGTGTTCAATATTCTGGCTCCAACGTTTACCGCCTGCACGCTGGGATTTTTTGTCATGGGGTACGCAGGCTGCCACGCAGCAAACTATTTTGGCCGTCTGCGCCGCTACCTGCGCGGCATGCACGGCTTTACGGCGGAGCTGCCGGAGCTGACCCCCGCGCAGGAGCTGGCCGGTTACATCCGTTCCCGCAGCGCCGCCGCGCTTATCACGCCCCACGCACTGCTGGTCAGTGAGGTGGAGAACGCCGATGAGCTGCTGGCTCAGATGCCGCAGGATCCCCAGTGTGAGGATATCGTTGTCCGTGCAGGCGCAAAGGATACCTACTATTACTCCAACGCCAACATGAGCGACAACTACGCCATGATCGCCCAGCTCATTGAGGACAAAGACCTCTGTGTCATGTTTGCTGAGATGGTGCGCTTCAACGCACGGGTCTACCCCAGTGCCACCCCGCTGAAGTACTTCCAGCGCTCCCCCTACGGCCTTGCGCCGGAGGAGATCGAGCAGACCTGGAAGACCATGCAGGGCAGGCCGGAGTTTGCCGACATCGAAGAGCTGACCAACAATCAGAACGAGCGGTTCCTCTTCTCCACCCAGCACCTCACCCGCCGCTATGCAAAAGCCATCAGCGACGTGGATGATTTCTGCGACTAAAAGATCATACACAATTGAATAGGGTACAAGAGCTTCTTTGAGCAAGGCTGTCTAAACCCCGCAGGGGGCAGGACACCGCGCCGCAATGCTAAGGGCCAACGCCGGCATTCAAGGGTGGCAGGGGAAACCCGGCCGCCTTCCCGCAGAAGAAACGCTGCAATTTGAAAAAAAGAACTCCTCCCATCCACCGTTCCGGAGCGTTGCCTCCCTCCCGCTGCTGCAACAGCGGAAAAGGAAGCGGCTCCCTCGGCGTGGCGGCCTGCAGGCTGCCGCTCCGGGTCATGTTCGGTTTTTTGCGGGGGCGTTTTGATTTTCGGTCAGAACGTCTCCGCTTTTTTTTCACCTGCCGATCGAAAAGAGATCTCCCCGGGAGTTTGTCCGGGCCATAGCGGGCAAACTGTGCCCCGGGGAGCGATGGAGGATTTTTGCAATGAAACAGCCTTTTTGCACGCCAGCCCAGGCCCTGCGCCGGGTGCTGGATGCTGCTGCGGCTCTCCCGGTGCCTGCCACGGAGCGGGTGCCGCTGGATGATGCCTGTGGGAGGATCGCAGCCCGGGACCTGTGTGCCCGGATGGATCAGCCCCCTTTTGACCGGAGCCCTCTGGATGGCTATGCCCTTCACAGTGCCGACACGGCCGGGGCGGGGGAGAAGACCCCTGTCACCCTGCCGGTGGTGATGAAGCTCTACGCCGGGGATGCCCCCGCCGCTGCCCTGCCTGCCGGGTGTGCTGCCCGCATTATGACCGGTGCACCCCTGCCCCCGGGCGCGGACTGCGTTCTGATGCAGGAGCTGACCGACAGCGGGGAAGAGCAGGTGCGCATTTACGCCCGGCTCCAGCCCAACGCCAATGTGGTGTTCCGGGGTGAGGACATCGCCGCCGGTGCCCCCATTGCCGCCGCCGGAACTGTGCTGACCCCGGCGCACATCGGTGTGCTGGCCGGTCAGGGCATCCCGGATGCCGAGGTCTTTCGCCCCCTGACCGTGGGCGTGCTTGCTACCGGCAGTGAGCTGCTGGAAGCGGGTGAGGCCTGGGCTCCCGGCAAGATCTACGATGCCAACGGGATCCAGAATGCCGCCCGCCTGCGGCAGCTGGGCTTTGCCGTGGAGCGCACCCACTGCTCGGATGACCCGGAGGAGATCGCCGCCCGGATGCAGGATCTGCTCACCCGGTGTGATGCGGTGATCACCAGCGGCGGTGTTTCGGTGGGGCAGAAGGATTACCTGCCCACAGTGCTGGAAATGCTGCACGCGGAGCCTGTTTTTGCCGGGGTAGCCCAGAAGCCCGGCAGCCCCATGATCGCCGCGCAGGTGGGGGAAAAGCTGGTGTTCTGCCTGTCCGGCAATCCCTTTGCCGCTGCGGCCACGCTGGAGCAGTATGCCGTTCCGGCCCTGCTGCGGGCCGCAGGGCGGCGGGAAGAGGACTGCATCCCGGTGCACACCCGGGGCAGGCTGACCACCGGCTTTTCCAAGCCCAGCAAGGGAACCCGCTTTCTGCGGGCCAGAGCGCTGGGCGGCCTGGTGGAGATCCCCGGCGAGGGCAACGCGGAGGCGCATTCCTCGGGCAGTCTGTCGGCCATGATGGGCTGCAACTGCCTGGTGGAGCTGCCTGCGGGCAGCGGCCCGGTGGCTCCGGGCGAAGAAGTGGAGGTACTGAACTTTGTACAGTGAAAAGAAACAGGCGCTTGCTGCCGAGCTGAGCCTGAAGCGCCCGGCTGTGCTGGCCGTGAGCGGTGCGCACAACAGCGGCAAAACGACGTTATTGGAAAAACTCATCCCCCTGCTGCGGGCACGGGGCCTGAAGGTGGGTGTCATCAAGCATGACGGCCACGATTTCACCCCCGACGTGCCGGGCACCGACAGCTTCCGCCTGCGGGAGGCCGGGGCCGAGGGCGTGGCGGTCTTTTCGGGCAGCCGCTACCTGCTGACGGAGGAATTCCGCCTGAACGAGCAGGATCTGCTGGCCCTGTTTGAGCGCCACGGCTATGATCTGGTGCTGATGGAGGGCTTCAAGGAGAGCGGCTGGCCCAAGATCGAGGTGGTGCGCAAGGCTGTCTCGGAGGAGCCTGTCTCCTTTGAGCCGCTGGCCATCGTGGGGGATGTTCCGGGCGCGGATTTTGCGCTGGACGAGCCCGCAGCGCTGGCCGACTGGATCGCTGCACAGATGCCTGCATTGTAATGGGGGAAGGAAGAAACCATGAAACTGATCCGTACCGAAGACGCGGCAGGGCAGGTGCTCTGCCACGATATCACCCAGATCATCCCGGGTGAGTTCAAGGGGGCCCGCTTCAAAAAGGGCCACATCATTCAGCCCGAGGATATTCCGGTGCTGCTGAGCATCGGCAAGGAAAACCTCTATGTCTGGGAGAAAAAGCCCGGCATCCTCCACGAGGACGAAGCTGCCGCCCTGCTCTACAAGGCCGCTGCCGGTCAGAATATCCACGGCACCGAGCCCCGGGAGGGCAAGATCGAACTGATCGCCGACTGCGACGGTCTGCTCAAGATCGACCGCAGGGCCCTGCTGGCAGTGAACAGCACCCCCCAGATGATGATCGCCACGATCCACGGCGATCTGCCTGTGAAAAAGGGAGCCAAGCTGGCTGGTACCCGCATCATCCCGCTGGTCATTGAGCAGGAGAAGATGGAGGCCATGCAGGCTGCTGCCGGGCCGAAGCCCATCCTGAACGTGCTGCCCTTCCACCAGAAGAAGTTTGCCGTTATCACCACCGGCAGCGAGGTGTTCAAGGGCCGCATTGAGGACAAGTTTACTCCCATCCTCGAGCAAAAGCTGGCGGTGTATGGCTGTGAGATGGCCTTCCACAAGGTCTGCGACGATGACCCGGCGGGCATCACGGCCGCCATTCTGGAAGCAAAGGCCGCAGGCTGTGAGCTGATCTTTACCACCGGCGGCATGAGCGTGGACCCGGACGACCGCACCCCGCTGGCCATCAGGAACACCGGGGCCGAGATCGTTACCTACGGCGCGCCGGTGCTGCCCGGTGCCATGTTCCTGGTCAGCTATCTGGACGGTGTGCCGGTCTGCGGTCTGCCCGGCTGTGTGATGTACGCCAAGCGCACCATTTTTGACCTGCTGCTGCCCCGCCTGCTGGCCGATGACCCCATCACCGCCGAGGATATCGCCCGTCTGGGCGAGGGCGGCCTCTGCCTGGGCTGCGCCGAGTGCCACTGGCCCAACTGCGGCTTCGGACACTGCTGAAACCCTCTCAGCCAAAGCCTTTCGGCTTTGCCAGCTCCCCCGAAGGGGGAGCTTAACTAAGGTGAAAAAATATGAGTGAAAATAATCTGACCCACTTTGATGCCGCCGGAAACGCCGTGATGGTGGACGTGAGCGAAAAGCCCGTCACGGCCCGGGAGGCCACGGCCCACGGTATCATTACCATGAATGCGGAAGCCTTTGCCGCTGTGGAAAGCGGTACCGTGAAAAAAGGCGATGTGCTGGGCGTGGCCCGGGTGGCCGGCATTATGGCCACCAAGCGCACCAGCGAGCTGATCCCCCTGTGCCACCCGCTGCCGCTGACCAAGGTGCAGATCGAGTTTGACCTGCTGCCCGAGCGCCGGGCTGTGGAAGCACGCTGCACGGTCAAGACCAGCGGGGTGACCGGCGTGGAGATGGAGGCCCTGACCGGCGTTTCCACCGCCCTGCTCACCATCTATGACATGTGCAAGGCTGTGGATAAGGGCATGGAGCTGGGCGAGATCCATCTGGTGGAAAAGACCGGCGGCAAGAGCGGACATTACATCCGGGCGGAGGGCGGCTATGTTTGATTCCAAGGGCCGCAATATCCACTATCTCCGCCTTTCCGTGACCGACCTGTGCAACCTGCGCTGCCGCTACTGTATGCCGGATGGCGTGGACAAGCTGGAACGGGAGGATATCCTGACCTACGAAGAATTCCTGCGCCTTGCCGCCCTGTTTGCCCGGTGCGGGGTGGATACCGTGCGGGTCACCGGCGGCGAACCGCTGGTGCGCAAGGGCGTGGAGCAGCTGGTCAAGGGGCTGAAAGCCATCCCCGGCATCCGAAAGGTCACTATGACCACCAATGCCGTCCTGTTGAAACAGCAGCTGCCCGCCCTGCTGGAGGCCGGGCTGGACAGTGTGAACATCAGTCTGGATACGCTGGACCCCGCCCTGTTTGCAAAGATCACGGCCCGGGATGAATTTGCCGCCGTGCAGGCGGGCATCCATGCCGCGCTGGAAAGCGGCATTCCGGTCAAGCTGAACTGCGTGCCTCAGGTGGGCGTGAACGAGGGCGAGCTGGAAGCGCTGGCCGCTCTGGCACAGGACAAGCCCCTGCAGGTGCGGTTCATCGAGATGATGCCCATCGGCTACGGGGCGGCCATGCCCTGTATCTCCGGCCCGGAACTGCTGACCCGCTTCCGCAGGCGCTGGCCGGAGCTGGCCCCGCTGCCCGGGGCGGCGTGTGCCGCGCTGGGCGACGGCCCGGCGGTCTATTACACCGTGCCGGGCTGGAAAGGGGACATCGGCTTCATTGCCGCTGTCCACGGCAAGTTCTGCGCCTCCTGCAACCGGGTGCGGCTGACCAGTCAGGGCTTTCTGCGCCCCTGCCTTGCCAGTGAGGCCGGATGTGACCTGAAAGCCCTGCTGCGCAGTGGCACGTCTGACGAAGAGCTGCTGACTGCCATCCGTACCACCATCTGGAAAAAGCCCCAGGAACATCATTTTGAATTGAAACAGGACATCCCCGCGACCAGGGGCATGTACCGAATTGGAGGATAAATCTATGGGAAAACTTCTGGCGATCTGCACCAGCCCCCAGCGGGGCACGGTCAAGACCGAAGTGGAAAGCGCACGCCTGACCCCGGAATGGGGCATTGAGACCGATGCCCACGGCGGGAACTGGCACCGTCAGGTCAGCCTGCTGAGTGCCGAAAAGATCGAGAACTTCCGCAAGAAGATCTGGGTGGACTACGGTGCCTTTGGCGAGAATCTGGTGGTGGAGGGCTACGATTTCCGCAATCTGCCCGTGACCAGCCGCTTCGCCATCGGGGACGTGGTGCTGGAAATGACCCAGATCGGCAAAGAGTGCCACAACGACTGCGTCATCAAGCAGAAGACCGGCGAGTGCATCATGCCCCGGGAGGGTGTGTTTGCCCGGGTGCTGCAGGGCGGCGAGATCCACGTGGGGGACGAGGTGACCCTGCTGCCCCCGCCGGAAAACCCGCCCCTGCGCGCTGCCGTCATCACCCTTTCCGACAAGGGCAGCCGTGGTGAGCGTGAGGACAAGAGCGGCCCCCTGATCGTGGAGATGCTCACCGCTGCAGGCTATCAGGTGGAGGAGACCATGATCCTGCCCGATGAGGCAAAGGCCCTGAAGGCACAGCTCATCCGGCTGGCCGATGGCCGTCAGGTCAACCTGATCCTGACCACCGGCGGCACCGGCTTTGCCCCCCGGGATATCACCCCGGAAGCCACCTATGCCGTGGCTGACCGCAACGCCCCCGGCATTGCTGAGGCCATGCGTTACCACAGCCTGAGCATCACCCCGCGCGGGATGCTCAGCCGTGCCGCCAGCGTGCTGCGGGGCAAGACCCTCATCGTCAACCTGCCCGGCAGCCCCAAGGCCGTGAAGGAGAATCTGGAGTACATCCTGCCCAGCCTGGAGCACGGGGTACGCATTGCCGCCGGGCTGGACGGAGAGTGCGCCCGCAAATAAGTCTGTTTCACCGCCGCGGCGCTGCTTTTGGTGCCGGGCGTAAAAATAAAAGTACAACAAAAGCATACCCACTGTAAGGAGCAAGACTATGAAAACTATGATCTCCCGCCGCGGCTTCCTGTGCGCTGCCGGCATCGCATCCGCATCTGCTGTTCTGACCGCCTGCGGCGGCTCCTCCAGCAGCACTGCATCTTCCACTGCATCCTCCGCTGCCGCCTCCTCTGAGGCTGCCTCCGGCGAGAGCGTGGAGCTGATCGTTTTTGCTGCCGCCTCCCTGACCGAGACCCTGAACGCCATTGCCGAGACCTACTCTGCAGAGAACCCCGGCGTGACCTTCAGCTTCAACTTTGACTCTTCCGGAACCCTCAAGACCCAGATCCAGGAGGGTGCGGACTGCGACCTGTTCCTCTCCGCCGGGCAGAAGCAGATGAACCAGCTGGACAGCACCGCTTCCGCTGAGGGGAACACCGAGGGACTGGACTTTGTGGATGCCGAAAGCCGTGTGGATCTGCTGGAGAACAAGGTCGTGCTCTGTGTGCCTGAGGGCAGCGACAAGGGGATCGACAGCTTCGACAGCCTGGCCGAGCACCTGAAGGCAGAGGATATCCTGTTCTGCATGGGCAACAGTGATGTGCCCGTGGGTCAGTACACCCAGAAGATCCTGGCCTACTACGATCTGGATGAGGCAGCTCTGGCTGCTGCCGGTGTCATCACCTACGGCTCCAACGTCAAGGAAGTCACCATCCAGGTCAGCGAGGCCAGCGTGGATGCTGGTGTCGTTTACTGCACCGATGCGTACAGTGCCGGTCTGACCCCCGTGGACGAAGCCACCAAGGAAATGTGCGGTCAGGTCATCTACCCCGCCGCTGTGATGAAGAACGCCCTCCATGCCGAGGCTGCCAAGGAGTTCCTGGCTTACCTGCGCACCGACAAGGCTGCGACCGTGTTTGAGAGCGTCGGCTTCACCGCACTGTAAGCATCCGCTGGGGGGGATGGTATGGACTGGTATCCCTTATGGAACAGCCTGCGCATTGCGCTGATCAGCTGCGCGGCGGTGTTCTTTTTAGGCATCTTTGCGGCCTACTACATTGCAAAGCTCCCGCGCGTGCTCAAGGGCGTGCTGGATGTGGTGCTCACCCTGCCCATGGTGCTGCCGCCCACGGTCGTGGGATATTTCCTGCTGCTGCTGTTCGGCGCAAAAAGGCCGCTGGGCATCTTTTTCATGGAACATTTCGGCGTGAAGCTGGTGATGAACTGGTACAGCGCCATCTTTGCTTCCATCGTGGTGGCCTTTCCGCTGATGTACCGCACGGCCCGCGGTGCCTTTGAGAGTTTTGACGAGACGCTGGCCTGGTCGGCACAGACGCTGGGGCTTTCCAACACCTGGATCTTCTGGCGGGTGCGGATGCCCTGCTGCCGTCAGGGCATTCTGGCCGGTACGGTGCTGGCCTTTGCCCGTGCGCTGGGCGAATATGGTGCCACCAGCATGATCGCAGGCTACACGCCGGGCAAGACGGCCACCATTGCAACCACGGTCTACCAGCTCTGGCGCACCAACGATGAAGCCGGGGCCATGCAGTGGGTGCTGGTGGATATCGTTATCTCGGCGGTGGTGCTGCTGGCAGTGAACCTGCTGGAACGCAGGCAGAAGCAGGGAGGAAAGCATACATGAGCCTGGAAGTAAATGTGACCAAGCGGTTTGATGGCTTTACCCTCCACGCTGCGTTCACGGCGGGGGACACTGCCACCGCCCTTCTGGGCGCGTCCGGCTGCGGCAAAAGCATGACCCTGCGCTGCATTGCAGGCATCGTCCGGCCGGACGAGGGGCGCATCGTGCTGGATGGCCGGGTGCTGTTCGACAGCGCTCAGGGCATCGACCTGCCGCCCCAGCAGCGCAATGTGGGTCTGCTGTTCCAGAACTACGCCCTGTTCCCCAACATGACCGTGGAACAGAATATCCTCTGTGCCCTGAAAAAGGAAAAGGACTCTGCCGCCCGCAGGGCCGCCTGTGCCGAGGCATTGCGTGCCATGCGGCTGGAAGAACTGGCCAAGCGCCTGCCCGGCGCGCTTTCGGGCGGGCAGCAGCAGCGTGCCGCCCTGGCCCGCATCCTGGCGGCCAAACCCCGCATCCTGATGCTGGACGAGCCATTCAGCGCGCTGGACAGCTACCTGCGCGAGGAGGTAGAGGGGGAGGTAGGCAGTCTGCTGGCCGGGTTTGCGGGCACGGCCCTGCTGGTGACCCACAACCGGGACGAGGCCTACCGCCTGTGCAGGGAGATGATCGTGATGGACAGCGGCGAGGTGCTCCGGGCAGGTACGACCAAGGAGGTCTTTGCCGACCCCCGCACCCGTGCCGCCGCCCGCCTGACCGGCTGCAAGAACATTCTGCCTTGCACCCGGGTGGGGGAGCATACCGTTCATCTGGCGGGCTGGGAACAGCCGCTGACCGTGGCTCTGCCGGTGCCCGAAGGCTGCCGCGCCGTGGGCATCCGCGCCCATGATTTTGCACCCTGCGCTCCCGGCACCCCCAACAGCCTGCCGGTGCAGGCTGTCTCCACCAGTGAGAATCCCTTTGACTGGAACATGATCTTCACTCTGCCCGGCGGTGAGGCCCGCCTGTGGTGGAAGGTGTCCAAGGAGACAATGGCGGCCCCGCCGCCAAAAGCACCCGCCTGCCTTGCTGCCGCCCCGGAAAATATCATGCCGCTGGTCTGAGGCAAAAGAATCGCTCTCTCCCTGCTCCCGAAACAGAAATACGGAGCAGGGAGAAATTTTTTGAAAAAAGTACTTGACTTTATCAAGTAATGTGATTATACTAGACCTTGTCAAGTAAAGGAGATGCAAAGAGTGATCCAATCGACCATATCCTTCTACGCGATGGAGTTTTACAAGCAGTTCGCAGCCTACACCACCCAGCAGCTGCAGGAGTTTGGCCTGAGCTTTGGCATGATGTATTTTGTGATCTACGTGGGCAAACATCCCGGCTGCACCCCGGCTGAGATGACCAAAAACCTGCACCTGGACTGGGGCCACTGCCAGCGCAGCGTGATCAAGCTGGTGGAAGATGGCTTTATGACCCGGGAAAAGCAGGGCCGCAGTTATCATTTGGGGCTGACCCCGGCGGGTGAGAGAGCATTCCGGACCTGCCACCAGGTATTTTTTGATTGGGATGCACAAAATTTGAGCGGGCTGACCGAAGAGGAACAGCACCAGCTCCTGAGCTTGCTGCAAAAGGCAGCACGGACGAGAAAAGAGAGTGTGTAACATGTACGACACCATCCTGAGCCCCATTGATTACGGTGGAATGCAGCTGAAGAACCGCATCATCTTTGCCCCCACCACCTTCGGCCTTTCGGACGAGGAATATCTGGCAGAGATGGAGCGGCTGGCCAAGGGCGGCTGCGCCATGATCATCATCGGCGATGTGCCGGTGGCCAAGAGCCGGTTCGAGAAGTCCCTGTTTGACAAAAAGGGCTTTGCCTTCTATCAGCAGATCTGCGAGACTGCCCACAAATACGGCTGTAAGGTCTGCGCCCAGCTCCACCAGACCGATACCGACATGATGTCCATCGTCAAGTGCATCCCGGGGATGCTGATGAAAAAGATCACCCCCGACCAGCTGCGGGAGCGGATGAACGATGCCGTGGGCCCCTACATCACCAAGATGTCCCAGAAAAAGATCCATCAGATCATCGCGGGCTTTGGCAAGGCTGCTGTGCTGGCAAAGCAGGCGGGCTTTGACATGGTGCAGGTGCACGGCGATCGGATGTGCGGCAGCTTCTCTTCCGCCATCTTCAACCACCGCACCGATGAATACGGCGGCAGTGCCGAGCGCCGCGCCTGCTTTGCCGTGGAAGCTGTCAAGGCAGTGCACGCCGCTGTGCCCGGCATGGCCATTGACTACAAGCTGGCTGTCCGGCAGGAGAACCCCCATTACGGCAACGCCGGTGTGGTGGAGGAGGAACTGGCCGTGTTCGTGCCCCTGCTGGTGCAGGCCGGCGTGACCAGCTTCCATGTGACACTGGCCAACCACTCTGCGCTGGAAAACACCATCCCGCCGGCCAGCCACCCCGAGTTCAAGGAGACCGGCTGCTTCCTCAAGTTCTGCGATGAGGTGCGCCGGTATACCAGCGTGCCGCTCTGCGGTGTGGGCGGCCTGAACGACCCCGATTTTGTGGAGCAGCAGCTTGCCAGCGGCCGCATCCAGTGTGCGGCAATGTGCCGCCAGCTGCTGGCCGACCCCAACTGGGTCAACAAACTGCAGAGCGGCAATGCGGCAAAGATCCACCGCTGTGTCCGCTGCAACAAGAAGTGCCTGGGCGGCCTGATCGCCCATCAGGGCACCCGCTGTATCTATGATGCCCTGAACGCAAAAGAACAGGGCAGCATCTGATATCAAAGAGAATAAAGGAGAATGACCATGAGCTACGCCATCGTTTTCAGCAGCAAGACCGGCAACACCCGCCTGCTGGCCGACACCCTTCGCGCAAGCTTGCCCCAGAATGAGTGCACCTACTTCGGAGCACCGGCCCCGGAGGCACTGGAGGCTGAGACCCTTTACATCGGCTTCTGGACGGATAAGGGCCATGCCGATGACACCCTCACCGCCTTTTTGCAGACCCTGAAGGGGAAGCGGATCTTTTTGTTCGGCACCGCAGGCTTTGGCGGCAGTGCGGAATATTTCGAGCAGATCCTGGCAGCGGTGCAGAAATCGCTGGATGAGAGCAACACGGTCATTGGAACCTATATGTGCCAGGGCAAGATGCCCATGACTGTGCGCCAGCAGTACGAAAAGATGCTGCAGCAGCCCAACCATGCACCCAATCTCGAAATGCTGATCGAGAATTTTGACAAGGCGCTGGCTCACCCGGATGCTGCAGACCTCGACCAGCTGCGCAAAAAGGCGGCAGAGGTGCAGGCATAACGGAAGAACTCTTCAAAAAAGCGGATTTTTGAGAAGACTGCTCCAAAACAGTTGACAGGTTCTGTCCGATGTGGTAGGATAGTGTCGAGGAATTGGAAACGGCTCCTCAAGGTGAATTGAATATTCTCGGCAAAACAGTCGAAAGGCTGTGACGCAAAGCTACAGGGCCTGTAAAATGGCAGCCAGCTGCTTCTCAAAGAAATCTTTCTTTGGGTGACCTGCTTAGATTTTCTGGGTGTTGTTTTGCTGAGTGTATTGCAGAACAACACTTTTTTTCGTTCTCAAATTTCTTCCCAAAAGAAGAAAGGCACGCAAAACTGAATATCCTCGGCAAAGCAGTCGAAAGGCTGCGCCGCATTCATCTGCCTGATGTTTGTTCTGGCAATGCCCGCACACGCAGCTTCCAAGGCCGATGAGCTGCTGCAGCTCGTCAACGCAGAGCGTGCACAGGCTGGTGTGGCTCCTCTGAGCATGGGCAGCGGCGCACTGAATGCTGCCGCACAGGCCCGTGCAGAAGAACTTACCGTCAATTACTCCTACAACCGCCCCAATGGCAGCCGCGAGTTCACCATCCTGCCGGAGTACGGTGTGGACGATGTTTCCGTTGGCGAGAACTACTGGGCAGCTGCTGAGAATGCTTCGGACATGGTCGCCGCCTGGAATCGCTACGATTTCTTCAAGGAGCGGATGCTGGACAAGGATGCCACCTCCGTTGGCATTGGCTACTACGAGGGCGGCGAGTACGGCAATTACTGGGTGATGATCTTTACCTACGCCCGCGGCACCAGTGAGAACGGTTTCGCACAGGAAGTGCTGGCACTGGTCAACGCAGAGCGTGCAAAGGAAAATCTGGCACCTCTGGCCATGGGCGATGCCAAGCTGCAGGCCGCCGCCGATGAGCGCGCAAAGGAAGTGGCAAAGGTCGCTTCCCACACCCGCCCCGATGGCACCAACTGCTTCACCGTGCTGAAGGAGTACGGCGTGTCTGATACCGCCACCGGCGAGAATGCTGCCTGGGGCGAGACTACGCCCGAAAAGGTCGTTGCAGACTGGATGGCTTCGGAAGGCCACCGTGTCAATATCATGGACCCCGCCGCCAAGTATATGTGCCTTGGCTACAACTACGATGCCAATTCTCAGTGGGGCCACAACTGGATCCAGATCTTCGCAAAGTAAGCGGAGGACTTCCATTGAGCGTTGTACGATGAAATAAAACAGAGCAAAAAGAGATGCACCCCGCTCCCTGAACTTGAATCAGGAAGGCGGGGTGCATCTCTTTTGTTTTTTTTTTTTATTCCGCTGCCATCTCAGCCACATCCTCGGGGCTGAAATCGCCCAAGGGCAGGATGAGCCGGGCCAGCGTTTCCTGCGGCAGGGCGGCAAGCCGGGTACTCTCGTCCGCAATTTCGGCAGGGCAGAGGACGTGCACGCCGTCCGCACCGGTCTCTACCCGGGCGCGGTGGCCAGTGGCAATGTACTGGATGCCCAGTCGGTCAGCCGCCGCCAGCAGGGCGGGAAAGCGCAGGTCAGCCGGGGCAGCGGTCTCCTCGGCCAGCTGGCTGGCCAGTTCGCTGGCATTCAGGGTGATGCACTCGATGCCCAGAGCCTTGGCGGCTTCCTTGGCGGCATCCACAACGGGGTCATCGGTGCACAGACGCACCACAGCGCCCATCACCGCAAAGCCCTGTTGCTGTAAAATGCGGACAGCTGCTTTGCAGCCCGTGCCGCCGCACAGGCCCACCAGCACCTTGTCCTGCTGTTCATAGGTATCGAACCCGCTGCCGGGCAGAAATGTATCGCTCATCGTCCCTGTCTCCCTCCGTGTATTTCTTTATCTCATCAAAGTCACCGTTCAGATACAGTCCTTTGCTGATAGG